>Ga0187864_10004981_pt1 | contig 10156 bp, 10 predicted proteins | sample June2016WEW_11_4_FD_132985 | JGI IMG/M metagenome (GOLD analysis project Ga0187864, IMG submission 132985) | Peatland microbial communities from SPRUCE experiment site at the Marcell Experimental Forest, Minnesota, USA - June2016WEW_11_40 | ecosystem: Environmental > Terrestrial > Soil >... | reverse complement strand
GTGGCATCCGAGCGTGTAGGCCCAGATGAGGACGGCGTTCACCGAGAGCACGAGCGTGCCGACTGCGACGCCCACGCCGTTCGGGAAGCGGAAGGCGGCGATCGCGTCCCAGGTGAGGATCGCCGAGAAGATGAAGGCGACGTAGAAGAAGTAGCGGTGGAAGTTCTGGAGAATGAGCGGGAATCGCCTCTCTCCCGTGTAGCGGCTGCGCAGTCCGCCCGGTCGCGTCGAACCGACGTCGGCGACGGCGCAGGCGGGGGGCGCCAGCCAGAACGACCGGTAGTAGGCCTTCCGGTAGTAGTAGCAGGTCGCCCGGAATCCAAGCGGGAAGATGAGGACGAGCAGGGCGGGGGAGACCTGCCACCAGGACCCCGTGATCGGCCCCCAGACGTAGCCGTGGCAGTTCGACGCAAGACACGGCGAGTAGAGCGGCGACAGGTAGTCACGCCCGACCCCCCCGGCGTAGTAGCCGCCGTTGCGGAGAGCTGCCCAGATCGAGTAGCCGGCGAAGGCGAGGAGTCCGGCGGCCGTCGCCGCCGGCTGCAACCACCAGCGGTCGCGGCGCAGCACGACGGACCGCGCCGGCCCGGCGCGGGTACCCCCGATCCGCACTGGTGTCGGCTCGGGCGCACCTCTCGCCTCCTCGACGAGTGTCACTCACGCTCCTCGCATCTCGACGTTCCGTTTGCCACCGCCGGGCGCACCGGCTCGGAGGCCGCGTCCACATTCGGCGACCGTGGCCGCGACCCGCTCATCCTTCCACTCCCGCCGTTGGCGGGCGAGGCACAACGGGTCGCTCCGCGTGGTTATCCACAGCCTGTGGCGAATAACAAATTCCCCCTTGCATCTCGCTGAGCTGGGCGTCATCATAATACGAACCGTGTAATTTCACGGCTGCGACTTACACTGAGTGGCAGACGCTAAGGGGGTGTCGGTGGACATCCAGGCGCTCATCAACCAAAGTCCACGGGCGTGGCAGGCGCGGGCGAACTGCATGGGAGTCGACCCGGAGCTGTTCTTCCCCGAACGGGGCTCGTCGACCCGGGAGGCGAAGGAGGTCTGTCGCGGTTGCGTTGTGCGCGTCGAGTGCCTCGAGTTCGCGATCGCGAACAGTGAGAAGTTCGGCATCTGGGGCGGGATGAGCGAACGCGAACGTCGTCGCGTGCGTCGGGCGCGCCTGTTGCAGCAGCGCGAGGTTGCCGCCTCCTAACCCGGAGACGTGATGCCGCGGTCGGCGAGCCTCGCCTCGATCGTCGAGTCCTCGCCGAGATCGAGCGTCGTCCAACGGCGCACCGGCGTCGCGCGCAGGACCTCGTCGGGGACGAGCCCGACGAGTTCCGCCCGCTCGATGCGCGCCGAGCGGGCGACCCGGTCGTAGACGTCGGCGGGGCCGACCTTCCAGGGCGCGACGAGGTTGCAGGAGACCTGGACGCCCGTGCCGACCGCGAAGCCGGCGCTACGTACCGCGGGACCGCGCAGCTCACCGGCGATTCGGCGCGCCAAGCCGAGGTCGCCCTCGGCGAGCCAGAGGTTGTAGGCGATGAGCACGGGACGCGCCCCGACGCAGGTCGCCCCGGCGGAGGGGTGCGGCGCGCCCCGACCGACATCGGGGGCGAGATCGACGAAGGCGTGGCGGCGGATCTGCGGCAGAGACCGTTCCGGGCCGTAGAGGTAGCAGGGGACGTCGAGCTCGCCCGCCGCCCAGCGCGCGAACCCGTCGCGCGCCCTGATCGCCTCTCCGAGATCGCCGTCGGGCCGCATGGCGTCTGGACCGAGCGGGACGAACGGCACGACGTCGACGACGCCGAGACGGGGGTGGACGCCGTCGTGGCGCGCGATGTCGAGACGGACGACCGCGGCGCGGGCGAGCTCCCGCGCGGCGGCTTCGGCCTCGGGTCCAGCGAGGGTGAACACCGACCGGTTGTGTGACGCGTCAGCGTGGAGATCGAGGAGCGCCGCGCCGGCCGCGCGGGCGAATTCGTCGAGCCGCTCGGTGTCGCGACCCTCGCTGATGTTGACGACGCACTCGAGCACGGCGGCGCTCGTCGCCGGGAGATCGCCCCGGTCAGTGGGACGGGTAGACGGTGAGGTGACGCCGGCTGCGGGCGAGGCGGCGACGTTCCCGTTCGGAGGTGCCGCCCCATACGCCGTGGTCGATGTGGTTCGCCATCGCGTACTCGAGGCAGGGCGACTTCACCGGGCAGTCCTGGCAGATCCGGCGCGCGATGTCGACGCCGACGCCGTCGCTCGGGAAGAAGGTCTCGGGCGGGAGCATCCGGCACTTGCCCTTCGCCATCCACTCCAGTTCCATCGGCGACCACCCCTTCGCCCGTTCGTCCCGGCGACCCGGCGGGTCATTCGGTCCCTTGGCGCCTTTTGCGGGCTTGTGAGCGACGCTACACCCGACATCACCGGTTTCAGGCGCTTCAGCGCCCAATTCATAGGGTCTTCACAGTTTCGGCCAACCGGTCGCCCGACCCCGGTGGACCCTCGAAGTCGAGGACCGGGCCGTCTGTAGACTCTGGCCGGACTGAACCGGAGGGATGCCGATGACCATGCCGTTGAGCGGGCAGAGCGAGGCGCCGGAGCCCCCGCGCGGACACGTCCGCATCGTCTACCTGGGTCCCGTGGCTCCCCACTGGGAGATCGAGTCGGAATTCGGCGAACGGCCCGTGATCGAGGCCTTCCGCGAGCGCGCCCTCGCCCGTCTCGTCCTGCTGCCCCCCCACGACCCGCAGTTCCGGCGCAACCGGGAACGCGTCGTGCGCGACGCGGAACGGGAGAACCTGCTGCTCGAGTGGGATCTCGGGATCCCGGAGGAGCCCGCGCCGGCCGGGTCCTGAGACGGGTGCGGCTCAGCCCGCGCCGTTCTCGCCCGGCAGGTTCACCCGCGCGATCCAGAGCCCCGGGGCGTCGACCTCGGCGGGGGTCGGGAGGTTCTCCTCAACCGTCCACAGCTTGGCGAGCTCGACGTCGCCACCCCGCTCGATGACGCCGCGCACGAACGCCTCGCCCCGGTCGAGGGCGTCCTGGTCGAGACGGAGCCCGAAGAGCGTCTCGGCGGCGCGCTCGTCGTCCGAACGCTCGACCCGCCGCCGTCGCAGCGCCTCGCGGACCGGTCGCCGGGCGCCGATCGCCCGGGCGGCGACGGCGTCGGTCACCCATTCGACGTAGCCGGCGAAGGCCGAGGTCAACGCGGCGAGCTCGGCGCGGACCCGTCGGAGTTCGGGCGTGTCGGCCGGCTCGGCGAGCGCCGCGGGATCGCCGAGGAGGCGTCCGAGGTCCCCGAGTTCGCCGGGGTCGCCGAGTGCCGCCTCGCCGAGACGCTGCTCGAGCGCGCCAAGGTCGGGTCGGAAGCTGCTCGCATGCGCGACGAGCAGGGACTGCAACCGGGCCCGGACGTGGGGGCGGGAGAGCACGGTGTGCGCCGCCAGGTCGTGCGCCGCGCACCACATGGTGACGTCGTCGAACTCGAGGCTCCAATCCGCGGCGAACGCCGAGACGTTCGAGGGGACGACGACGATCTCGTCGGACGGGACGCGCGGCAGCGGGAGCTCGTACTGGCCGAGCGTGCGGCGCGCGAGGTGACCGATGATGGAACCGACCTGGAGGGCGATCATCGCCGGGGCCATCGCCGCGGCCCATTTCTCCATCACGGCCGCGAGCCCGGTCCCGGCTTCCTCGTCGGGCTCCTCGCTCGCCGGCGACTCCGCCACGGGGGGACGGATCGCCGCGGCGTACTCCGAGATGAGCGGCCGCCAGGACTCGAGACTCCGCCGCGCCCACTCGGCGGGCCCGGCGGTGACGACCGAGACGGACCGGCCGCCCGGTGTCGTCGGCATCCCGCTGACATCGCCGACCTGGAGTTCGGCGATCCGGGTGATCTCCTCGAAGCGCATCCGTTGGCTCGGATCGACGTTCGGCTCCGGTTGGCCGTCCGAGGCGACGGCCAGGGCAAGCTGCACGGCGAGGTCCCACTGGAGGGGCGCGTCGGTGTGCATCATGCGAAGAAGATCGCCGAGGAACCCAGGGAGGAAGCCTCCCATGTCCGACGACGATCCCTCAGCCACGCGACGAATCTAGGCCGCGGGCGGACGGGGCCTTTCGCGGGTAGTGGGCTAGTTCAGCTGGACTGCTTCTTCAGCTCGCCTTTGCAGGTGTTGGTCGTGGCGGAGCCGACGCCACCAGATCCGAAAGGCGGCTCGTAGGTGGAGTCGTAGACGACAATCCCGTTGGCACCGTTGTCGCGGGTCGTACAGTTTCCAGTCGCAAGTCCACTTGGCGCTCCCGAGCCCCAGCGAACATAGAAGTTGTTGGTGCCGTGCGGCTCTCCCGGACATGGTCCTACATCGACCTGGTGGTCCACCATCGGCCAGCTGAGAGCGAGGTTGCCCAGAGAACCGCTTGCCAAGAACGCCCCCTTGGGGTCGAGCTTGTGTGTCGTGGTGATGTCGCAGTGGGACGGATGGATTTGCTCAATGAGATGCATCGAGCCATCGACGGTTACTTTGGTCGCCTTGAAGCTGACCACGTTGGTACCAGAGACGACGAGATCCAACTTGACATGACCTGTGATGTTCCGCTGGCCGTGTTCGGCAATCCCGCTCGATGAGTAGTTCCACACGAGGTGTTCAGTCACCGTCACAGTGCCGACGAAATGTCTGACCTTTCCCGAACTGGAAGCACCGACCGATGCCGTGAACGTCGTAGCCGCACGCGCGCTTGCTGCCATGGGCGTCATCAGAACCAGTGCGGGAAGCATTGCGAGCAGGGGCACCGTCCACCGCGGACGACGCTGACGACGAGGCGGGATCTTCGGCTTGAGCCGAGATTCATCTAACGGCATTCGCGGCACCTCCTGGCCTTACGACAGAACATTCGACTTGTCTATCGGTCTACTCCCCTGGGTGCCGCGAAGTGATGAGAAAGCTGAAAGGTGTCGCCGATTTCACGGGTCAGGTCACCAGCACAAACAGCTGACCCCGCCTTGGCCGAGCTTCGGGTCAGGCTCCGAGTGGCGCAGGCACGGGACCCAGGCCTCTGAGAAGTCTGAGCACAGCTTGATTTGATTTGCGATGCGAAGCGCGTGCATGCGCAGTCGTTCGAGTTTGTCGTTTTCTTGAAGCGACGGAAAGGGCCAACCAAGCAGCGCGCTCCGGAGAATGTCGATCGCACCCGGAATGCTTAGTAGGACGAACGTCCAAGCGAAAGCCCCCTTCGCAAGATTCGCCAACGTGGCGAGGCCAGCAGTCGGGAGAACTCCCGATAGCGAGATTGCGTCCCGACGATCTGGCGATGAGGGTATCCCCAATTATCCCCATGGATAGAGATTCGAGTGAGTGGTGGACGACGTGTGCGATGGCAAAACGGCGTTCGGCCCCGAAACTAGGCCACTGCCCTTTCGCGGTTCCCGCCCGGCGAGCGGGCTCCGCCGGGCGGCGCTAGGCGTTCGGCTGGCCACCCAGGACGACGAGATGGACCGACCTCACGGCGTCGTGGAGCACGCCGAGCCGGACGCGGGTGCCGGGTTGCAGCACGTAGAGGTGGGCCTGCAACTCGTCGAGCGAGGTCACCGGGGTGCCGTCGAGTGAGACGAGGAGGTCGCCGGGCCCAATGCCGGCCTCGGCGAGGGCGCTGTTCGTCGCGACGGTCTCGACGCGCACTCCCGCCGGACGGCCCTTGGCGGTCACGCCTTCGAGACCGAGCCAGCCGTGGGTCACCCTGCCGGTCGTCATGAGCTCGTCGGCGACAGCCGCCGCGAGCCACGAGGGCGCGACGACCGCGCCGGCCTTCGTGCAACCGGTGACGATCCCCTCGACGGCACCGGTCGACGCGAGGAGCGGGCTCCCGGGCGGTCCCGAGGCGGCAGAGAGGTCGGTCGTGAGGGCGCCGAGGAGCCGGTGTCCGCCGACCCGCGGCGTCGCATAGAGGCCACGCACCATGCCGAGGGAGAACGCCGTGCCGCCGGGCGTCGTCACGGCGAGGGCAAAGGCGCCCCGTGCCATCGGGTCCGCAGAGAGCGCCGCCGTCGCCAACCCCGTCGCGCCGTTGATGTGCACGATCGCCAGGCCGCTCTTCGTGTCGGCCCCGACGAGGTCACCGAGGTAGACGTCGCCGCTCGCCAGCGTGACGATCAGGGTTCCCGCGCCCGCGACGCCGTCGGCCGGGACGAGGATCATCCCGTCGGGGCGCACGACGAGGCCGAGGACGCGGGCGTGGGTCGCGCCGCGGATCGCCTCGACGGTGACCATCGCGGCACTGACCCGGGTGACGCTCGCGACGAGGTCGGCGCTGAGGTCGCGACTCGTCGCCATCGTGATCGCCGTCGTCGACTGGAGTGCTGCGGCGTTCGCCACCGCCGGATGACCGCTACCGGCCATCGAGTCCGCGAGGTGGGTGCCGAGGGCGACGACGCCCGTCGCCAGCAGCGCGCCGACGACGCCGGCGGTCAGTGCGCTCCGACGCGACGGGTGGCTGAGCAACCAACTGCGCCGGACCGCGACCGGGTCGAGCGGCAGCGACGGGTGCGACGCGCCGAGCTCGGAGGGGTGCCGCCACAGGCGGTCCTCGGGGGGCAGCAGTGGCGGGCGTGGTCCCTCGTCGGGGGGTTCGTCGAACTCGCCCGGGGTTGACGTCACGCAAGCGCAGGCTAATTGTCCCCCGGTCGAAAGGGACGTCAGCACGCCACGTCCGCACCTCCGCCGGCACTCGGCGGTCGCCACCCCTCCTACGATGTGGCGCAGTGGGAAACGGAGCACCTCGTTGAGCGCCGAGTTCGCGCTCGACTTCGGAACGGGCTCGACACGTATCGCCGACGCCAGCGGCGCGCTGCTCGTCGACGAGCCAACCGTCGCGGCCGTCGACAAGGACACGGGCCGCGTCGTCGCGTTCGGTTCCGAGGTGCTCGGTCTCGGCTCCCGCGCCGCCGGTCGGGTCGCCGTCCGGTATCCGGTGCGCAATGGCCAGCTCGTCGACCTGGAGCTCGTCGAGGGGGTCCTCGCCGAGGCCTTGCGGCGGGCCGGGGCCTCACGGCTGTCGCATCCGCGCGTCCTCGTGTGCACCCACATCGGCGCGACCCGCGTGCAGAACCGGGCGCTCGACCGCGCCGTGCGCAAGGCGGGGGCGAAAGACGTCCTTTTCATCGCCCATCCGACCGCCTGCGCGATCGGCGCCGGGATCGCGATCGACGAGCCGACTGGTTCGATGGTGGTCGACGTCGGCGCCGGCACGACTGACGCCGCCGTCTTCGCCCTGGGGGGGATCGTGGTCTCGTCGTCGTGCGCGCACGGCGGTGACGACCTGGACGACGCGGTGAGGAGCTACCTCGTGCGCCAGCGCGAGATCCTCGTCGATCGGGACACCGCGCGGTCGGCACGCCGCGCCCTCGGAACCGTGGCGTCCCGCCCGGAGGGCTCGGAGATGGAAGTCGTCGGCCGCGACGCCCGAACCGGGCGGCCGACGAGGGCGGTGGTGACGAACGTCGAGCTGAAGCCGGTGATCGGGCCACTCGTCGCCGTGATGCTCAGTGCCGCGGTGAAGGGCATCACCGAGGCTCCCCCGGAGCTCATAAACGACCTGATCGGCTCCGGGCTCCTGCTCGCGGGTGGCGGCGGCCTGCTCGACGGATTCGACAAGCGCCTCGCCAAGGTGACGGGAGTGCCCGTCCACGTCGCCGAGGCCGCCGGGCGGTGCGCGGTGCTCGGGGCGGCTCGCTGCCTCGAGCTGCCCGACGGGCTTTCCTACGCGGTCAGCGTGTCTCGGATCCGTTGATCCCGAGCACGGTCTCGGCCGCCTGCCGGACCTGCCAGTCCCGGTCGGACAGCCTTCCGCGCAGGGCGGCCTCGACGTCGTCCCCGGTGAACGCCGCCAGCGCGACGACGGCGCGGCGGCGGACGGCGGGGACGTCACCGAGCGCGGCGAGGACAGCCGCCCGGCCCGCGTCGTCGCCGATGGCGCCGAGCGCGGCAACGGCAGACTCCCGGCAGAGCGGATCGGAGTGGGATCCGGCGATCTCGGCGAGCCTCGCGCAGGCCCTGCTGTCGCCTGCCTCGCCGACGGCGAAAGCCGCGGCCTCGACGACGGTCGGATCCGCGTCGTCGAGCAGGGGAGTGAAGTCGGCGCCCGTGAGCCGGGTCGCGAGTTCGCACGTCGCCCGGCGCACGGTCGGATCGGGGTCGGAAAGAGCCCGACGCACGTCGTCGGGCCGAGAGAAGCCGGCGTTGACGAGCGCCATGATCGCCGCCGCGCGCACTTTTGGCGAAAGGTCGGCGAGCAGTCCCCGGACGGTCGCCTCGTCGCCGGCTGATCCGGCGAGCGCCGCCGCGAGCCGCTTGGACGTGACCGAGTCCTCGTCGTCGAACCGGGCGGTGCCCATCGCGTTGTCTTGATCGCCCCCTCGGGATGGCAGGCTACGGGACGTGGGGAGCGACGACGCCTGGGGTGCGCCCGGCGAGGAGGACTGGCTCAGCCCGCGTGGCCTCGCCGCCAGGTCAGCGGGACCAAGCGGACCGGGACTGGGTAGGCGCGGGCGGATCGCCCTGCGGATCGCGGTGGGGTTCGTCGTCGTCGTCCTCGCCGCCGGTTTCGTCGCCTCGCGCTGGGCGGTGCCGTACTACGCGATCACCCCAGGCACCGCCTTCAACGTTGGCCTGCTCATCTCGGTGCCGGCCGATGCGGCGCACGCGCACCGGGGGACCGTCGTTCTCACCGACGTGCAGCTGATCCACCTCACGGCACTCGACTACCTGTACTACCGCTTCGACCGGCACGCCGAGATCGTCTCCGCCGCCGAGCTCACCGGCGGAACGAGCTCCGCGGCCTACGACGAACAGGGTGTCGTCGAGATGGCGAAGTCGCGCCAGTCGGCGGCCCTCGTCGCGCTGCGAGAGCTCGGTTACCACCCGAGCACCGTGCCGTCCGGCGTCGTCGTCTTCGCCGACCTCCCGGGCGCGGCGAGCGCGATGACGCTCCCGGTCGGTGACGTCATCACCGCCGTCGGGTCGACACGGACGTCCTCGCTCAGTCAGCTCGTCGCCGCGATCGGGGCGGTGGCGCCGGGTCGCTCGACGACGCTCACGTTCCACATGCTGGGCTCCGCTGCGTCGCGGACGAAGTCCGTCGTCGTCGGGGAGCTGAGGAGCTCCGGCCCGTCCTCGGCAACGGTCTACACGTGCGCCAAAGTCGGCTCGACGACCGGCCGGCTCGTCCGGCGCTCGGGGCACGCGACGAGCTGTCTTCCGGTCTACGGGGAGCAGATCGACACCGACACGAACGAGCCCTTCCGGGTTTCGATCAACGCCGACGGGATCATCGGACCGTCGGCGGGGCTTTCTTTCACGCTCGGGCTGATCGAGAAGCTCGACCGCGGCGACCTCACCGGGGGGCGTCGGATCGCGGCGACGGGGACGATCGCGAACAACGGCTCGGTCGGGGAGATCGGTGGCATCGCCCAGAAGACGATCGCCGTCCGCGAGGCCGGGGCGACCGTGTTCCTGGTCCCCCGGGGGAACGCCGCGGCCGCCCGGGAGAACGCCGGACCGGGTCTGCGGATCATCGCCGTCTCGTCGATTGGCCAAGCGGTCCGCGCGCTCGAACGGCTCGGCGGCAGGCTCGTGCCAGCGCCGGGCGCCCGGTGAGGTCATAGGCTTCACCAAATGGCGAATCCGCGACCGATCACGATCTCATCGCACCCGAACCTCGACCCCGATGCGATCGCCGGTCGTCAGTTCCCGGTCGCCTGGCGCGGCTACGACCAGGAGTCCGTCCACCGCTTCCTCGTCGACGTCGGTCAGCTCCTCAAGCAGGCGCGGGCGAACCAACGGGAGCTCTCCGAGCGACTCGCCGACGCCGAGCGCCGTGCCGCGGAGCCGGAGCTCGACGAGGCGACGGTCGCCGCGGCGCTCGGTTCGGAGACCGCGCGCGTGCTCCACGTCGCCCACGCCGCGGCGAACGACGTTGTTTCGAGGGCGGAGGCGCGGGCGGCCCACATCGTCGCCGAGGCGGAGGCGGCGACCCACGAGCTCCGGCGTCGTGGCGAGGCCGAAGCCGCCGCGATCGTCAGCGAGGCGCGGGGCGCGGCGAACGCGATGATCGACGCCGCCAAAGAGGACTGCCGGGCGATGATCGACGAGTCGCGCGAGGTTCGCCGGCGCATCCT
>Ga0187864_10004977_pt1 | contig 10162 bp, 8 predicted proteins | sample June2016WEW_11_4_FD_132985 | JGI IMG/M metagenome (GOLD analysis project Ga0187864, IMG submission 132985) | Peatland microbial communities from SPRUCE experiment site at the Marcell Experimental Forest, Minnesota, USA - June2016WEW_11_40 | ecosystem: Environmental > Terrestrial > Soil >... | reverse complement strand
GACATCTCCAACATCCAGGGACAGCACGCTGTCGGGGCGATTGTTGTTTTTGAACACGGACGCCCGGATAAGACTTCCTACAGGCGCTACCGGATAAGACTCAAGAGCGAACCCGACGACCCGGCAATGATGGCCGAGGTGATAGGCAGGCTTATTGAAAACGACCGGGAACTTGCCGCAGGCATTGATATGCTTCTTCTCGACGGCGGAAAGGGCCAGTTGAACAAGATCGTGCGCCTGCTGGAGCAACTCGGGATTTCTGAGCCGCTCCCGGTCGTCTCCATAGCCAAGGAGCGCGAATCAGACATAGGGGAGAAGGGAAAAGGACTATACGAAAAAATTTACCTGCCAGGTCGAAAGAACCCCCTTTTCCTGCACCGGAGTCCGGACATTCTACATCTGCTCCAGCGAATACGGGACGAGGCCCACCGGTTCGCCATATCGCACTATCAGAACGTACACAGGGTCTCGCTTCTCACCTCGGCGCTGGACGGCATTCCGGGAATAGGCCCCGGCAGAAGGCAGATGCTCCTCGAGCGCTTCGGCAGCCTGGATGCAATCCAGGAAGCCTCGGCCTCCGAGCTCGAAGGAGCCGGCATCCCCCGGAAGGTAGCGCAGAGCGTCATTCGAGTTCTTTCCGAAAATGAAAGCAGGGCGGTTTTAGAGGAGCAGGAAGTTACGGATGACTCACGGGAAGGCGCGAAGACGCTGAAGACAGACGTTTGATGTCAGATTTGATTAATTTTTCAATGCGCTTTTGTAACGGAACTTCACAAAAAAGACCACTCCGGCAAGCAGGACCGCCCAGATCACAATATCGACCTGATGGGAATAGAGCTGAACAATGTCCCATCTCTCACGGAGGTACATCCCGCAGGCAAGGAGGAAAGAATTCCAGAGGGTCGCACCGACAAGGGTCGCCATGAGGAAAGGGAAAAGCCTCATTTTACCTGTCCCTGCGGGAATGGAAACAAGATGTCTCACAACGGGTATAAACCGGCTGAGGAAAAGAGTCAGGGTCCCCTTGCGGCAGCTGAAAAAATCCTCTGTCCGCTCAAGGTCGTGCGGGTTGAGAAGCAGGTACCTGCCGACCTTCAGCACAAACGGCCTGCCTCCGTAGTAGCCCATCGCATACGAGATTGCGGACCCCACTACCGAACCGGTGCTGGTTACAACAATGGCGGCCCAGAGGTCCCATTTGCCATCGGCAACCATAAATCCGACAAAAGGCATCACCGCCTCGCTTGGAACCGGGGCGATCATGCTCTCGAGCGCCATCAGGAAGCCCGCGCCGAGATACCCTGCCCCCTGAAGACACGATATTGCGAAATTAGATACCAGGTTTGTCAGCATGCAATTCCTTCCTCTTTCCTGCTCAGTGAGTGAACACCAGCCGATTGCGCCCGGTATTCAAAACAGAATTCGGCGCAAATTACCAGAAAATTCTTGCGAACGGCCATTCAATAACGGAATAATGGCGGACCATGAAACAAGACGAAGTAATCCGATACCCCATCGAAGACTCGATCGACCTGCATACCTTCAGGCCAAACGAAGTGAAAGACCTTCTGAACGACTACCTGGAAGCGGCGAGTGAGAAGGGATTCGAGGAAGTTCGAATAATTCACGGAAAGGGCATAGGGATCCTGCGCCGGACAGTCCATGCGGTCCTGAAGAGCCATCCCATGGTGATTTCGTTCAGCGAGGCCGGCCCTGGGGCAGGTGGCTGGGGCGCCACGATCGCCGTGCTCAGAAAAAAATAAATCCTATTGGTTCTATCGCTACGCGACGAAGAGTGAAAATTTCCCCCTTCCCGCTCTCCGCTTCTCGCTCTACTCAGTCCTCAGTCCTGCTCCCCGCTTCCCCCTTCACGCCTGGGCGCCCTTGTTATAGCTTCCGAGGAATTTGAAAAACTCGGTCTTTTCCAGCAGTTCCTCCATGATGTGCCTCCGGCTCTCTTCGGTCACGTCGGTTTCCAAATCCACATAGAACAGGTACTCCCAGGGCCTGCTGTGGATCGGCCTCGATTCGAGTTTGACAATGTTTATATCGTTCAGTGCAAAAATCCGGAGCGTCTCGAACAAAGCCCCCGGCTTGTCGCTTACCGAATAGATCAGGGAGGATTTATTTTGAGGGCCTGGAAGAGATTCATTCCTGGATATAACCACGAATCGGGTGAAATTCCGGGGATTGGTCTCTATGCCCTCCTTGAGAATCGCCAGCCGGGCAACCTGATCTGCTCCTTCGCCTGCTATGGCAGCCTCTTTGGGATCGGAGCCCTCTTTTACCCTTCCAACGGCCGTGGCAGTATCTTTACATGCTATCAAGTCCCAGCCGGGATTTTTTTCCAGATACTCCCTGCACTGCTGAAAGGCCTGAGGATGGGAGTAGATTCTTTCCAGGCCTTCGATCGACGCGTCTGCCTGCCCCAATAGATTATGTTTGATCCTAAGGGTCAACTCCCCGACTATTTTGAGTTCAAATTCGAGCAGCAGGTCATAGTTCTCATGAATGCTGCCCGTAAGGCTGTTTTCGACAGGAACGACGCCGAAGGCCGCCTGTTCGCTGTCCACCAGATCGAAGACCTCTCTGAATGAAGAACTGTTCCGCAGAGGGACCTCATTGCCGAAAAACTGCGTGCATGCTTTGTGAGAAAAAGAACCGGGCACGCCGCTGTAGGCAACCGTTGCAGGCGCCCTGCCCTCGCCCCGGCGCGGTCTCATGACAGTGGCTTTGTCGAGGTAAGCGTAGTCGAGCTGTTTTCCCACAACCGGAGCAATTACGTAAAGGTCTCTCATGAGCTGCTCGAACTGTTCCGGATAGAGGCTCTGGGGCCCGTCGGACAAGGCTTTGTCCGGTTCGGTGTGCACTTCCACTATGATACCATCGGCGCCCGCGGCTATGGATGCGCGGGCCATGGGACTGACCTTTTCCCTGATTCCCGTGGCATGGCTCGGGTCCACTATAATCGGCAGGTGGGTAAGCTTCTTTATGACGGGAACGGCTGTAAGGTCCAGAGTATTTCGCGTGTAGCGCTCGAATGTGCGAATCCCGCGTTCGCACAGGATAACCTGGTCGTTTCCTTCCGAGAGAATGTATTCGGCGGACATGAGCCATTCCTCGATAGTCGCCGACAATCCCCGCTTCAAAAGCACCGGCTTGCCGATTCGGCCGACGGACTTCAGCAGTTCGAAATTTTGCATGTTTCGAGCACCGACCTGGACAACATCGACGTATTTCATCATCAGGTCGGCCTGGCTCGGAGAGGTCATCTCCGAAACAACGCCAAGTCCGGTCTCTTCCCTTACCTCACTGAGTATCTTCAGCCCCTCCTCTCCCAGACCCTGGAACGCATAGGGCGAGGTCCGCGGCTTGAAAGCCCCGCCCCTGAAAAGCACTGCCCCGTGTTTACGCACGATGCGCGCAATGTCCAGAGTTGTCTTCCTGTCTTCAACACCGCATGGACCGGCGACCACTACCAGGCGGTCCCCGCCTATGGCGACATCTCCGACTTTTATAATGGAAGCAGCGGGATGCAGTTCGCGACTCACCAGCTTGTAAGGCTTGGATATGGGAACGGCCCTTTCCACACCGGGCAACGATTCATAATATGCGCTTTCCCTTGGCGTCTTGCCGACAATTCCCAGGACTCGTTCTTCCACCCCTCCTATATCCTTCACCATATGGCCCTCGGAACGAAGCACGTCTTTGAGCCTTTCAACTTCTTCCCTGGTAATCCCTTTTCCGAGTACGAGAATCACGGCAAATCCTCCGATCAGATTTTGAGTTGACTGCAATAAAAAAACCCCGAAGAAAACTCCTCGGGGCTTAGGACTCAGGCGCCCCGGGGAAGATTCCTGCTCCACCCTGGGGCCTTTTTCGATGAGCTAATATCCCAGGTGGACACTCCTGAAGAAGAAAAAAAAGAAGCCCGAAAAGGACGAAAAAACAGCCCCATCGGGTCGGCGCCGGCCCGGAAGCAAAAAGCGAATATCCAGAAACAGGTGTTTATTCATAAAGAACCCTTTTTGACGTCCCAGCGAAGCATAGAAAATCTGCCGGACTTTGTCAATCCTTCATCGGCGCCACCGTTTGATAGTTTTTTCCTGTCAAACGGTGACCCCAAGATCTATACGCCCGCCCGGCCATGGGGCGGGTAGAGATAAATGAATTCATCCGGGCTCCGTGATGGATTCTCAATGAATTCCGCACGGCCGCGTTTGGTAATCCACCTTGACTTCGCAGTTCACTCAGAGTGTGTGTGAGAGGGGTCAGTATCATTCCGGGGTCAGGTTTGGTCCGATCCTGGGGCCTTTCCCGTTTCGCGTCGGAATTGCCCCGCTCAGTAGCTGTCCAACGCCTCAAACAGCCTTTCGATGTCGCTTTCATCGTTATAGAAATGAGGTGAGAGCCGGACCGCATTTCCTCTTTGAGCGGCAAGCACCTTCCTTTTTAGAAGATAGCGGAAAAGTCTCCCCGCATCCTCGGGCACAAAGCTCAGAATTCCCGACCGGTGCCTGGGTTCCATCGAGCTGACGACTCGGAAATTCCTCCTTCCAAGCTCCAATGAGATCACGTCGTTCAGGCCCGATATCCTCTCGAATATGCGCTCGATTCCTATTTCCAGCAGCATTTCCAGCGCCGTTCCTAGAGCCGTGATTCCTGCAAGGTTGAGGGTCCCGGCTTCGAACCGGCGGGCATCGGTTTTCAATTTCAGTTCGAGGTTGTAGAAATCCTCCTCATTCTCGACGCTTCGCCATCCGACCCGGATTGGGTGAACCAGATCGTTTACCTCCTTCGAGATGTAGAGCGCTCCGATTCCCATTGTGCTCAGTAGCCATTTGTGACCGCCGCAGGCCAGGAAGTGAACGCCGCACCTTTTCACGTCGAAAGGTACGGCCCCCAGACTCTGTATCGCATCTACACAGAGCAGGATAGCATTCTGCCGGCAAAAATCGCCCAATTCTTCCAGATCGCATCGGAACCCGGTGGTAAAATCGGTCGAACTCACAGCGATCAGTCTCGTTCCGGGGCGAAGCACGGCCGTGATGTCCGAAAGGTCGAAACGGCCCTCGTTTTTTCGCACAAAACAAATCTCGACCCCGGCGCGCTCCAGATTCACCCATGGATACACGTTCGACGGGAAATCGGGTACGGGCACAACGATCTTGTCGCCGCGTCTCCACGAAATTCCGCCGGCCACAATGCTCAGAGCTTCGGATGTGTTTGCGGTGAAGCAGACCTCTGAGGGGTCGGCGTTTATAAGCCTTGCAAAAAGTGAGCGGGTCCTGTCCACCGTTTTCATCCAATCCGGATAACGAACGAAGCCTTCATTGGCGAACTGGAGCATCAAGTCGCTCACGGCCTTTGCCACCCGCAACGGAGGCGCCGAGACGGCGGCATTATTGAGAAAGCAAAAATTTTGGGTGATGGGGAACTCACTTCGGTATTGTGACAGTTCTTTCATCGCTGACTCCGGGGGTTGGGAGGCGGTTTTTTAAAATATTTGCAATACCAGGGCACAAACAATAAGTTATAATTTAAGATGTGAAATCATAGAGAACTCATAAAATCATTCCGAAAGGGGAAGGCAATGCAAAGAAGCACAGTTTTTCAGAGGGACCAGGTAATTGTCCAAACAGATTTCATTCGCCGCGTGTACAACTGGATGGCCCTCGGATTGGCGGTCACCGCGATTGTCGCTCTCTATGCCGTCAACAGTGGGCTGGTTTTATCTCTTCTTCGAAATCCAATCATCATGATACTGCTGATCGTCGGCGAACTCGGCCTGGTGATCGCGCTAAGCGCCGCAATCGGCAGGTTCCAGTCCTCAACCGCCATGTTCATGTTTTTCGCCTATTCGTTTCTAAACGGCCTGACAATATCGACCATTTTCCTTGTCTACACAAAAGCATCGATTGCAAATACCTTCTTCATAACCGCCGGAACCTTCGCCGCAATGAGCGTTTATGGATACACAACCAAACGCGACCTGACTTCGATGGGCAGTTTCCTCATGATGGGCCTCATCGGGATAATAATTGCCTCCTTCGTTAATTTCTTCTTCAGCAGCCCCGCTATCTACTGGCTCATAACCTATGCGGGTATAGCCATTTTTGTCGGGCTGACCGCCTACGACGCCCAAAAAATAAAGGAAATGGCCTATGCCGGATTTTCCGGATCGGAGGAGGAGCGAAAAGGAGCGGTCATCGGCGCTCTGCGGCTTTACCTCGATTTTATAAACCTGTTCCTGCTTTTGCTCCGTATATTCGGAAGGCGTAGCGACTGAGACCTGACGTTCACCACAGAGGCACAGAGAACGCAGAGAAAGCCAAAATTGAACAAGATGAACAGGAAAGTAAAAGTGTTTCACGTTATTCTCAGGACCTGGAAACAGCCAGTAATTAAGGGATTGAGAATTGAGGGATTCAGGGATTAATTCCTAAATTCCTGAACTCCCTAATCCATAGCGGTTTCTGTTAATCCTGTAATCCCATCTGACAAAGCTTTTCTCTGTGCCCTCTGCGTCTCTGTGGTGAGAGTTTTTTGTCCATCCGTCTCTGTGGTGAACACTTATGAAAATGCAAGCCTGTGGAGTTTCCCGATAGCGATGCTGCGACATACTTTTGTCCATCTGCCGGGGATCGGTCTTAAAACGGAACGCTCTCTCTGGCAAAACGGAATTCATTCCTGGGAATTTTTCCACGACGAAAATGCCTGGATGCTGACGCCTTTCGGCCCAAAAAAGTACGACGCTCTGCGAGGCCGTCTCGAAGTATGCCGCGAAAGGCTATGCGCCCTCGATCCGGCATATTTTGCAGGCGCCCTGGCGCCCCAGCATCTCTGGAGGCTTTTTGCAGACTTTCGGCAATGCGCCGCCTTCCTCGATATAGAGACTACCGGGCTTGGCGGGCCCTACGATCACATTACGACCGCAGCGCTCTATGACGGAAGGGAGGTATTCTACTACATACATGGCGATAACCTGGATTCCTTTGCCCTCGATCTCCGAAAATACAAGATTCTTATCACCTACAACGGGAGTTGTTTCGATCTGCCGTTTATAAGGAATTACTTCGGGTTGGCAGTTGACCATATCCACATCGATCTGCGGTACCTGCTGCGCAGTCTCGGTTACGGCGGCGGGTTGAAGCGCTGCGAGAAGAGCCTTGGGCTTGACAGGGCCGAACTCAACGGCGTTGACGGCTATTTTGCGGTGCTGCTCTGGCGCGAATACAGGAAAACAGGCAGTGCAAAAGCCCTGGAAACGCTTCTGGCCTATAACATGGCGGATACGGTCAACCTCGAAACCCTGATGGTGCAGGCATTTAACATGAAAGTCAGTGAGACCCCGTTCCACGAACTGAGAATACCCCTGCCCTGCCCGCCATGCATTCCTTTCCAACCGGACGCTGAATTGATAGACGAATTGCGCCAGGCCTATTTCGGAGTTTTCTGAGCGATTTTCTCGTCCCTTCGGGACACCCTGAAACCATGAAAAGGCGCGGGGCTACATTCTCGTCATTCCGGCAGTCCCGGCAGTGTTTTTGAGCCGGGATCAAGAGCCGGAATCCAGTGTCTTTTCGAGACAGATTTTCTCAGGGTGCGCCGCCTTGAACCCTCACTGCGTTCGGATTCGCGTTGACGTTTCGGCCCCTTGTTAAATACTTCAAGTTCGCGTCCGATCTGTTGTGAGGACGCACCCTCACTTCGTTCGGATTCGCGTTGAACGTCGCAAACGGTCTATGCTGCGTTCAGTTCGGCGTCCGATCTGTTGTGAGGACGCACCCTCACTTCGTTCGGATTCGCGCTAACACTTGCGGCCGATCTTAAACGCTTCAAGTTCGCGTCCGACCCCTTATGAGGGCGCACGGCGGTGTTCTTCGCATATTGAAATTTTTTAAAATAATATTTTAGGCCGGCTTTAATTTCACCTGACCGTGAGGTTATCATTAATATTGGAAAGAAAACATCTTTCCTCCTCCGAGAAGGCCAGGTGGCTCCCCCTCATTCCACCTGGTCTTCTTTTTTTTTATCCTCACCGCTCCTTGCTTTTTGCCGCTCCCCATTCCCCACACCCTGGGCCTTGTGGTTTCCTGGTTCCAACAATTCATGGCTATTTCTTATCAAAGATCTCACAATCAACATGGACAATGAAAAGACAGTATGGCTTAATATGGATCGGATGCAACGGAATCCAAATCCACGCTGCAAATGAATAATCAGGTTTTTCACCCTCGGCGGAGTCGGCCGTGCCCCAAAAGGCGCAAAAGACAAGGGCCGTATTAGTGGCCGTTTCAGGGCAAACGCCGCAAATAATCACTGAAACGCTTTGGCCTTTGGAACAACAACACCACATAGAAATAGACGAAATCCGAGTTATAACGACGGCAAGCGGCTGCACAACCTTGAAGAAAGCTCTTTTCGGCGACCAGGGCAAATTCGGGCAGTTCTGCTGCGACTACCGCATTCCGGCAGGAAGAATAGCCTTTTCGCCTAAAAATGTCCATGTAATCACCGATGAGAATGGCATTGAGCTTGAAGACATCAGGAGCAGCGGCGACAATGTCTGCGCCGCCGACCAGGTATTTTCTCTGATCCGGGAATGGACAAAAAGAGAGGATGAAATTCTTTACTGCTCGGTGGCGGGCGGGCGAAAGACGCTCGGAATCTATCTAAGCATGGCGATAATGCTTTGCGGCCGTATGCAGGACAGACTCTACCATGTCCTGGTATCAAAGGCTTTTGAGTCAGGCGTCCCAGACTTTTACTATCCTCCCCCGGAATCCCGTATATATCCAAAATTCGTCGGAATAGATGAATCAAAGAGAGCGATCCAAATCGAGATTTCCTCCGATGAGGCCAGGATCGATCTTGCCGAAATACCCTTTCCACGGTTGCGGGAACTGATCGGGGGTGAACTGCCGCTCGAACAAGGTCTGGTAAAGGCCGTTGAATCTTCCCAGCTTATCTTAACCTATCTTCAGACCCCGCCGATTCTCACTGTAAATCTTCACAAAAGTAACGTCGAAGTCGGGCATTTCACTTTTCCCCTTTCAAGACAGCTTCTAGCTGTCTATGCATTTCTGCTCATCACAATATCTGCCTCCCCATCGGGTCTGTCTCTTGAGAACCTTTTTGACGGAAAGCAGGTCATTGCCGATCTGGAGAGACGAATCGACAGCTATAAGGCTGGAGAACAGGAAGAATACGCCTGGGAAAAGATTCGTGACATGGCCGATTTCCGTGATCGTATAAGGCCCTGCGTCAGCAAAATAAACCATGCCATCTACTCGGCGGTCGGCAGGAACAGGTTCGCGGAGCAGCTCAAGATCCACACTGGGCATGATATTAAGCTCCGCGTGGCCAATTTCAAGATAATTGGGGCAGAGGGTAAACCCTGGAAACGAACCCGGTAAGCTTTCCGGAAAGTTTGCCGGAATAATAATTTTTCCCCGTTATCTCCTGAACAGGTTTATAGGATCAATATACCTTCCTTCGGCTTGCGGCCGCAGGTCTTTTCCTTTTGGGGGAGGAATAAATTGGTGGCATTCAGTCACATTACCATAGGGAAATTCAAACTGACATTGAGGGCCGAAGAGGATTTGCGTTTGCCGGCCTATAAGGGGTCGACCCTAAGAGGAGGCTTCGGGCATGCGCTAAAACTCGTGACGTGCGCTCTTAAGCGCCAAGAATGCCCGACATGCCTTCTCAGGACCCGTTGCGTCTACCTATACCTTTTTGAGACGCCACCACCGGAGGATGCCGAGATGATGCGACTATATCCATCAGCGCCCCATCCTTTCATCATTGAACCGCCGGATTCCGATGTGAGGATCGTTCCATCGGGAGGAGAACTTGAATTCGGGTTAACCGTGGTTGGGCGGGCTCGCGAATACCTCCCTTACTTCATCTATGCGTTTTTGCATTTGGGCGAGAAGGGGCTTGGCAGCGGAAAGGGCCGATTTGTTCTTCAAGATGTCGGTGCAATGTCCTCGAACGGGTTCAAATCGATCTATCAAACACAAGACCAGTCATTAAAAAAGGTTCATCCGGCTAACGAGTACCTCTGTGTATGAAGATGGTAGAGCCGTAGTTTAAAGTACTCAGAATCCCGGAATCCGTAAGCCTGCCTTTTGAGGGTCTTGATTTTATTGATCAG
>Ga0187864_10004974_pt1 | contig 10167 bp, 7 predicted proteins | sample June2016WEW_11_4_FD_132985 | JGI IMG/M metagenome (GOLD analysis project Ga0187864, IMG submission 132985) | Peatland microbial communities from SPRUCE experiment site at the Marcell Experimental Forest, Minnesota, USA - June2016WEW_11_40 | ecosystem: Environmental > Terrestrial > Soil >... | reverse complement strand
CCGGGACGGCGCGCGGTCCGGACCGCGACCGGTCCCCGGTCGCAGCGCCCAGGACTGCAGGAGGGGCCGGAATTATGGCCACGCGCCCTACTCTCCCGCCTGCTGCGCACCGGGACGGCGCGCGGTCCGGACCGCGACCGGTCCCCGGTCGCAGCGCCCAGGACTGCAGGAGGGGCCAGGATTACGGCCACGCGCCCTACTCTCCCGTCGTTAGGAGCGATGAACTGCCGCCCAAAAAGACGCGCCCGGTCGAGGCCCTGGGCAACAAAATGTGTCGCCATTTCAGGGACACCGCGCTAAACTCAGGGCGATGAAACATCAACTCGACTTCGAAAAGCCGATTGTGGATTTGCAGAATGCGCTCGAGGAGTTGAAGAAACATCCGGAAAAACACGCCGTCGGGCTCAGTTTCCAGGAAGAGGTCGCTTTGCTCGAGAAGAAGCTGAACGAGACCCGGCGCCAGATCTACGCGAACCTCAGCGCCTGGGATCGCATCAAGATCGCCCGCCACCCCAAGCGACCCTACGCGCTGGACTATTTGGAATCCGCCTTCACCGGCTTTACCGAGTTGCATGGGGACAGGTTGTTCGCCGAGGACCGGGCCGTGGTGGGCGGCTTCGCCTGCCTGGGCGAGCACAAAGTGATGGTGATCGGAACCCAGAAAGGCCGCGATACCAAGGAGAACATCCTTCGCAATTTCGGGTCCGCCCACCCCGAAGGCTATCGCAAGGCCTTGCGGTTGATGAAACTGGCGGACAAGTTCAGGCTGCCGATTATTTCCCTCATCGACACCGCGGGGGCCTATCCCGGCATCGGCGCCGAGGAGCGCCACATCGCCGAGGCCATCGCGCTGAACCTGCGCGAGATGATGCTCCTCGAGGTGCCCATTATCGCCCTGGTCATCGGCGAGGGCGGCTCGGGCGGCGCCCTTGGCATCGGTGTTGCCGACCGCGTCTGCATCCTCGAGAATGCTTATTATTCGGTCATCAGCCCGGAGGGTTGCGCTGCCATCCTTTGGAAAGACCGTTCCGCGGCGCCCAGGGCTGCCGAGGCCCTGAAAATCACCGCCAAACACCTCCGTCATTTGGGCCTGGTCGATGAAGTCATCCCCGAACCTCAGGGCGGCGCCCACAATGACCCCGACAAGACTACTGAGACCGTCCGGGATCACCTGCTTAGGCACCTCGAAGAACTCCTTGAATTATGCCCCGCAGACCGGCTCAAGCAGCGCTACGCCAAGTTTCGCAGCTTTGGCCACTTCGTCGAAAAGAAGACCTCCCCGGCGCAAAAGTCCGAGGCCGTGTGATGCATCAGTCATGCTCTATCCGTTGATCTTCCAGCCCATTTTCAAGGAACGGGTCTGGGGCGGGCGCAACCTGGCTCAACTCTATCACAAGCCCCTGCCGCCCGGCCCGCCCATCGGCGAGTCGTGGGAAATCAGCGACCGCCCCGGCGATGCCAGCATCATTGCCAACGGACCCCTGGCGGGCAAAGATCTCTCCTGGCTCATGGCCCGGCACTCGGCCGAGTTGCTGGGGCGCCCCGCCTCGCCCAACCAGCGGTTTCCGCTCCTGGTCAAAATCCTGGACGCCCGGGACACCTTGTCCCTCCAGGTGCATCCTCCCGTTGCCAAAGCCGCTGAGTTGGGGGGTGAACCCAAGACTGAAATGTGGTACATCGCCCACGCCGCCCCGGGAGCGGGCCTATACGCCGGCCTCAAGCGCGGCGTGACACGGGTCGAGTTCGAGCGAAAACTCGTGGCCGGCACCGTGGCCGAGTGTTTCCACCGCCTCGGCGTTCATGCGGGCGATGCCATGTTTCTGCCAAGCGGCCGCGTCCATGCCTTGGGCGGCGGCCTGGTCGTCTTTGAGATACAGCAGAATTCGGACACCACCTATCGCGTGTTCGATTGGAACCGCCTCGGGTTGGACGGCAAACCCCGCCAACTCCATGTTCCCCAGTCCCTGGCCAGCATCGACTTCAATGATTTCGAGCCGGCCCTCGCGCCCGGCAGCTTTGCCGCCGCCGGACCGGCCCGCATGCGGCCCCTGGTGCGCGACTCCTGCTTTACGGTCGAAGTCTGGCAACTCGATGCGGGCGTTCCGCTACGACTGGCTCACGGCCCGATGCGCATCCTCGGGGTCCTGAGCGGACCGTTGTCCGTCCGGGACGGCCAGACTTCACTCTCGCTGGCCGCCGGTCAATTCTGCCTGATACCCGCCAGCTTGTCCGAGGTGGAGCTCCGCACCGAAACCGCTGTCGCCTTCTTGCGCATCGAAGCTGGAACTCCGCTCCCTCCGGCCTCGTCGCAATGCGATTAGACCGTGGCTTAAGATTAAGATTAGGATTAGGATTAGGATTAGGAGCGGGTACGCAAGTAAGTGAAATGCGCGCCTGCTCCGCTCCGGACTCGCGCGCTCCGCCGCCACTGAGCGCGCCGGCCAGCCAGAATGAATTGAATAATTTGCTGGCTTTGAAGCAAGGATTCTAGAATACTGGTGGACACCGTAGGAACCACGAGCTATGAAACGCGCGGCTTTGTGTGTCGGAGTCAACCGGTATCACGACCCGGAAATCAGCGCCCTGGAGTTCGCCCAGGCGGACGCCACGGAGTTGTACGCCTTTCTCAAGCGTACCGCCGGCTATGAGACGGTGCAGAACCTGATGGCCCCGGATTCGGACGAGGTGCTCGATTGCGCCAAAGAAATGGCCCGGGCTTTGGCGCCGGGCGATATGTTCGTCTTTTTCTTCGCGGGCCACGGCTACGAGTCCCGGGGCCGGCACCTGCTGCTCTGTCCAAAGGCGCGCCTGACCCGGCTCGAGTTCTTCCAGCAGACCGTCCCGGTGGATCTGCTCAAGAGTGAAACCCAGTGCCCGGGTGTGGATCGGGTGTTCGTGCTCGACGCCTGCCGCAAGGCCCTGTCGAGCGACCGTGGCGAGCCGGGGGGGCTGGGGAGCGCGCAGGGCTTGCGCGACATCGTGACGGCCAAGCCGGCCGGAGCCGGGGGAGCATTCACGCTGCTCTGCGGGTGCGCCGAGGGCGAACACGCCCGAGAGATGCGCCACATCCAACGGGGCCTCTTTAGCTGGGCCTTCATGGAGAAACTGGAAGGGGCCGCGCGGGCCGGGGCGGAACTGCGCCTGGATGATGCTTGTGAGTCGGAGCTGCGCGAGAGAATGAGGAGCTTTGCCACCGAGCATGGCCTGCCCGGCAACCAGCATCCCTGGATCGTGCGCAGCGGCGCGGCCCCGGTTCTCCTGGGCCCACGGGCGGCGGCGGCCGGGCCTGGCCGGCCCGAGGGTCCTCCCAGGGATGTTGACCTTTCCGGCACGGGGCAGGTGCGGTGTCCTCATTGCGGACTGGGCAATGAGCCTAACCAGACGTTCCGCTGCCGGCTCTGCCGCCGGGAACACTTGTGCCTGGACCACTTCGTGAGGGCGGAGCGGTGTTGTGAAGAATGCGTCGAGAAACTGACCCGCGAGCGGGCGGAGCTTCACGCCAAAGAACAGGCTGCCCATGAAGCGGAGCTGCGCCAGGCAGAGGCTGACCGGCGCCTGGCCCTGGAACAGGCCCGCCGGCAGGCCGAGGCGGAGCGCAAGGCCAAGGAAGAAGAACGGCGCCGCCAGCGCTGGCCTAAGCCGGGCCAGGCCTGGAGTAACAGCCTGGGCATGAAGTTCGTGCCCGGGCCGGCGCCAGAGGCCCTGATCTGCGTCTGGCAAGCGCGGGTGGCCGATTATGAGGCCTTTGCGACGGCCACACGGCGAAGCTGGCTCCGGCCTGCTTTCCGGCAAGACCCCTCCCATCCGGCCGCCAACATCAGTTGGGAGGATGCCAAGGCCTTTTGCGCCTGGCTGGCGGACAAAGAGCGCGCCGAAGGCTTGTTGGGACCGGAACAGTTTTACCGCCTGCCCGGCGACGTGGAATGGAGCTGGGCGGCGGGCTTGGAGAACGAGCGGGGCGGCACGCCCCAGGAACGGGACTGCGAGGTCCAGGGCGTCTATCCCTGGGGCGCGCAATGGCCGCCACCCAAGGGAGCCGGCAACTATGCCCCGGGCCTGAGGGTCGATGACTATGAATTCACCTCGCCGGTCGGCAGCTTCGAGGCCAACCGCTACGGGCTTTATGACCTCGGCGGCAACCTTTGGGAATGGTGCGAAGACGAATATGCGCCCGGTTCCGGACACCGCGTCCTGCGGGGCGGGTGCTGGCTCAGCCTCGCCATCGAGGACCTCTTGTCCTCAAGCCGAAGCCGCAACGGGCCCGGGGCCCGCAGCGACTGCTACGGCTTCCGTCCGGTGATGGTTGCCGGCCCTTCCCCGTAATGAACGGCCACGCCCAAGGGACAATAAAATGAACGGCACAAATGAAAACCTCAATTCCGCCTCGGGGGCGCCGGGGGGCCCGGGCCTGAGGGGTCCCAGGGTGGGAGACTACGAGTTGTTGGAACTCCTGGGCCAGGGCGCCGCCGGCAGGGTCTGCACGGCCAGGCAAATAAGCTCCGGCAGAATCGTCGCCTTGAAGGTGCTCTCCGCCGGAGTTGGGGCCGGCGCGCAGTCCAAACGGCGTCTTCGACTCAAGGCGGCGGAGAGCCTGGACCACCCGAACATCGTTCGTATTTATGAGGTAGGCGAGCACGAAGGCCAGCTTTATGTTGCAATGGAGTACATCGGCGGCGCGAGCCTGGCCCGCTTGCCGGCGGGCCAGCCATTGCCGCCGATGAAGGCCGCCGCCTGGCTCAAAACGGCGGCCGAGGCCGTGGAGTATGCCCACCAACTGGGAGTCCTCCATCAAGACCTCAAACCCTCCAACGTCCTCATCGGACCCGGCGAGCGGCTGACCATCACCGATTTCGGGTTGGCCGGTTGGAATGAGGCCGGCTCCAACCAGGCCCCGGGCGAGATCGCCCCTGGGGCGGCCGGCTTCCTGGCTCCGGAGCAGGCCTCCGTAAAGTGCGGCCTCGTTGGCCCCGCCAGCGACGTTTACGGGCTGGGCGCGATTCTCTATTATATGCTCACGGGCCGGGCGCCCTTTGACGGTCAACCCACGGCTGAGACACTCCAGCAAACTATGGACATCCAGCCCGTGCCACCCCGGTCCATAGACCCGGCCATCCCCAGCGGCCTCGAGATGATTTGCCTCCGCTGCCTGGAAAAGCTCCCGGCCCGCCGCTACGCCTCGGCCCAAGCCCTGGCCGATGACGTGGACCGATTCATCCGGAGCGAACTCAACGCCGCTCCGCCGCCTGCCAGTCTGGAGCCTACGCCTCCAGCGCCGCAGCTTGAGCGCAAGCGGTCTGTGGCGGCATGGGTGACCGCCGGAATCCTTCTGTTAGCGCTGGCCGCCGCCAGCCTCGCCGTCTGGAAGCTCCAGCCGCCAAAACCCGTTCAGTTGCGAGGGCAAGTCCTGGATTTTGACGATCATCAGCAGTTTCTGGCTAGGGCGCTGGTCTCGCTGGGCAGCGCGCGCGCCGTTGCGGACCCCAGCGGCGAGTTCACTCTGAGCATTCCTCGGGATCAGGTCGCTTCGGCAACGAACCTGAGGGTCACGGCCAAAGGCTATGTCCCTTACACCAAAAGCGTGGCGCCGGGCTCGGTGCCCCAGGAGATTCTGTTGCACAAGGAGGTGACGACCTTCGCCCTGGTCCTGTTCTTACACGGTCCCCAAGGAACCAATGACCCGGTTGTGTTGGATGGCTCCCAAGTGACGCTCAAGGTAGGGGACGAATCCTTCAAGGCGACCGTCACTGGTGGATGCGAGGCCAATTTCGATTTGTTGCCCAACTCCGTGTCCAACCGGCCGGCGTTGGTCAGCATCGCCGCGCCGGATTGGCGGCTCTCTAAACCGACCCTGAGCATTGCCCTCACGAGCGGCCCCCCCATCGCGGTGCAGGTTGAGCGGGCGGGCATGACGGTCAATGGCCGCGTGCAGGACTTTGACGACCAGCGCTATGTGGCCCGAGCGCAAGTTTCCCTGGGCAGCGCCACCACCAATTCGGACACCAACGGCGTATTCGCTTTCTACGTCCCTGGAACCAACGTCTCCCGCTCGACGAACCTCGAGGTCAAGGCGGAAGGCTACCAGACTTACAGGCAGGACTACACACCGCAGTCGGAGCGCTTGGAAATCCAGATCCGCAAAGCGCTCTTCACCCAAGCCATTGTTTTCCGCGGGCCCGATGGAACTACCAACGGAATGGACTTGCATGGCAGCCCGGTCACGTTGCAGCTGGAGGGCTTGACCTTCCACGCTTCGATCCCGCATGGATGCGAGGCCCGTTTCGAGGCCCTGCCCCTGAGGCTTTCTAACCGGACGGCGTCGGTTACGCTCAGCAACGAGGGTTGGTTGTTGCCAAACGGAACGACTAACATTGTCTTGGCCGGCGGAACCGCCCCCGTCCGCGTGCGGGTCGAGCGCGCCAGCAGGCTCATCCGAGGCTCGGTGAGGGACATTCAGGGCACATTGCCGGTGCCGCGCGCCACGGTCTCGCTTGGTGTTGTGAGCACCAACACGGACGCGGACGGTGCTTTCACTTTTCGCGTTCCGGACGATGGACTCTCTGAGCCGCGGACGCTAGAGGTCACCGCCGATGGTTACTTCACAACCAACCCGCCCGTTCCGCCTCAGCCCGGGCTTTACGTTTACGAAATAGGCCTGCGGGCCATGCCGAAAGACGCCGCCGACCGGGTGGCATCGGCCAAAAAGGAGACCAATCCTCAGAGGGCTGAGGAGCTTTATCTGGCGGCGATTCGCGTGGAACCCGAAAACCCTGAGTATGTGAAAGCATTCGGGCTGTTTCTGCGCGACCAGGGCCGCCTTGATGAATCGTTGAGCAATTTGGAAGTTGCCGTTGTGTCGGCGCGCAACAGCAAGAGCACATACAGCCTGGCCGAGGCGCTCAATACCAAAGGCGTCGTGCAATATGAAAACAAGCGGTACGCCGAGGCAACCAACTCTTATACCGAAGCCCTGATTTTGTACGACCAACTGCCCACCAAAAATGATCATTATGACACTCGTCACGCGCTGTGCCTGGAAAACCGGGGACTCGCGTACCGGAAGTGCCACGACTATGCCCAGGCGGGCAGGGACTATGAAAAGGCCATGGCAATTCGCCGGCGCCTTGCGCTCACCGGGAACAAGGAACGGCTGTTCGACCTCGCCCTGACTAAGGCCGGTCTGGCCGCGGTTCGTGCCGAGGCCGACGATCCCAAGGCGAGCGCTTCGTTCGCTGATGCTGTCTCAGAAGGCCGGCGCCTCGTGGAACGAGATCCCAAGAAGTATGGCCCTTTCCTGGCCTCGACGCTCACCGACTGGGCCGAGTTGGCCATCAAGCGCAGGCAGGCCAAGGAGGGCCTGGACCATTACAAGGAAGCCGTGAGTGTTTACGGGAAGATCGAGGCGCAAGACCCGAGCTTTGCCGAAAAGGCGGCTTACGCCTCGACTCTCAACAGATATGCGGTGATGCTGGCGCCCACCAAGAGCACCGGCAGTTCCCCAGAGGCATTTCGGCAAGCCTCCCAAATGTACCAGAAAGCCGTCGACCTTTGCGCGGCCACCAACTTCTATAAGCTGCACGTCCAGGTCTTGTGCAACCTCGCGGTCCTGTTGGAGGATTCAGGCGAGTATCCCAGAGCGCAGGAGAAGTTCGAGGCCGCCCAGGGCGTGTGCGAGCGCATCCGCGTCAAGGACCCACCGGACTATAACGCCTGCCTGGTCGAGATCTCGCTGAAACTGGCACAACTGGAGCTCAACTGGGCTGATAAACTGGCACAGCAGGAGCCCAACGCGGCTGCGAAAAGGGAGGAGGACCAGCATCTGGATCGGGCCAGGGATTTGCTCAATAAGGCTAGCGGGGCTTTGCAGTCCCTGGCCGATTCTCCGGACACCAGGGAGTCCAGTGCGGAGTTGGGCAGGTTGTCCGCGCGGCTTGCCAGAGCAAGGCAATGACCCACATGGAAACAGACCGCGGTCAACCGCTGGATAACGGGACCCCAGAGGCGCCGGACCTGGCGGGTCTTGGAGAAAGGTTGCCGCCTCTTACGGCCTCGCCAGAATGGCCGCGCGTTGCTTGTGGTATTCTTCGGGCGTCATTTCACCCGCTTTGTATTTGGGGAGCAGGTCACTCAGCTCTCGCTGTTTCTCCAGGGAAATAGGCAAGGGAGGCGCGGTGAGGGGCGTAAAGGTGAACGGGCCCTTGGGGAGCGAAGCCACTTTCTTTTCGCGCTCTGCGTTGGCCCGGGCTTTGGCCTCGTCTTGCTTGGCCTTCTCGGCCTTGGCCCGGGTGTCGGCCATGACCTTGGCAGCCTTTGCGGCTTCTTCGCGGGCCCGGGCCTTGGCCTGTTCTTGGGCGGCCTTCTCGGCCCGGGCCTTGGCCTCGGCCCTGGCCTTTTCACCCTTCGCGGCTTCATCGCGAGCCCGGGCCTTGGCCTCGGCCTGGGCGGCCCTCTCGGCCTGAGCCCGAGTGCCGGCCCCGGCTATGGCGCCCTTTCCGGCTTCATCGCGAGCCTGGGCCTTGGCCTCGGCCTGCTTGGCCTTCTCGGCCTGGGCCCGAGTGCCGGCCCCGGCCACGGCACCCTTTCCGGCTTCATCGCGAGCTTGGGTCTTGGCCTCGGCCTGGGTGGCCTTCTCGGCCTGAGCCCGAGTGCCGGCCCCGGCCATGGCACCCTTCGCGGCTTCTTCCCGAGCCCGGGCCTTGGCCCGGGCCTCGGCTTCGGCCTTCTCGGCCTTGGCCTTCTCGGCCTTGGCCCGGGCCTCGGCCGCGGTCTTGTCAACCTTCATGACCTGGCGAACCGGGTGGACAGCCCCGAAGACGCCCTTGGCTTGCAGTTCGTCGAGTTTCTGACGTAGCGAGGCGAGCGCTGTATCGGACCGCGGCGAAGGATCTGGCACACCGGAGAACTGCGTGGCCTGCGGGCGCGATGGGGATGGCTTTTTGGGCGATTTGGCGGTGACTTTGGCTTGGGCATTGGTCTCTTGGGCGCGGGACACCACCGCCACGCAAGCGGCAGCCGCCAGGCAGACCACCAGGAAGGAGTTTGAAATCTGCATGGCTTCTTTTTATGCCAAACCCGGATCGGATGCAACAGCTTTTGTTGCGATGGACGAGCGGGATGAAAGAAAGCAGCCGTTTCCCATTGACGGGACCGCCCCCTGCCCTGAAACTCCGGGACATTGCCTATGCTCAGACTCCTTCGGTTGCCGGAAAAACTCCGCCTGGCCTATCAATGCCTCCGCGCGCCCTACTTTAAATGGGTGCCGCCAGGTCATTTTTATTCGGCGCTGCCCGATATGGATGAGGTGGAGCGGCGCGCGCCAGCCCTCTATGGGCCCCCGCCCCGGACCTTGCCGGGAATCGATCTGCGCGGGGAAGCGCAGGGCCGGCTCTTGAGCGAATTCCGCGAATACTACATAAGCCCGCCTTTCGAGCGGACCTGCAACCCCCAGTCCAGGTTCTATCGCCCCAACGGGTCTTTTCCCTTCCAGGACGCATTCCTGCTCTACGCCATGATGCGGCATCTCCGCCCGGCGCAACTCATTGAGATCGGCTGCGGCTTTTCCAGTTGCGTCATCCTCGACACCTGCGAGGCGCTGCAATTGAGCGCGCAACTCACCTTCATCGAGCCTTACCCGGAACTCCTCCTCTCCCTGGTGCGCCCCGAGGACCGTTCGCGTTTTACCCTCAAGCGCGCTTGCATCCAGGATGTGCCGCGCGACTCCTTTGCCGCCCTCAATCCCAATGACATCCTGTTTATTGACACCTCCCACGTCAGCAAAGCCGGCAGCGACGTGAACTGCATCTTCTTCGACATCCTGCCCCTCTTGAAACCGGGCGTGATCGTCCATTTCCACGACATCTGGTATCCCTTTGAATACCCGAAGGAGTGGCTCTGGAAAGGCATGTTCTGGAACGAGGCCTACCTGCTTCGCGCCTTCCTGACCCACAACTGCGCCTTCGAAATAGTGCTCTTCAATTCCTTCCTCAACCAGTGCCTGACCGAGCGCGTCAAAGCCGAGTTTCCTCTGTTCCTGGAGGATCCCGGGGCCAGCCTCTGGCTCCGGCGCGTGGAGCGTGGAGCGTGAGGGCATCGTAGCGCAGGTTTCCAACCTGCCGTACCGCCCGCTTCCAGCCGGCATCGGGAGAAACCTGCGCTACGTTGGTTGCGGCT
>Ga0187864_10004972_pt1 | contig 10171 bp, 11 predicted proteins | sample June2016WEW_11_4_FD_132985 | JGI IMG/M metagenome (GOLD analysis project Ga0187864, IMG submission 132985) | Peatland microbial communities from SPRUCE experiment site at the Marcell Experimental Forest, Minnesota, USA - June2016WEW_11_40 | ecosystem: Environmental > Terrestrial > Soil >... | reverse complement strand
GCGTGACCAGCGTCTGGCGCAGGTCCTCGCCCTCCATCCGCCGGAAGATCAGGAACTGCATGGCGACGCCGACGATCGCGCAGCAAACAAATGCTACCACGTAGCTGAAGAGCCACGAGCCGGTCCATTGGCCGGCCTCGTAGCCCATATAACCGCCGAACAGATAGAGCGAGCCATGCGCGAGGTTGACGTTGCGCATCAACCCGAAGATTAGGGTGAAGCCGGTGGCGACAAGGAAATAGAGGCCGCCGAGCGTGATTCCGTTGAAGAGCGCGTTGATAAAAAGGCGCTTCTTCCCGAACACGTCCTCGAATCCCGCGGGCCAAGGCGCCAAGACGAGCCAGAGCATAACGATGATCGCAACGGCGATGACAAGCGCGGCGATGGGATGACGTCCGACCCAGCGGCCAAACGCATCGCCGCGCGCCGACCCCGGGACTCCGCCGTCGTCGCTAAAAGTCGTAGCCACCGACCTCCCTCCACTTTTGCCGGAAACTACCCAAACCGAAGGCTCGGGGCATGCTCGCTAGTCTGATTTTTGCGATTCTGCGTAGACCGCGGGCCGTTCGGTTGAGCCAGGCCGCGATCGGGAGCCGCGCCGGTCTCTCTTTCGGGATAAGGCCTTATTCGCTCACAACCCGCGCTATAGTCCGGTATTGGGTGGGCGCGATCCCCACATGCGCGGAAAAGAAATGCGTGAAATGACTTTGCGACGAAAAGCCGAGCTCGCAGCCGATGTCGGTAATCGAGCTCTGTGAGCCCATCAAACGAACGAGCGCCCGCTCGATACGCATCGTGTTGGCATAAAGCGCGGGGGTTACTCCCGTGTTCTCACGAAACAGCTTGAAGAAATGCGGACGCGACAGGCCGGCATCGCGCGCCACCGTGTCCAGTTCGATGCCCTCGGCAATCCCATCGTCCAAAATGCGCAGCGATTTGCGAACGCGAAAGTCGATCGGCGCCTGCGGTTGTGGCGTTGGATTAGATCGCCTTGCGTTCTTCCAGGATTCGTCGAAACTCGCGTCCAAGAGCTGATTCAAATAGCGATTTACGATCCGATAGCTTGCGTTTGTCACCAGTGTGTGCGCGAGGCTGGCGCAGATTGACCGCATCGTCGTTCCGACCCGCAGCGCGTTCGTTCCAAAACGCAGTCTACCGCGGCCCTCGTGATCGCGGTCGAGCCAACGGTCGCTGATATAGGCCACCAGAAAGACCGACGGTTGATCGTCAGAACACGGTTGGAAAGAGTGTGGTTGCCAAGGGTTGATTGCGACACCGGCCGTTTGGTCGACCAAGTGGGGAACCTCGGCAATTGTTACGATTGCCGGCGAACCGCTCAGGAGGAAGGTCAAATGACCTTCGCGGTGGGCGTGGGTGCGCATCGGTTTGTTCAGCCGGTACACGGTCACGCGACCGAATGCCCCGTGACAGACCGCCAACGCGGTACTCATTAACGTCCTCCCAAACACGCACGTCTTTGTTTTGTTTGGCGGATTAAACGACGGCAGGCCGCAATTGACAAGTGGGGTCATTGCACCCGGCCGACGGCGTGCGGCCGCGGTCCGGCACCGGTCCCGGACCAGAATCAGACTGCCAGACACGGGGGCGGAGCCTGCTTTAGCCATTGTCGGGCTTGTCGAATTAGCCCACCCGCTGCTACGATTTATCTATCGGTCGGGCACGGGGCGATGGATACATCCCCGCAAGAACGCGCAAGCGCTATTCGACCGGCAAAAGGCGTCATCTCACGGCGCTCGGACACAGGAGGGAACCCCATGCACAAGGGCTTTGGAATTGCGGCCGCGGCCGGTTTCGCCGCGCTCGTCAGCACTGTATCGGCGAATGCCGCCGACAAGCTAAAGATCGGCATCACCGCGACGCTCGAAGGCACATACACCGTCCTCGGCGAAGACGGCATGCGCGGCTATGAGCTCGCGGTGCAGGCGCATCACGGCAAGGCGGGTGGCAAAGAGATCGAAACGATTGTCGGCTCTACCGACGCCAGCCCGGATTCGGCGGTACGCGCCGCCAAGAAGCTTGTCGAACAGGACAAGGTCGACGTTCTGATCTCGCCGCTTTCGGGGTCGGAAGGCATTGCGATACGAGATTATTCGAAGACCCAGCCGCAGATCACGGTCATTAACGCCGGATCCGGCGCGCTGGAGACGACCTATGTCACTCCGTCGCCCACTTTCTACCGCTTTAACCTGGACGGCGCACAGTGGCAGGCAGGTCTTGGCGACTACATCTACAACGTCAAGCACTACAAGAAGATCGCGACGGTCGGCGAAGACTACTCGTTCGTCTATACGCAGGTGTTCGGCCTCGTGACCGAATTTTGTCAGGCCGGCGGCCAAGTCACCAAGCGATTCTGGGTGCCACTCGGCACCAAGGACTTTGCTTCCGTCATCTCGGCGCTGCCGGACGATGTCGATGCTATTTATCTCGGCCTCGGCGGCGCTGACGCCGTGAACTTCCTCAATCAGTACCAACAGGCCGGCGGCAACGCCAAACTCATCGGCGGCTCGATCATGGTCGACCAGACCGTGCTGTCGTCGAAGGGTAAGGCGAAAGACGCGCTGATCGGCACCGTCGCAGCGAGCGGCATGGCCGACACTGACCCGGAGCCGAAATGGCAAGCGTTCGTGAAAGCCTATCAGCAACACCCGAAAGATGGCTATTTCAAAAATGCTTTCGGCAGTCCGTCACTGCTCGCCATTAACTACTACAACTCGGCCGACGCCGTGTTCAAGGCGCTTGACCAGGTCAGTGGCGATCTCAGCGACAACAACAAGAAATTCCGCTCGGCGCTGCAAAATACCGTGCTCGACGCTCCGAACGGACAAATCAAGCTGGATGAGAATCGCCAGGCGATCGGCACGAATTTCGTCACCGAAGTCGTGAAGGATGACAAGGGCGAACTCGTCGGCAAGGTCGTGAAGGTCGTGCCTAACGTGCAGCAGCGCCTCGGCTTCTCCAAGGAGGTCTTCGACAGGATCGGCCTCCCGGGTCGCGAAATCCCGGAATGCAAGAAGAGCTACAACTAGCTGCGACAACAGACAAAAGCTCTCGGCCGCGTAGTGGCGCGGCCGAGAGTATGTTTATCGGTGGGTCGGCTCGTGCCGGCCCATTATTTTTACGGGCTTAGCCTCTCGGCAATCGCGTTTGCGGCCGGCTTTGGCGATTTTTCGACTTTCAATCGCCGCTTTCAACGTATCATGGGCTTGAGCCCAAGCGCGTTTCTAGCATCGACTCGTAAACCGGAATCCTCGAAGGGCAGCGCGGGTGCCGCGCTGCCTAAATACGTTTCCGCGATCAGCGGCCGTAGGTCGCGGTAAAGCTCGCCTTTGCTTTTGCATGGAAATGCAACTCGAAGCCGACGATCGCGGCTGATACGTTGTGATCCTTGGCGAACTGCAGCTTGTCTTCATCGACCGCATAAACCGTGAAGATGTAGTGATGCGGCTTGTCGCCTTGTGGTGGGCAGGGACCGCCGTAGCCATCAGTGCCGAAATCGGTGCGGCTTTGGATGGCGCCCTTCGGCATGAGCTTCTTTTTCACGTCGCCCGCGCTCTTTGGAATCTCGGTAGTTGACGCCGGGATGTTGAACACCACCCAGTGCCAGAAGCCGCTGCCGGTCGGCGCATCCGGATCGTAGACGGTGATCGCGAAGCTCTTGGTGTCGCTCGGCGCCCCGCTCCACTTCAAGGATGGAGAAATATTGCCGCCCTTGCAGCCGAAGACGTTCGCCACTTGCGCATCCGTGATGGTTGCGCCGTCGCTGACTTCCGCGCTGGTCACGCTCATGCTTTGCGCCAAGGCCACAGACGCGCTTAGCGCGCTGAATGCTACGACCGCCGCCGCTAATGCCATTTTGTACATTTGTTTTCCTCCATTGGTTTGGGAGGGGAAAGCTAACACGGGAGTCCGGGCCTGTCTTGGGGCTAGCGCCCACGCTTCGAAGCTCAGACTTTCGGTAAAGTTTCGCCGCAGATTCGAAACGCGGCAGACGGTTCGTGTGTTTTGGAATGGGATCATCGGGCAGCGCGCGGCTTAGCTAGTACAAAAATGGGAAACGATGGGCATGTCCGAGTCGATTGTCCTGAGTCTCGCGTCGCCCATTCGGCTTAAAAATCCAATCATCGACTCCGCAATCGCCAACCAGACTTGCACGGCGCAGCAACGCGAAGCAGAATGGCGACGAAGCCGATGCGATCGAATGAATGTCGGCAAAAAGTGAGGAGCCTGCCCGGAGACGATCCGTTAGTGACGGCGTCGCCGTGCGAGATTCTCTCCGCAAACGCCGAAGTGAAGCGCGGCCCCCGTTCCCGGCGAACGGGGTCGGCCGAAGTCAGGGAGGTCTCGATGAGCGGCAACGTCCGTTTCAACTTGATGCATTTCATGCCGTATGTGCATCTGCCGGAAAACCACAAGGAATTCCATTCGCTGTGGGTCGACTTTCCTAACAAATATTACGATCCCAAACGCGGGCATAAGCTCTATCAGCAATACATTGCGGAGCTCGTGCTCGCGGACCGGCTCGGCTTCGACGCCGTCGTCGTGAACGAACATCACAATACGGCCTATAGCATGATGGCGGCGCCGAACTTGATCGCCGCGACGATCATTCCGCAGATCAAAAACGCCAAAATCTGCGTATGGGGCACGCCGCCGAATCTCGAATATCCGAACCGCCTGGCGGAAGAATACGCCATGCTCGACGTGCTGTCGCAGGGCCGTCTGGAAGTGGCGTTTCCGCTCGGCACCGGCATGGAATACTGGGCCAATCCGATCAACCCGGCGACAGCGCGTGAGCGCCACGAGGAATCGATCGACATCATCCTGCAGGCCTGGACGCAGGACGGCCCCACCAGTTATTACGGCAATTTCTACACCTACCGGTATCTCAATCCGTGGCCGCGGCCGTATCAGAAGCCGCATCCGCCCTGTTATATCGTCGGCACCGGCAGTCCAGAGACCATTGCGCTCGCTGCCAAGTATGGATTCGGCTACTCGTCGGTCTTCGTCACCAAACAGCGCGCCCTTGAGCTGAACCAGCAATTGCGCCGCGCCGCGGCGGAAAAAGGGCATCACATCCGGCCGGAGCAACTTCCGCTCGGCGTGATCGTGTATATAGCGGAATCAAAGGAAAAAGCGGAGGAAGAAGCGATCCCGCACATCCGCTACTTTTTTGAGGACGCGCTGCGCACCACGCCCAGGTTCCTCTCACCTCCCGGCTATCTTTCGGTCGACCAGTTGAAGAAGCGAGCCGCTCTCGCCGATAAGCTGCACGGCGGTTTCAACTTCGAGGCCATCAACGAATCGTTCTTCGTCGCGGTCGGCACCGCCGATCAAGTCGTTGAGAAACTCGAAGAGTGGGGCGAGGCGATGGGCACCAACCATTTCCACATTCTTGGCGCTATCGGCAACATGACGCACTGGAAGGTAGTGAAGAACCTGAGCCTGCTCGCTCAGGACGTCATTCCGCGCATGCGCGCCCGCGCCGGCGCAGAACGCCGCGTCGCCGCCGAATAGTGAAGGAGTAAACTCATGGCTCGCCCGGACCCCTTGGCCGGATTCGAACGCGAAATTCACACCGTCAACGGCGTGAAAACGGTCGTGCTTACCGCAGGCCGCGGCGAACCGCTGGTGTTCCTGCACGGCGCGGGTACTTGGCACGGATTCAAGTTCGCCCTTCCTTGGGCGGAGAAGTACCGCGTCATCATCCCCTTCCACCCAGGCTTCGGCGAATCCGGCGACGATCCCGGCCTAAGCGACATGCATGACTATGTCCTGCACTATCTCGATCTGTTCGATGCGCTCGGCATCGACAAGCTTCGCCTGGTCGGCTTCTCGCTCGGCGGCTTGCTGGCGGCGAAGTTTGCCATGGAGCACGGCCGCCGGGTCGAGCGGCTGGTGCTCGTGGGGCCGGCCGGTCTACGCGGCCAAGCGCGGCCCACGTCTGACGTGCTCAGTCTGCCGCCCGAGCAAATCCCCGCGATGCTGGTGACGAATTTCGACGTCATCAAACCGTATCTGCCGGAAGGGCCCGATCTCGACTTTATGGGGGACCGCTATCGCGAAGGCGGGACGCTCGCGCGCCTGCTGTGGGAGCACCCTTACGACTTGAAGATATCGCGGCACCTCCACCGGCTGACCATGCCCACGCTGCTGGTCTGGGGTGAAGACGACCGCCTCATCCCGGTGCAGATGGCCGAGATCTGGCGCCGGTTCATTCCCAAGGCGGACATTCAAATCTTCAAAGGCGCCGGTCACCTCGTGCTCGACGAGAAGCGGGAGGCCGTGGACGCAGTGCAGCGCTTCTTGACTTGATCCGGCGTTTCGCCGCTGGCACGTCTGAAAAAATCGGGTCTGCCTTGGTATCACCGTGTAACTATCACCGCGTTGTATTTTAGGTCGTTACGGAGCGATTCCGACGAGCTGGCGACCAGAGCTTCGATCTGCGGCGGGTAGCACTAAGGTTTTTCCCGCGTTTGTGATTGTCGGCCTTCCGGCCGGCTGGTAATGTTTGCGTTCCGTCGGCCGCGTGAAGTGCCGGCAAAAGCTGGGGGAAATGACCATGGATAACCTGAAAACCTATTCGGTTCCGCTCGGACGTTTGTTGATGTCGAGCCTCTTTATTTGGGCCGGCTATACAAAGTTATTCGTATTTGGCCCTAGTGGGACGGCGGGGTATTTCGCCAGCGTGCACATACCAATTCCGGATGTGGCGGCTTGGATCGTCATCATCATCGAAATTATCGGTGGCTTGATGATTCTCGTCGGCTTTCAGACACGTTGGGTTGCGCTTGTCCTCGCGATATTCTGTCTGATCACGGGTTTCGGCGTACATCTACCAGTTGGTGACCAGGCAAATATGACCAATTTCTACAAGAATCTCGTGATGGCGGGAGGATTCCTCTATGTGTTCGCATTTGGCGCGGGGACCCTGAGTGTCGATGGGCCTGCCAAATAACGCGCCGAATCATTGAGCCTCCAAGAGTTCGATGACGGGGCGGATGGTTCCGCCCCGTTAACCTTCTGCGCGTTCCGCCGTTCGACGATTTGTAAGGTTTGACCTGTATACGCCAGGTGCCACGCATTCGAATCGTGCGGGCGGATGTGGCGCAGGCCGTGTCATGATCGATGACAGTAGTGAGGATGACGACCGCAGAGGCCGCACGCGCACGCGCATATTGCGCTCCGCGAAGCTCATCGTGCCGCGCCAATCGTCCGTCATCCATTGCACCGTCCAGAACATTACCGGCGGCGGAGCCTGCCTGAAGCTGGCGAATACCTTCGGCTTGCCGGAAACCTTCGATCTGACCTTCGAACATGGCCGCACACGCCGGTCCTGCCGCGTGGTCTGGCGGACGAACGACAAGCTGGGTGTGATGTTCGAGACCTCGGATGCGGCAGCAGAAACCTAGAACTCCGCGACAGCGCGAATAAGCCGTTCGATGTCTTCGGGCCGTGACAGGCGGTGATCGCCGTCCTTGACCAGAGTGAGGACGACATCGTCGCTGGCGAGCCGCGCGACGAGTTCCACCGCGTGCCGCCACGGCACGTCGGGATCCTCAACGCCCTGCAGAATGCGCACGGGACAGCCGGTTTCGATCATGCCGCCGAGCAAGAGATGGTTGCGCCCCTCCTCGATCAATTGCCGCGTGACCAGATAAGGCTCCGGCGAATATTCAGACGGCCGGGCCCAGACGCCTTTCTCTTCAAGCTCGCGCTTGATGGCCGGAGTGAAGCGTTTCCACATCAGTTCCTCTGTGAAATCGACCGCCGGCGCGATCAGGACCAAGCCGACGACCGAAGCCGGCCCAATTTGCCGGCGCTGCCGCAAGGCGCGGACGATGAGCAGCGCCAGCCAGCCACCCATCGACGAGCCGATTAATATCTGCGAACCACGGCAGCAGGCGTCGAACACGGCAAGACCATCGGCAAGCCAACGGCCGATCGTGCCGTCGGTGAAGGCGCCGCCCGATTCCCCGTGGCCGGAATAGTCGAAGCGAACGAAGGCCCGTCCGGCCTCTTCCGCCCAGCGCGCCAGCGCTTCGGCTTTGGTGCCTTTCATGTCGGACTTGTAGCCGGACAGCCAGAATAGGCCCGGGGCGGCGCCCAGCTGCTCGCGCACCGCGATGGAGCGGCGCTCGCTTCCGGCTCCAATTTCCAAGAGTTTCAGGCTGTTATCATTCATGCGTGCGGACTCGACTGACGCAGGGTGGGGTCACGGTCAAGCGGTGGCTCGCCATGTTTCGCCGCAAACGCCGCTCCTGCGCAAGGGACCGCGCCGGCGCATTGCCGTTGACTTACACCCCAAAACTCTCGATCTTCGGCGCTTGCCGAGTAGCGTAGCGGATGCATGACCCATTGTGATCCGCGCGTGGATGCGAAAGGCTTGTCGCAATAACATAGGAGAGAGGAACCATTCGTCGCCCAATCAGAACGGCGCAGCCCGCCGCCAAAGAGGGTCCGCGCATCAACGAGGAGATCCGCGTTCGCGAGGTCCAACTCATCGACAAGGATGGCGCCAACAAGGGCGTCACTGAGATCACCGCAGCTATCGCCATGGCACAGGAGGCCGGGCTCGATCTTGTCGAGATCGCGCCGAATTCGGTCCCGCCGGTCTGCAAGATCCTCGATTACGGCAAATACAAATACCAGGCCCAGAAAAAGGCCGCCGAAGCCCGCAAAAAGCAGAAGATCGTCGAGATCAAGGAGATCAAACTCCGGCCGATGATCGACGATCACGATTACGACGTGAAGATGCGCTCGATGGAGCGGTTTTTCGAGGAAGGCGACAAGGTCAAGGTGACGCTGCGGTTCCGTGGCCGCGAAATGGCGCATCAGGAGCTCGGCTATAAGCTGCTCGACCGCGTCAAGGGCGATACGGCAAAGATCGCCAAGATCGAGCAGGAACCGCGCTTCGAAGGCCGCCAGGTAGTGATGGTGCTCGCGCCGCGCTGATCCTGGGCTTTGCGCCCGCGCCCATTGCCAGAAACGGCCCCCTCTGCCATAACCGCGCCCTCTCGCCGCCCGGCTGATTAGGGCTGCCGTGGCGGCGGTGACGTGCTCCAAGCACACAACGCTCATTTATGAGCATTTTTAGGCCCGCGGAGCGTTCGCGCTTGCGGCCAAGGAGAGCCAAATGCCCAAGATCAAGACCAAATCGGGCGCTAAAAAGCGCTTCAAGGTGACGGGGACCGGAAAGGTCCTCTATGCGCAGTCGCGCAAGCGCCACGGCATGATCAAGCGGACGAAAAAGAACATCCGCCAGCTGCGCGGCACCAGCGTGCTGTTCAAGACCGACGGCGATAGGATCAAGAAATACTTTTTGCCGAACGGTTGACGGCCGGCCGTTTGCGGCCGCCGCACCTTCCAGATTTGCGAGATTCTTAGTGGAGATCAGCCATGGCACGCGTCAAACGCGGCGTCACATCTCATGCCAAGCACAAGAAAGTACTCAAGGCCGCCAAGGGATTTCACGGCCGGCGCAAGAATACGATCCGGATCGCCAAGCAGGCGGTCGAGAAGGCCAATCAATACGCCTTTCGAGACCGCAAGCGGCGCAAGCGCACGTTCCGCGCCTTATGGATCCAGCGCCTCAACGCGGCGGTGCGCCCGTTCGGCCTCAATTACAGCCGCTTCATCGCGGGCCTCGACAAAGCTGGCATCATAGTCGACCGCAAGGTGCTGTCCGATCTGGCGATCACCGAGCCGACGGCCTTCGAAGCGATTGTCGGCCAGGCCAAGTCGGCGCTGGCGTAAGGCGTTGCCGAGCGCTTCTCAGCCGTCATGGCCGGGCTTGTCCCGGCCATCCCGATCAGGCAGGCAATGCGTTACCCATTGAACCGGGATGCGCGGGACGAGCCCGCGCATGACGCCGATAGGCGGACAGGCAACGGCGATGACCGACACCGCGCAACTTGAACAGCAAATCCTCGCCGAGGTTGCCTCCGCCGGCGATGAAGCTGCCCTCGAAGCGGTGCGCGTGGCGGCACTCGGCAAGAGCGGCTCCCTTACGGCTTTGTTGAAGACTCTTGGCGCCCTGTCGCCGGAGGCGCGCAAGACTCAGGGGCCGTTGATCAACGGCCTCAAAGACCGCGTCAATGCGGCGCTGTCTGCGCGGCGCGAGGCGCTTAAGCGTTCCGCGCTCGAAGCTCGC
>Ga0187864_10004970_pt1 | contig 10174 bp, 4 predicted proteins | sample June2016WEW_11_4_FD_132985 | JGI IMG/M metagenome (GOLD analysis project Ga0187864, IMG submission 132985) | Peatland microbial communities from SPRUCE experiment site at the Marcell Experimental Forest, Minnesota, USA - June2016WEW_11_40 | ecosystem: Environmental > Terrestrial > Soil >... | reverse complement strand
CTTCGGCGGCGGCGGCGGCGGGGGTGGCGGCGGCGGCGGCGGTTGCGGCGGCGGCAACGTCGGCGGCGGCGGCGGCAGCTTCGGCGGCAGCGGGGGTGCCGACTTGGGCGGCGGCGGCGGGGGTGCCGGCTTGGGCGGCGCCATTTTCGTCAATGCCGGCGCTTTGACCTTGCAGAATGCCTCGTTTGCCGGGAATTCCGCTGACGGAGGCGCAGGTGGCACGACGGGAAGCAGCGGCGCCAACGGGCAGGGCAAAGGCGGCGCGCTGTTCATCAACTCCGGCGCCAGCGCGTACTACGTGGGAACGGCCCCGAGTTTCTCGAACGACAGCGCCAGCGATGCCGGCATCAACACGGCGTGCAGCTCGGTAGTGGGCGCGGGCGCCTTGGACACCAACGATGTCTGCGGGGTATTGACCACACCGGCTGCGGCCACGACGACAAGCGCGACCAATGCGATCGCGGCGTTCAGTGCGAGCAATCAGAATGTGACGCTGTCGGCGACGGTGACCAGCTTGGCGGGCACGGTGAATGCCGGGACGGTGACGTTTGCGGTATTCCAAGGCATGACCCAGGTAGGGTCTTCGGTCACTTCCGGGACAGTGAGTAACGGCAACGCCAGCGTTAGTTTTACGCTGCCGGGCGGCACAGGGGCGGGAACGTACACCATCGTCGCAACTTACAACGCAGGCGGGAATTTCGCCACCAGCAGCGACAACACGCATAGTTTAACGGTGAACGGGGCGGCTACGACGACGACCGCGTCCAATGCGACGGCGACGTTCAGCCCGAACAGTCAGAGCGTGACACTGAACGCAACGGTGACCACCTTGGCGGGCACGGTGAATGCCGGGACAGTGACGTTCACGGTGTCCGGCGTGGTGGGGTCGGTCACTTCCGGGACGGTGAGCAGCGGCAACGCCAGCGCTAGTTTCACGCTGCCGGGCGGCACGGGGGTGGGAACGTACACCATCACCGCAACTTACAACGCGGGCGGGAATTTCGCCACCAGCAGCGACAACACGCATAGTTTAACGGTGAACGGGGCGGCTACGACGACGACCGCGTCCAATGCGACGGCGACGTTCAGCCCGAACAGTCAGAACGTGACACTGAACGCAACGGTGACCAGCGGGGCGGGCACGGTGAATGCCGGGACGGTGACGTTCACGGTGTCCGGCGTGGCGGGGTCGGTCACATCCGGGACGGTGAGCAACGGCAACGCCAGCGCTAGTTTCACGCTGCCGGGCGGCACGGGGGTGGGAACGTACACCATCACCGCAACTTACAACGCGGCCGGGAATTTCGCCACCAGCAGCGACAACACGCATACGTTAACGGTGAGCGGGGCGGCTACGACGACAACCGCGTCCAACGCCATCGCGACGTTCAGTGCCAGCAACCAAAACGTGACGCTGTCGGCGACGTTGACCAGCTTGGCGGGCACGGTGAATGCCGGGACCGTCACCTTCAAGGTATTCCAAGGCGTGACCCAGGTAGGGTCTTCGGCCATGTCCGGGACGGTGAGCAGCGGCAACGCCAGCGCTACCTATGTGCTGCCGGGCGGCGCGGCGGTGGCAGTGTACACCATCACCGCAACTTACAACGCCGGCGGGAACTTCGCCACCAGCAGCGATACTACGCATACCTTAGCGGTGGTCCTCAACGTGTCGGGACAGGTGAGCGTGACTCAGACCGGTTTCGCGGTGAATCGCGCCACCGGCCTTTGGACGAGCACCCTGACGGTACATAACACGAGCGCAGCGCCGATCAGCGGGCCAATCGAGGTTTTGCTGACGAACCTGTCTTCCAATGCAACGATGACGAACGAGACCGGCGTGGTCGGCGTCAACCCTTACATCCTGGTGTCGGCGGGGACGCTGGCGCCGGGGGCGTCGGTCAGTGTGGCGATCCAGTTCAAGAACCCGTCAGACGGATCCATCACCTTTACTCCGGTCGCCTATTCGGGGGCATTCTGATAGCGGATGCCCCAGCTCGGCTCGGCAGAGCGATCCGGGGCACAACAAGGGCACCCGATTTGCCACCGCCGTACTGACGGCAGGATGGGAAAGACAGATTAGCCCGCTTGGTTATTACGTTCTCCAAAAACGCTCTATTGCGCGTTTTGGCACGGGCGGTCGGATTGATCCCGTGAAACGCCGTTCCCTGAAAATGGGCGATGCCCGTCCGGTAGCGAACCACAGACGCGGAGTCGGCAAACGTAGAATCATCTGCCGCAGCAGCGTTAAGAGTGAATATCGGTAGGCACTTCAGCCCTGAGCCGGCTACCCGGTTCCGTCTTCATCATTGACGAATTTGACCGCGCCGCGCGGGACACGGCGACGGGGTTCACTGATCTCCGCCAAGGCCGCGTTATCAGGGGGCCGCGCGCAGTCCCTCGTATTCGCGGTGGGCTTCCAGGAGGAGAGGGAGGTTCTGGTCGGCGTCTTTCATCAGGGCGAAGAAGTCCTGGTAGAACTTGCGGGCCTTGGGGAGGTCGCCGGCTTGCGCGGCGGCACGGGCGAGGCCGAGGTGCGCGTCGATGTAGTTGATGTGCAGGGGATACCAACCGCGGTGATCGAGGATGTGCTGGAACTGGGCGGCGGCTTCGGCGGGCATGTGCTGGGAGAGGTAGACATCGCCGCGGCAGCCATCGAGGGTTATTCCGGTGACGGCGCCATACGGGTTGGGCCCGCGCACGAGGGAAAGGTCCACCGGGCGATGGGCGCGGGCATCGACCAAGGCGCGGAAGCAGGGCATCAAGGCCTCGTTGAGGCGGGTATTTTCGGGCGAGGCGGTCTTGGCCCATTCAGCGAAGAAGGAATCGGCGCGGACAGTATCGCCGCATTGGGTGGCGACGTAGGCCACGGTACTCACCGCATAGGCGGGGCGAATCTCGTAGGCTTTTTGCGCGTCCTGCTGCGCCTGGCGGCACTGGCCGAAGAAGGCTTCATCCACGGCGAGCTTAGCAGCAGCGCCGGCCGCGCGCTCGCGCGCGTTGCGGCGCAGGTGGTATTCCACGGAGCGGAGGCGCAATTCGCGCTCGCGGCGCAACTGGCCCTGGAAGGCGGCGGTGTCTGCCTGCCAGGTGAGGAACTCGTACTGGTCGGGCCGGGCGGCGGCCCAATCGAGCTGCTGCTTCATGGCGGCGTCGTCGCCGGCGATCGCGGCGAGGCTGTAAAGGATCTGGTGGCAAACGGTGGAGTTTACGCCCTTTTGGACAGCCTGGGTGCACACCTCTTTTGCCTCGGCAAAGCGGTTGAGGCTCGCGAATGATGCCGCAAGGTTGCCGTACCCCAGGGCAGAAGGGTACAGACGCATCGAAGTCTGAAAAGCTCCCAGCGCTTTTTCGTCCTGCCCGGTGGCGCGGTAGGCCAGGCCGAGCTGGTTCCAGACAGTGTAATAGCGGGGCCAGGTTCTGCTGACCTCGGACAGAATCTCGATGTCCCGCACTATATCTCCCGTCACATGCTCGCAGTAGAGGGATTCGATCATGAGGCGCTCGCGCTCGCTGGAGCGTTCGCGGAGCTCATAGGCTTTGCGCGCCGCCTCTTTGGCCAGTTCGGCCTGCCCCAGGTTGTAGTAGCTGGTGGCGAGACCGCGGTACGCGGTGGCGAAGTTGGGGTCGAGCTCGATGGCGCGCTGCTGGTAGCGCAGGGCTTCGGCGTAGTCGCCGGCGCTGTTTCTCGCCCTGCCGAGGGAGAAGGCCTTGAGCGCTTCGAGAGAGGAGGTAGTGGCTTGGTCGAGCGGGACATCGTATTCCCGAATCGAGGGCAAAGCTTCACCGAGCCTGTGGCGAAGCTGGGCAGCGGCGTCGCCGAGGGTGCGGAGGACCCGCTCCTTGGACGCGGCCTCCACCTGAAGGCGGGCAATATCCGAGCCGGTGGCGGCTTGGACGGCGGCGACGGTGAGGACGTAGTGCGCGCCGAGCGCGGCGATGGAGCCTTCGATGAGGGCCTTGGCGTTCTGGCGAAGGCAGATCTCGCGCCCGATTTCGTTGGTGATGCGGGTGTCGGGCGGGCGGCTCATCAACCGCAGGGCTTCGCGAACGCGCTCCTCAGCGAGGAGGTTGAGAAAGGGCGACTGTTCGAGCTGGGCGGCGAGTCCCTGGCGGAGGGTGAGGTCGAAGACGGGGTCGCCGGTGGTGTTGACGAACTCGGCGAGGAGGATGGTGTCCTGGGCGGTGAGGGGCGCGGCGCGGGCTCGCTGCCACAGGAAAAAGCCGGCTGCCGCGAGCAAGACGAGGGCAGCGGCGCCAATCGCGGGCCACAGCCAGTGGTGGGTGCGAGGAGCCGGGGCCGCGCGCTGGCTTGGGGCCGAGAGCTTGCCCGACTCGGAGTCCTCCTTCAGCTCTTGGAGGGCGACTTTAACGTCGTCCATGTGCTGGTAGCGCCGCGCAGGGTCCTTGCGGAGGCAGCGGATGACGACCTGCTCGAGATCGCGGGGAATTTCGTCGGGGAGCGGACCGGGTTCCTGGGTGAGGACGGCCGCCAGGGTGGAGATCTTCGAGTCTTTCTGAAATGCGCGCCTGCCTGACAGCATCTCGTAGAGCATCGCCCCGAAGCTGAAAATATCGGAGCGCGCGTCCAGGGGCTTGCCTTCGGCCTGCTCCGGCGACATGTAGGCCACCGTGCCGACGATGGTCCCCTCCTCGGTGGTGGGTTTGATGGTGCGCGTGGATTCGTCCAATCCCGGCGTTGGCTCGGTCAATTTGGCGAGACCGAAATCCAGCACTTTGACCAGACCGTGCTCGTCCACCATGATGTTGCCGGGCTTGAGATCGCGATGGACAATGCCGGCGGCGTGCGCCCGGCTCAGGGCGTCGGCGATCTGCACGCCGTACTTCAAGGCCTCGCCCAACCTCAGCCCTTTGCGGCCGATCAACTGGTCGAGGGTACGGCCGGGGATATACTCCATGGCGATGTAGTCGGCGCCATCGTGCTGGTCGATATCGTAGATGGTGACAATGTTGGGGTGACGCAGCGCCGAGGCCGCTCGCGCTTCCTGGATGAAGCGCCGTTTGCGCTCGGGATCGGCCACCATTTCGGGCGGCAAGACCTTGATGGCGACGGAGCGGTCGAGGTGGGTGTCTTGAGCCTTGTAGACGACCCCCATACCGCCTTCGCCCAGCTTTTCAATGATCTCGTAGTGCGAGATTATGCGGCCGACCATATGGGCCTCCAGGATATTCAGGTCTGTCTCTAATTCTACGGATCAATTGTATATCCCGTGGGCGAAAAGTGGCTTCGTACACTGGCCCCAAAAGGCGTTGTGGGAAACGCCCTTAGGTCTCCGGTCGGATCGTTGCACTCGAAAATTGCTCCGCATGGGCGGGCAAGCAGGGTTTGTGGACAGCGTTATTACGTGTTATCGGTAGCCATTCCCCAAGGCGAGATGATGGTACGCAAGCGCCGGGCCTGGCGACGAGGCTTAGCCTCATCTCCCAGAACCCGTCTGGCTCGCGTCGAGAAGACATCGAGGTTGCGGGTGTGGGATAGTTTCCGGATGCGCCGTCATCCAGGCACAAACTGTTTTCTGATCGGCTAAACTAAGCACTAAGAAGCAGATGCCGCTTCAGTCCGGCAACAAACTCGGCCCGTATGAGCTCATCGCACCTATCGGCAAAGGCGGCATGGGAGAGGTGTGGAAGGCGCGCGATCCCCGTCTCGACCGCATCGTCGCGCTCAAAGTTTCCGATGCGCAGTTCAGCGAACGCTTCGAGCGAGAAGCCAAAGCTATCGCGGCATTGAACCATCCCAACATTTGTACCCTGCACGACGTCGGCCCGAACTATCTTGTGATGGAGTACATCGAGGGCACGCCTCTCAAGGGGCCCTTGCCTGTCGATCAAGCACTGAAGTACGCTGTGCAGATTTGTGATGCGCTCGATGCCGCGCACAAGAAGGGCATCACTCATCGCGATCTCAAGCCTGCGAATATTCTCGTCACCAAAGCGGGCATCAAGCTGCTGGACTTCGGCCTTGCGAAGCTCGGAACGTCAGGGATCGGGCAAGCGGCCAAGGCTCCTAATGACGCCACGCTCACCATGGCGCTGACCGGCAAGAACGAGATCGTGGGCACGCTGTACTACATGTCGCCCGAGCAGTTGCAGGCGCAAACGACCGGGAAGGAAATCGACGGCCGCAGCGATATCTTCTCGTTCGGCCTGGTACTGTTTGAAATGCTCACCGGCAAGCGGGCGTTTGAAGGGACGTCTCTGGCCAGTGTGATTGCGGCCATTATGGAACGTCCCACGCCTTCGGTCGCGGATGTCGCGCCGGCGGCGCTGGATCGCGCACTAAGCCGTTGCTTGGAGAAAGACCCAGACAATCGCTGGCAATCGGCGCGCGATTTGAAAGCCGAGTTGGAGTGGCTCGCGAGCGCCCCCGGGGAGGGGACCACGGCAACCCCGCAGCCGCCATCGTGGGCCAAATGGCTGTGGCCCCGTGTGGCCGCGCTGCTGGCGCTGGGCGCGGTGATCGGCGCGGGCGCCATATATGGGGTCTTCCGCGGCGCAGCCCCGCTCGAGCGCGCGGAGTTAGCCATCGACGTTCCCGGCGAAGTCAACCAGCTCGCGCTCTCGCCGGACGGGAAGTGGCTGGCCTTCACTGGTCCCGGAGAAACCGATGGCAGCCCCATGGTCTTCGTGCAGCGCATCGGCGCCGCGCAAGCCCGCGCGATCCCGGAAAGCGAGGGCGCGAGCAACGCCTTTTGGTCGCCAGACGATCAATACGTGGCATTCTTCTCCCGGGGCAGGCTCCGCAAGGCAGCCCTGTCCGGCGGAGCGCCGCAGAGTATCGCGGCCGTCGGCTCCGGGCCGCGCGGGGGCAGTTGGGGCAGCAAGGGCGTCATCCTTTACGCACCCGACGCCGGCGGCGGGATATGGCGCGTCAACGCCGACGGCAGCGGAGCCGCGGCCGTGACGGCCCAGTTGGTCGATGCCAAGGATCCCTCACACCGGTTCCCCGTTTTCCTGCCCGATGGCGAACACTTCCTCTTCCTCATGTACGGGGGCACGAGCGAAAACGAGGGCCGGATCAATACCGTGAACCTGAGTTCGCTGTCGAAGCCCGGCAAGACCCCCCTGTTCCACGCCAAGAGCAGCGCCGTCTACGCGGACGGCCAGGTGTATTACGCGGACGATAATAACTCGCTCGTATCTGTCGCTTTGGATATCGCCGGCGCCAAGGTCTCCGGCACGCCGCGCGTGATCGCGGCCAAGGTGGCATGTTCGCCCTCTACCTATTATTTGGCGGCTACGGCCGCGGAAAACTCCACTGTGGTTTATTGCGCGAAAAGCGCCGCGAATCACTCGCAGCTCACGTGGTTCGACGAATCCGGAAGGGAGACCGGACGCGTGGGCCCGGTGGGGGTGATCGCAAACCCCGCCCTTTCCCCCGATGGCAAACGCGCCGCCTACGATAGCAGCGATGCGAAGGCCAACAACGTGGACGTTTGGACTCTGGATTTGCTGAACGGCGGTGCCTCGCGCTTTACCTTCGCCCCGGAGGAGGAGGGTGCTCCGGTCTGGTCCCGCGATGGATCCTCCATCGCATATAGTTCCTTTCCCAAGGGCCCCCCCGCCCCCTACGTGAAGCGTGCCAGCGGAATGGAAGCGCCCCGAAGGCTGGACGCAGTCGCCAGCGACGGCTCCGGGGCCCTCCCCACCAGTTGGTCGCCCGACGACCGCGAGATCCTTTGCACGCATCTGACCTCTCCCGGCGGCGCCACGGACCTGTTGATCCTGTCCGTCGACGCCAGCAAGATGCGGCCCTTTCTGGCGGGCCCGGGCAGCCGGAGCCACGGGCAAATCTCTCCCGATGGCAAATGGGTGGCGTACGCTTCGGATGAAACCGGCGAATCGGAGATCTACGTTACGACGTACCCCGGCGCGAACGGCAAATGGCAGGTCTCGCGCGCCGGGGGAACCGAACCCCGCTGGCGCGGAGACAGCAAAGCCGTGTACTACATCGCCCCCAAGCAAATGCTCACCGAAGCCGCCGTCTCCACGGAGAGCGGATTCTCCACCACGGGTACGCGGCCGTTGTTCGCGATCCGCGCGCGCTACCCCATCTCTTACGGAGATGTGGCGAGCTACGACGTAACTAGCGACGGCAAACGCTTCCTCGTCAATCAGTACATCAAGCCCGAGCAGGCCCCGCCGCTGAGTATCGTGCTCCATGCCGGGAGACCGCCCGCGAGATAGCGTGCCCGTTTAGGTCTTGTCTCTGAGGTGGATAGGGAACGTGTGGTCGGCCACTCGGAAGTTAACCCGAAACGGCGATCTTGGGAAGTGCTCTGGGCTGCCCGGTCGGATCATGGGCGTTCGAAGAATGGCTCCGGCAGGAGCGGCAAGCGGGTTCGTGGACAGCGTTATGTATCAATATCGGTGCCTATTTCGGCCTGCCTGGACAGAGCGAAACTCCCGGTGCGCGCGCATGGTTGCCTCCATCGAGAGTTCAAGGTCGGAGGCCTTGCCAGCCCGAGCTGTCGGCGGTAGCAACGGTGGCGGTAACCGTTCAATAAGCACGCCCTCCGGTTCCAAAACCGCAGATCTGCGAGGCATTCTCCCGCACGTGATTGGAAAACGGCATTTTCCTGCACGTCCACCCACCACCCTTTGCGGTGGTGTTAGAATCGGCGCAGATGGCACCAAGTATTACGCGAACCACGCCGGCCTACGATGCCCGAGCTGTCGCCAACTATTTTCTAGAACTTGCGAACCTTGAAAGCATACCCATCACGCCGATGGCGATGCAAAAACTGGTATACTTCGCGCACGGGTGGATGTTGGGGGTATACGGGCGTCCGCTCATCAGCCAGAGGATCGAGGCGTGGGATTACGGCCCGGTCATTTCTGATCTTTACCAGGCGTTCAAGCGCTTCAGAAATCTTCCCATCACGGAACCGGCGCGTACCGCGCAAATGATAGGCAGTGTGTTCCGGGTAACGGTGCCACAAATCCCGAAGCACCAAGATCCTGGGGTGGCCAACCTGATAGGCAAAGTTTGGGCAACCTACAAGCACTTCACGGCTATTCAGCTTTCAAATATGACGCATACGCCCGGCTCTCCGTGGAGCATAGCACGAGAAAATGGCCAACCCTTCATTGATGACGATCTGATGAAGAAGTACTTCTCCGCCATTCCCAAATGAACACCCCCGAACTGCCAGAGGATAACCTCGCCCGCGGTCTCACGGAAGTCGCTGGCGCGGACGTAAACAAAGAACCGGACTCCAATACCCTAAAGGAAAAGGAAGACCTTGAAAAGGTAAGGTACGGGGCACAAACCGAAGGGCAGAAACAGGACATTAAAGAGCGGAAGAAGTACGCGCAGCTTTTCTTCTACCTTTCGTGCGCGTGGCTGGTGGCGATTGTAGCGATCCTTATGCTTCAAGGATTCGGCTCCCAAGGATTCGGCTCCTTTTGGAAGACGCCCTTCAAGCTTTCCGACAGCATCGTGCTGGCCATGATTGGGTCAACTACAGCAAACGTGCTCGGAATTCTGTACATTGTTGCGAAGTACCTGTTCCCGAATCGCGGAAGCGATGACGGCACAACGGACTCAGATAAATTCGTGTGACCCTCAGAAAACGGGCGCAAAAACTCAAGCACACACAAATAGCGCACTACCCACTAGCAAGTCGCTTTTCGCGCAGCCGTGCCATAATGAGGCTGGATATGCGCGTGAATTCCAAGGTGGAAAGATTGGCCAAGTCTGACCACCGACGCGAATCTCGTTGCGTCGAGCCCGGATGTGACCAATTGGCAACTCATGTTGCGAGCGATCAAGAGATAAGCAATGGGCTGTTGATGACACCCGCCGAACGCCTGAATTGCCGTCATCATGCGGAGCAATTTGCCGCTGAGCACCGCATACCGATGCCGGCGTAGCGAACTCTCCTCTTGTCAATATCGTTAGCTATTCCGGCCTCCTGGACAGAGCAAACTCCAGGCGCGCGCATGGTTGCCTCGATCGAGAGTTCCCAGGCTGTCGGCGGTGGCAACGGGGGCGGTAACCGTTCAACGCCCCCCTGTGCCAAAACCACAGATCTCCGCAGCATTCTCCCGCAGATACCGCTCCGTTTCCTTCGGATTGAGGCCATTTGGGACCTTGCGGAGGTTCACGACGGCCAAGGTAGGGCCCGTGGGCAGAAACCCGCATTCACGGAGG
>Ga0187864_10004969_pt1 | contig 10174 bp, 10 predicted proteins | sample June2016WEW_11_4_FD_132985 | JGI IMG/M metagenome (GOLD analysis project Ga0187864, IMG submission 132985) | Peatland microbial communities from SPRUCE experiment site at the Marcell Experimental Forest, Minnesota, USA - June2016WEW_11_40 | ecosystem: Environmental > Terrestrial > Soil >... | reverse complement strand
GCGCGTGGACAAGTTCAAGGCTTTTGGACTCACGCCCGAGGCCGCCGCGTGCGTCAAAGCCCCGCTCATCGCCGAATGTTATGCCAGCCTGGAATGCAAGGTCAGGGATGCGAAACTGGCCGCCCAATACAACTTCTTCATCCTGGAGGTCGTCCAGGCGTGGATTGACCCGGCGCGGAAACAGCCCCGGACGATTCATCACCAGGGCGAGGGCGAGTTCATGGTGGCGGGCCGGACGCTCCATTTGCCTTCCCCAAAAACTTCACTCGCCGGAAAATAAATGCCCGTCCGGCAAATCCGGTCGCGCCAATTTTCAAGGAGCCGGCGGATGATTCTACTTCTTCGTAGCGGCGCGTCGGCAGACCGCCGCGAATATTTCCGCTTATTTTCAGATGGCGGCGCTCTGCCGAGACGCCGCTACGCCAAATGACGCCCAGTTTTTCCACCGTTCAAGGCAGGGGCGGACGACGAAGCCGCGTCCAGCGCGCCAGAGCGGTTCGCTTTCCGGCAGGTGCAAACGTCGCGCAGGCGTTTGGCCATGACGCACAGGCATGGGCGAAATCCCAGCGCGCGGATTTTCAATGGGACGGCGAACGATTCTCCTTCTCCGTGACGTAGGAGACGACGTGAGGAGTCTCTAACTGAAAATCTGCAACCCGAATATGAAATGAGTCTCGTCACCTCGACTCCTACAAAATCAAAATGCCGGGTGGCGATGTTCTCATAAATTTCGTGGCAGCGGACGTCAGTCCGCTCATTCTCTTCCGGCGAGAAAGTTAGAGCCGGCTCACGTCGGCTGCTACCATCCATCATCCGAATTTCAAATTGGAAACGGGCCGCCGGACTTCGGCCACGGTTCGCCATTCATCCGCACCCAAAACTGGCGCGACGCGCAAACGGAACCTGCGTCAGTTGGATTTTGAGGTTTTTGTTCCAGTGACAATCCTTGACAGAAATTCGCAAATCTGCTTCCGTGACCCCATGCTAACAAAGGCCAAAGCGAAACCGACTGTGCATGCGGTCATGCACGCGCTGCGACCGAATACTTATTAGCGGCTTGAGTTTATGCGCTACGTGCTCGTCCAGGCTCAACCGTCGTTCGACTGGCTGACCCATGTGGCGTCAGTGCTAATCGGCTTGTTTGTTGGCATCTTCACCGAGCCTTTCCGAGCATGGCTGTTCCGTCCCGCGATAAGGCTCTCGTTTCGAAAGGACGAACACTTCATGCGCGAGACACCAGTGAATATGAGTGCGGGAGAGGCCGTTTATCGCCACTCAATGTTATCCGTCCGGTTTAAAGTTGAGAACACCCGAAGGTTCCATGCGAGATCGTGCCGCGCGTTTCTCACACTCATTGAAAAGAGAGGCAGCGACGCTCGCTTTATAGTGGTGTTCGAAGACCGAGTTCCACTGAAGTGGTCGTATCTTTCCTGCGACGCGATCGAGATCCCAGGGAAGACGTTCTTGTATTGCGATATCTTTGGCTCGACTGAAGATCAAAAGGAATTGGTTCCTGCCTGCTGCGATCCGAAACCACCCATCTTCGATGAGTTATTCAGGCCCAAGACGGTATATCGGTTCACTGCTTTGGTGACAGCGAAAAACTGTGCTCCCGTCAGCATTCGATTATGTGCAGACTGGAAGGGAACCTGGCGGATTGACGACATTTGGCAAGATGAAGCTGGCCGCAAAAGTTGGTTCGGATTGCTGTTCGTAAAACTTGCCTGAAAATTGAAACCAATTAAGCTGCCGACATGAAGACGAATTGGTTGACGTGGATGTTTCTCTTGCTGCTCACAGTCGCCGTTCAACTGCCCGCTCAGCAAACCGAGGCTGACCGCAAGCTGCTGGCCGACATCCGCGCCCAGGCAGAAAGGGGTGATGCGCAATCCCAGTATGAATTGGGTGGTGCTTTCGACTTTGGCAAACTGGGCGTAGCTCAGGATTTTGTCGAAGCGGTGAAGTGGTATCGAAAAGCTGCCGAGCAGAATCTCGCCGTCGCTCAATTCTGTTTGGCGAGGTGCTTCGCCTTGGGCGAAGGCGCAGCGAAAGATGAGGTCGAGGCGGTCAAATGGTATCGCAAAGCCGCCGAGCAGAATTACGCCAAGGCGCAATTCAATTTGGGCTACTGCTACTACAATGGCGAAGGCGTGGCGCAGGATTACGTTGAGGCCGTAACGTGGTGGCGCAAAGCCGCCGAGCAAAATCACGCCGGTGCTCAAAACAATTCGGGCATCTGCTACGCCAATGGCCAAGGCGTAGCGAAGGATGAGGCGGAGGCAGTGAAGTGGTTTCGGAAAGCAGCCCAGCAGAATCACGCCCACGCTCAATACAATTTGGGCGCCTGCTACTACAATGGCCAAGGCGTGGCGAAGGATCAGGTGGAGGCAGTCAAATGGTATCGCAAAGCCGCCGAGCAGTATCACGCCAAGGCGCAATCCAATTTGGGTTACTGCTACTACAATGGCCAAGGCGTTGCAAAGGATTATGTGGAGGCTTACAGGTGGATGCTCCTGGCGGCGGCACAAGGCGAGGAGGATGCGAAGAAAGGGGTGAACACACTGGAGGGTGTGATGACGAGAGAGCAAATTGCGGAGGGTCAAAAGTTGGCACGCGATTTCAAGTCGCGCGTGGTACCATCCGCCAGGGGCGATAGTTCGGGCGCGGGTATTGCACAGAGACGCCCGGAGGCTTCCGGCACCGGATTCTTCATCACGGCGGATGGGTATCTTATCACCAACGAGCATGTGGCCGGAAACGGGGCGCAGGTGCGGTTGGTCACGAGTGCAGGTCTGATTTCCGCCAAAGTAGTGAAAGTTGATTCGGCGAATGATCTGGCCTTGCTCAAGGCGGACGGGCGGTTTGCACGACTGCCAATTTCACCAAGCCAGTCAGCGCAATTGGGAAGCACTGTGGCTACAGTCGGCTTTCCCAATATCGGTTTGCAAGGCTTCGCGCCCAAGTTAACCAAGGGAGAAATCAGCAGCCTCTCTGGCATCCAAGATGACCCGCGCTATTTTCAAATCAGCGTGCCGGTGCAGCCGGGCAATTCGGGCGGCGCGCTGGTGGATGAGCACGGCAACGTCATTGGCATCGTGTCGGCTAAGCTGAATGCGTCGGCGGCATTGGCCGCATCGGGTGCGTTGCCGGAGAATGTGAATTACGCGGTGAAGAGCAGTTTTCTGTTGAGCTTCCTCGAATCCGTGCCGGATATTTCGGCCAAGCTCAAAGCGCCAATCACGGCTGACCGGAAGTTTGAGGACGTGGTGAAATCCGCCGAACAAGCTACCGTGTTGGTCCTCGTGTATTGAAATGGAAAGGTGTCGGGTGGGTTAGGGCTTGGTGTCAACAGGCAAAGCGCCATCCGTCAGTTCATCGTGGCTGAACTGATTGATCCCGACCAGCCACACTCTTGCATGTCGCCCGCTTGCTGAGGTAACCACACAAAACCGAAACCGATACGGAGCGAGTTTGGATAATAGAAGCTCCCTGTCCTCGGCGGAACGCTCTGCAAGAACCCGACATCGGCTCAACCCGGATAGTGGAGTCACCCCTTCGTGCGGAGAAAGGTCTGCCACTTCGACCGTTCGCCCAGTACCAGGAGCGTGATGGATGTCCATGATGTGCATGAAGTAATCGGTATATGCGCCCTCCTGTGGCCGATTCGGACAGAAACGAAGCTCCATGCCTGTGTCTGTCACGATGACGATTTCGACACTGGCCATCTCCCCAAGCCTACGGATCGCCCGCACAATCGGCGATGGAGCAGGAATCAATGGCGTCGCGGGTGAGTCGAGTTCGTTCCGAACAGCACACAAAAAACGGTTTGCAGGATCGTCGGGCTGGTTTTTCAGGATCAGACGGGCGTCGTGTTTCCTGCAAACTTCCCTCGCAATAGTACGCCAATTATCCCCGTGATCCCCATACAAGTCTTCGACCGCTTCAAGCGGCATCACGATGACATCGCCGAACGACATAATGTTAAGCTGTTCGCTTGCATACCGCTGCCACTCTGCCAACCGGCTGGAAGTGACACAAAATCGTCGGGCAGTTTTTTGAGTTGTTCCAGATTGTCGCCGCAATAAACGACGTGCGTGTCCATAAGGGCGGAGGGTTTTTGAGGTGTAGTGTCCGGCCTGTGGCCGGATTTTTCGAGCCGCAGGCTCGACGCTACAGTTTTCGCAGCAGCCTTTTTCGCCATGCCGCGATTTTGCGCGGGAAATTTGGCGGCGTCAATTTCCGTCTATGCTCCCGTCGTCGTTTCACTTTGACGAGGCAAGTCGCTTCGACGCGACAGGCCGCCTTCACTTCGTTTCGGCGCGGCCAGCAGCGAGCAGCTTTTCCTGTCCCGCCTGCGGGTTCATGGAAGAAAAGCGCCAGCCCTCCACCGCTTTCGATTCAAGGTGCAGCAAATCACTTTTCTCTGGGCCGGTTTCGAGGACGAGGACGAGAACGAGGACGATCCGGCCTCGGTCTTTTGAGTCTTATGGGGTATTCACCCCATTCGTTTCTCCGCGTCCAAATGATACAGTTTCCAGAGGGATCATGAGCGACGTTGTTCTCGAAATTAAAAACCTGACCCGCCGCTTCGGTGCGTTTACGGCGGTGGATGCGCTGACCCTTTCGGTCAATGCCGGTGAGGTCTTCGGCTTGCTCGGCTCCAACGGGGCGGGCAAGACCACCACGATCAAGATGCTCACTACGCTGTTGCCGCCCACTTCGGGCGAGGCGCGCGTGGCCGGTTTCTCCATCACCACCCAGGCGGTCAGCGTTCGCCGCGCCATCGGTTAGCCCCAACCCCATGACGGCAACTTTAATCCATCCTTTAACCGAAGTGCGACGGTCATAGACCGCCGCTACAGACCCTATGACCGCCACTTTCATCCACCCTTTGACCGGTTTCATCGAGAAGACGTTCGTCATCACCGAGTTTGAGTTGCGCAAGCTGCGCCACGATTTCACGGAACTCGTCACCCGCGCCCTCCAGCCCGCGCTTTGGCTGCTGATCTTCGGACAGGTGTTCGCCCGCAGCGGCGCGATGCACACGGGCAACATTCCCTATCTGGACTTCATTGCTCCCGGCATCCTGGCGCAAAGCGTTCTCTTCGTGGCCATTTTTTACGGCATCAACGTCATCTGGGAGCGCGACCTCGGCATTGTGCAGAAATTCCTCGCCAGCCCGACTCCGCGCGCGGCACTGGTGCTCGGCAAGGGCTTCTCCGCCGGCATCCGCTCTCTCTCGCAGACTGCCATCGTTTACGGTCTCTCGCTGCTGCTCGGGGTGAAGCTGAATTGGAGTCCGCTCGCGCTTCTCAACGTGCTGGTCGTCGTCGTCCTTGCAGCGACGCTGTTCTCGACGTTTTCGCTCATCATCGCGTGCATTGTGAAAACGCGCGAATGCTTCATGGGCGTCGGCCAGGTGCTCACCATGCCGCTGTTCTTTGCGAGCAATGCGATTTACCCCACCGACATCATGCCCGGCTGGCTGAAGGCCATTTCGCATCTGAATCCGTTGACCTACGTCGTGGATGCCCTGCGCACGTTCATGCTGGCCGGCAGCACGAGCACCTTCGGTCTGAGTCACGACTATGCGGTCATCCTCCTGACCACAACCATTCTGGTTTTCATTGGTGCGCGATTGTATCCTCGTCTGGCAACGTAAAACGCAACTTGGAAACGGTTAACAAATACATGAATACACCGAAACGCATCGGCATCGCCGCCGACCACGGCGGTTACGAGTTGAAGGAATATCTGGCCGGGAAATTGCGCGAAGCCGGTCATGAAGTGATTGACTTCGGCGACGGCCGGCCGAAAGAGGACGATGACTATCCGGATTTTATCGTGCCGCTGGCCCGCGCAGTTGCCGCCGGGACGGTGGAACGCGGCGTGGGCATCTGCGGAAGCGGGGTTGGAGCATCGGTCTGCGCGAACAAAGTGGCGGGGGTTCGGGCCTGCTTGATTCACGAAAACTTTTCGGCGCATCAGGGCGTCGAGGATGACGATTTGAACCTGATCTGTTTTGGCGGCCTCGTGGTCGGTCACGCCCTCGCCTGGGAATTGGTGCAGACATTTCTCGCCGCGAAATTCACCGGCGCGGAGCGTCATCATCGTCGTCTGGCAAAGGTGACGGATTTGGAAAACAAACTTTGAGCACAGGAAATATTATGACAAACAAACAAACACCGGCCAGGAACCCGACCGATAATTGTCTGCCAACGGAAATCGAAGGCTTTGATTCCCTGGCGGAGCTGGCGCTGGACCTGCGCTGGTCGTGGAGCCATGCCACCGACGAAGTGTGGCGGCAGCTTGATCCCGCGCTGTGGGAGTTCACCCAAAACCCCTGGGTGGTCCTGCAGACGGTCGCGAAGGACAAACTGCAGCGCGTGTTGGCCAATCCAGCCTTCCGCAAAAACATTGATGACCTGCTGCGAGCCAAGCGTCAGGCGGCGGAGACGCCCGCGTGGTTTCAGAAAAACCATGCGCAGTCGCCCTTGAAGTGTGTCGCGTATTTCAGCATGGAATACATGTTGAGCGAAGCGCTGCCGATTTACTCCGGCGGTCTCGGCAATGTGGCCGGCGATCAACTCAAAGCCGCCAGCGACCTGGGTGTGCCGGTGGTCGGCGTGGGGCTGCTCTACCAACAAGGCTATTTTCGCCAGGTGATTGACAAGGACGGAGCGCAACAAGCTCTTTATCCGTATAATGACCCCGGACAGTTGCCGGTCACACCGTTGCGCCAACCAAACGGCGAGTGGTTGCGATTGGAGATCGCCTTGCCCGGTTACTCGGTCTGGCTGCGCACCTGGCAGGTGCAGGTGGGTCGGGTGAAACTTTACCTGCTGGATAGCAATGACGCGGCGAACTTCCCCGCTCATCGCGGGATTACCAGCGAGTTGTATGGCGGCGGACCGGAGTTGCGCCTCGTGCAGGAACTGCTGCTTGGGATTGGCGGCTGGCGGCTGCTCGCCGCACTGGGCATCAAACCGGAAGTCTGTCACTTGAATGAAGGTCATGCGGCCTTTGCCGTGTTGGAGCGTGCCCGCAGTTTCATGCAGGAGAACGCGCAGCCTTTTGAAGTGGCGCTGGCCGCCACGCGGGCGGGGAATCTCTTTACCACGCACACGGCCGTGGCCGCCGGGTTTGACCGTTTCACTCCGGCGCTCATCGAACAATACCTCGGTCGTTATGCCACGCAAAAGCTCGGCATCACCCTCCATGATTTGCTGGCCTTGGGCCGCCAGAATCCGGACGACTCCTCGGAGAGTTTCAACATGGCGTATCTGGCCATTCGTGGCAGCGGGTCGGTAAATGGCGTGAGTCGCTTGCACGGGAAAGTCAGCCGGCATCTTTTTGAGCCTCTTTTTCCCCACTGGCCAGCGGACGAAGTGCCCGTCGGCCACGTGACCAACGGAATCCACATGCCGACGTGGGACTCGGCAGCCGCCGATGATTTTTGGACCAAGGCCTGTGGCAAAGACCGCTGGCTGGGAAAGACGGAAGCCCTGGAGCAGGACATTCGCCGCGTCTCCGACGACAGCCTTTGGCAATTTCGCATCGCCACCAGCAAGTCGCTGGTGGAATACGCCCGCGAGCGTCTGGCCCGGCACTATGCCGCCGCCGGCGCGTCGTCCGAGACGGTTGAAGCGGCGAAACATCTGTTTGATCCGAACGCATTGACCCTGGGTTTTGCGCGGCGTTTCGCCACTTACAAAAGACCAAATCTGCTGCTGCACGACCCGGAGCGACTGCTGCGTTTGTTATCCAATCCGCAACGCCCCGTACAACTCATCATCGCGGGCAAGGCCCATCCCGCAGATGCTGCGGGACAAGCCCTGATCCAGAAATGGATACAATTCATTCGCCAACCTGCGGTTCGGCCACATGCGATTTTCCTCAGCGACTACGACATGCACTTGACTGAGCGTTTGGTGCAAGGCGTGGATGTCTGGCTCAACACGCCAAGGCGGCCCTGGGAGGCGTGTGGCACAAGTGGCATGAAGGTGCTGGTCAACGGCGGCATCAATCTTTCGGAATTGGACGGCTGGTGGGCGGAAGCCTACACGCCGGAAGTGGGCTGGGCACTCGGTGACGGTCAGGAACACGGCGACGATCCGGCTTGGGACGCGGCGGAAGCCGAGGCGCTCTACGAACGGCTCGAACGCGAGGTGATCCCCGATTTCTATAACCGCAACGAGAAAGGTGTTCCCACGGCTTGGGTCGCGCGAATGCGTGAAAGCATGGCGCGGTTGACTCCGCGCTTCTCCGCCAACCGCGCCGTGTGCGAATACACTGAGCAACACTATCTCCCGGTGGCTGCTGCCTATCTTTCACGCATTGCCAACAAAGGCGCAGTCGGCAGGCAAATGGTGGATTGGCGGCACAGTCTGGAACAGAAATGGGCCGCGCTGCGCTTCGGCGCAGTGAAGGTGGAGACTCGCAGCGGGCAACACATAATTGAGGTTCAAGTCGGTCTCCATGGCCTCGATCCCAAGGCGGTGAGGGTGGAGCTTTACGCTGACGGAATCAAAGACAGTCCTCCTGTGCGGCAGGAAATGACCTGTCTTCACCCATTGTCCGACGAATCAGGCGGCTACGTTTACAGCGCAACTGTGCCTGCGGCCCGCCCACCAACCGACTATACGGCGCGAGTGATGCCGCGCTGCGACGGAGTAGCAATCCCACTGGAAGACTCCCGAATCCTCTGGCAACGATGATAAACACACCACAACGCGAATTGCGTGACTACATCTCGGATAACATGAAAACTCTTATCGAATACATAATCATCGCGGTGCCTTTTCACGCCGATGCCGCAACCCATGACGAACTGGCGCGGAAAGTGAACGAAAAATTAAACGCCGGGTACGAACTCTATGGTTCACCGTTCCTCAGCGAGGAAATGATGTATCAGGCAATGACGAAACCAACTCTTCAGACTTCCCAACCACCGACCCCATGAAAAAAACAATCCCGATCACAACATTGTTTCTGGATATCGGCGGTGTCCTGCTCACCGACGGGTGGGATCATCATGCCCGCAAACGGGCGGCGACGAACTTCAAACTGGAGTTGGCCGAGATGGAGGATCGGCATCACCTGACCTTCGACACCTACGAGGAGGGAAAGCTCACGCTGGAAGAATATTTAGGCCGGGTGGTCTTTTACCAAAAGCGACCGTTCACCCGGGCTCAGTTTCGGCGCTTCATGTTCGCGCAATCGAAACCTTACCCCGAGATGATCGAGTTGGTCGCTCAGCTCAAGGTCCGGCACGGGCTGAAGATCGCCGTGGTCAGCAACGAAGCGCGCGAACTGAATGCGTATCGGATTCGAACGTTCAAACTAAACGGGTTTGTGGATTTTTTTATTTCCTCCTGCTTCGTCCATCTTCGCAAGCCCGACGCGGCGATCTTCCGGCTGGCGCTGGACATCGCCCAAACGCCAGCCCGACAGGTCGTGTATATCGAAAACACCCCGATGTTCGTCCAGGTCGCGGAAGGTTTGGGGATTCGAAGCATTCTGCACACGGATTACAGGTCCACGTGCGCGAAACTGGCTTCGTTGGGATTGTCGAATGACGAAGGAGACACCCATGAAACCTGCTAACCCACGCATCCTGACCATCAACGGCGGCTCATCGAGCATCAAATTCGCGCTCTACCATGTCGAAGAACCACTGAAGCGAGGGCTGTATGGAAAGGTTGACCGCATCGGCCTGAGCGGGACGAACCTGACGTTCAATGAACCGACGAAGAAAAAGCTGGAGCGTCACAAGCTCGTCGCCGCCGATCACAAATCAGCGGCGAATTTCCTGATTGATTGGCTGGAAAAGCAGAATGGTTTCGAATCGGTCCGGGCGGTGGGACACCGCGTGGTCCATGGGATGAAACACATCCAGCCTGAGATTGTCACCCAGGACTTGTTGGATGAACTGCATCGTATCAGGCCATACGATCCGGATCATCTGCCGCGCGAGATTGAATTGATTGAGACGTTTCGCCAGCGTCATCCGAAACTGCCGCAGGTGGCCTGCTTCGACACGGCGTTTCACCAAACCATGCCGCGCGTGGCCAAGTTGCTGCCGATTCCCCGCCGCTTCGATGCCAAGGGAATTCAGCGCTACGGTTTCCACGGTTTGTCCTACGCCTATCTGATGGAAGAACTCGCGCGTCTT
>Ga0187864_10004964_pt1 | contig 10186 bp, 8 predicted proteins | sample June2016WEW_11_4_FD_132985 | JGI IMG/M metagenome (GOLD analysis project Ga0187864, IMG submission 132985) | Peatland microbial communities from SPRUCE experiment site at the Marcell Experimental Forest, Minnesota, USA - June2016WEW_11_40 | ecosystem: Environmental > Terrestrial > Soil >... | reverse complement strand
GCTAATCAGTAGACCAGCACCAGCACCGCCGCATTCTGCGCCGACTTCACGACATCCTCCAACTTCCAGCGTAGCGGCGCGTCGGCAGACCGCCGCTGACCGAATTCAAAATGGCGGCATTCTGTGGCGTAGCGGCTTTTGGGAGAATGCCGTCACCTGAATTCCCGCACAGTTTGCGGCGCTCTGCCGAGACGCCGCCACGCCAGATTTCGGCGCGACAAATTTGCCACGCCGTCGCCTACGGTTTTTTCTTTTCTTCGCACAAAACCATCGGCGAATGGAGTTCCGCTTCCGCACCGGTCATGGCCTGATGCATCGTGTCCGGGCAAAGGTCAATGCGCCGATCCATCCGTCCCGTTTGCAGTTGCGCCCCGTCCGCCTGTTCGTGCGTTTAATTTATTTCTTCGCCGGTCGCAATTTGTCCCGGCTGCAAAAAGGTTTTGATGAGTTCGCCTTCGCCGCAAACGGTCATGCCGGAGAGTTGCTTGAACCATTTTCCCTCCGGCACTTCGGGATCGGTGTCCAACCACTGTGCGAGCAGGACAATTTGTCCGTCGGAAACGCCTCGCTGGCGCATTCGCGTTAATAGATGTCGCAGCAAGGCTTCGGGCAACTTCTAGCGGCGAACTTTAGGCATGAGGTTTGCCGCCGTAAAATCCACGCACAATTTCTTCCTGCAATCGGTCGGCTTCCGCGGGGTCTTTTGTCTCAACCATTCGCCGGGCCAGTTTGCCCAGTTCTTTTCCAGTAAGCTGGCGTTTGCGCGCGAGTTCAATGGCAAACTGAATGACGCGCGATTGTTCTTCCGGCGGCAGTTGTTCGATTTCTTCAATGACGGCTGTGGCAGTCATAAGGCAATGTTCGCCGGAAACGGGATTTGGGCAAGGGTAAATTTGCCTCCAATCGTCCATCCCAAAATGAATTCAGGAAAAGAGTTCCCGTCCGTCCCGCCTTGCGGGACGCGACAAGTTGCCAATGCGGAATTCGGAATGCGGAGTGCGCGACAAGTCCGCCTTCGGCGTAGCGGCTTTCGGGAGAAAGCCGCCATCTGAATTCCCGCACGGTTTGCGGCGCTCTGCCGAGACGCCGCTACGTCAGAATTTACCACTTCAATTCCGGCAGCCGGCGTGCGACTTCCTCGGCATTGGCGCGGCTGTTGAAGGCGCTGATGCGGAAATAGCCCTCGCCCTTCGAGCCGAAACCGCTGCCGGGCGTGATGACCACGTTGGCTTCGCCCAAAATCTTGTCGAACGCCTGCCAGCTTGTGACGCCTTTCGGTGCTTTCACCCAGATGTAAGGCGCGTTTACACCGCCGAAAACTTTCAGTCCGGCTTTCTTCGCCCCGTCGCGCAAAACTTTCGCGTTGCCGAGATAATGCCCGATGAGCGCCTGCACCTGCGCCTTGCCTTCCGGCGAGTACAGCGCCTCCGCCCCACGTTGGGCGATGTAGCTCACGCCGTTGAATTTCGTCGTCATGCGCCGCAGCCACAACGGATGCAGCGGCTCGAACTCGCCGGATTTAGTCTGCGCGTTGAGCGTTTTGGGCACCACGGTGAACGCGCAGCGCACACCGGTGAACCCGCCGTTCTTTGAGCAACTGCGGAATTCGATGGCGCAGTTGCGCGCGCCGGGAATCTCATAAATCGAATGCGGCAGATTGGAGTCGGTGATGTAAGCCTCGTAGGCCGCATCGAACAAAATGACGGTCTTGTGTTCGAGCGCGTATTTCACCCACGCTTCGAGTTGTGGACGATTGGCCGCCGCGCCGGTCGGGTTGTTCGGCGAACAAAGATAAACCACGTCCACGTGCCGCTTGGGCGGTTCGGGAATGAAGCCGTTGCTGGGTTTGCACGGTAGGTAAACGAGCTTTGAATAAGTGCTCGCGTCGTTGGCCTCGCCGGTATGACCGGCCATCACGTTCGTGTCCACATAAACCGGATAAACCGGGTCGCTGACGGCGATTTTGTTTTTGTGGCCGAAAATGTCGAGGATGTTGCCCGTATCGCACTTTGTGCCGTCGCTGACGAAAATCTCGTCGTCGGCCACGTCGCAGCCCCGCGCAGCGGGGAAATCATTTTTGGCAATGGCGGCGCGCAACCATTCGTAGCCCTGCTCCGGACCGTAGCCTTTGAACGTTTCGCGCACGGCCATTTCGTCCACGGCCCGGTGCATGGCGGCGATGGCGGCGGGCGGCAGCGGTTCGGTCACATCGCCGATGCCGCAACGGATGAGGCGTTGGGCCGCCTCGGGGTTTGCGTCGCAAAACGCCTTCACGCGCCGGCCGATTTCAGGAAACAGATAACCGGCCTTCAGCTTGAGATAATTGTCGTTAAGAAATGCCATGATGTCTCAAAATGCAAACGAACGGTAATGAAAACAGGGAACCGAAGCAAGAAAGCGAATTGTTAACCACGGATGGGGAAAGCATTTGAAGGTAGGGCGCGTCACTCCGTGCGCGCCGTGGTTGGCGTTTCCACGAGCGGCGGGCAAGGGACTGCCCGCCCTACCGTTCCGCGTTTTATCCGTGTCAATCCGTGTTAATCCGTGGTTGAAAATTCTGGCGGAAAATTCACCCGATTGAATTGCGCCACTTCAACCGCTTCACCTGCGCGTGTTCGGGATGCTGCGGGTCGAGGCTGCGCAGTTCAAATTCCGCGCCGTCGCGCGCGAGCGTGGCCCGCACCCAGCCGCTCGGACGGCCTTCCTTGAAGACGTAGCCCGTCGGCGGCAGATTGACGAGTTGCACGCCGCTCGCGTGTGTCTCGACATGCCAGTTGTGCGTGTGCCCGAAGATGAATGCCTTCACCTGCCGATGCCGCGCGAATAATTCCTCCAACGCCGCCGTATCCTTCAAGCCCGTCGTGCCGCCGGGCGCTTGCAGGTTGTGATGGCAAACGACCAGGGCCGGTTTGTCCGGGCGCAAATCCAATTCGCGCGCCAGCCAGTCAAGTTGCACGGAGCCGGCCTCGCCGGGCGCGGTGTCGGTGACCTCCAGCGAATCAAGCAGAAACCAGTTCGCGCGGTCACTGGCAAAAACCGTGGCCTGCCGATGCAACCTGGAACTCTGCTTTGTCACATCGCGTGGAAAAGCCTGCCAGAAATTTTCGCGCTCATCATGGTTGCCGAGGGAAAGATGAATGGGCGCCAACGCGCGGACGGGTTCGATCAACTTTCCGAATGTCCCGTAATCACCCGGCCGGCCGGACTCAAACGCGAGGTCGCCGTTTACGATGACCGTGGCGGGCTTCACCGGCCACGCGGCGAGTTCGCGCACGCAGGCGGCGAGATTGTCCGCCATGTTGACGTTGCTGTGTTTCAGCGCGGCATCCGCGGCGATGTGCGTGTCGGAGAAAAAAGCGAAGGTGTTTTTGTCCCGCGATTTGCCAAAAAGCCCGGCATGGCTTTGGGGTACGAGGGCAAAGGCGGCACCGGCGAGCGCAGCGCGTTTCAGAAATTCACGACGCGTGAGTTGCGGCAGCAGAACGGGCATGGGGCGAGCATAAATAAATTGTCCGCACCGTTCAACCGGCTTAATTTGCTAAATCAAATGACCGCCGCTGAATTCAAAAAGAAATGGTCGCGCTACCAAGACAAGGAATTTTCCGCCTAACTCATGACTTCAATCCTTGAACTTTTTGGCAAACTCAGCCCGGACGAACACCGGCGTGGGCGTCAATTTGAGCGCATCTGCAAATGGTTTCTTGAGAACGACCCCGAATATAAGTGCGTAATAAAACGTGTTTGGCTTTGGGACGATTGGCCGGGCCGGTGGGGAAGGGATAAAGGAATAGACCTTATCGCAGAAACTGTTGATGAAAAATTTTGGGCCGTCCAGTCCAAAGCTTACGCACTGAACCACTCCGTCACAAAAAGAGATTTCGACAAGTTCTTCAGCGAATCCTCACGGAAGATTATTTCCTATCGCCTGATGATTGCCACGGCAGCAGAATTCGGTCACAACGCCAAGGAAGTCATCCAAGGACAGGAAAAACCAGTTGGCACACTGCTCTTCTCTGACCTCAAGAATCGCAAGCTGAACTGGCCTTCATCGCCAGACAAGCTTGTTGCCAAGCAGGAGAAACCAAACAAACCACGGCGAGACCAAAAACGGGCGATTGCCAATGTTGTCCATGGATTCCAGACACATGAGAGCGGTCAACTCATTCGTGCTTGCGGCACTGGCAAGACACTGATTGGGCTGCGAGCTGCCGAGGCGATAGAATCGCAACGCACGCTCGTCCTCGTGCCTTCGATCTCTCTGGTATCGCAAATGTTGCGCGAGTGGACTAAAAACGGCCTCCGCCCGTTCCGTTTTTTGCCTGTTTGCTCCCACGAGATTAAAGGCGAAGACCATCTCGTCATCCATGTAAGCCAGTTGGGAGTGCCAGCCACGACAAACCCATCCGAGATTGCCAAGTTTATGCGGGGAACGGGGCGGCGTGTCGTCTTCTCGACCTATCAGTCCACCCCACAAGTTGCGCTGGCGTTCAAGCAGCACAAACTTAAACCGTTTGATTTGGTCATCGCTGATGAGGCTCACCGTTGCGCCGGGATGAACGATGGCGCGTTCGCCACCATTCTTGACTCGCAGGCAATCCACGCCCGAAAACGGTTGTTCATGACTGCCACGCCGCGCATCTTTTCAGAGGCGTCCAAGTCACGGGCAGATTCGATGGGGTCGGAATTGGTTTCGATGGACAACAAACAAGTTTTCGGCCCGGTCTTCCACGAACTTAAATTCTCTGATGCCATTCGCCTCAAGCTGCTGACCGACTACCGCGTGGAAATTATCGGCGTGGATGACCCGTTGTATCGGCAGTATGCCGAGCAAGGCGTGTTCGTGACGCTGGACGGCAAAACCATTACTGATGCCCGCACACTCGCGAGCCATATCGCCGTGGCCAAGGCGATTAAAAAGTATGACCTGCGCCGCATCATCACCTTTCATGGCCGAGTCGCCCGCGCCCGTGATTTTGCCGACCAATTTCCGCAATTCATCCGTTGGATGCCAAAGGCTGACATCCCTTCCGGCCAGATTTGGACAGAACTGATTTCCGGTGACATGGCCAGCAATAAACGCGATGCCATACTCGACCGGCTCCGCGAGGTTCAACCGCCTGCCCGTGGCCTTGTGACCAACGCCCGTTGCCTCAGCGAAGGCATTGACGTTCAGGCGTTGGACGGCGTGGCGTTCATTGACCCGAAAGAATCGCAGGTGGACATCATTCAAGCCGTGGGGCGCGCCATCCGCAAAGCCGAACGCAAGCGGCACGGCATCATCATCCTGCCCGTTTATATTTCCAGCGATGAGGACGAGGAAAAGACGCTGGAAGATTCCTCGTTCAAGCAAGTCTGGCGTGTTCTCCGCGCCCTGCGCTCGCACGACGACCAGTTGGCCAGTGAACTGGATAATTTGCGGACGAACCTTGGCAAACGGGGAAAAGTCCGTGCCAATTTGCCCGCGAAGATAAACATCAATCTGCCCACTCGGCTCAATGCAAAATTTGCCGATGCGTTTTATCTTCGAACCGTCAGGGCGATAACGCCACTACCACCATTAACCGAAGACCAAATCCTTCAGTGGGCCGATGTGCATTATGGGAAAACCCGCCAATGGCCAAAGATAAAGTCTGGCGACGTGATGGGCGCACCCGGTGAGAGATGGGAAATAATTGGCAAGGCACTCTACGAAGGACGGCGCGGCTTGCCCGGCGGCTCTTCGTTGGCACAACTGTTGGCAGAGAAGCGAGGTGTCCGAAACACAGGTGCTTTACCGAACCTGACCATTGCGCAAATTCTCAAATGGGCAGATGCACACCACCAGAAAACCGGAGAGTGGCCGATAATAAACTCTGGTGACGTGCTGGACGCACTTGGTGAGAAATGGCAAAACGTCCAAGCCGCACTCGACAGGGGGAATCGTGGCTTGCCCGGCGGCTCTTCACTGGCACAACTGCTGGCGGAGAAGCGAGGTGTCCGAAACCATTTGTCTCTTCCCGACTTGACCATTAAGCAGATTCTAAAATGGGCTGATGTGCATCACAAAAAAAGCGGACAATGGCCGAATCGAACGTCTAGCACTGTGCTGGGCGCACCCGGCGAAAAGTGGTTAAATATCAATGCAGCCCTCAGACTAGGTCTTCGCGGACTCCCCGGCTGTTCCTCGCTGGCACAACTGCTGGACGAGAAACGAGGCGTCCGAAACGACAAGACTCTTCCACGCTTAACTATTGAGCAGATTCTAAAATGGGTGGACGCTCATCATCAGAAAACCCGCGATTGGCCTTCCCAAAAGTCTGGAGCGGTGCTGGGTTCACCCAATGAGACCTGGGCGCTGATCGCCGGGGCGCTATCCAAGGGGCGGCGCGGCTTGCCCGGCGGCTCTTCACTGGGACAACTGTTGGCAAAGAACCGAGGCTACCGGAATAAAAAAAATCTTCCAGAACTGACGATTAAGCAGATTCTAAAATGGGCAGATGCTCACCACCAAAAATTCGGCCAATGGCCGAAAGAAGAATCCGGTGATGTGTTGGGCACAACCGGTGAAAAATGGGGAGCTATAAGCCTTTCGCTTTCACAAGGGCATCGCGGTTTGCCCGGCGGCTCTTCGCTGGCACAACTGCTCGGAGAGCAGCGAGGAGTGCGGAATGTAAAGACTCTCCAGCGCCTGACAATTAAGCAGATTCTAAAATGGGTTGATGTGCATCACCAAAAAACCGGCCAATGGCCGAACCTAAAGTCTGGCGCAGTGCTGAGTGACCCCAGCGAGACATGGGCATTAGTCGCCGGGTCGCTGTCCAAGGGGCGGCGCGGCTTGCCCGGCGGTTCTTCACTTCCAAAACTATTGGCGGAGAAGCGAGGCGTCCGAAACACAGGCGCACTTCCAGACCTGACTATTAAGCAGATTCTTGAATGGGCTAATGCTCATCACCAGAAAACTAGGGAGTGGCCAAAAAGAAATTCTGGTGACGTGCTTGGCGCACCCGGTGAGACATGGGCAATTGTTGCTGGTGCACTTTTCAAAGGACGTCGCGGCCTGCCGGGCGGTTCTTCACTGGCAAAGTTGCTGGCCGAGAAACGTCCAGCAAAATAAAACACGCGGGGAATTATTTATGGCATCGAAAAAAATCGACGAAACAGCACGCAAGCAGCTTGGCATCATCTTAAACCCAAAAAATCTTCTCAAGACGGTTGCGTCGCAATTTCCTGGCGCTTCAGCAGGGGTGGAGATTCTCAATCAGCTTCAAGGCAAACGAGTAGATGACCGCCTGAATGTTCTGGAAGGAACAGATGCCCAGTTGCTGACCAAGCTGCAAAAGTTGGAACAGCCTGCAACAGCGACACCGCCGGTTTATGGTTGGCCGACTGCGGTTGGAGAATATCGGAGGCGAATTGTTGAGTTTGCCGTGGTTTACGACGGAGGGTATCACGATGGAGCACATCGTGGTCAGGAATTGGTGCAACCGGTGGCCCATGGCTGTTTTGTCGGTGCCAATGAAGTCCTGACATGCAGTGAGGCGTTAAAACTCGCCCAAGGAGTTGCGCGGGAAAAATCCGGAAGCCTCATTATTCTTTCCAGTTTTATCCGGTATCAATTTGCTGGCGAAGCGCCAGATGAGTTTTCTGGTCTGATCACTTGCCGGATCACTGGCAAGGATGACAAGTCGCAGTTGAAAATGGATGAAGTTTGGAAAAAGCATGGAATAAACCGGGTGTTTGAACCAATCCAATCACCAATCAAATTTTCACTCACAACTTGGGTTGGCGAGGAAATTGGATTTGTTCATTCTGGGGAGGCGAAAGATGCAAGCGGGTTGGATTCATTTTCACCGCTGCAATTTGATACCGCCATCATTTCTCACATCAGAAAATCGAACGACAAAGGAATGAAAAGTTTTGTGACCAATGTCCTGCCCGGACGGGTTGAGCGCGCTGGCTCCCCTGTATTTCAAAGCGACGGCACACTACTTGGCGTAATTGCGGATACCGAAAGTTATCCTTCAGACGCCGGTCGTCGTGCAATCGTGAAGTCGCTGCTTGGCCATCCACTTTTTATGAACAGAGAAATGGAGCGGCGTTCGGAAAAGGGTCAGTCTTGAATGGCCAAGTGTCAGCGCATGTAGGTCAGCATTTTGGCGATTGTCTCAATGAGTGTGGCGCAAACTGAATTCTTCAACGACAAGCCCAAAGCATTGCAAATAGGGCTTGTCGTTGAAGAATTCAGTTTGCTTAGACCGTGTATTCATCGGCATTTGACTGCATCAAGACCTGACCTACATGCGCTGACACTTGGCCCTTGAATTGTTATGCTATTACAAACGGGGCTGCGCCTGCCCCAGTTCCGGTTGGAATGGCAAATCCGGCCTCGGCCCGGCCTCGCTGTGGCCGTTGGCATTTTTAATCAACCCGTCGTCGTGGGTGGTGCTGCGCACGGCTTTTCCCGCCCGCGCGGAAGCCCCGTATTGTCGAATTTTGACCGCTGACCGCCTCGCAGACGACCGGGAACAGGTCGCGCGCTTCGAGCAAAAACTCCAAACCAAACTTTTTGAAATCCGGGGTGCACCCGCATTTTGAATTGAGCCGTTCTGAAATTTCTGCTCCGCTGTCGTGCAAGGCAGATGAAATTTGAACTGACCAGGCACGCCAGACAGGTTTTGGCCGGGCGGGATATTCCGGTGGAGTAGCTGGAACGAACTTTGGCCGCGCCGGAATTGGTGCTGCCCGACCCGGACGATGCCACGGTGGAACGGCGTTTCCGTAAGATTCCTGAATTTGGCGGGCGGGTGTTGCGCGTGGCAGTCAATACGGCAGTTGAACCCAACCGGGTGGTGAGTATATTCTTTGACCGGAAGATGAAAGGCAAATTATGAGATTGCACGTGGACAAAGAAGCCGACGCGCTTTATTTGCGGCTGGATGATTCCAAGATCATCGAATCGGAGGAGATCGCGCCGGGGGTCGTTGTGGATTACAACCGCAAAAATGCGGTCGTAGGAGTTGAAGTGCTTTATCTTTCCAAACGCGCGCCAAAGTCCAAGGCGCAAAAGTATCCTGACTCCCGCACCACCGCCGCGCTGGTGTTGCATGACAAGCCGGCGAAGAAATAATACGGCGCGTAAACCCGGCTAACGCCGTAGGCGCGACATCTTTGTAGTACACCGCCCAAACCGATTAAAGCTCCGTCAGGAGCGACATCAGCGTGAGGTTACACAAAATATGCCGCTCCTGACGGAGCTTGGCTTCAATTGGAATGATGGAACTACAAAGATGTCAGCCCTACGGGCTTTCAGAAATGTCCGCCAGCCAGATTTCACCGGGCGACGGCGTCATCGTATAACCCTTCGTCCTCGGGAGCGTAGCTGTTCAGAAAAGCACTGTGGTCGCGGATGGCCGTTGCGCGCTGCTGCATCCACGCGGCAAGTTCCGCAATATTTTCCGCCGGAAGTTGCTCGATGAGTTGTTCTATTTCTTCCACTTTACTCATGGAATGAATTTACGACGCTCCATTCGTAACGGCAAGTTTGAATATTTGCCGGCATAGCGGCTTTCGGCCTGAAGCGTGCGCTTGAACAAGCTAAAGCTTGAACTCCAACAAACGCGGACAGGCTGTCCGCGCTCCGCTCACAACAAAAATCCCGCGAGCGAGGCGGTCATGTAGGCGGCGAGCAGGCCGCCGATCATTGCGCGGAAACCGATTTTGGCCATCTCGCTGCGGCGTTCCGGCGCGAGCGAGCCGATGCCGCCAACCTGGATGGCGATGCTCGAGAAATTCGCGAAACCGCACAGCGCGTAGGTGGCAATCGTGAAGCTGCGCGGGTCGAGCGCGAGCTGTTTCGCGTTGGTGGTGAGATCAAGATAGGCGACAAATTCGTTGAGCACGACGCGTTCGCCAAGGATTTGTCCGACGTTAAAACAGTCCTTCGCCGGCACGCCCATGAGCCAGGCGAACGGCGCGTTGATCCAGCCGAAAAAGTTCTGAAATGTAACTGGTGCATAAACCATTGCATCAGCAACTTGTTTGCCGCAATCAGCCCGCAAGAAAAAATAAGCAGCTTCTTTTTGAGCGAACGCATATAAATAATTCGCCAGCGCAATCATGGCAATGAACGCGATGAGCATGGCGATGACGTTCAACGCGAGATTGAAACCGTCGCCGGCGCCGCGGCAGATGGCGTCAATGGAATTGG
>Ga0187864_10004962_pt1 | contig 10188 bp, 11 predicted proteins | sample June2016WEW_11_4_FD_132985 | JGI IMG/M metagenome (GOLD analysis project Ga0187864, IMG submission 132985) | Peatland microbial communities from SPRUCE experiment site at the Marcell Experimental Forest, Minnesota, USA - June2016WEW_11_40 | ecosystem: Environmental > Terrestrial > Soil >... | reverse complement strand
TTTTATCGCCACCCCGCTTTTTTAGTTTTTCAACAGTATCGGCCAAGCACGGACGTCACCCAGGCTCTCGCGATGGCTCAAACTCTCAACCGTTGGCACCGTAGGTCGTATCAGCAGCGAACCATGATTTCAGGAGTTGATTATGCGCGACCACCGGCAGCCGCCCGACCACGCCGTCTAGGCCCCAAACATCGCCGGCATGATGCGCTATCAGGTAGACGATCACGACCGCGTAGACGAGGTGGAAATCGACAAAGAGGTTGAGATGGTTCTCGATAAACGGCCAGTCCATATGGGCGAAGTAGTAGGTGACCATGAGCAGAATGCCGAACGGACCGCTTATCCGAACCAAGAGCCCGAACACCAGCGATAATCCGATCAACAAATGACCCAATTTCATCAGCAAATCGGTATAGGGCAGTACAGTCGGCGCGGCAAAATGCGCGAAAAAGTCGTGGAAGGTCACAACATGATTGAGGAACCCGGCGGCGCTATAGTTCTGTAGGATTTGCCAAGTGCCTGCATAAAGGAATGTCCAGCCCACGAGGACACGTAGGGCAAAGATGACACCGCGATCTAGCTTTGTTTCAATCATGTCCTTCCACCCTGTTTCCTAGCTAATGACTTTTAATTGCCTTAGCTCAAAGCTTATTGACGTGGATCAATACAGCCGTCCACAGCACCAAAAGCGGAAGTACGCGAGCCGCCGTCGTGACCGAAGGCCTCGTATTGGCTTTTGGCGCAGCTGATCATGAGCAATGAAACTTGTTACACCGACGGCCAACTTGACCGAGATCAATAAGAGCCGCGCGGGCTCCAGACGTGTCCGTTCCGGGTCATGAACGCCTCGCCGACGCAAGAACCAGCGCGTCAGTAAGACCTCACATAACGGACACCGAAGCAGACGACCGGCGGCCGAGACGGGCCAGCATCAGACATGCGGCCGCACCCCGCATAGTCAAATGACAACGTCGCACCTTCGAAGCAATCGGATCGATTATTATTATTCCGTCTCAGGGCCGGCGCCACGCTTCGGGGTCGTCGTTGTAATCGTCTCGTACTCCGTAACGCGGACCACGCCGGGGACCGGCTCATCGATCACGTCTATGATTGTGTCTTCAATGACCGGCACGGCTTGTCTTGGCGCCTTCCTTGGCGCTTTCCTTGGTGTCTTTTTTGCCACGGTCTTCGGTGGCCTCTTTTTCGGCATCGCGCGCTTTGCTGCCTTCTTGCGCGCGGGCTTAGCGCTTGCCTTGCCACGTTTCGAGGCTTTCTTGCGCGCCGCAATACGCTTCTTTGCTTTGGCCATGGCTGTCTCCTGTAAAGTATGCCGCCGGTGAACCAATTTCGAAGCAAGCCAACTTAAGCCAACACTCTATCTCTCAGCAATTCGTTGCGCCACTTTTATCGACTTCCGGTTGGGGTCATCAACTGCCTCGCCGACCATATTGCCTGCGCGGCGGCAGTACCCCTAAGAACGGCCGCGGCAGTCGTCCGCCAACGGCGCCCACGCCGCCGCCATCGCCCTTCTCGGCAATTACATTGCTGCGAGCTTCGTCACCGCGGCCGACGGTCATGGCGGCACTGTCATCAGCGAGGCCGCGCAAACGGCGAACCAGCAGCCGCTGTTGACACACCCGCACGTCTGAACGATGTCGACGGGCGGAACGCAAGTTCCACGCCGGCCGTTGGGGGAATAGGAGAAAATCCGCTGCCGCCCATGGCTCAACCCGCCATGCCGATCTGCCGCGAGGCGGCTGGGTCAGCACGCAGCCATTCCGCCAGCTTGGACCAGCGCCGCCGACCCGAGACGTTGCGCACCGCGATGGCGATCGCCTTCTTCTGGCCAACCAGAACGACAAGTCGCTTGCCGCGGGTGACGCCCGTGTAAAGCAAATTACGCTGCAGCATCGCGTAATGCTGCGTCATGACCGGGATTACCACCGCGGGGTATTCGGACCCTTGGCTCTTGTGAATGGTTGCAGCGTAAGCCGGTACCAGGGTGTCGAGTTCACCGAAGCCGTAGGTGACCGAACGGCCATCGAAGCTGGCGGTGAGCTCACCTTCCTCAGGCTCAACATTCGTCACAAACCCAATGTCGCCGTTGTAGACCTCCTTGTCGTAGTCGTTCTCGATCTGCATGACCTTGTCGCCGGGTGCAAAGGTCCAGCCAAATCTCTCGACCTTGCGCTCGCCGGCTGGATTCAATGCCGCTTGGAGTTCGATATTGAGGGAGCGTGCTCCGACACCGCCTCGGTTCATTGGGCAGAGAACCTGGACATCGCGGATGGGATCCAAAGCGGCGCGGGATTCGGGTTTTGACAAGCTCAATGATGCGAGGAACCGCAGTCTCGGGATTGTCTGCTTCGACAAAATAGAAGTCGCTCTCGGCTTCGGGCTTTCGAAGATCGGGCATGACACCTTGATTGATGCGGTGTGCATTCACGATGATCTGGCTTCGGGCCGCCTGGCGAAAAACCTCGGTCAATCGCACAACGGAGACGGCTCCGCTCGCGATGATATCGGCCAGTATCTGGCCAGGACCAACCGATGGCAATTGATCGACGTCGCCAACCACCAGCAGGGCTGAGTTGTCTGGCACCGCCTTGAGCAGGGCGTGCATCAGCAGCACGTCCACCATCGAGGTCTCGTCGACGACGAGCAGGTCGCATTCGAGCGGATTGTCGGTATTGCGCCGGAACCCACCGCCCTTGGGGTCGACCTCGAGCAGGCGATGGATGGTCTTAGCCTCGAACCCCGTGGCTTCGTTCATGCGCTTGGCCGCACGACCAGTGGGGGCGCACAGCAAGAGCTTGATGTTTTTCGCGGCGAGGATCTGCAGAATGGCGTTGACGATGGTGGTCTTGCCCACCCCCGGCCCGCCGGTAATCACCAAGACCGTGGACGAGAGCGCCAGTCGGACGGCATTCTTTTGGCTGTCGGCGAGTGTCAAGCCGGTGCGCTGCTCAACCCAAGGCATCGCCTTGTCCGTATCGATCGAGGGCCACGGAAGTTTGCTCTTCGTCAGAGTCAGAATTCGGTCGGCAATGGACCGCTCGGCGTGATGGAGACTGGCAAGGAAGACAGCGTCGGTCTCGCCCAGACGGTCAGCCACCACCGTGCCGTCGGCCAGTTCGAGATCGAGGGCTGTGCGGATCAGGCCTTGGGGCACCTCAAGCAGCTTTTCGGCCAGCGGCACCAATTCTGAGATCGGCAGGCCGCAATGGCCCTCGTCCATCGCCTCGCTCAGCGCGTAGGAGATGCCCGCGCGCACCCGGATCATGGTCGTCTTCTCCACGCCGAGCTTCATGGCGATGTCGTCGGCGGTCTTGAAGCCAATGCCGCGTATGTCCCGCGCCAGGCGATAGGGATTCTCCGACATGACCTGCACGGCGTCGGCACCGTAGGTCTTGTAGATGCGCACCGCTCGTGCCGAGCCGACACCATGGCTGTGCAGGAAGACCATGATCTCCCGGACGACCTTCTGCTCGGCCCAGGCCGCGACGATCCGACTCGCTCGCACCGGGCCAATGCCATCGACTTCCCGCAGGCGATCCGCCTGCGTCTCGATGACGTCGAACACCTTTTCGCCGAATGCGCGCAGGAGCCTCTTGGCGTAGGCCGGGCCGATGCCCCGGATCATGCCCGAGGCAAGGTACTTCTCGATGCCTTCGACTGACGTGGGCTCCGAAGTCTTGAGGAACCGGGCCCTGAACTGCTGGCCATGGGTGTGGTCGTTCACCCAATCGCCAGACGCGGTGATCCACTCGCCGGCCGATATTGTGGCGGCATGGCCGACAACGGTGACCAGGTCGCGGTGGCTCCGTGCCTTGACCCGAATGACACAAAACCCGTTCTCGGCGTTCTGGTAGGTGACGCGCTCAACCACCCCCGCCAGTACCTCCCGCTCGGATGGATTGGGTTGCGTCTTCACTATGCCCCGCGCCTGACGGAAACGCGGCGTCCTCGCCGCCGGACGCTCAGCTTAGCGATTACCGTACTTTCGAGGCGTCATCCGGGCCAGGGCCCATTTGCGGGCCTTGATCCTAAGGAGTCAGCGGGCGATGTGCTCCCGATCCACGACCCAGGTCACTTTGCCATCGGCTCCGGTCCTTCGTACTCCGCCTCAATCTGCTGAATCACGTCAGCCTTACCGCTCCTCGCGATCGCCCTCTCAAGCATCGCCGCGAAGTCATCGCCATTCATTCTGCCGATAGCGACAGCGCCAAGCCTAGGATGTTCGTGCGGCAGCGCCTCAATAGCCGCGCGCATTCGCCTCGACATTGGTTGCTTCACGCTGCGGTAAACGCACTGGAGGAAGTCTAACGATGTTTCGCCGGGAGCCAGCTCGATAACCTCTGGCTCGTCCTCGTGAACCACTAAGTTCTTGGGATCAGCAAAGCTCGGCAATTTCATCTATATCTCTTGTGCCACTTCAGCCACATTGAGCCACATCAGGTCGGCGTCGCCGCGCAATATGCTTCGGCGCTTGGCAAGACCGCCAACTGCGAGACGCTGGTGTCCCTGACGCTTGCGCGCGGCGAAGTGCCCGTGATGGTGGCGTTACGCCTTTTCCTTCCCGAGAGTTGGACGAGCAACCAGGTGCGATTAAAGCGAGCGGGCGTTCCGGTCGAATACCGCACGGCACGGACCAAGCCGGATATCGCGCTCGCGGAGATCGATCGCGTGATCGCGGCCGGTGTGCGCTTCGGCTGTGTGCTGGCGAATGCCGGTTACGCGCTGAGCGCGCCGTTTCGCCAAGGGCTCACGGCTCGCAAGCTTGCCTAGGCGGTCGGCATCCCTAGTCACCTCAAGGTGTATCCTGTCGGCGTGCGGCTGATCTGGCCGGTTGCTGCGCGCGGCCGTCCACGTCCGCGGCATGTGCCAGATATTCTGTCGATACCGGCCGAAGACATGCTGGCCGATGCCAAGTAGCAAAGTGTGAGCTGGCGAACCGGGACAAAGGGCAAGCTCAAAGCCCGCTTCGCTGCTGTCCGTGTCCGCATAGCCGACGGACCGCCGCAGCGGATCAGAGACAAAGGTCAGCAACATCTGCCGGGAGACGAAGCGTGGCTTATCGGCGAACACCGCGCCTCAGGTGAGAAGAAATACTATCTCGCCAACCTGCCTGCCGCGACCGACCTGCGCACCTTGACCGCCACTATCAAGGCGCGATGGATTTGCGAGCAGGCCCACCAGCAGCTGAAAGAGGAACTCGGCCTCGATCACTTCGAGGGGCGATCCTGGCAAGGCCTTCACCGTCATGCGCTCATGACGATGGCCGCTTTCGCCTTTCTTCAGCATCGCCGCCTCAAAAAAGTCAGGCGGGAAAAAGAATCAACGGACCGCCGCCTCAACCAACCTTGCCAGCCGTGCGTCACGCCATCGTCAAACTCATAGCTCGACTGCCACCGCAACGTTGCCCGCACTGCCAAAAGTGGATCTGTGGAAAGACGCAGCGTAAATAATTGTGGCGGAGCGCGTCCTCGGCCTGCTCGGCGATCGGCGTGTCGATCATCGTGGGACGCCGGCCAGAAGCGACGCATGAGCGAGCCGATGGCCTCGAGTAAGCTGACGGAAAGCTAGTCGCGCCACCAAGGTTATCAATAGTCGGCTCCAACCTGTTTGAAGAGATCGCCTTTGACCACCCTTGCTCCGTCCGCGGTCTTGGGCCGGTCGCACCATGGCGGAAACTTCATATCAACGTCCGAGCCTGCGTAAAGAGTTCAAGTCCGGTCGGGCCGCCCGTGGCCATAGTCGAACTCACCGATATTCTCGGACCGAGATACATCATCCTTTTGCCGCGGCGAACAGGCTCGCCCAAGATCGAGGAAATCGCCTGTAACAGTTGTTCGGGCGATTCATTCAGACAATCACTTGGCGCCCGGGCCGAGGACCAGGTCGTGCCGAAACGATTTCTCGATTTCGTCCATCAGCGGATTGACGAGACCCGCCTTGCGGAACGTCGCAAAATCTTCGAGTACCAATGCCTCCCATACCTTTCCTTTGAGAGTTTTTTTGCCCCGAAACTCAAAATAGACCGACCGCGCCTCATCGGTTCGATTGAGAAACATCAGCGCATGGGCGAGATTGGTTCTGATCCAAATCAAATCGGGCGCCAACTCTGCGGCACGACGCGATGTCACAAGCACTTCGTCGAAATTTCGAGCGAACAGCGCGTACCAGGCCAGGCCGCCTAACTCATTCGCCGTCGCAACGCCCGGCTTACCCTTGGCTGCGGTCTCCTCGCGTTCAACGCCGGCTGCAAGCTTTTCTCGGATGGCAAGAACGTCGCGGTAGTGGGTAATGGCGTCGGCATGCTGGCCTTCGGCCTCCAGCGCCGCGGCAAGGTGCTCATTGTCGTAGGCGAGATCCTTCTGTCGCTGCGCATCATCGGGCTCGGCAGCCGCCAGCTTTTGCCGGACGGCGAGGGCCTCTTTGTAAATCGCAACAGCGTCGGTGCCCTTGCCGACGGTCAAGAGTGCATCGGCAAGGTGCTCGTCCACATAGGCGAGAGCATTCTGGCGGTTGGCATTTTCGGGCTCGGCGGCCACAAGTTTTTGCCGAATGGCGATGGACTCCCGGTAGGCCGCAATCGCTTCGGATCCTTTGCCATCGGCCGCTAGAGCGTCCCCAAGCAGCCGCAAAGCAAAGGCAACATTTTCCTGCAGGTCGGCATGGCCTGGCTCGGCAGCCGCCAGTCTTTGCCGGGTGGCGAGATTGTCGCGGGCATTGCGCGAAGCTTCGACCAGATTTCCGTCGGCAAGCCATTCTTCCGCGAGTTTCTCCTGGACGTAAGCGAGCGCAGCCTGTCGGCTGCCATCATCGGGGTTGGCAAGCGCAAGCTTCTTGCGGATGGGCAGAGCCCGCCCGTAATCGGCAAGAGCATCGGCCCTTTTGTGCTGGGCCAGCAGAATATCGGCTGTGATCTCGTAGAGGTACGCCAGGTTCTTTTGTCGGTCGGCGTTATCCGGCTCGGTAGCGGCCGCAGCGGCGATAATGGCACGCGGCTCATCGAGAGTGGCACGCGCCTCCTCGAGCTTGCCTAGCGTCTTGAGCTCCCGACCAATATCGATCAGATCAAGCGCGTATGCGAGGCGCCAACGCGGGTTGTCGGGATTGTCCCGGGCGAGGTCGTCGTTGATGCTTGCCGCCTCCTTCAGGAAGACGATGGCCTCAGCCGGTTTCTGAGCGAAGAGGTCGGATCCCCTCTTTGTGACCCACTGATACCATTCGTTTGTGTCGGGCTGCGGCGGTTTCTCATTGTCATCCTTGTGCTGATGCCACAACTTCCAGGCTTGGCTTTGATACGGCCATTTCTCAGCCGTGAAGCACCATTCCGGAGGAACTTCAGATAGATTGAAGTCGGCGCGCTCGGCAGGAACGAGACAGCGCGGAACTGCAGTCTTTAGGTCGGCAACTAGGTCCTCGACGTTGAACGCCATTGGTGCGATGCGCAGTGTTTGCGAGCCCGAGGCCATCAGCAACCGCCGGCCGTCGGCGCTGGCTGCGGCAGTCCAAACCCCGCCGCCGAATCCGGCAATAACGGCGGCCTGCCTGCCGTTTTCGGCGTTCCAAATACGCGCGGTGCCGTCGAGAGACGCAAGCAACAGGTATCGCCCATCGGGGCTATAAGCCACATCCGTCACGCGTTCGCCCAGTCCAGAAAAGGACGCGACCTTGTCGCCCGTTTCGCTGTTAAGAATCCTAACCTCGAGCGAGGTCGTCACGATGCGGCGGCCGTCCGGGCTGAAGGTCGCGGCCCAAATCGCGTCGTGCGAAATGATTCCGGGGCCCGCCGGCTTGCCAGTTTCGGCGTCCCACAGCCGCACCGTCTTGTCGAACGGTGACGCCGAAACCACGCGTTTACCGTCGGGGCTGAATGCCATTTTGGCAATTCCACCCTCGTGCCCGGTGAGGACTGTCAATTGCTTGCCCGTCTCGACATCCCAGATGTGCAGCGCATTGTCGCTGGACGCCGTTATGACGCGCTTGCCGTCGGGGCTGAAAGCGACGCTGGAGACCCCGCCCTGATGACCCGAAAGGACGACCAGCGGCTTGCCAGTGGCAGCGTCCCAGATCCGTGCGGTCGAATCGTCCGACGTTGTGGCAACGCGCCGTCCGCTCGGGTCGAAGGCGACTGCATTGATGCTGGAGGCGTGTCCGGCAAGGACAGCCTTCACCTCGCCGGTCCGCGAGTCCCAGATCCGCGCCGTGCCGCCCTCAGACGGCGCCGCGACACGACCGCCGTCCGGCGATATGGCGGCACGCCACACCTGACGAAATCTTGCAACGTGATCGGTCGTAATGTTGATTGCATCGTCCGCCCACAATCGAGCCGTTCGATCCTGCGCGGCGGTCACGACGCGCCGGCCGTCGGGGCTAAAAATAGCCTTCATCACCCATTTTGTGTGCCCCGATAGCGTGGCGACCAGTCGGCCCGTATCGGCATCCCAAATTCGCGCGGTGCGATCGGTGGAAGCCGTCACGATAGAGCGACCGTCGGCGCTTGGCTGTGCCGTCATCACCGCGCCCGAGTGCCCGGCAAGTACGGCGATAGAGGCTCCCGTATTGCCATCCCATATGCGTGCCGTCTGATCGTACGAAGCGGTTACGATGTGGTTGCTTCCCGGGATGTACGCGACCGAAAACACCATGCTGGCATGACCCTTGAGCACGACGATCGGTTTGCCGGTTGCGCTGTCCCAAACCGTTGGCGTGGCGTCTACAGAGGCAGTGACGATGCCAGCGCCATCGGGACTGAACGCGCCGCCCCAGCGAAGTTCTCCCTTGTTTCGGGAAAATTGCGATACTTGGGTGCCCTTGCTGGCATCCCAGACGCGGGCCGTTCCATCGTCCGATGTGGTCAGTACGACGCTCCCATCCGGACTGAACAGCACGGTTGAAATAACTTCAGTATGGCCGAACAGGACGGCGGTGGCTTGGCCTGAACTGGTATTCCAGATCCGCGCTGTCTTGTCTTGCGAACCGGTAACCACCTGGCTGCCGGTGGGATTGAACGCCGCGCTCGTCACCTGGGCGGTATGCCCCTTCAGCACGAAAAAGGTCTTTCCCGTCTGCACATTCCACAGCCGCGCGGTACCATCGTCTGACGCGGTGACGATGAGCATGCCGTCCAGGCTGAAGCGGGCATCGTTGATCGTGCCGGTATGTCCTGCAAGCATGGCCAGAAGCTTGCCGGTCCTCGCCTCCCATATTTGCGCGTTGTTCGAGTTCGCGGTGACGAGCAGGCGACTATCCGCGCTGAACGCGACGGCGTGCACTTCGTAAGTCTCTGTGGGCAGAACCGCGAGTTCGCGAAGATGCAGGCGGCCGTTGATGAGCGCCGCCTCCACTTCGGGCGTGGCCTTCTGGTCGGCTGCTTCCATCGCCAGAAGCGTACCGGTGGCGACGTCGCCGTCATTAATGCGCTGGTCGGCCACGGCGGCCAGGGCGCGGCTGCGCGCCTGCACGGCCTGATCTCTCTGTGCGTCGGCCTCGCGTGCGGACTCTTCTGCGCGCTGGGTCTGCGTTTGAGCGATTTTCGTTTGCGCCGTGGCTTCTGCGGCACTCTCGACCGCGGACTCGCGCTCGCGAAAGGCCTGCCGCTCGGCGTAAACCGCGGCGCCGGCTACGACCGCGAACAGGACCGCCGCGGCCGCAGTAAGCGTCTGCACCAGGCGCGCCCGTCGCTCCGATTGCTTGATGAAGTCGCGTGTTGGTGCGTCAAGTTCGTCGCCCCACCGCTTGGCGAGGTCAACAGCATTGGCAAGATCGGGGTTGCGCAGCAATAGAAGCCGGCGAGCACGGCCGCGCGCCTGGTTCCAGCGGCCAAACTCTCGCTCGACGATCGCTCTGGTCTCCAGATCGCGGCGATCGGCGGCAAGTTGATCGCGCGCTCGCTGCCAGCGGCTGATCAGCGCCTCGTGCGCGAGCCGCACCGTCGCCGCGGCGCCACTCTCGCTCGCGGCAACCAATAGCCGCGCCGCTATGAATGCATCGATCAGTGCCCGCGCTGGACTGCCTTCGGCAAAGCTTTCGAGCAGCGCCGACCGCGCAACCGGCATCTGGTCGGTTACCCTACTTACGGTCGTCAGCGCCCGCAGCACCCGCGGCAGCGCCGCTTGCGCAGGCATAGGCAGGCCAGACACGATCTCGTCGGCACGCTTGGCGATAGCGCCTTCGAGG
>Ga0187864_10004954_pt1 | contig 10196 bp, 7 predicted proteins | sample June2016WEW_11_4_FD_132985 | JGI IMG/M metagenome (GOLD analysis project Ga0187864, IMG submission 132985) | Peatland microbial communities from SPRUCE experiment site at the Marcell Experimental Forest, Minnesota, USA - June2016WEW_11_40 | ecosystem: Environmental > Terrestrial > Soil >... | reverse complement strand
GTCTCGTCCACGAGCTCGACGCGGACCTCGCGCCCGATCGTCGAGCAGGCGAGACGGTACTGCGATGCGAGGCCGTGGCGTCCCTCCCGGCTGGCGAGCATCGCATTCCAAGTGCCTGTGCCGCTGAGCAGCTCTCCTACGAGCTCGCGCCGGTCGATCTGCCGTCCGGCGAGGCGGTTCAACGAAGTGGCGCCGGCCGAGACCGAGGCAAGGTCCGGGTCCTCCGAGTCCACCGGGGGCCAGTCCGCGGACCAGTTCACGTTGATCCCGATGCCCACGACGACCCCGCCGGGCCTCCAAGCGAGACGCCCACGCGGGTCTTGTCCGGCGTGGGGCGGCACGATCTCGGACAGGATGCCCGCGACCTTCCGTCCGCTCTCCGCGCCCCCGGGACGACCCTCGATCTGCGCCCCGGCCCCGCCAGCCCCGGCACCGCGCGCCCCCGCCCCGCCAGCCCCGGCACCACCGGTGCCCGCGATCAGGTCGTTCGGCCATTTCAGCGACAGCTCGACTCCGGCGGTGACACGGCAGGCCCGAACTGCTGCGAGCGCCACGGCCCAGGCGGCGAGATGAAGCTCGTCGGGGCCGAGATCCGGCTTGAGCAGGATCGAGCACAGAACCGCCGTGCCGGGCGGCGCTTCCCAGCTCCTCCCGAGCCGCCCCCGGCCCTCGGTTTGGTGATCGGCCACCACGGCGTAGCCTTCGGGGACCTCCGAGCCACCTGGCAACCCGGCACCTACGAGGCCGACCAGGTACCGGTTCGTCGAGTCGACGACCTGCAGGCGCTCCGGCACGGCGAAAGGGACCGGCCTCTCGCCGGTGGCGTCCCCTATGACGACGGGATCGCCGCCTTGACCCTCGCGGATAGCCTGCTCGACTGAGCACTCCCCTACGGGTGGTCCGTCGGCTCGCGGCACCTGCTCCATTGGGACACGAGGCTAGGAAGGAGGGCCGGTGTTCGACAAGGTGCTCGTCGCGAACCGCGGAGAGATCGCCGTAAGGGTCATCCGGACCTGCCGCGAGCTCGGGATTGCGACTGTCGCTGTCTACTCCGAGCTCGACGCCAACTCGCTTCATGTTCGTCTCGCCGACGAGGCCTACGCCCTGGGCGGCCAGACCGCGGCCGAGAGCTACCTCGTGACCGAGGCCATCCTGGATGCCCTTGCGCGAAGCGGCGCCGACGCGGTGCATCCCGGGTACGGGTTCCTCGCCGAGAACGCGCCGTTCGCCCGGGCGGTCGCCGCCGCCGGTGCGACCTTCGTCGGGCCACCCGCCAGCGCCATCGAGACCATGGGCAACAAGATCAGCGCTCGGCTCGCCGCAACGCGTGCAGGAGTCGCCAGCGTTCCCGGCCGGGACGAGCCCATTGCCGACCCCTCGGAGGTCGTCGCCTTCGGCGAGTCCAACGGCTGGCCGGTGACGATCAAGGCGGCGTTCGGCGGCGGAGGCCGCGGGATGAGAGTCGTCACAGGTGCCGGCGACGCCGCTTCCGCCATGGAGTCGGCCCAGCGCGAGGCCCTGTCGTCCTTCGGGCACGCGGAGGTGTACGTCGAGCGTTATCTCACCTGGCCCCGCCACATCGAGATGCAGGTGTTCGCCGACAGCCACCAGAACGCGGTGTGGCTGGGCGAGCGGGACTGTTCGTGCCAACGCCGTCACCAAAAGCTCATCGAAGAGAGCCCCGCGCCAGACTTCGGAGACGAGCTCCGCCGGGCCATGGGCGAGGCTTCGGTCCGCATCTGCAGGGCGTGCGGCTACCAAGGCGCCGGCACGGTCGAGTTCTTGTACGAGGACGGGAGCTTCTACTTCCTGGAGATGAACACGCGCCTGCAGGTGGAGCACCCCGTCACGGAAATGCTGACGCGGCTCGACCTTGTCGAGTGGCAGCTGCGCGTCGCCGCAGGCGAGCCGCTCCCGCTGTTGCAGGATGAGCTCGCCTCACTGAGCCGGGGGCACGCCATCGAGGCACGGATCAACGCCGAGGACCCGTCCGCCGGCAGGTTCCTCCCCAGCCCCGGAAGGATCACCAGGCTCCGTCTTCCCGAGGGATTCGGGGTGAGGTCGGACTCGGGATTCGAGTCCGGGGACACCGTCAGCCAGTACTACGACAACCTTGTCGCGAAGATCGTCGTCTGGGGCCACGACCGCGACGCAGCCCGCCGCAGGTTGCTACGCGCCGTGTCGGAGATGGAGGTCGAGGGCGTCGCGACCACCAGAGCAGTGATCCAGGCGGTCCTCACTCATGACGACTTCATCGAAGCCCGCCACTCCACTCGTTGGCTCGAGGAGCGCCTCGACCTGTCGGACATCGCCGCCGTGCCGCCGGCGGGCGGACCGCCTCACGAAGCCAGGAGCACCCGGGACACCGGGAGCCCGGACGGCGTCGAGGACATGGTGATCCGGGAAGTCGACGCCGAGGTCGACGGCCGCCGTTACCGCGTGAAGCTCTGGGTGCCCGACACGGCCGCGACCGGCCAGCCGGCGCCGCGCTCCAAGCGAACCCCGGCCAGCTCCCGGCGGCGTGCGGCCGCCGCACTGGTGCTCGTCGCCGACGGCACGGTCAGTGTCCCGATGCAGGGGACGATCATCAAGGTCCTCGTGACCGAGGGCGAGCTCGTCGAGGCAAACCAGACCATATGTGTGCTGGAGGCCATGAAGATGGAGAACCCGATCTGCGCGGAAAGAGCGGGGACGGTGAGAGAGCTGCGCGTCTCGGTCGGCGACTCGCTCGGCGCCGGCGACGTCGTCGCGGTCATAGGTTGACACAGGTGACAACGACCGAAACCGCGAAGCAACTGACCCGCACCACGATCGCGGACGCCGGCGACCGGCTGATCGGCCTCTCGCGGATGATCCACGGCCACCCGGAGCTCGGCTTCGAAGAGGAGCAGGCGTCGAGGTGGTGCGCCGAGGCGCTCACCGACGGCGGCTTCACCGTCGAGCGGGGAACCTGCGGGTTGGCGACCGCGTTCGCTGCGAGTGCCGGGACCGGGCCGCTGACGGTAGCGATATGCGCCGAGTACGACGCCCTTCCCGAGATCGGCCATGCCTGCGGTCACAACGTGATCGCCTCGGCGGCCGTCGGCGCCGCCCTCGCTCTGGCCCCGCTCGCGGACGACCTCGGCATCACCGTTCGCGTCCTCGGCACGCCGGCGGAGGAAGGAGGGGGCGGCAAGATCCTCATGATGCAGCGCGGCGGTTTCGACGGCGTCAACGCCGCGCTCATGGTGCACCCGTCGCCGAGCGAGCTCGACCGCATGCCGTGCCTGGCCGTGAGCCACTTCGACGCCCGCTACACCGGCAAGGAGGCGCACGCTTCGGCGTTCCCCGAGCTGGGCGTCAACGCCGCAGACGCGATCACCGTCGCCCAGGTCGCGATCGGGCTGCTGCGCCAGCACTCGGGTCGCGACGACCAGGTCCACGGGATCGTCACCTACGGCGGTGCTGCCCCGAACATCGTGCCCGCGCTCGCCGTGGCGAAGTTCTACGTGCGCGCCGAGACCCTGCAGGCCCTGGTGGCGTGGGAGAGGAGAGTCGTGAGATGTTTCGAGGCGGGTGCGCTCGCGACAGGTGCCACCCTCGAGATAGTGCCCCAGGGCCCGCGGTATTCGGAGTTCCTCACCGACGAGGAGATGGCGGCGCTCTACCGCAGCAACGCCGAGGCAATCGGCCGTGTCTTCTCCGCCGTGCCGGAAGGGGCCATGAGAGCCTCGACCGACATGGGCAACGTGTCGCTCGCGATCCCTTCGATCCACCCGCTCCTCGCGATCGACTCGCTCCCGGCGGTCAACCATCAGGCCGGGTTCGCAGCGGCTGCAGCGGGTCCGGCAGCCGACCGTGCCGTGCTCGACGGCGCCTTGGCCATGGCCTGGACGACGATCGACCTTGCGAGCGACGAGGCCGTGCGCCGGCGCCTCAGCACGACCGCCTACCGGCACGGTTGAGCCTCTGGTCCCCTGGCCCGAGCCGCCTCGCCCGGCGGCGGGCCCCCTCACGGTCGGGCTGCAGGTCCCAACGGCCGGGCTGCAGGTCCTCACGGTCGGGCGGCAGGTCCCAACGGCCGGGCGGCCTCGCCCGGCAGCGGGCCCTTACGGCTGGATCACCGGTTGGGCCGGTACTCCCCGAAGACTTCGCGGAGCGCGTCTGACACCTCTCCGAGAGTCGCGCGGCGCTTCAACGCCTCGCGCATGGGGACGAGCAGGTTCTGTGTGCCACGGGCAGCGGCGCGAACGTCGTCGATGGCTGCGTCGACGCCGGCCTGGTCCCGCGACGCCCTGAGCGCCCGCAGCCGCTCGATCTGGGCGTGCTGCAGGGACGGGTGAGGGGGAAGGCCTCCGGCTCGCCGGCGTCCTCCTCGGTGAACCTGTTGACGCCCACAACCACCTGGTCGCCCGACTCGACGGCCTTCGCGTACTCATAGGCGGCCTGCTCGATCTCGTCCTGCATGAAGCCGGCCTCGATCGCCGCCACCGCGCCGCCGAGCTCGTCGACGCGTGCGATGTAGTCGAGCGCGGCGGCTTCCACCTCGTTGGTGAGCGTCTCAACGAAGTAGGACCCGGCCAGCGGGTCGACTGTGTCGGTCACGCCGGACTCGAAGGCGATGACCTGCTGGGTGCGCAGGGCGAGCTTGGCCGCGTGCTCCGTCGGGAGCTGGAGTGCCTCGTCGAAGCCGTTCGTGTGCAAGCTCTGGGTGCCCCCAAGGACCGCGGAAAGGGCCTGCAACGCCACGCGGACGATGTTGTCGTCGCTCTGCTGGGCCGTGAGCGTGGAACCACCGGTCTGGGTGTGGAAACGGAGACGTTTCGATCTCTCGTCGCGGGCACCGAAGCGCTCGGTCATCGTCCGGGCCCAGATCCTGCGCGCAGCCCGGTACTTGGCGACCTCTTGGAACAGGTTGTTGTGGGCATTGAAGAAGAACGAGAGCCGTGGCCCGAAGGCATCGACGTCCAGGCCCGCATCGAGCGCTGCCTGCACGTAGGCGATCCCGTTCGCGAGCGTGAAGGCCAGCTCCTGGACCGCTGTCGAGCCCGCTTCACGGATGTGGTAGCCGGAGATCGAGATCGTGTTCCAGTCCGGGACCCGCTCCGCGCAGTAGGCGAAGGTGTCGGTCACAAGGCGCATGGACGGCCGCGGCGGGTAGATGTAGGTGCCGCGGGCGACGTACTCCTTCAAGATGTCGTTCTGGATGGTGCCGCTCAGCGACGACGGCGCGACACCCTGCTCGGAGGCCACGAGCTCGTAGAGCAGGAGCAGGATCGCGGCGGTGGCGTTGATCGTCATCGAGGTCGAGACCTTGTCGAGGGGAAGCCCGGCCAACAGGGCCGCCATGTCCTCGATCGAGTCGATGGCCACGCCGACCTTGCCGACCTCGCCCTCCGCGCGCGGGTGGTCCGAGTCGTACCCCATCTGGGTGGGCAGGTCGAACGCACACGACAGCCCGGTCTGGCCGGCCTCGAGCAGGAACTTGAAGCGTTCGTTGGTCGACTCGGCCGTCCCGAACCCGGCGTACTGGCGCATGGTCCAGAGCCGGCCGCGGTACATGTCGCGCTGGACCCCCCGCGTGTAGGGGTAGGCGCCGGGCTCGCCGAGCTCGAGCGAAGGATCGAAGCCTTCCAGGTCTTCCGCGACGTAGCGGCGACGGATCTCGATGCCGGAGTCGGTCCGGCGCCCACCTCCACCGCTCGCCATGGGCCAAGAGTAAGTTTCGCCGGCCGAGGCTGTCACCTCGGGCCTCGGCCTGCGCCGGGGTACGCCGGGCTGTGCCGAGGCTCAGGCGGTGGCGACGAGGTGCGGCCCCTGTGTGGGATGCGGCATGCAGAGGTCGTCGTACTCGGCGATGACGATCTCGCCGGCGTGCTCGCCACAAGCCGGACAGGCGGGGTCTCGCCGGATCCTGAAGGTCCTGAACGACTGCTCGAGCGCGTCGTAGGTGAGGAGACGGCCGACGAGCGACTCCCCCAGCCCGAGCAGGAGCTTGATCGCCTCGACCGCCTCGATGGAACCGATGATCCCGGGTAGCACGCCCAACACGCCGGCCTCTGCGCACGAAGGCGCCAGCTCCGCGGGCGGCGGCTCGGGCACGAGGCAGCGGTAGCAGGGGCCCTCGTAGGGGTAGAAGACCGTGGCCTGACCCTCGAAGCGGAATATCGACCCGTGCACGACCGGGATCCTCTTCACCAGCGATGCGTCGTTGACGAGATACCGGGTCGGGAAGTTGTCGGTCCCGTCCACGATCAGGTCGTAGGAGTCGATGATCTCGAGCACGTTCGCCGCCCCGAGACGGACGTCGTAGGTGACGACGTTCACGTCAGGGTTCATGGCCGTGAGCGTCTTCTTCGCGGAGTCGACCTTGCGCTCGCCGACGCGTTCCAGATTGTGCAGGATCTGGCGCTGCAGGTTCGACGAGTCGACGACGTCCATGTCGACGATCCCGATCGTCCCCACCCCGGCCGCGGCCAGATACAGCGCTGCGGGCGAGCCGAGCCCGCCCGCGCCGAGCAGGAGGACCTTCGACTCCAAGAGACGCTGCTGGCCGGCCTCGCCGATCTCGGGAAGAAGCAGATGCCGCTGGTACCGGTTGCGCTGGGCGGCGTCGAGCGTCCTCGGGGCGACCCAGTCGCGTCCTTCGTCCTTCCACTTGTTGAAGCCACCGGCCATCGACGCCACGTCCGAGTAGCCGAGTTGCCCGAGCGCCTGCGCGGCGAGAGCCGAGCGGGTGCCGCCCGCGCAGTAAACGATGATCTTGCGGTCCTTGTCCGGTACCCGGCCTTCCACCTGAAGCTCGAGAAGGCCCCGCGGGAGGTGGAGTGCACCTGGCAGCGCTCCCTGGGCGTACTCGTCCGCCTCGCGTACATCGAGGAAGAGCGCCTGGTCGAAGACGGCGTTCGCGGCATCAGGCTCGATCTCGATGATGTCGCGTTTGGCCTGGTTCAGCATTTCCCTGAAGCTCGGCACCAGCCCCACCTCTTCCTCGGTGCTCCTGAGTCCTCAAACGCTACCAGCGTGATCGGTTTTCCGATCCGAGCCGAGCCGAGCCGTTCCGAGCCGAGCCCGCGCCCGCGCTCGTGCTCCTCTGGACAAGCGGCCCCGCGTCCCGGGCTCGAGGTCAGTTAGCGTCCGCCGGGTGGAACTGGATGACGTCGACCGCAAGCGCCGGATGACAAGGCGCTACTCGGACCAGCCGGTGCCGGGCGAAGTCCTGGACCGGGTGCTGGGAGTGGCCATGCGGGCGCCGTCGGCAGGCTTCAGCCAAGGAGTCGACCTGCTCGTGCTCGAGGGCCCCGCACAGACCGGGCAGTTCTTCGAGATGACCAGCGATCCTGAGTTCCTCGCCGGGTCTCGGGCGCGGCGTGGCCTTGTCCGAGCACCCGTGATCGTGCTTCCGATCGGCGATCCGAGCGTCTACGTCGCTCGCTACGCCGAGCCGGACAAAGCGCGCTCGAGCCTCGCCGGCATTCCGGCCGAGGACTGGACCGTGCCGTACTGGCTCGTGGACTCGTCGTTCTCGGTCATGCTGCTGCTCCTCGCCGCCACCGACGAGGGACTGGGGGCGCTCTTCTTCCGGCTGCACCGGGACCCTGGCCCACTGCTGAGCGCGCTGGGCGTGCCCGAAGGCAAGCAGGTCATCGGTGCGGTCGCACTCGGCTACGAGGCGTCCTCTGCCTCGGCGGGGACCTCGGGCCCGGCCGGGTCGCCGACAAGCCGCGCCCGGCGCCCGATTGGCGACATCGTCCACCGGGGACGCTGGTAGGTCGGCGCTCCTAACGGGCGGTTCAGGGTTGCCCGGCGCTGACCAGGCCGTTGAAGAAAATCGCGCCCAGGGCGACGTTCGTCCCGGGCTCGGCCGCCTGGATCACCGTCTCGGGCCCGAACGGGCCCGAACCGAGGTACATGACGACGTGGGAGATGGCATTCGGTCCGTCATGGGCGAAGTGGTAAAAGAGCAGGTCCCCGGGCTCCAGGTGGCCCAGGGACACCGGGCGGGACTCCTCCCACTGCAGTGTCGCCGAGTGGGCGAGCGGGTGGCCCGCCGCGGCCCACGCGCGCATCGTGAGCCCGGAGCAGTCGATGCCCGCCCTTCCGACGCCCCCGAACACGTAAGCGACGCCGAGGAACTCCCGGGCCGCCTCCGCGGCCTTGAGGCCCTGGGCTCTCGTGGCAACGTGCGACACATCGGTGCCGGCAAGCTTCGGCCCCCTGTAGGGGCTGCCTTTGGGCAATGGCGAGAAGAGCCGGACGAACTCCTTCCGCCCGACCAGGCGCAACAGCCGTCGACTGATCGAGGCGTACTCGCCCGACGCCTTGCGGACGAGGGCCCGGGCGCGGGCACGCACGGCGGCGAGACTGGCCAAGGTCCGGGCAATCTGGCGGGAGGTCTGAAGGGCGACAGAGCGGGAGGCGTGCGCGGCGCTTGACGTCGCCCGGTAGAGCCCGACGGCTTGGCGCAGTTGGCCCAACGCGACACCCGTGTAGACCCCGGCCATCTCGCGCTCGGACGCGTTGCCCGAGATGAGCCCGGAGCCGACCTCGTTCAGCTCGCCGGAGACATAAGCACGAATCGCGGTTTGGCGGAGACTGGCACCAGCCACCGACACGCGAAGATCGGCGGCGCGGATTCGCCGGTCGAGCGCGGCGACCTCGAGTTGCGCCTCGGCGAGCTTGCACTTCTCGAGGTCGTAGAACTCCGACAGCGCCGCCACCTTCTGGTCGTCCGCGGTGACGACGGCCACCGTCGCCAGCAGACGCTTCAGCACCGGGTCGGCCTTGCGCGGGACTCCAGGAAACGTGGTCGTCGTAGAGGTGAGCGGCTTGTCCGGGGTCTTCAGGACCGTCGTGGGCGTGCTCGTCCCGCCGGTCCGCGGCCGGGCTGTCGCCCCTACCGCAGGAATGCTCAAAGCCATGACCGACGCGACGACACCCACCGCGAGGCACTTGACACGCCTCATGGTTGACACCCTAGCGCGGTTGTCTCGACCACTCTGAGTGGTAACAGTGGCCACACGCCCTCGGGGCGACGGTGCCGCCCCCAGGCCCCGGCCGCTCCGAAGGCCTCGGGATGCCCGGAGCGACACACCTTTACAGAGCCGGTCAACCGGCGACCACGGCAAAACGAGGCGTTACTCCCAACGACCGGTCGACCACTGACACCAATGCCTCCCGGGTCGCCCACTCCACGTCACGAAGCCGCTCGACTCGAGCCGGGCCCCAGTCGGTCGACTCGACGAGCTCGACAAGCAGCTCCGGGCTCGTGCCCGACCCGAACGGGAGCTCGGCGCGGAGCTCGGCGCCGTACTCCGCATGATGATCCGACGGCCCGTTCCTCACTCGCCGGAGAAGGACCCGGGCACGAGCGCGCAGCTGCTCGGAAGGCCCGGCGTGCGCCCCCCAGGTGCTCTCGAGGAGCACGAGCGTCCCCGCCGGCGCAACCCGGCGCCACGCCTCGAGCGCCGCCCTCGGGTCCGGCAAGGTCCAGACGAGGTGCCGCTCCACGACAGCGTCGTAGGCGTCGCGGGGCGGTTCGGCTGCATTGGCCTCGACGATCTCGATGCTGAGCCCGCGGCGCCGTGCCTTCGCGCTCAGCTGCGCGAGCATTGAAGGCGCCAGGTCCAAAGCCGTGACGCGATAGCCCTCACGAGCCAGCAGCAGGCTGACAAACCCGGTCCCCGCCCCCGCGTCGAGCACACGTGCCGGCGGAGGCGGCAGCAGCCTGCGCAGAGTCGCCGCCCACACGGCCAGTTCCACCCGAGTCTGGGGATCGTGCCCGGGTGAGCGGTCGTACGTCGCAGCGTCGAGGTCCCAGTACTCGCGCACCTGCCGCTCGATGTCACTGGCTCGAGGCATTCTCCGGTCTCCCTTCCCACAACTCTCACGCCCGCCAGCTCGGCCGGCCCCTCGGCTACAACCTATTCAGCGCGAGTCCACCTCGTCGCCTGGCACTGCAGCCGCGCTCATGGACCAGTTGAGCAACTCTCGTCGGGCGACCTCTCGTGGCCTTAGTGTCGCCACAAAGAGTGGGCGCGCGTGTACGACGAGTGGCGCCTATGAGAACGAAAAAGTAAACGCGGTCGCCCGCTTGCCGACGTTCGAGTTATCCCGCAGCCCTGCGTTCAAGTAATCCACCACCGGGCCCCGGGGATTCTTTCTAGTTCATTCCACCTCCCTCCTGCCTCCGCGGCCTTTCGATGAGGTCGGCGATC
>Ga0187864_10004952_pt1 | contig 10201 bp, 7 predicted proteins | sample June2016WEW_11_4_FD_132985 | JGI IMG/M metagenome (GOLD analysis project Ga0187864, IMG submission 132985) | Peatland microbial communities from SPRUCE experiment site at the Marcell Experimental Forest, Minnesota, USA - June2016WEW_11_40 | ecosystem: Environmental > Terrestrial > Soil >... | reverse complement strand
GCCTGGCTGCAAAACTTTCGCCGCCTTCTGGTGCGCCAAGACCGCATCCTGACGGTCTATCGCGGCCTGTTCCACTTCGCCTGCTTACTCATCACGCTTAGGTATTTATGAAACCAGCTCTAGAATGTTTCCGGAGAATAGAACCGTCCGTGGCGGTTCTTCCAACCATCCGCACAGTAGATCTTCGCTTCTCGGTCGAAAGGAATGTCCAGCGTCGCGCTGTAAGTGGGATCGGTTAGCGGATCCGGCCAAGCGACTTTCAGGTCTGCATATTTGCTTGAAAGCAGGGAAACGGCCTGCGCGAATTCGGAGACCCGGTTTTCAGGTTGATAGACGTACGATTCCATTGCAATAGTTGAAATTGTACCATTCAGAGCAAGCCCAATGGGTGGGGTGATCCCCAGCGTGAACTCAGTCCTGGAAGACGCCAACAAAGAACAAAGGGTGCCGAAGACTCACTTCAGATAGCGAGGCATCCCCACCGCCAGCCATTCACCTGACTGCTGGCCCTGATCTTGGGCGATGATTTCCAACCGCATGTCATGCCTTGGCAAGGCAATTTTCCATGCGTCCCACTTCGCGACCGCCGGAGGGGGCGAAGTCCTCCGGCGACATCGATAATATGTTCGATGTTCGAGATGAGGGCGGCACAGAATGGGCATTACTCATATCGGGCATGAAATACAATGCACTCATCTGCCGGCCCTTGCAACAGATTCAGCGCTTTTGGGCGAGCTTGGGATCGTGCCAGGTTGCCGTCCAGGTGCCGTCGTGGTTGTATCGAAAGCTAGCTCCCTCGTAGCTGCCAATTTCCCATTCGCGGGGAAGCGTCGGATTCTTCACGCCGCGAAACGCGGCCCGGCTATCCCAAGAGGCTAGATGCTCGGCGGTGAATCCGGCCGACCCCATGAGGTCGAGCAGCGCTGCTACGTTGCCGCCAAACCAGTTGGACCAATCGACCGGGTTCAATTCGTTCTTGCGGTAGAAACGGAAGATCGGAACCTTGAGCAAGCGCCGGTCTAAGCGCTTTAGGGTAGTAACCTTGCCATCTCCAAGAACAAAATAGTTGTTACAGACGTGACTTTCGACCAGAACCGTTCCTTGCGGCTTCAAGATCTTCCAGATGTTGTCGAAGCTCATGATGATGTGCCGCAGATGGTAAAAGACGCCGGGAAAAAGTACGAGGTCGAACTTGCCGCCAAGCACCTCCTCATCCATTTCGTAGACGCTCATGTGGTGATACTTGACGCTGGAATCGAGCAGATCCCGCGCTACTTTGAAGCAGCGGCAGTCGATCGGATTCACGTCGATGGCAACCACTTCGGAAGCGCCCCGGCGCTCGCATTCAAACGCCCAGAAACCATCATAGGTCCCAATGTCGAGAACCCGAAGCCCGTCGAGACGGTCGGGCAACTGCAGCATTCTCAGCAGATGCCGCTGGTAGTCTGCACTGACGACGCCCGGAGTCACAATTCCATCGCCCACGTCGATCGAATGGAACCAGTCTGATCGGGCATTAATAAGACGTCGCTGTTCTTCCGGTGTCATTTTAGTGTTTTTCTCCTCGTAGTCTCATGGAAGCTTGCCCAGATAGATACACCGCATAAGTTGTCTGGAGTACTCACTTCGTCACGTATGACAGAGTAGCCATGCCTAGCACAATTGTCACTCATGGTCGCATCACAATAGATGCGGAGAAAGGGTGCCCACGAAGGTAATCGTCCGAGAATCGCGATTGCACGGCCAGCAGTTTCTCTTGCGCCCATGACGGCATGGAATCTAAACTAAATCCCCATCGGCGAAGTTCGTGATCGGTCATCATCCGGACGACATTATTGGGTTCATAAACATTCCGAATATCGCACGCTGGGAAGCCGGCAGCTTGTGCAAGATCCTGGATATGTTGGGTAGAAAACCACCACTTATCATCCAGTGTCTCCAACAATCCAGGAGGCTTTATGCGACCGACCCGTCGTTGGAGATCGGCTGTAAAGGAATGCATCGCCGCAATGACTTCTGGCGCCAAACGCTTTGTCTGATAACGATCCATCTCTATCCACAAATCAAAGATGCCCGCAATGAGCTGACCCCCATCTTCGAACGGTTCCCAGAATACGGCGACCCCGCGTGGCTTGAGAACGCGACGAATTTCGGCGAATATGCCAGCCAAAGATAGGGCATGATGCAGGACATGGCCGCCCATCACGATATCGGCTTGTGCATCAGAGAAAACCATGTTTTCGGCGTTCATTTGCAGGACGGTGAGATTCCTATATCCAGCGCCTAAGGCAAACTTCCGAATCTGGAGAAGAAGGGGAATCGAAAGATCCGTCGCCATGACACTCGACCCTGGTGTCAATTCAGCCATTGGAAAGACGCTTGTGCCCTGGCCAGATCCAATATCGACGATGTTGAGGCCCTCGGACCCAATGTCGCTGCCGATGGCGGTGCGTATTAACTCTTTCCAATGATCAATAAGGCCGCGGTTGACGGGACAGAACGCAAGATAGTCATCCACTTTTTCGAGGAAAACGTCATGAATGTGAAGACCGACCTCGTTATCTGAATAACCTGGCGAGAAGATCCCATCCAACCGCTCATCGACAGAACCAAGATTCCGAATTGGTTGGCGGAGTTCCATCCCGCCCAAGTGTGTCACGCTAGTTTGTCCAGTTCGTAACATTTGTAGTGATAATTTTCGTTTGTTGCCTTCTAGTGCCAATCGACAGATTGATTGGAGCCTCTGAGGCGTTCCGAGCGCTAGTAATACATCCAATTAGTGTCCCAGGTCCTGCGCAACGATTTCCAGTTGCACTTTGATCGTCAGTATGACGCACCCTTTTCCCAGTCGTTCAAACTGCGTAATCAAATAACAGGTTCGAAGCTACAGCGTCCGTGTCCCGGTCGGTGAGTTGTCTCCGCCAACTCGGAATCGGCCCCAGCGGATCACCGCGACCTAACATTCCGGCCCGCGTTGCAAGCCATGTGGCGTCCACCATTGCGCAACCCTGAGCTCGCAGGCGGATGCTGAACATGTGCTCGTTCAGGATCGCAACAACCTTGTCTTGAAACTGTGGCAACGTCTTCTGCGAGAGAGGGAACCGGGAATGCCATTCCACGCCCTGGCCGGTTCCCTCACCCGTCAGCCAGCCAAGAAGATAATTCCGGTAGTTCTCTGAGAGCGGGGCGTCCGGGCGGAAAGGAGCCTCCGGATCACCGCTAAATAGCCCGACCGGTTCGGCCACGCTGATCAGCGAGCCAAGCATCTTCAACTCGGGCGGCGGCAAAAACACGAATGAGGTCCTAAGCCAGGCTTGGGACTGTCGGCCAAGGAGAAGGACCGGCTCGTTATAGTAGTCAACATGTCCCAATGCTGCACCACGGCATGAAATCAACCGCAACATGTCGGTGCTGAAACGATCAAGGTACGAAGTGTAAAGCGTGCGAAACGCCTCTGTGGCCAAGTTTACAAAGTCATAGTCGGCGAGCCGCTGGCCGGCAAACGCAAGACCGCTCCCCCAGGCCGAGAATTCTCGCATCGCGTTGGAGCCGCCAATCAACAGACGGTGCGGAGCAAGAACTTCTTCATAGTCCTCTGCCAATTTGTTGTCGATGACAATGAGGTCCCATTCCACCTCGGGCAACTGCCGGGCGAACACGGCGGCAACATCATCGATCGCGCCGGGGAACTTGTCCGTTCCGTGGCGAACCAGCAGGGTAAGAATTCGCATTTGCGTCATTATTCCTAGGAGCGTGTCCGAGTAATAGGTTTCCTGGTCACATATTGCGGTGCATACAACAGGGAACCACAATAGGCTGTATATGACGTTGGTAATTTTTGATTACTCAGACACGCTCCTAGGTGTTAAGAATGCAAGAGGTCAATTGTCCGCAGCGCTTCTTCCCGCTCCAACCACCGCTTTCCATCAGCGGACGGCAAAAGCTTCTCCAGCGTGTCGATCATTCGCTGCGCACAGTCCTGCCAGCGCAATGGGGCCCGGCCGTCGAGTGCCGTCCCTTGCGGCAATGGGTTCAATGGATGACCAGCCAGGGCGCGCCCGACCGCTTCGATTAGGGAAACAGTACTATCGAACTCCACCAATTGACCGGGCATCCGCAGTTGTCCGGCAATTTCCTTCCACAGCGGCGATTGCCGAACAACGACCGTCCGCCCATAAGCCAGGCACTGGACAACCGGCATTCCGAATCCTTCATAGAAGGAAGGGATAACGATGACACGAGCGGTCGCGAACAGGCGTTGTAGTGCTGCCTCCTCGATCTGCCCGCTCGGCATGGCCACGACATTACGCGCAACGACGCCCTCGATACCGATAGCCACGATCTTGTTATAAGGGAAGGCATCGACCAGGAGTTGCAAAGTGCGCCTCATGTCCTTGTGGTCATAATCGTTACCAATGATCAAAATGTCGTCCCTGGCTGGACTTTGGAGCGCGTCCAGATCTACCTGTTCCTCCAGAGTTAAGCTGTGGTACGCAACGCACTCAGCGACGTGAGGCTGAAGGGGAAAGCGTGTCGTAACCCGGTCCCGGGTAAACCGCGAGTTATAGAAAAGAGCATCCGCAAAGCGCGCTATAAAGCGCCAGACCGCATCCAACCGTTCGTCGCATACGTACAAAATGTCCCACGAGATTGTGTCCAGCATATTAAACGCTACGAGCAGCGCATGTCGGTGCAGCTCCGCCACAGTCGAGAGCGCCCAAGGCTGGTTCAGCAATACTGCAGCCGCGTATGTATCATCAGGGCAGTGATGCAGCAAACCGAATCGCTGGAAACGCTTTCGGAGCTGAAAGAAGTGAGTCACATCGCGGGACACAAGGACATCAATTTGCCATTGGCTATCAACCGCGTGGAAACCGTCAAGGAGGCCGAGTATGCCGTGGGACGTTCCATTGTGCTGGTTGATCATCCCACGGCAGTCCAAAAGCAAGCGCCGGCGTTCCCGGACGTCGTCCCCAAATGCGCGCGCGAAGATGGACTCCAGTTTGCGCTGCGGGAGATTGGCGCACCAGGCATCCGCCCGGGCAATCTCAGGATACAAGGCTCGCAGCCGATCCTTGTCGGTTTGCGGCGGGGACGGGTAGACCAGAGCGCGGGGCAAGTGCGTGGATAGCGTCACCCGGTTCACCACCAAATTGCGATAGCCACGTCGGCGCGCCTGACAAAGCAGAAGTCTAAGTTCGCCCGCGATGCTGGTGAGACCAGAGTTGCTCCGGTTTATTTCCTTGACGACGTCGCGACTTATCACGATGCATGCGGACAGTAGCTCCGGCGTGATTACGCAGTCGGGGAGCAACGAGAGACCCACACGAGTGAGCATGGGACAATCTCCGTTGACGTTACCATCCCCGGGAAGCGGGAAAACATGATCGTTGGAAGCATCCGCGAACCGCGGCTGGACCATGCCGAAGAGCGGGTCGCGGCCGAACTCATGGATCAATTGGCATAGTACTTCGTTGTTAGGCAGGAGCAAGTTGAGAACCACGACCAGATGGCGATCATTCCGAGCAGCTCCGCGAATCGCACGATGCAGCGCGTCAGATAGCTCGGATGAGCCGGCAGTGATCGTCGTCAGGTTCGCAACGCCGGCCACGGGGGCCAAGTCCTCGGGCACGACCACCGTGACCCGGCTAGCCGTCCCGCTGAGCCCAGCATCACGTGCCAAAGCCTCAAGATGCTCACCCAGTTTCTGCCGGTTCAGTCCGGCGGTAGAGAGATCGATAAACACATCGTAACCGGGGCTGCTGGCCGCGCACACACTCGCCTCCACCACTGATACGGCGCTCGCTGAATCCCTCTTCTCGATCACCACAAATTCCTCGTCATTTTGTACACATAAAGCGTCGAGACGCCATCGACGCCGAAGCAGATTTCATTGTAAGGACTCACCACTCAGACGGCTATTCGCCCAGGGGCACCGCTAGCTGGCCCCAACGTGTACGCCATTAAGAGCTGCCTTGAGAGCAGCGTAAGTCGTATCAGGTGAAAATCTCCGAAGGATTTCCTCACGCTTGCGGACCAGCACCTGGCTGGCATCCTCGGACTTGCAGAGCTGAATAACATGTTGGGCAAACATATACCAATCGGTAGCGATATAGCAGAGTGATCGTATATCCGCCTCGACTCCGTCTACACCCGAGGACCATGTAACCAGCGGACGCAGGTGACAGAGCGACTCGATCGTCTTGATCTTAAGCCCTGTGCCTGCAAAGGCCGGATTGATGACGACACGCGCCTCCGCATACGCGGCAGTCAGGTCATCGACCAAACCCATGATCTTAACCGAAGGATCATCGACCTCCACCTGCAGGCCAACGGCACCGACCACATGTAACTCGGCGTCAGGCACATCTCGGCGAACCAGAGGCCAGGCGAAACGTAGAAAGTCGCGCAATCCTCTGACGTTGAGCGCATTGTCTGAACCAACCACGAGAACTATGGGGTCGGGAACCGAAGCCCCCGCGGTGGCTATTGGGTCGAAATCAATGCCAACCGTAACGATGGGCTTGTTGGGCACCAGTTTACCAAGTTCAGCGGCCTCTTCCGACTGAATAGCAATCACCAAGTCGGCGGGGGCAAGCAAACTCGCTTCTTCGTCGGCGCTCAGGGCAAGGCTGTCCTCGATGCCAAACTGCACTATTTTGTCGTGCTTGGTTGAGAATACATCGTGCGTATCAACCACTTTGATCGCTTCTGTCCGCACCAAGGGCAAAGCTCGTGTCATGAAAACATATTCAGCCAAAATAATCTCTGGCTGCAGCACAGAATCGAGGTGCGAGAGCACTTCTGCCAGCAGATCAGGGCAAAAGTTGCGGACGAAGGGAAGTAACCGACGGGAGATCGGAGGGGTATCATCCTCTTCTCCAAGTAGCTTGCCGAAGTAACGCGGCCTGACCCGGTCCAAGCCCTTCACGGGGCCATCACCATCCGCCAGGTGATACGAGAGTGTTCCGTCGCGCTCACACAGGATCAGATTCGAATAGATCGAGCAGGCACTTGCGAGTTGCTGTGGTGTGATTACACAACCAGGCAGCGGGCACACTGCGAGAAACACGTCGAACCCGTTGGCGGCAAACCAATCCAGCATACGATGGATTCGATATTCGTTTCCGGCGCGAGGCGGATAGGGCAGGACATGTGTAATACAGATCAGGCGCTGCCCGACCGCGCTCCTTTTCAACGGCGCAGGCTGAGCCGGACATGCGATGGGGCGGAGGCGAAACGCCGGCCTTTCTAGAGCGTGCTTGATAAACGATGCCTGAGCGTAATCCAGAGGCGGGCGAGATACTACCGGGGTATCTCCTTGGCGAACTCCATCTGCATCGACTTCACCCGTGGATTGCGGCACGTAACTGTTCCCGTCGAAACCCGGCCTCGGACTTCTTCCTTCTCGGGTTCCGAATAAGACGTAGTGGACAAGAGGATTCACGCCCACCTTCGCAACGTCCTGGTATTGCTGCAAATACCAGTCGCTGTCGAAACGTGGGCTCGGATCGCGCCCTTCAATTGCGCCATAACGCAGATAATGTACTAGTGGATTAACGCCCGCCTTCGCTACGTCCTGGTATTGCTGCAAATACCAGTTGCTGTCGAACCATGGATTGGGATCGCGTCCTTCAAAAGCCCCGCGGCGTAGATAGTGCCTTAGCGGATTCACATGTGCCGCGGCCACATCCGGATTCTGCCGCAAGTACCACTCCCTGTCGAGGAGGCCCGACGCGGAAACCAGGCGCGCATCACGGAGCAGCCTCACGCCTTCTCTGACGGCTCGTTGTATTCGTTCTGGGATAAGTCTATTGCGCAGTCTGTAATAAAGCGATAAAGCTCTCCATCCGTGCGAACTCTGAATCTGGGCTAGCAATAAGGCTTTTTCTTGCACCTTTTCCGTAGCCTGCTTGAATTCTGCCTGCATCTTTCCTAGAGCGCTTATGCTCTCCGCATGCTCTTCCCGCAAGCCCGCTAGAGTGCTTAGGGTCTTCCCGTGCTCCTCCCGCAAGCCCGCTAGGGCATTTAAGGCCTTCGCGTGCTCCTCCCGCAAGCCCGCTAGAGTGCTTAACGTTTCCGCATGTTTCACTGTTAGCGCGCGGCTTTGCCGGGTAACAATTTCACGTTCGGCGATCACCTCATCTAATTCCTCTGCCTTCCTGGCTAGCGCACTCGCTGTCTGTGCCTGAATGCGCTGGATTTCCAGCAACTCCGTCGACAGCCTCGCGCCCTCACCGTTCAGGTCAGCAATTTTGTTGTGAAAGTTTTCTACCTCGACTTCATTGGCCCAAAACTCCACGCCCAGAGCGCTGGCAGCTTTTGTCTTCGCCAGAACCTCATATTTGTATTGCGGCTTCTTAAGCAGGGCTAGCGCCAGGTCATCAATACAAGAAATAGGAACCAGTTGGGCAACAGTCCCACACGTCTCTAACCTACCTAGTAATACATCAAGCCGGTTTGCCGGGATGAGAACCAATCCAGCTTCTTGACACTCGCCCAAGAAATTGTCTGGGTTGTGACGAAAGTTATCGGGATTGTAGGACCGCACGTTGAATAGGTATGACCGGTACCTTTCTTCTCCTGCAAACTCTACTATCGGCCACCCATACTCAAGGGAATTGCACTCGGCATAGACTACTGGACAGGTCGCGCGGAGGGTTTGCAGCGCTCCCTTCAAAACATCGATCTCCATGTTGTGGGTATCGACCTTGATCAAGGCACAGCTCTTAATACCCAGCTGGTCAATTGGAAGTAGCTCGATCGATTTGAGTGCAGACGTATCGCCGCAGTTTCGGTCGATTTCTAGGATCCCAGTTCCACCGAAATTACCGGGCTCCGAGGCATCCCTAGCGACCAGTTCCATCAGCCCGCGCTTGTCTGAGACGGCAACGTCATACAGCCTCACATTCGTCAAACCATTCTGGCTAATGTTCTTCTTGAGAACCTCAAAGAAAACAGGCTGCGGCTCGAAAGCGTATACCGTTCCGGAATCACCGACTTTGCGAGCAAACGCAAGTGTATGCGTTCCGACGAATGCGCCGATGTCGAGAACCGTATCTCCGGGATCGATTAGGCAGCCAAGAAGGTTGATCTCAGCTTGAGCCCATTCGCCATATTCTCGCAGCGATCGCGAAACAGTGTTGTCGTTCCTGAAAAACGACATCAGGCCGTATCGGCAAGGTTCTGTTTGGATCAAGTCTTCCTTCAGGATCGCCATGATGTTAGCGGGCTGTACCTGTAAATTCGCCCCGTCTTATGGTAGCTGTTGCAAGTCAAGCACTTCCGGGTTCACCGGGCTTTCGGGAGCACGGCGATTTCGAGACGTAAAAGGCCCGCGGACGCTGCGCGCCGCGCGGGCGGCGAACACGATTTCTTAACCCCGCAGCGTGCGCGTATCCTGACGCTTGGCTTTGATGCCCTCCCACCGAGAGCGGTCGAGCCGCCAAATGCGGGCGTGATGACCTCAATTATAAACGTTCGGGCTGGGAAGTGGCCCCAGCCCAAACTCGCACAAGGCCAACGCATCGCGGTGATTCCCTCCCGCGGATTGGACCCAAGTTTCCAAGATCGTTAGCGTGCAGCGGCCCCTCATGAACCGGAAGGAGATGAGGCGTTGGAGTGGCTGAATTAAGCCACGATCAGGCCTTTCGTGTGCTATTCTCCTGATTTATAGTAAGTTAACGATGGCTCGCGAAACCGTGCTCTCTCAGGGCACAGCCGTGCCGGCCTCCTTGAGGAAAGACCATGGAAATGCGGATCGAATCCCGGCAGTTGGGCGATGTTGTCGTTCTACTTCCACAGGTCTTCGAAGACGAGCGGGGTTTCTTTTTGGAGGCCTTCCGTGCTGATCAATTTGAAAGGTTGGGTCTGCCGGGCTTGTTCGTTCAAGAAAATCATTCGCGCTCGAAGAAAAACGTCCTGCGAGGGCTGCATTTTCAGTGGGACCCCCCAATGGGAAAGCTGATGCGCGTAACCTGCGGTGCGGCGTTCTTGGTCGCGGTCGATATTCGCAAGGGTTCGCCAAACCTGGGGCGCTGGTGTGGACTCGAAGTGTCTGCCAAAAACAAGAAGCAAATATGGGCTCCGCCTGGTTTCGCACGTGGATTCTGCGCCCTGTCTGATTGGGTCGAGATCCAGTATCTTTGCACCGGCGTCTATAACAACAAGGGCGAGTCTGGAATCCTTTGGAATGACCCGG
>Ga0187864_10004949_pt1 | contig 10204 bp, 8 predicted proteins | sample June2016WEW_11_4_FD_132985 | JGI IMG/M metagenome (GOLD analysis project Ga0187864, IMG submission 132985) | Peatland microbial communities from SPRUCE experiment site at the Marcell Experimental Forest, Minnesota, USA - June2016WEW_11_40 | ecosystem: Environmental > Terrestrial > Soil >... | reverse complement strand
CGTTGCCGGAACCGCCCAGGAAGGAAGCGTAGGAGACGCTGGCCAGAGTGCTCGGCAGTTCCGCATAGAACGCGTTCTGGGTGAAGGGTGCGTTCAAGAGGGTCTGCGCCGACGTGGCCGGTAGGTTTTTGATGTTGCCCAGGAAGTCGGAGGACGAGGTGGCGCCGGTGATGTGGATGTTGCCCTTGTTATCCATGGCCACGGCATTGGCCTGTTCCGCGCCCAAGCCGGCCAGAACCACCGAATTCGAGATGCTGCCCGCGCTGGTGCTGAAGGTGGCCACGAAGACATGCCGGTTGCTGTTCAGCTCATTGGTGACCTTCAGGAGCCCCGATTTGCTGGCGGCAGCGGTCGGAAAGTCGATTCCGGAAGTAGTCCAGCCCACCGCTACCAGGGTGCTTCCCTGCACCGCAACTCCGAGGCCGCGCTCATTGCCCTCCACGCCGCCGAAGAAGCTGTTGCCGGTGGCCGTGTGCAGTAGCAGGTCGAACTTGCCGATCACGGCGTCTTCGGTGTTGGTCGCCAGGCTGGTGTCGTAAGCCAGGGAGTTGGTCCAGCCGGTGAAGTAAACGCCGGTGGGGTCCATGGCGACGCTGGTAATTTCGGTGATGCCGCTCGTGGCGGCAGAGATAAAGTAGGTGACGTAGCTGTTGCCGGGGTCGATGATCAGCGGCTGGGTCTTATCATAGGAACCCACGGTGAACTGAACATCGTTCTTTGCCGTGAGGACGTAGCCGCCATCCACCACGCGCCGGGTCCCGGCGATCTCCTGGTAGATATAAGGCTTCGATCCGACCAGGTCGCCGTTGTTCAAGGCCGCCACCACCTCACCCTTTTCATTCAGGCGCAGGCTGTTGGCGCCCTGATAGGACATGCGGATCGCCTGGGGATCGGCGCCCGGCTTCACTACGAAGTCATAGCGGAAGTGGCTGTTGTCGCCCTGGTAGACGACATCGATTCCGCGGTAGACCTCGCTGTAGCGGACCTTGGCGTAATCCTGTACGCCTTCGAGCCACTTGGAGCGGTCGTTGCCGATGTAGTAGTTGCTGACGCCGCCGGTGGGCTCTTCGGCATGAGCCTGAGCGGAGCCGTTGGCCCCCGCCAAGTTCATGGTGAGGCGGTCCGCCTTGGCCTCGGGCTTCACCGGGTGGAATGCCATGACGGCCGAAGACGGGCCGGTCAGGAACACGGTGTAGCCGGCCCCACGGGCCACATACTTGACCCGGCTGTCGGTCTGGCCGCGGTTCGGCTCGAAGATCATCGGCATCTTGGCCACAGCCGTTTTCACGTCCCCGAGATCCGGCTTCTTCGGCGTCCTCGCCGGGTGCGAAGCCACGGTAGTGCGAGCCGAAGCGTTGTGCTTAGCGGCCGGGAGACTCTCACTGGCGGACGCCAGGCGGTTTGACGAGCTGCTGGTGGCCGCGGCGCGCTTGCCGGCAGCCTTCGTGCTCGTGATGCCGTTCACTCCTGCCAGTACACCAACCAGCAGGACGATCACCGACAAAATCGAAAGTGACAACTTGCCCGTCAGATGCCCCATGATCTTTTTCATAGCCGATCGCTCCAAGTATGCTTTCCTCAATTCAAGATCTCTTTAAACTTCGCTACGACCTACGCTGCTTTTTCAGGCAGCGTCTTTCGCCTTGCCGCCCCGTTGCCGGTGGCGACAGATGCCACCCTTACTACTAAGGACCCGTGTAAACTCGAACTTCATTCGGATTCCTTGCTGGACTTGGAATCCAATTCCCGCGAAGAGTTGCTCTTCATGAAAGCAATCAAATCCTCTTCGGTGATCCGCCATCCTTGCCCGGCTTTCATGCCCACCAATTTACCTGTAGTGAGCCATTGATAAACGGCCCGGCGGCTGACCTTCAACCTTTTAGCCACCTCTTCCGGCGTGTAGAGATTCGCTAAATTCATGTTGCCCGTTTGGAAAGACCTAGATCCACACCAAAGACGGGGCAAGGGCGGAGGGCGCTTTGGTTCATATCCTAGCGTTGCCACTCAGGGCAGAGCCCTCCTCCAACTGCTTTTTTGACCAATGTCCCACGCACACCCTAACCAGCTTACAGTACACAAGCTGTAATCATAAAGATCTGCACGTATGATGTCAATGCTCTTCTTGATCTTTTTTCGCTTTGTGTCGCCCTCCATTACATGCCGGTTACCATCCCTGCTACCTACCAACCTACCTACCGGCCAAAAATAGCCGGGGGCGGATCGGGAAAAATCGCGGGGACTGTAGGGGTGCCCTCCGGGCGGGCCCGGAGGGCACCCCGATTTCCGGCCTTCACGCGCGGCGTAAAGTTGCCGAACTGCTCTACAGAAACCGGGCGCGCCGGGCGAAAAGCCGGCGGGCTCAAGTTGCGCCCCGGCGGGCCCAATGGGCACCCCGCCGGGCCGGCTTTCCGAAGGCCTCCTCGGGGCGCGCCCTCTGGGCCCAGCCGGTTTCCACAACATACTGATTCGATAACCTATTATTTCCGGATTCGCGGCGCTGCCGGGGCCCCGAGGGTACCCCGAGGGCACCACGGATGGCACCTCTGGCGAGGCTTCCCGGAAGATTGCCGGGCGGCTCTCGGGAAAACTCTTGGGATTTGCCGGTGTGAAGGATCTATTCGGAGCCTGAAATCCAATAAATCGAAGAGGATATCGGCGATCCGCGGAGCTGCGGCTCGAAACCGCCGCCAGGAAGCCTCGGCGGCTGGCAGCCGCAGCCGGCCGGAAGAGTGTTTGGGAGATCCCCCTGGGCCCCCGGGTCTCCCGAAATTGCGGTCCCTCCGGCGCTGGCCAAAGTCCTCCCTCTTGCCAACTTACCTACCAATAGACCTACCTACCAATCTGGTAACCAGGAAAACTCCCGATTTTGCGATTTTTGCCGAATTTGGGGCTCCCCTAGTACCCTCTGAGCCGCCCCAGTACCCCTCCGGAGCCACTCTGAGAAGCCGGAACTCGGCGGTAAGAATGGTTCGGAAGCGGTATATCTCTGGTCACTCTGGCGGAAAAGACTGAAATTATAGGAAAACCACATTGACTACGCTAACTTTCGGGATAAAATAGACCAGTTATCGTGTCGTCTGTTTCACAGCTCAAGCGGTCACGCTCCGAGGTCGACCAGGAGATCGGATTTTTCGGCTTCAAGGAGAACCCCTTCTCGCTCAGCCCCGACCCTCGTTTCATGTACCTGAGCTTTCAGCACACCAAGGCTCTCAAGCGGGCCCAACGCAACATCGACAGCCGCCAGGGGCTGACCCTGATTCTGGGCGATGCGGGAGTGGGCAAGTCGACCGTGGCCCGCCGTCTGTTCGGGATGTATTCGAGCGATGTGGAGATGAACGAGATCTACTGCATCCGCTACATCACCAACCCCAGCCACTGGACGACCACCAACAAGATGCTGGTCACCCTGTGCGACGAGTTCGCCATCCGGGCGCGCCGTTCGGAGACCAAGCAGTGGCAGGAATTTCAGGAGCACATGGCGGCGCTCTACCAGCAGGACGTCACGGTCGTGCTGCTGATCGACGAAGCCCAATTGATTCCCCGCCGGCAGATGCTGCGGGTGCGGGAGATCCTGAACTTCGAATCCAATTCCAGCAAGTTCATCCAGGTGGCCCTGTTCGGAACCCTCGACATGGCCGCCATCCTGGCGGAGCCGGATTTCCGTCCGCTGCGCAGCCGGGCCGCCGGCGGCATCATCACGCTCGACCCGCTCGACGAGCAGGAACTCACCCAGGCGCTGCAGTTTCGCATGCGCGTGGCCGGAGGTCCGGAAGGCGTGTTTACTCCGGGCTGTTTTCCACTCGTCTCCAAGGCGTCCAACGGGATCATACGGGACGCCGTGGATTACTGTAATACGGCCATGTACCTCGGCTACACCGCGCAGGTGCGGCAGATCAACGAGCGCATCGTGCAGGCCGCCATCGAAACGATTGTGAAGCTCAACGAGAGCAGCGATCGCGCCAGCGGGGCGCCCTATGGGGCGCCCTCCGGGCCCGGCGCGGAGCGCCTGGAATAGAGCCCGACCATGTCTCAAAAAAAGACTCTGCCCGAGGGACTCATGGCTCAACTGCATGGCAAGGGATCGATGTCCGAAGTGCTGCGCATCGAGCGCCAGCGTTTGATGGAGCAGGCCGCCGAAGAGATGCGCGTGCAGCTCGGCGGCGCGGCCGGACCCCTGCTGGGACCCGCCGCGATCCCCAGAGCGGCTGCCGCGGCTGCTTTGGAAGTGGTCCCACAGATAGATACCTACCAACCTTCCAAGCTACCAATGCCGGTAGTGCGCCGCTCACAGGAAGGCTTGTCCAAGCTCAGCCGTTTCGTGGGCGACGACCTTTCCGAATTCGACGGCATCATCACGCATTCCGAGCAGACCATTCTGGCCGCGCCGGAGTGGCCTACCGACCCCTACTACGTGGATGTGAACAACACCCTGCCCTTCTCTTCGCAGCGCGATCTGCTGGGCGCCATCTGCCGTCTGACGGTGGGATGGGGCAGCTTCAGTTGCCGCATCACGCTGAGCCTGATGGCGTCGTCCAGCGGCATCCGCAACGCCAAGACGCTGCGCAAGTGGCTGGCGGATCTGCAGCGCAAGCGGCACATCCGCTACGTGCCGGTGCACGGGGATCTGCGCGGCTCGATCGTCGAGCTGACCCCGCCCGAGGAAGTGCGCAGCTCGATCGAGCGCGGCTGGCGCACCAACCGCATGAAGTTCTGATCCCCGGGGGTTGTGCGGCAACGTTGTGGACCAACTCGTATTCCGTTTCCACCGTGGGCGGATCGCCGCTCGCCATCGTCAAAGCAGGATGTAGATTTCCCCGGTTGGAGACCGTTGGTGTTGAAGCGTGAATCCCCCGGCTTCAGCCGTGGGGAGGTGTCACTTGGCTTTTTCCACGGTCATCGTCACCGGCACCAGTTCCTTGGCGTTGGCGGCGCCGGGGGCTTCGAGCTGGATGGTGGCCTGGTACACTCCGGGGTCTTTTCCCGCTGCCGTCACGGTGACCAGGAAGGAGCGCTGCGTTTGGGGGACAATCGCCTCGGAGGTGTCCTTCACCTTGATCCAGGGCGCCGCCGCCGCGGGCTTGGCGGTGAACAGCAGCGGTTCTTCGCTTCCCACGAAAAGCTTTTTGGTGGCCTCCATGGGGGCGTCTTTCCCGGGAGTGAATTTGAACTCCAGGCGGCTGGGAGAATAGGCCATGCCCGGCGGCGGTCCTCCGGCCTGTTCCAGGGTCACCGTGGAATCGCCCACCTGGATCTTGCCTTCCCGCTTGGCCGGGGAGAAATTCGTGTCCACCGCGTAACGCAGCACGCGCAGGCTGACGTTGCCGCTCACCGGCGGCATCGCGCTGACGGTGATCCACGGCAGACCGCCCGCGTCCACTTTGCAATCGAGCTGATCGGCAGACCACTGAATATCACCCGTATTCCCGGCCCAGGGAACCTCTCTACGGGTCTCCTGAGGGGTGGCGTGACACAAAGCGCCACCCGCCTGCGCCGACGCAATGGCGGGGCTGAGAAGCGCCAATACGGCCATTTTGAAAAAAAGGGGCCTGAGCGGTTGCATAGCCTGAAATGGTTGACGCCGCGGGGCGGGGATTAGTTGAGGCGAACTCAGCCGGGCCCCGAGGGCACCCCCGAGGGCACCCCAGAGGGCGCCGGGCCCGGAGGGCACCCCACCACCGGCTGGCCCGTATACGCCTCCAGCACTTCCCCCGAGCTTCCGTCCATAACCACCTGTCCGCGTTCCAGCCACAGGCCGCGGCTGCAGATTTCCCGCACCAGTTTGGTGGCATGGGAGACGAACAGCAGGGTTTTGCCCTGGGCTTTGAACTGGCGGATGCGCTCGAAGCACTTGGCCTGAAAGGCCTGGTCGCCCACCGCCAGGACCTCGTCCACGATCAGGATATCCGGGTCCACGTGAATGGCGATGGCAAAGGCCAGCCGCATGAGCATGCCGGTGGAGTAGGTGCGCAGAGGCTCGCGGAGAAAGTCGCCGATATCGGCGAAGGCGCCGATGGCGCCGGAAACTTCCTCGGTGCGCCGGCGGCTCAGGCCCAGCAGGGAAGCGTTCAGCCGCAGGTTCTCGACCCCCGTCAGATCGGGATGAAATCCCGATCCCAGTTCCAGCAGGGCGGCCACGCGGCCTTCCACCGTCACGCGGCCCCGATCCGGCCGGGCCAGCCCCGCCACCAGGCTCAGCAGGGTGCTCTTGCCGGCCCCGTTGCGCCCCACCACCGCCATGCTTTCGCCCGCCTCCAGGCGGAAGGAGACGTCGCGCAGGGCGAAGAAGCGCCCGCTTCCCAGGCCGCGCACCCATTGCTGGATGTGCCCGCGCAACAGTCTGGCGCCGGCCCCGTGGCGGAACGATTTCGAGACCCCCTCAAATTCGATCAAACTCCATCCTAACCGGTTGGCAGGCGGGCCCGGAGGGCGCCCCGCCTGCCCCACTCCCGCCCGCTATCATGAAGGGCTGGATGCGCCTTGTCATCGACGCCATGCCGCTGCTGGTGCGCAGCGCGGGCGTGAAAAACTATCTGTACCACTGGATCGCGCAGCTTCGACGCGCCGCTCCCCCGGGCGTCTCGATCGATCTCTTCCCCTGGCTGGGGCAGCCCGGCCCGCTGGATCACGAGGCCTCCCAGGTGGGCCCGCTCCACACCTGGCTGAGCCTGGGATTGTTCCACTTCTTCAACCTGCCCGGCAACCCATCGCTCGACTGGTTCCAGCACTGGCTCCGGCACGCCGACGTGTTCCACTGCTCGCGCCTCGGCAACCCGCCCCGCCGCCCGCGCCTGTCCGCCACCCTTTACGACCTCACCTGCTGGAGCATGCCGCAGCTCCACACCCCCGCCAATGTGGCCGCCGAGCGGCGCATGGCCGAAACCGTCTGGAAGCGCGCCGATGGCCTGATCGCCATCTCCGCCGACACCCGCGACCAAGCCGTGCGCCTGCTGGGCCTGGACGCCCGGCGCATCCGCGTGATCCACTGCGGCGTGGACGCCCGTTTCTTCGCGGCCACCGAAGCCGAGGCCGCCCGCGTTCGCGCGCGTTACCGGCTGGAGCGGCCCTATGTGCTTTGGGTGGGCACCATCGAGCCGCGCAAGAACCTGGATATGGCGCTGGACGCCTGGGCCGCGCTGAGCGCCGCGCTGCGCCAGGAGTTCGCCCTGGTGGTGGCCGGCCCCGCAGGCTGGGCCGCCCCGCGCACCATCCGCCGCCTGCGCTCCCAACCCGAGGGAGTGCGCTACCTGGGCTATGTTCCCGAAGCCGATCTCCCCGGCCTGACCGCGGGCGCGGTGGCGCTCTTCTACCCCTCGCTGTACGAGGGCTTCGGCCTGCCGGTGGCGCAGGCCATGGCCTGCGGGGTCCCGGTGGTCACCTCGGGCGTATCGGCTTTGCCGGAGGTGGCCGGCGAGGGCGCCCTCTACGCCGACCCCCGCAGCCTGGCGGAGCTGCGCGGCGCGCTCGAGCGCCTGCTGCTCTCCCCCGCGCTCGGCCGGAAACTGGCCCAGGCCGGCCGCCAAAGGGCCCAACGGTACCGCTGGGAGGAAGCGGCCCGCCAATCGCTGGAGTTTTTCGAGGGGCTGGGAGGGTGAGCGACCGTCGCCTGAAAGGCGCACCGGCTTTTAGCTGCTATGCGCATTGCTACGCACAACGCCAAGTACGGCGGGTTTACAAGCCGCCCTGCCAGAGAGAAACGGCAAAAGCCAGAAGCCATACCAGCTTCAGCATTACCGATAAGAGGAAAATCATGATGCCTGGCGGCGCGCCACGAGCAGCGGAAAACTAATTACCCACCCCTCCACGCGCGCCGTCCGGAGCCACGGATTCCTGAGCGAGAATCTGGCGCATTCTGCCACGCACGGCGCCATCGCGGATAGCATCCTCCGGGTGAGCTTTGAAGAATACGGCCATGCCGGGGTGGCTGGCTAGGAGTTGGATCTTCGCCTGGTCGAACAGGGCCCGGCGGACAGCCTCGGGCAGAGCGTCGATTTGGGCGTCCATCCGGTTGCGCTCGTCTTCCTCCGCCAGGAGCTGGGCCAGGTGCTGTTCGGCGACGGCTTGCGCCAGCACCGCTTCCGCCTCCTGACGGACCTTTCGGGCCGCGGACGTCTCAAACCATGGAGGGTTGGGCGAGTTGTCCTGCAAGCGCGAAATATAGAACCCCGGAGGGTTTTGGATCTTGCCGCGGGACTGGTAGATTACCGCGTCGGCGTATTCGAGTTGATCCATGACCAGTTGGCCCGGCGCCAGCTTGGCCAGGAGCTTTCGGGCGTCGCCCTCTCCTAATCCCCTCTTCATCAGCTCGGCCACCAGCGTTTCATCGACGGCCGCGGCGGCCTTCTTCGGCTGCTCCGCCGGAGCCGGCTGCGGGGCCATGGATGTTTCCGCCGGCACAGGCGCCTCGGGCGGGGTGAGCTGGAGGCGTTGCTGGCGCGGCCGGCGGGCAGTCTGGGATCCATCGCCGGGCGACTCGACCCGGCGCCTGCTTTCCGACCTGGACGTACGATCGGTGTGATACTTTGCGCCGTGCCAAAACACCAGCTTGTAGCCCTTGCCATGGGCCATCGGCGCGATCGCCCATTTGGAAATGTAACCGTGGGCCACCAGCTCATTGAGCGATGGAGCAAGCTTTTCTTCAATCTTGGAGCGGTACTCGTAGGCCCGAATTCCGAGTAACTGGCAGACATCTTCGTACCGCTTTTCAAAGCGGCCGTCGCGCTGCGAAGCAAACAGCCATTCCTGCAAATGCGGTACGAGGTTCCTGGCGATATTGGTCGTCAGTTGGATGTACGTGGCCAGTTCGATCGGCATGAGGTTGCCGGAGTTGATGTTGTCGAGCTGCCATTCTGAAAACCAGACGTAATTTTTGTCGGCGATTTTGCCGTCAGGGAGTTCTTTTCCGATACTGACAAATCGATCCAAAGCGTGCGTTCGATCAGTGAGCCACCGTTTTTGGGCTGCGTCATACGCGCCATTCTTGATGCCGGTGAAGGTCATAACATCTGCCCATTCCAATACGGCTTTATAGTTTTTACCGCAGTGCACTTGCCCCAGAACTTTGGTGAGTGCGGCCGTGGTGAATGAGAATGGATTTTTGAGCTTCCCCACTTGTTGGATGTGCTCGCTTACCAGTTTCATCAGAGCTAGCCAGTAGTCCTGGTCTTGTGTGATCGGCTGCCCGAGTTTCCCGCCGGCCAGAATCGAGATCCGGCGCTCCATCCCCTGGTCGATGATCGTTATGTTCTTTTCGCTTTCCTGCCGGGACCGTTTGCTCGACGCAGTGAAGAAGCCAACGCTTGTCAGGTTGTTGTCCACCTTGGTGAAGGTGGGTACCGGAACTTGCGGCGTGATGGGAGCCGGCAAGGCCGGATGCGGATACTTCGCCGAGGGCCTTATAAGGGCGCTGGAGGCTCTCGGAAGCAGGCTCTCCTCTGTTGGGGGTATGGGCTGGCCAGGCTCGGTTTTCATGGATCTTTCCTAAGAGAGTAGCAACAACAACAACAGAGAGGTAAATCGGGTGGTGCCGGTTGCGCGATATATGACAGCCCCTCTGTTGTTGTTGGAACTTATTGGAAAGTGTTGAAAACTGTTGAAGCCGCCAAACCATACTTTTAGTTGTTTATTTTCAATTAGATAGAAGAATACTCCTTCCCTTGAAGTACACAGCTCCTTCCCTTGAGGTACACCATTTCTTCCCTTGAAGTACACCATTCCTTCCCTTGAGGTACACATCTCTTCCCTTGAAGTACACTTTCCTCGCCTTGAGGTGCTGCACCGTTTTCCTCGCCTTGAGGTACACATCTCTTGCCTTCAGGTGCGTCATCCTCGGGTTGAGGTGCGTCTCATTCCTTCCCTTCGGGTGCACCATCCCTGGTCCGGACTTCCGCATCGCTCCTGGGGTTGCGCCAAGCCCCCGTGCCGTTCACAAACTTCGCGAACTTTCTCTCCAATCGCCTCAACCATTTGCAGACATGGCCCGCAGGTCAACCGGAACCGGCGTGGTAGTTTGAAACTGAAGAGGGAACCGCTTGTTAGGCGAGATTGCGGTCCTCGCGGGGATGTCTGCCGGAGCCCAACCATGGGGGCCTTAAATCCGGAGCACAGACATTGCAACGCTTCATAAGCCCCGCCCCTAGCTAGCCTGCATTTCTCATCACGGATGATGTGCAGCGAGGGCAACCAACAGATAGCGAACGAGATAGGG
>Ga0187864_10004942_pt1 | contig 10212 bp, 8 predicted proteins | sample June2016WEW_11_4_FD_132985 | JGI IMG/M metagenome (GOLD analysis project Ga0187864, IMG submission 132985) | Peatland microbial communities from SPRUCE experiment site at the Marcell Experimental Forest, Minnesota, USA - June2016WEW_11_40 | ecosystem: Environmental > Terrestrial > Soil >... | reverse complement strand
GTTTTGTGAAATGGTGTGCGTGGGTGCGAGCGGAGGCGCAAGCGTTGACGTCGGGGTTGTTGGAGCCGATGCGCAAGGCCACCGAGATGGTCGCGCGCCATTTGGAAGGCATCTTGGGACATTGGCAGCAAGGATTAACAACGGCGTTCTTGGAAGGCCTTAACAGCCTATTCTCGGCGACCAAGCGCAAAGCCCGCGGCTATCGCTCCACCGAGTACCAGATCGCCATGCTCTACTTTGTGGCCGGCAAGTTGGAGATTCCATACTATGGCTGATACCCATTACGCACGTCGAAGAAGCTCAAAAGACACCGGTCCCGGACCGGCTTCAATGGTCTTGCAAACGGGCTCGTACTCCGTCCCGCGCTCGACGCGAAGGTCCATCCTACCGGCAGGCACCCCAAGACGCACGGTCCCCTCGGTTATGAACCAGCGATCTGGCCCAATGGGAACCTCGACGGCGCCGGCTGGAGCATAGTCGCGGCCTGCTGCATCCCGCAGGCGAACGCGCGCCGGCGTGGGCTGCTGCGTTACGGAGTCTGTTATGACCAGCTCAAGAACTCGCGGGAGAGGCTTGGAGAACGGTTGCGCCGGGCTTGAACCAAGTCCGGTCATAAGTGCGCCGGCAACCACGAGCGAAGCGGGCCGCTTTGTAAGATTGACAGGACTCGTAGAGATAGAGCTTCCTTGCCTTGGCGGCTACGATTTGAGACACACCAGTTCGGTTAATACGTCGCGACAACCTCCTGGGTCCCTTCCACCGTTCCTGGCAGCACCAGCCATTCCTTGTTGATATCGAATTTCTCCCACGATTGCCCATTGACGGTCACCTTCCGCATTGGCTTGCCTTCCGGATGCCGCAAGCGCAGGTAGATGGTCCTCGGGCGGTTGCGGGTAGGGGGGTCGAGCTTGGCCAAGATTTTGCCTTCGGCTGCCTGCGAGGTCAGTCGCAGCGAGAGCGGGCCGAAATACGACGCCGCCCGCTGAATGGATGCGCTCTTGCCGTCCTCCATCCAGTATCGCGGGATGACCTGGCCGAGGTAGAGGTCGTTGCCTTCTTCATGCACAAACATGAGACGGAGCCAGCGCGCGCACTGAGCCTCGTCGGAAGTTTTGAAGTGGTCGCCATCGGGGTAGCCCAGCTCCGGATTCGTGCCTTCGCTACACATTCGGACGGCTGGGTCGAAGGCCGAGGCAAAGCCGTTGAACCAGGCCCGCAGGTAGTGTTTGATCTCGTCGCGCTTGAGGTAGGGCAAGGGGCCGTCGAGCAGATTGGCCTGCATGGAGAAGCCGCCGCGGCTGAACCAAAACCGGTCGAAGACGGGGATGGAGAAGCCGTAGCGGTCGGAGATATAAAGGTTGTCCTCGTAGTCTTTGAGAATCCAGCGGGTCTCGGGCGAATCGGCTGGCAGCAAGTCGAAGGCGGGCAGGAGCATGGCCCCTTCGAGCGTCTCGCGGATCCAGCCGTACGCCCGGCCGCGGTCGTACAGGTTGGATGGGTATTTGGGCACATAGGTGCCGTCACGCAGGCGCACGACGGGCGTTCGGATTCGCGCTTCGTTCAGGGCGTGCATGACGTCATCGTGGTACGCTTTGGCGTCTTTAAGGAGGCGGGGGGCGACGGGATGGCCGAAGTCGGCCAGGGCGGCCGCGACGGCGTCGAAGCCGCGGACCGTTGCGGCGTTGGCGCTGAGCCAATACCAGTAATCCTGGACGTCCTCGAGACCGCCGGCAGGCAGGAAGCCGTGCTCGATGGGCTTGTGGCCGTCCGGCCCGGGTTTCATCGTGGATTGACGCTCGCGGGTGACCCAGTCGCAACCTTTGATCAGGCCGGGGGCCGCCCGCTGCATCCACTCACGGTCGCGGGTGAATTTCCAATGCTCGGCCATTTCGAAGAGGATGTAGCCGTGATGCATGTTGTAGCCGCCGGACTCGTGGCGGTTGGCTCCGTAGAAGATGCCGTCCTTGCTGATGAAATTGCCGGGTAGAGCAACCGTCCCTTGATACTGTAGCCAGGAATCCAGACACCGCTGCGCCAGGTCATGACGGCCGCGGCGCTCGAGGTCGCTGACCATCATGGTGGCTTCATTGCCGTACACGCCGTATCGGAACGAGCCCACATGCGGGAAGAGGCGGTCCGAGCCCGGCTCGCGCCAGCAGTTGGCGAGCATGTGCAGAAGGTGGGATTTGTAGAAGTCGTTGAGCCAGCGTTCGGGCGTCTCAATCTGCGTATCGCGCTCCACGAGACCTCGCCAGTAATTGCAGATCCGGCCGGCATCGGCTTCGAAATCGCGCCTGAAGAGGGCCTCGACCTGGCTGTCGTTGGTCAAGGTGATGGCCGGGACCGCGAGAAACAGTTCATGCGAAGCCCCGGGTGGCAGTTCGCGCGACCAGTGCAGGGCCTTGAGTCCGGGGCTGATGATGCCCGGCGAATCTCCTCGAATCACCAAGCGCAGCAGTTGCCGGCCATCGCGCTCGGCCAAGACCCGTCCGTTTTTGAAGATCAGCGTTTCGTCGCCGGGGCCATTGCCGGTTTCGAGGGAGAGGGGCATGGGTTTTGGCGCGGTGGTGAGATCCAGCCTGGCGTCAGCGGGCTTGTCCGCTGATGTGTTGACGATCCTGATCTTGACCAGCAGCACGGTGGGATCGTCAAGCTGCACGTCGGCCAGGCGGCCATCGAGGGCGTCCATGATCGTGCATTGCTCGTAAAGGATCGCCCCGTCCTTCCACCAGGTCTTGAGCAGAGGCAGCCAGCCGTCCTGAAGCGCGCGTCCGCCGCGTAGATCGGCGCTGGGAAGGCCGAAGCGCACTTCCAGCATGTTTGCCGGCCAGTCCTTGTGGGCGGTGTCCTTTGGGCTGGTCGGGCGACTGAACCAGAATTTGAATCCTGTGATGAGCAGGTCTCCATTGGGATACTGTTGCATGACGTTGCGGTCGCCGGGCAGGCCGTGGACATACTCCATCGGGCGGCGCAAAGGCATGTCCTTGACGGCCCGGCTAAGGGTTTGCTCGGTTTCGCCGAATACCCGCTCATAGACGGTGGGGCCGGCCCACTCGCGGCGGAGACGCCTGTATTCATCGAGGCCAATCGAGTCGTCGCCGCGCACAATCAACACACCCAGATCGTCTATCAGGACGCGCTCGCCTTTGGCAACGTCATCGGCGGCGAAGGAGAACGGACGCAGATGAGAGCGCACGGTGATGATGGTGCGATCGTAGCGACCGTCAACAGGATCAGCGGCGGTCAGGAAATCGGCCGCGATCTCGCCGATTCCGCCGGCGGGCACCGACCAACGGTGGGAGTCGGAAAGGGCGAGCTTGCCTGGGGCGAGAGCGCGAATTTGCCTCACGCTTCCGTTGAATGCCTCGATGGCGACGGGGTCTTCGGCATCGGTTTTGATGGCGGGCTCTGCCGGGCGGCCCCAAAGGATGCGGGCGGTCAATGGGTGGTAGATGGCATCGGTCAGAGCATGGACACGAAGTCCTTCGGGGAGGGGGCGATCGCCCAGCACGCGGATTTTGAGTGTTTTGCGGTACATGACGCCCCCGTTGGCGAGACCTGGGAACTCCGTTGATTTGGTGGATGCGAAGGTGAACCGAACCGTGTCACCTTCGTGCGTAACTCTGGTATCGGCGTCTTTCCACCGGCCATTCGTCCAATCGTCCATGGACGCAAAGCCTTCGGCGCAGGAGCTGGTTTCGGCGAGGACCGGGTCGGGCCCGCCTTGCCAGGAGCCGTGCCAGTACTGCACGCGGAGGGTGCTGGAGATCGCCTTTTGGCCGGGTTGCTGTGGCGCTTCCACCACGATTTGCCGGATTTTGCGTGGTTCGCCCCAGCGGATTTCCTGCCAGCAGCCGACCGGATCGCGGGTGAGCATGCCGAAGGGGGCGGCGTCAAATGCTTGACCCGGTGCGGGGGCCTGTTGGGCGCCCAAGGCCAGCGCGGAGGCCAAAGTGAGCGTGATGACAGGGGGTAAGAGTGTGACTTTGGGTTGATTCACGTGCATTGGAAGAATTCAGAGAACGTTTTATGCCATCCGTTTGCCTACTTGCTCGTAATCGGCGTGGTGACAGTCTTGCCGCCGATCACCTGAAACTGGTTGCACCAATTCCACATCTGCAGGTTGTAGAGGTCGGCGTACCATTCGTGCCGGAGGTTGCGGCCGGGAATGTTGTTCTCAAACCATACAAACTCAACCGGATAGCCAGAATCCCGATACAGCTTCAAGAGGACCTTCATGTTCGTAATTAGACTCTCGTAGTCGCCGGCGGTCTGATAATGGGCAATCGGGAACTTGCGGGGCGAGGTCTTGATGTATTTAATCATATCGTCGAAGTAGTGGTCGTTGAAGTCGTCCACCACGCCCGACGCGGAGCAAACGGCCGCAAACACCTCCGAATGCTTGGCCGCAAGATACTGCGCGATTTTGCCTCCGGCGGACAAGCCCCAAAGATAGATCCTGGTCTTATCAATGGAGAACGTCTTCTCGACGTATGCCAGAACGTCGAATACCAACGTCTGGTCTATAGTATCCTTATCAACTATCTCCCAGGTTTTGTCACCCACGTGGCGCTCATCGATCACGATCAGCATAAACTTGTTTTCCTCAGCAACCGGCGCGATTCCGCAATCATGGTAGCACATGCCAAGATAGTGATAATTGTTCCTGATGTGAGCACGGGAGCCCATGAACCACATCACGATGGGTAGCTGGTATGTCCCGCTGACGTTCTTCGGAACGTATATATCCACCGCCCTCGCCTCGTTGTTTCCGTCTATCCATGTCAGAGTCTCACGCCCTTTCCACGGCCCTTTGGGTGGGTTATGCAGCGTAATGCCGGCAAACGCCGGGGATAGGGTTATGGCCATGACCATCGAAATGAGCGGTCGCAGTATTCCCAATCTCATGATTTCACTCGACTTTGAACCACTGGGGTTTCACGAACAGAAAGGACATTATCCAGGCAAAGGCAGCCAGACCAGCCAAGAAGAGGAAGACGGGGGCGAAGTTGGCGGTTCTTCGGGTGATGAATCCGACGCGCTGGATGACGAAGGCGGTGAAACTCGTTTCGATGGCGCCCACCAGCGCCGCTACCGTGGCGACCTGATGACGGTTCACGTCTTGTTTGAAAGTATGTTGGTTTCCGAGAACCGCCCCGATGCCGCAGACGTAGAGGCAGAGCAGGCCGACGCAGGCGTTGACCGAACGGACCCCACGGCACGAGCGCCACCAGCGGCATCAGGCTGAAGGCCACGGTGATCACCATCCGCCGCGATTGCAGGATCGTCCAGCCGCGCTGGCTCAACCACCATACCAGCGCGCCGCCGGTCCACAGCCCGATGTCCTGCATGAAGTAAACCAGTGAGAGCTTAAGGGCGAGCGACTGATTGTAGGGCTGCTTGAGCGATTGCGTGAAGAAGGAGGGGAACCATTGGGTGGCGAAGTAGAGTGACGGAATGAGGCCCAGGCCGATCAAAGCCACTCCCCAAAAGCCCGGCGCGCTCAAGATCGCCGTCAGACCCGGGAACACACTGCCTTGCGCATTGGCGGTGTGCGTCTTTGCCTTACCGTGAAGATCAGACTGAGCGAGAGCAGGTCGGCCTCGCGCTGCCAAGCCGACTTCATTCCACTGCGCGGTGCGCCGCTCCGGGTGACGGAAAATGAGGAACCAGGGCCCCAGCCACAAAAACCCAAGCGATCCCGCCACTAGGAAACTCCAGCGCCAGTCATAGTGCGTCGAGAAGTAGATTACGACCGGCGGCGCGGACAGTGTGGCCAGAAGCGCCCCGCTGGCGAAAATGCCCGAGGCCAGACTGCGCTCCGCCGCTGGGAAGATGCGCCGGATCAGCAGGAGGCCGAGGGGGAAGTTCACGCACTCCCAAACCCCGAGCAAGATGCGCAGCCAGAGGATTTGCGTCGCGCTCCGGGCGCAGCCCTCCAGCAGAGTGCTGACCGACCAACCGGCCAGCATCATCGGAAAGAACCAACGCACGTTGCGGATGCGGTCAACGACGAAGCCGATGAACAAGTGGCACGCCGCGTAGGAGTAGATGAAGGCGGACAGCAGGTTACCGCGTTGGATATTGTCGAGACTGAACTCCTTCGCGATGGGGTCCATGGCCGTGCCGAGTGTCTAACGCTCAAAATAATTGAGGAAGGTGGCAAGAAAGAGCGTGCCCAGCACGAACCAGCGCCAGTGGCGTTCAAAGTAGCTGCGCGTGGTCGAAGTCACTCGTCACTTCTTTCCGAGCAGCACTTCGCCAGCCCGCCGGAAACCGGTTTGGCCGCTGTTCAACACCGGCACGCCGAATTCCTTGAGCGGGTTGGGGTGACTGAAGGCAAAGACGGACATGGACATCTGGGCTAGCACCACGATGTCCACCTTTTCACGTCGCTGGACCTCGCGGATCGTTTCCGCAACGGCGCAGTTGTGCTCGAGGATTCGGCCTTCGCCCAGCAGATCGAACGCTTTCTCAACCGTCGCGCCGACAAACTCTGCTGTTTGGCCGCGTCGCACCGCGACTTCTTCCAAAAGATTCTGGGTGCTTTTCACCGTCGGGCCGTGGGTAGCGACCACCAGGATCCGGCCCCGGCAGCGCACGGCTTCTTCCATCATCGCCTCGTCAATTTGCACCACTGGCACGCCGAGCGGGGCCAGATGCGTCTTCACCTCGGCAAAGGCGCGATTCATGGTCGAACACGAAATGAGCACGGCGTCCACCTCGACCAGATCGAACAGGTCGCGAGCGTAACGGCAGAAGAGATCAAGGTTGATTTGCGGCGGGCAAGGCGCTCTATCGCGATAGGCGCGCATGAAGTTCAGTTGCACGCCTTCGTTGCCGACGTTGATAACTTTCACACCCGGCAACATGAGCCGGCCAAAATAAGTGGACCAGAGGCTGGTCCAGGAGGAGCCGTTGACCACCCCGAGCTTCTTGCCCGAGAAAGGAAGACCGGGTGTAAATTCCAGAGTCGGCACGCCGGTCACGCGCATGTAGTCGCCGAACAGGCGGAGAGGATCTTCAATCAGGGCAGGACTGTCCATTCGTGTTGTTTTTTGCTGAGGACTTCCTCAACCTGGCGGACCACGTCGTCGGAGGTCATCCGGTAGTGCGCCAGCAGGTCGTTCACGTGGCCGGTGTGAATAAAATCCTCCGGGTCAGTCCCGATGGCGCCGACGGGCACTTGCGCGCCTTTGGCGGCGAGCGCCTCAGCGACGAGCGAGAACAAACCGCCGCTGGTGCAATGGTTTTCCAATGTCACCAGCGCCGGCACTTTGCCGGCGAGGTCGTAAAGCAAGTCGCGATCAAAGGGTTTCAGGCTCGGATGGTGGTCCAGGCGCGCCTTGATCCCTTTTCGCCTGAGTTTCTCCGCCGCGAGCTTCGCCGTCTTGACCATCAGGCTGGTGCTGACCAAGCCCACATCACAGCCGTCTTCCAGCACCGTGACACCCCGGCCCAACCGAAATTCGTAGTCGGCGGCCAGCTCGTTCTCCTCAACCTCGCAGCGCACAATGCGGAAGTAGAACGGCCCCGGTGTTTCCACGGCGACCCGCAGCGCCTGACGCATCTCACGGTGACAGCCCGGCTCGATGACCCGCAGGTTAGGGATGCGCAAGAGCAGGCTCAGTTCCTTGTCGCTCTGATGGGTCGCCCCCGCTTTGCCGGTGTAAAGGCCAGGATACGCGCCGAGCACCTTCACATTGGAGTTGCTGTAAGCGACCGACACGTAAAGCTGATCCATAAACCGCCGGCAAAACGAGTCGAACGTGCAGGGAAACGGAAGGAATCCCTCCTGGCTCAAGCCGACAGCCACGCTGATCATGTTCTGCTCGGCAATGCCGACGCGAATCAGCTTATCTGGCTGAAGATGCTCGAAAATGTGCAGGCCGGAACTGGTGCGCAAGTCGCCATCGAGCGCGACGATGTGCGGATACTCCTGGGCCAGGTCCGCCAGGGCGTAACCCATCTGGTAACGCATTTCTTTGGTCGCGTGGCGTGGAAGGATGGTGAATTGGGCCATAACCATGAAAGGGCGCTCAGGCCTGTTTTTCGGTGATGCTATCCGGATTGTTGTGTTGCGGGAGCACGATGCGGATGGACTGTCCAAGCCGCCGAGAGAATTCCTCCGGCACTCCCAGCCGCCGTCCGTCGCGCTCCCAAAGCTCTCGCAACCAATCTCGTGCCGAGTCGGCATCGCGCGGCGCGCTGGTGTGCCAGTTAGGATTGTATTGGCAGCAGCTCACCTGTTTGCCCTTGATGGTGTTGAGCACCACAGCGGCCGGCTTGCCGCGCCGCTGCGCGGGCAGGGCGTTGAACAGGCTCACTAATTCCGCCACGTCATGCCCGTTCTTGACGGTATGAGGCTCCAGATTGAAGGCTGCGAGTTTCTCGGCCAGCGGCTCCAGAGACATGTCCGCCTGCAAAAACCCCTTGGCCATCACCTTGTTGTAATCAATCACCAAGACCAAGTTGTCCAGGTGGTAATGCCCCGCTGCCATGAACGCTTCCCAAACCGAGCCTTCGTTGCACTCGCCATCGCCTAGCAGCACATACACCAGACGGTCGGCGTGGTCCGGTCCCAGCCGCCGGATCCCCAAGGCGCGCCCCACCGCCACGCCGGGAATCTGGCCGAGGGAGCCGCCGGAAATTTCGATGCCGGGCGTGCGCGTGCTGTCGGGGTGGCTCTCCAGATGTGAGCCCCACGCGCCGTAGTGTTCGAGGTCACTCACCGGGAAATAACCAAAGAGAGCCAGGACCGTGTAGATCGCAGGACAGGCGTGGCACTTCGATAAATAGAACACGTCGCGGTGCGGCCAGCGCGGCTCTTTCGGGTCGAACCGCAGAACGTGGTTGAACATCACTGCCAGGAACTCGGCCTCCGAAAAGCTGCCGCCCGGATGTCCCAACGCCGCGCACGTCATCTCGTGAATTGTGAGGCTGCGAATGAGGTAGGCCAGCGTCTCGGTATTCTGCAGCAGCCCGGCATACTCGGCGTGATGCGGAAGCACCTCTTGAAACCGGCGCGTGTTGGCGCGGAACGGCTGCCACCAAGATTGGAAATTCAGAGGAGCGTTCGTTGAGGTCATATTAGCTTGGGGCGGGATGTTGCTCGCTTTGGGCCGCCCGGCCATCGTTTCGAGCGGTTCGGAGGTATTGTTCGAGCAAGGCGAAATGGTCCAGCATGGCCTGCCGCGCCGCCGAGGGATCGCCCTTCGTCAGGGCCGCGACAATACGCTCGTGGGCCGAAAGATTTCTCTCGCCGTAATTGCCCGCCACCAGTTCGCGACTGATGGCCATCGAGTGGCGGATGAGTTGGTGAAGGAAGTCAATCAGGTGGACGTAAATCGAATTGCGCGTCATCCGGGCCAGTGTCCGGTGAAACTCCAAATCGGCTTCGCGGTATTGCTCAAACTGCTCGTCGGTGCGGAAACGGGCCAGCCTTTTCATGGCGGCGAGGACCGTTTTCATTTGCCGGAGCAACCGCGCATCGGGCGCCTTGACCGCTTGCGCAATCGCCCACAGTTCAAGCCCTTTGCGAATCTCAAGGACATCCGCCAGGCGCGTCAACTGAGAACCGACGACCTCCTCGATCGGCTGGCGCATCGTCGGGGGCATGGCGGTACAAACAAAGTTACCGCTCTTGGGCCGGCGTTCTATATAACCGCGCGCCTCCAACCGGTTCAGCGCGTCACGCAGGGTCGTGCGACTCACCTGAAGCGTCACCGACAGTTTACGCTCGGAGGGTAAGCGCGTGCCGGGACTGAGATGCCCGTCGAAGATCAGCCCCACGACGCGCCGCAAGACATCGTCCGAGCGGCGCGGGCGCGTCTTCACCGACCGTGGTCTGCGATGGGTCACGTTACGCATGCAGTTGAGAAATCAAGGAGGCCAGGGAGTCGGGTCCGCCGACATTTCCAGGAAAGACGACATAGGCCAGCCCAGGAAAACGGCTCTCGCGCCCCAATTCCCACACGGGCACGCCCGGCAGAATTTGGCCGCGCACGACCGCTCGCTTCACATCCAGTGCCTGGGTCGCTAAGTTGCTCGCGGTGATACCCCCCTTGGCCACAATGCAATGAGGGCGCGCGTTCAGTCCGCGCACCATCGCTACCAAGCCCTCGGAAACCTTCTGGCCGATGCGGAGAGTCTCTTGGCTGGTCATGCCCGTATTCAGCCCGCGGCTGGTGTAAACCACCACATCCTTGTTCG
>Ga0187864_10004938_pt1 | contig 10215 bp, 10 predicted proteins | sample June2016WEW_11_4_FD_132985 | JGI IMG/M metagenome (GOLD analysis project Ga0187864, IMG submission 132985) | Peatland microbial communities from SPRUCE experiment site at the Marcell Experimental Forest, Minnesota, USA - June2016WEW_11_40 | ecosystem: Environmental > Terrestrial > Soil >... | reverse complement strand
TTGCGGGATGTTTCGAGTTCGCACGCCAACGCTGTCGGGCCTAAGATGGATAGTACAGCGTGTGAGTGCCCATGAGAGTGGAAAGCCATCCCCGCTTTCTGCATTTCCCGTATTTGCTCCCAGTTTAAGTAGCCGGGCTTGCCGATGCGTGCGGTGTTCAGGAAAAAGTCGGCGCGAAAGCCAACCGCAAGCAATAACGGAAAAGCCTTCTCGTAGTCAGAGGTGTAACCATCATCAAAGGTGATCCCGACGGATAAGTTCTCTGCAATATAATCTGTAGACTGCGCAATCTCGGATATGGGATGAACGCGGCAACCGGAACTCTTGATTTGCGCCAACTGGTTCTGGAACTGTGCGGAGGTAACAGTGTACTTAGTTTTCCGTGAATCCGAAAAAGACCCACGCCGGTCGACAATCTCGTGATACAGAAAAACGGGTACGCCTTTGATCGTGGGCCACACTGCCGTATCAATACGCCCCTAGCTGACCCGCTGCCATGTTGCCTCTTCGTGGTTGACCAGACTACGGAACAACCCCAACAGAAAAGCAACATTCATCGCTAGCAAGAAATAGGCCAGCAGAGCAAATCGCACACCGTGTATGCGTTCGCGGAACAGGAATCCGACAGCCGCCCAAAGATAGAAGAAGAGCTGCAATAGACCGAATACAGCGTAAAAAGGTTGGCCGATCAACATGAGGTTGCTGATCAACAAAGTGCACAGAAACACTGGCAGAATCCAGCGCAGCAATTTGTGTGAAATAAATGCGAACCGGCCAAACCCACCCAGTGGAACGCTGAACAGAAACATCAAGGATCTGAAGCTGCCCGTGGCCAGTCGGACGCGGCGTATGAATTCGCCCTTTATACTTTCTGGAGCATAATCTGTCGCAATCGCCTCAGGATCGTACAATACCCGATAGCCCGCCTTGCGAGCATTCATTGGAATCACAAAATCATCAAGCAGGGTATTGGGATCAAGTGGGTGATAGGCATCTCGTCGAAGTGCGTATATTGCGCCGCTCGCCGTCATCGTCGCTCCTAGACGCGCTTCCATCAGCCGGATCATTGATTCGTACTTCCAGTAAACACCTTCCGTCAGCTGCGATTCGGGGCTGTACCGGAATCGTAGCGCCCCACAAGCGGCACCGATCCGCCCGTCCGAGAAATGTCGCGAAAGCTTCCGCAGCGCATCGCGAGCAAATAAAGTACTGGCATCGGAGAACACTAGAATCTTGTGGCGAGCCCGCTGGACACCCTCATTCAGAGCGGTTGCTTTCCCCGATCGACGTGAAAGAACAATTGACTCGATATTCGAGCCAGTGAGAGTTCGCAGGATTTCGTTCGTTGCATCGGTGGATCCGTCGGAAATGAAGATGATTTGCAGCTTCTGCTTTGGGTAATCCATTTCTCGAATATTGTCCAGTTTTTGGAGGAGGTGAGCTTCCTCGTTATACGCGGGGATTAAAAATGAGACTCCTGGGATTTGGTCCTCCCTCGGTGTAGCAACGCGCCGATTTGGACGATCAAATAGATAACTCCAATCACTGCGCAGCTGCGACAGAGAGTAGCTGACGAATAGAATCAACGGATAGATGAAGTAGGTGTAGAGGATAAGACTCAGCGAGAACTCAAACAGAAGTTGCATCCCCAAGTTGAAAAAACTCATCGAGATCCACGGCCGAGTAGCAGAATTTTCAGCGTTTGGAGCAGAATCAGTAGGTCTAGACCGACCGATATGTTCTTGAGATAAAACAGGTCGTAGGCGAGCTTCTCCTTATTGTCATCGATCGTGACGTTGTACCCGCGATTGACTTGCGCCCAACCGGTCGCGCCCGGCTTGACGACCCAACGCTGCCGATAGAAGGGAATTTTCTCCACGCATTCCTGCTCCTGATTGATTACGAATGGACGAGGTCCAACGAACTGCATATCACCGCGCAGAATGTTTATAAGCTGCGGCAACTCGTCAATTCGCGTGCGACGTAACCACCGACCAACCCGCGTGAAGCGCACATCGGAGACTTCCGCAGGTCGGTGATTGTCACCGTCGTCTGCTCGGTCGAACATAGTACGAAACTTGTAAACGGTAAATAATTCGCCGCCATGACCTACCCGTTTTTGCCGAAAAATCACCGGCCCCGCCGAGTCCAAACGGATAGCAACAGCGGCTAGCACCATCAGTGGGAACGTAAGAATTAACCCAATCGAAGACAGAACGAGGGAAGCAGCGCGCTTATAGACTAACAGGGGCCGCGAAACTCTAAACTCGGAAGAAAATAACAAACAGCTTGCGCGCAAGGTTTCGATGTGAACTTTTCCCGTTATTTCTTCGTACAAGTTCGCGCCGTCCTGGATTTGTACACCAACACTCTTCAGCTGTAGCAAAGCCTCCACGGGCAACTTTCCTCTGCGCTCGCTGAATGCCACAATGACGCGATCCGGCTTATAGGGGGTAACCGAACTCAGGAGTGCTTCGACCTCTTCGTCGAGCGAAATGGCAGCTTGTCCACCGTTTGACTTTTCGAGGCCCTTGAGTTGCCCAACGACGCGGATACCGAGTTCCGGGCGAGTTCGCAGCTCCGACGCCAGCAACTCGGCGATCGCACTATCGCCGAAGATCAATGTCCGTTCGGCGAATTGCGGCAGAGCGTTCACCATCAGGAACAATCGGCGCCAGAAAAACAGCATGACCGCGCCAAGCGATAAACCAATGACGAGAATTCCGCGCTCCAATTCCAGTGATGGGTAAAGATAGTAAAGAATTGCCAAGAGAATGCACGCTACACCCAAGACTTGGATCAAGCGCGTCATGATCTCGCGTTGGTTTCTCAAAATTGAGGAATCGTAGAGATCGCAGTAGTACATGCAAGTGACAAGCGCTGCTGAAATTATGACAATCCGAAGAAAACCTTGTTCATAACGGAGCATCACGGCCGCATCGCTGGCACCCAAGCGCGCCACGGCAGCGCTCACGAACGCCAGAGTCACGAGGCACACTTCTGAAATGCCGAGAAAGACCGTGCGCAACGGAAAATACGCGTTTAAGATTCGAAGCAAGGAATCGTCTCTGCCTTACTGCTTCTTTTTCCGATCGCTATCGCGTCTAACCCCATAATATTGATTTGCATAACTTGCCCGTTCGAATTCCGAAGCCTCGTTCAGTACCGTTCCGATCAGCTTAAGATTGTCCAGACTCTCGAGACCCTTTTGGAGCGCCTTCACCGAAGCCACGCCCTCGCGAACAACGAGGAGAGTACCGTCCACCAAGCGTGACCATACATTTGCGTCTGCAATGGGAAGCATCGGTGTGGAGTCCACCACGATCCAGTCAAACCAACCACTCAATCGATTGAATGTTTCTGCGAATCGAGTCGATTGCAGAACCTGCGAGGGCTGCTCGTGACCTGTCCCTGCACTCAGAAACCATAGCGGCATTTCATCGACCCGGTACAGGAAACGCGCAATGTCCTGCTCTTGTTCCGACCACCAATGACTGAGCCCTCTCAAGTCATTGAGACCCAACAAGCCGGCGAGGCTCGCCCTATGCAAGTCGCCTTCGAGCAGCAGCACCTTCGAGCGAGTATGCGTTGCGAATGTGACAGCTAAATTTGCCGCCACCAAAGTCTTCCCTTCATTGATCACGCTACTCGTGACTTGCAAAGACTTCATCTCTTTCTGACGGCGCAGGTTTTCAAGACGCGTGACAAGAGCCCGGAACTTCTCGGCTCCTAAACTTCTCGGTTCCGACAGAGCCACCAAACGCGAAGCTGGCAATACCTTCACCGTTACAGAGCCAACACCCTTGAGTTCCGTTTCCTGGGCTGTGGCCTCGCCCAACAGCTCAGTGGGGTGCGGAAACGGCGACGTTCCCGGCTGACCCTGCTCTTTTTCCATCTGCCGGAGAGCTTCGTAGACTCGGCTCATTGTCGCTCTACTCCCGGCTGGAGATTCGCGAAGCGCCGCTTGAGGACGCGCAGGATGTCGCGAATGACCGCGCCGGTGGGTATCAATGGAAGTTCTATTCCCACGCCACTCTCTCGGTGACCTCCTGTAGAACTAACCGTAACTTGGTTCAGTCGAAGATCTGAAGCAACTTCCCGCACAATTGCGACGGTGATCTCTTTCATCTGTTTTCCATAACCGGCGACAAGAGAGTTTTCGCAAAGATTGTTGATGACGCGGGGAATCCCTTGGGAAATGTCGTAGATCGCAGCGATCGTTTCCTCAGGAAATATCGTCGTCGCCTGTGAATTCGCCCCGGCAAGTTCGAGCCGGCGATAGATGTAACCTTGCAACTCTTTAAACGTTAGCGGCTTCAACTGGCATCGCAAACTGACTCGCTGCTTGAGCTGGCGCAGCTCAGGGGAGTCAAGCTTTTGGTCCAACTCCGGCTGGCCCACAAGAACCAGCTGCACGAGTTTGTGTTGTGAGGTCTCGAGGTTTGTCAGCAGGCGGATTTCTTCTAAAAGCTCCCAGCGAAGCAAATGTGCCTCATCTATGATAATGGCAGTGGTTTCCCCGCGACGCGAGCGAACGAGCAGATAATCGTTTAAACACGAGAGCATTTCCCCCTTTGTGCGTCCGGCCAAGGACAGTTTCAGGTCGGTCAGCACATAGGAGAGAAAGTCCGGCACAGAAAGCAGCGGATTGTAAACGAAGGCAAACGCCACATTGTTGTCTCCGATGAACTCGAGCAGGTACCGAAGGAGTAGCGTCTTGCCGGTCCCCACTTCCCCAGTAACGACCACGAACCCTTTCCGTCGCAACACACCGTAGCTCAGAATGGCCAGTGCTTCTGTGTGTGCTGGTGTCGGATAAAAAAAACGAGGGTCGGGACTCAGTTCAAAAGGACTGCGCGTCAACCCGTAGAATTTCTCGTACATCAAGTTTAGCCTTTATAGAAGGCGTAGAGATGGCCGGCCATAATTACGACGATCATCCCCACCGCCGCTCCACGTTCCAGCCACCCGAATACCGCGCGGCGGCGATCCTCATCTTGGGTACTTAAACGTGGGATGCCAACCAGCACACGGCCTGGCACAAGTCCCTCGAGGTCTCTCTCGTGCCATACTCGGGGATCTGTTATCTCAAGAAGGGCAGCTAGCCCGAAGCCGATGCCGGCACCAAGCATCAAGCCGATAAAGCTCACCAGGAGGTGATTGGGGGACGACGGTTTGTCCGGCAAGCTTGGCGGATCTATGATGCGGAACTGTTCTCCCTGCTGACGCTGCTCGAGGCTTGTTGCGAGTCGCGACTGGTTCTGCTTTTGCAGAAGTGAGTTGTAATTGGCCTTCGATTCTTCATACCCACGGGAGATATCCGCCAGTTCCTGTTCTGTCTCGGGCGTCATATTCAGTCGGGCACGATAGGTGGCAATCTGCGATTCGATATCCACGGCATGGCGCTGATAATTCTGGATTTCGAGTTCGTTGGCTTTGAGCTGACTTCGGACCTGCATCATCGGAGTCGATGAGTCATATTGCACTTCGTCAGTTGAAGCTGCACCAACAGTGCTTGCTGCTTGAACGGCCTTCTGATTGGCAGCGATTTCGCCTTCAATCTGTTTTTTAAGTTTCTCTGTTTCGTCAATCGTCTGCTTCAATGAGACAACATCAGGAAAATCTTCGGTATAATGGGAACGCGCATCCGCAAGTCGGGTGCGCAGATCCAGCAGTTGCTTATCTAGGACTTCTGGAGATGTTGTTGATGTGTCTCCGCCACCGAGCCCCCCCTGCAATGTTTGATACTGTTGCAGCTGCGACTCGAGGTACAGCTTTTGCTGTTTTGCGCCATCGAGAGCACGCTCGTTGTTATCGAGTTGAGTCTGTAACCCCGTCAGGATTTGTACGTTGGTCTCAAGCTGGCTGGGCAGATCACCAAAATGTTTTGCTTTGAATGCTCGGACCCTAGCTTCTTGTTCTTCCAGTTGAGACCGCGCCGTAGCTAACTGACTCTCAAGAAAAGCGGTAGTATTCTCCGACTGCTGCTGCTGGGATCTGAGATTCTCGTCGATGAAAAGTGAGGTGAGTTCGCTATTTACCTGCTGTGCAAGCTCGCGAGACCGCGCGGAGTAATCAATCTTAAACGCGCTCAGTTCTCCAGGATGTCCCGGTGCTTCAACGAGGTCGATATTGATGTCCTTGCGCATTTGCTCGACCGGGTCATCTGAGTCCCACAGAGCATTCGCGGTACGACGTTTGGGATAGAGTCCAAAGCGGTCGATCGTTGCCTGGAGTCGCGTTCGGCTCAGAATCTGTTGGGTCATACTTTGCAAGCGGTCCTGGAGGCCAACACTTACGTTTGGGACGACATATTGTTCGGGAACCTTTTGCTGCTCGACTAGGATCAACGCTTCCGAGCGGTAGGTGGTCGGCAAAAACCAGCTCACCGCCCACACCAGTGCCCAACAGAGGAACAAGGGGAGGAAAATCCACCAGCGCCGTCGTCGGACGATGGCCCAATACTCTTCTAAGCTTCGTGACGGTACTTCTTCTAGATCATCGTCCATTTCGATTCCTATTTGAGTGCGGCAAACTGGACCTGCGCGAGAATTTTCCAAAGTTAGTTTTGGATCGACTACGACGAGTGATATCGTATCGCTCGATCATCGCCGCGACCCCTATCGTGTCTTGTGCTTCTTCCCGCTTTTCTACACGAAGCACGCGTCCAAAAGCGTGAATGAAGACATGTGCTCCTCGCGTGAATTGTTCAGGCAGCGTAAAATACATCTCAACGCGTGAACCGACGGGGATGCTTTCCTGGGCTTGCAGATAGACACCTTGGGACGAAATATCCCGTGTCTGCCCCTCTCTCCACATGGATTTTTGGCTACCTTCCAAGCGAATACGCGCCGGGAAGGACAAGTCGTATCGGCCGAGCGTGCGGCGGTCGTTCATTAGGAACTCACAGTTCCATGGTGAAAGCTTTTCCAACGATCCCGGAACGGGTTGGAACATCCATTTTCACCATGATCAGACGCAAAAATGCTTTAACGGTATTGGGACTAATTTGCATCCGCACACCAATCTCTTTGCTGGTTAAACCTTGCAAGAGAAACCGAGCAACTTCCTGCTCACGCGCCGTCAGATGAAACCTTTCGGACAGCTGGGTAAGCGAAGCCGACCTAGCCGACGCGCGCTCAAACAGCACGGCAAGAGAGGTCTGAGAATGTCCATTGGCCATAGAATTGACTTGAAAGCTGCGGCACGAATAGGTTCGGCGCCCTGATTGAAATCGTGGGACAAGAACCGGACCAGTCGACGACTCCTGCGAAAAAAGCGTCGAACGAATTCGGCTTGCTAGACAACTAATGAGGTTTTTCTGTGCCTCTGGCTTCTGGGGATAAACGAGGATTTGCGTCGCGACAGGATTGGCGAAAATCGGATTCATGGAGGAATCTAGAAGGAGAAATCCCTCAGACGATATGCTCGTTGCCATTGCATCCTTTTGCATAACTGTTAGCCTCATCACGCTAGAGAATTTTTCGGCGGGATCCCGCGAAAATGTGGCGATACCATCAATGAAAAACCGAAGCGACTGCTGGACCGAGCTCCGGCGGGCTGGAGTCGAATTCTAAAGACCTTAGAGGTACCTGTGGTGACTCGTCGTCTCAATTTTGGACACGCTACCGCCCTGTGGCTCACATATCCTTACTATCCAGATCACGCAGGACGGGCTCAAAGAGCCCGGCCAACCTGTCTCAATTTCAAAACTCGCCCGAACGTTGTCACCTGGACGGCGGTTCAGGCTTTTCTAACCTCATTCTTCGAGTAGAAATCGCAAATCCGCCAACTCGGCCTGCCAAGTCGGTCATTTCGATTCTATTTACCTGCCCCTTGGCTCGAATAGTCACCGCCGAACCCAGCCTTGATGTGTCCAGATCCACTTCAAAACGAACGGTTGTTCCCACTGGCGGAGGATCATCCGTCATAACAAACAGGCCCCATGCCGAAAAATCCCGCGTAACACCCGTTCCTTGACGATGAGCACCATTTGAGACCTCCCAATCAAACTGAACGGGAGCACTTAAATCATGCCGTTCATGCCTGCGTCGCTCCATCGGCTAATAAAGCGATACCAGCACGCAATCCCCCCCGCGGGAAGCACGCTCACGTTTCAACGGCGCTGTTTCTTACTGTCGAGTGTCGCGAGGAAGCTAGCCGATGTCAGCGGCCTGCACAAGAAGCAACAATTCTCTTGAATCTTCAAGATTGTCCGCTCGAGTGAACCAAGCAATACTGCACCTTTAGCACTAATACTTATGAATAGCCCTCGTAGGTAGTTTCCTCCATCGATCTTCACAGCCAGTCAATGAGGATCTTCTCTATTCATCTAAAGCGAGCTGGAGATGCTTGTCTCCAGAGCAATTTGACCGGCTCGGTATAGATTCAGATTATTCGTAGAGAAATGACAGAAGGATGTTGACATCGTCCATTTTGGTTAGTACATTGCCCTCCTGCCGTTTCGGTTGTCCCCCGTCAGCGGCTCGTCGGCTAGACCATCCCGATTGGGAACCAATGGGCATTTGTGCTATGGCATCCTTTGCCAGCTCGGGACACACACAGGCTGATAGGCGAGTAATCGATCTGCTCATCGCCGATGACAATCCCATGGATTGCCAGCTCTTGAAGAGTGCTCTCACGCGTTCTCGTTTGCCCTTCAGGGTTGTTGCATGCGCCGTTTCACAGGGAGAAATCATTCGTTTTGTGAAGTCGCACTCTCCGGACATTGCGTTGATCAGCGAGAGTCTGCAGGATGGGCCGCTCACAGGGTTCGGGGTGCTCAGCGAACTGCATACTTCCTTCCCAAAGATCAGTGTCATCGTACTACTGACGTCCGCCAGCGACGATCTCATCATTGACGCATTTCGAGCCGGAGCAAAAGGAGTCTTCTGCCGCGCGGAACCGTTGCAGGCCCTCTGTAAGTGCATCAACGCAGTACACCAAGGTCAGATCTGGGCCAATAGCAAGCAGCTGCGTTTGGTTCTCGACGCTTTTGCGGGTGCGGCACCGCTTCATCTAGCCAACTCGCAAGGACGAGTCTTGCTTACAAAGCGGGAAATCGATGTCGTGAAACTCGTCGCGGAGGGACACACGAATCGCGATGTTGCCCAGAAGTTAGGCCTTACCGAACATACAGTTAGCAATTATCTGTTCCGCATTTATGAAAAACTTGGCATTTCGAGCCGCGTTGAATTGGTGCTCTACTCGCTTAAGCGACCATACCAATGATCAGTGTCACCTCAGAGATCGGCAGCGGGGGACAGGTCGAGTGGAATGCGGTCTACACTCGCCACCAGCACGAAAAGTTAGTCGCCGGGAGCCTCGCGGGAAACGGATTTGAGGTTTTTCTGCCTACGTACAACGTCATCCGACAGTGGACGGACCGGAAAAAGCAATTGTCACTGCCCCTTTTCCCGTGCTATGTCTTCGTACGCAGTACCTTCCAACGACGTTTGCAGGTTCTCACCACGCCTGGGGTTCATTTTTTGGTGATGTTCGCCGGCCGACCAGCTCCGATTTCTGATTTGGAAATGGAGGCAATTCGCAAAGCGGTGGAGAGCAGGCTTCGAGTCGAACCGCATCCGTTTCTAAGATGCGGCGACTGGGTTCGTGTCAAGTCCGGACCTCTTGCCGATGTCGAGGGTATTCTAGTTCGTAAGAAGGGTTCTTATCGACTGATTTTATCGGCGGAATTGCTTGGGAAATCGATAGCAGTGGAAATAGATGCTTTCAGCGTCAAGCCTCTTCCCTATCGGTCGACAACACCGCTGTTGGCATTGGCTCGACCTGAGCCGTTCGCTAAACGCCGGGTGGCGGGATAACGAAACCTGCAACCCTTGAGTTCGCTCTCAAGCCCGATCGTTGTTTAAAGGAGTGCCGGATTTCCCCCTAAATCCCGTCCAACAATCGCGCGTTTTCCATTCGGCTTGCAAATCCGCGTTTTAGGGATGCGTCTGCGTGGGTGGTTCGGTGTTCAGCAGACGGATGGATACCCTGAAACGTTTGTAGTCGGAATAATGAACCGTCATGCGGATGTGAACATCGGCCGAACGGAAGTGCAGGACGTCGTCCGCGTGCGTGTAGGTCGGGAACCAGTAGTGGCTCTCAATATTTTCGCGATAGGTCTCAAAACGGGGAAATACATTTTCACTATTGCCCTTGCGAATGTCGGGCACGGCTTTCCCGTAGGTCTTGACGATTTCCAAGTCCTTG
>Ga0187864_10004935_pt1 | contig 10218 bp, 15 predicted proteins | sample June2016WEW_11_4_FD_132985 | JGI IMG/M metagenome (GOLD analysis project Ga0187864, IMG submission 132985) | Peatland microbial communities from SPRUCE experiment site at the Marcell Experimental Forest, Minnesota, USA - June2016WEW_11_40 | ecosystem: Environmental > Terrestrial > Soil >... | reverse complement strand
CTTGGCCTCACCGACGTTCCGTTAAACGAACGCGCCCATAAAGCCGGCCCTACTTGACTACAGAAGAAAAGAACCTCTACCACGCGTCATTGACAGGGGTCCCCGCTACAGATAAGCGCATAACGGCCACGTGGCTCCTGTGTCCCGCTCGGTGCATCAGTTCGGCTGTACTTGCCCCGGTGGCGGCAGCCCACGTAAGCCCAGTGTGGCGAAGGTCATGGAACCGTAGATCCGACCGTCCCGCTGCGAGCCGCGCGCTGTTCCATGCGCGGTCGATGGTGCGAGGCGACACGGGCTTGCCGTCAACGCCAGGGAAGAGCCATGCGTCTGGGTTCGCGTCAACAAATCGCTCAAGGTGATCATCGAGCGCCGTGAAAACATTGGGCGGCACCTCCAATATCCGTGATCCGGCGTCGGTCTTGGGTGGGCCAAGGTGATCTCCGTCGTGTTTCTCTTACTTGTGGTGTGCGTGTGAACGGTCGCTCCGGCTCAGACAGCTCGGGGTCGTCCGACGACTCAAGTGACCTGAACAAAGCCGTAGAGCGCAAGACGACGAGGTCCAGGCGCACAGCTACTCTTACCCTGGCGTCAGGAGAGGGGGCGAGTGGCGGTGCCTAACCGGGCAGGGTCGCTAGTGACGGCAACTGCATTTCTGCTCCTCGTGGTGCTTGCCGCCGCCTGCTCCTCGCCAGCCCAGGTCGCTGTGTTCCAGGTGCCACCAGGACCTTCCAGGATGGTCCCTCTCACCGCCGATGTCCCGGTTATCACGTCGCGGCTTCGTGCTCTCGGAGATACGGGGGCAACCGTCGCGGTGAATGGAAGCAGCATCGTGGTGACAGGCGGCGGGCCACTTCCCGCTCCAGCGTCCTTCTTCGTCAAGACAGGGCGCGTGACCTTTCGTCAGGTCTTGTGTGGCGCACCTGCATACAGTCCTTCTACGGGTGCCCCGTCACCTCCGGGACCGTTGCCCGCCTGCGGAGAGCAGTATCGGACCTCAGCAGCCAACCTCGGGCTCTTTCCCCATGATGGTGTTGTCGGTGTCGGCGACCTTCCATCAGACCCCTCATTTGCCGCGTATCCGTCTACATCCGCCGACGACGCGGATCAGCCGTCTACGACGGTACTTCTACCCACTGATCGCACATATGGCTACCAGCTCTACGCGCGCATGGTCCTTGGCTCCGTCCAAGTGCAGGGCTCTGCGGTCGCGTCGGCGAAAGTGCAGTTTGTGGATCACACTTGGCTCGTTGAATGTACCCTTACACCCTCGGGTGCCTCTCAATGGGAGAAGGCTACTCGGGCAGACTTCCACGAGTACATGGCGGTAGACGTTGATGGACTTGTCATATCGTCCCCTCTCATAGAGCCCGCCCAGGCCACGTATGGCTCTTACGGGGACAAGATGCAGATTGCAGGCGACCTCAACAAGTCCAGAGCCGAGCAACTTGCCGCCTTGTTAGAGAGTGGTCCGTTGCCCGCACCGCTGGCGGCGTGAGGCCCTACGCGTTCTTCATTCAGGGTCACAGCTCGCGTCATCCGCCTCGCCACACCTGAGCCACCCACTCATCTGCTCGTACAGGCTGTCCGCTAGCTCGTCCAGCTCTTCGTCCGTCGTCTCCGGCCCTATCTCGACGACGACGGAACGGTCGGGGGAAGGGATTGCGTCGTTAGTGGGCATACCAACCTCCTCATCGAATCCTGGCGTTGCCACCGTGCTCAGGGAGTCGGTTGGCCGGGAGTCACAGAGCCAGGTCTCTCGTCCCGTCTGGATGAAGTACACAACCACCATACCTTCGGCTTCGACACACAGTGAGTGGGGGTTCGCGTCGCCGAGGGTTCTACTTGGTGCTGAAGATCTGCTGCGAAAACGTGTCCAACACGCTTTGAATCTTCGCAAGCTTGCCATTCCGGTAGGTGAAGATGTTCACCTGGGTACTTGACTCGCCGGCAACAATCGTACGGCTGAGTATTACGACCCGTTCCTCATCAGCGAGGGAGCGCTCGGGCACTATGGTGTACAATTTCTCCGTCAGCTTCATGCAAAGGGCGCGCACCGCCTCCTTGCCATGATGGGTACCGCTTAGCGCGCTTACCGGGGACGACCCATTCGATGTCGTCGGTCGTATTCATCATGGCCCCCTCGATGTCACCACAAGAAAACGCCGCGAAACCCGTCTTCGCCGACGCAATATTGTGCTTTGCAGTCACGTATCTGTCCCCCACTTCTAACGCGCACCGACACTTCAAGAGATGCTATGAACTAATAGCACTCAGCTTCCGCATGACCAAAGGCCAACCGTCGGTGCATGGTACGGGTCATGAGGGCTCACAGCGCGCCCTTCTCAGGGAGGTCGCCCGCGGGAGGTTCGGCTGCGACGTCCTCGTATCCCGGATCCCCCGGCAGCAGGATGCGAATCTCACGCCCGTCGATGCTGAGCCGGGGAAGGCTGGTCGGCACCTCCTTGATCGTGCGGGTGTGAGCGAGCAGATCCGCTGCCGAAGCGAATCGCCTGATCGCCTCCAGGCTCTTCATGGTGGGGAAGACGAGCGCCATCTTCCCCTTAGCGGCAAGCCGCAACGCCTTCTCCGGCGCGACCCATCGGTTCTCGACGGTCTCTGATCCGTCGTTGTGGGCAGTCTGGTCGACTGGCGCCTCCGCGATGAAGAACCGCGTGTCGTAACGCCGTGGCACCCCCTCAGGGGTGATCCAGTGGCTGAAGTAGTGGATCCGGTCGAGGGCGAGGGTGAGGCCCTCGTCCCTGCAGATCCCAAGAAGGGTCTGCTCCTTACGGTTCAGAGCCTCTCGACACGCTTGAAAGCGCGCGGCGACCTCGGGGTCCGAGAAGGACACCGGCTTCTCGTCGGCCGCGTAGGCGAGGAGGATGCCGGCCTCCTCAAAGCTCTCGCGCACAGCGGCCACCCAGAAGGCAAGGCCACCGGAGCTGACCCCGATCTGAGCGCTGGCGTCGGCATCGTCCCGTCCCGAGCACAGCTCGGCGATCTTCGCAGACCCGTCGGCCACCTCGAGTGTTCCGCCGGGAAAGACATGGGCGCCGCCGGAAAGGTCAGCCTTCACGGTCTTGCGCAGCATGAGGACCTCAAGGTAACTGGGCCTTTCATGGAATCGACCTCGCCCGGGGGGGGTGTCCCTAAGCAGTATCAACGTCGCGGCGTGACGGGGGACTGCCGGGTCGGTTCTCAACTCGGCAGGATCGAAGGCCTGGTGGCCGAGGTCCACCGCCTCAGGATACGACCTCGGTCATGCGGGACCAGGACCGGGCAGGGGGGAGCATCTCGCTGAAGTCGACGGAGAGCCCTCGTGTTCTGAACGCTTTCGCATCACATGAGAACGACCCTCTCGCCCGGGCGTAGGGCGAGTAGGGATCGCACTGTGATGGTTACGCCGTCTGCTGTCGTGCGAGTGAACAGGTGGGTGGCGCTGCCCAGGCTGGCGCTTCCGCTACCCCCGGTGGTTTCCCCCGTCACGCCAGGCACGGCTGGCATCATCGGGCACGCGATGATGCCCGACCCTGCAGAGTCCGAGGCTGCCGTTCCAACACCTGAACGAGGAGACGAGGGGGAAGCCGGAGACATCGTAGTTGCACTAGCGACATGTGCGTCACCGGATTGCTTGGTGGCCGATGACGACAATGATCCTGTGGCGGTGAACCCGACGCCCGTGGCACCAGCCGCCACCGCCACGACGGCTGCCGCGACGAGGCACGAGTGGTGACGTGTCCGACCCCAGGCGCGGGAGATATCGACCCACCAGTTGTGCGTCCTTCGTCCACCAGCAGTGCTTTCGACGTCGGTGAAGCCCAGGTTCTCAAGCCCCCCCGTTGCTCCATCGTCCCCTCCAGTGCGCATCGCCACCACCTCCGGGATCGGGCCTCGGTCTGCTCGACCCGAGAGTTGGACGTCGGTGGCGCGCAAGAAAGTTCCCGACGGCCCGCTTGCCTAGCGTTGCTGCTCGGCTTCCCGGTGGCCGTGGTTCCACGTCGTCGGGGCCTTGGTGCTCGTAGGCCGTCTACATGCTCGGGAGTGGTCGGCGGCTCAGATGGCCGCAGGCATCCTCGTGCTCGTGGTAGCCGTCGGCGGCGTCATCGCCCTAGTCCTCGTCGGGCTGGGGCTCGCCCTCGGCCTACTCGTCGCAACGGGGGCCTTCATCGCCTGGCGCACCTGAAGCCGGAGCTAGCTGGCGAGGCTGTGAGGGTCCGCCGACGAGCAGGTGGCGACTACAGCCAGCGGGGAGCGGCTTTGGTGGAGAAGGGGATGTCGTCGAAGAAGCTCGTACGTCAAGGATGGTGTCATGTCCGCGGTTTGTTCGCGAGGGTTCGCAAGAAGGTGCAAAACAATGCCAAGGGTTGAGAACGAAAAGTCCAGGCAGAGCACATCTCTGCTGGTAAAGCGCTATGGCCTGGCCACCCTCTCAAGGTGGAGACACGGGTTCGAACCCCGTTGGGGCTGGGGCTGCAAAGAGTTTCTTGGTGCCGTCGCCAAACGGGTTGGTAAAGGGCACTTGGCGGAGCTCTGCGGCGCTCGCGACTGCGAGGCATGATTTATACCACGGTCGTCGGGAGGAGAGCCATGCCTTTTGCGGACGTCAATGGTCAACGCATCTACTTTGAGGATACGGGCGGTCGAGGAGCGGCTGTCATCTTCAGCCACGGAATCTTGATGGATCACGAGATGTTCGAGCCGCAGGTGGCAGCGCTCTCCGACGAGTTCCGTTGCATCACTTGGGACGAGCGAGGTTTCGGGCAGACCGAGGCCCACGGGGCCTTCACCTACTGGGACTCGGCCGATGACGCGCTCGCACTGCTCTCCCATCTCGGCATCGACGCTGCCTTCTTCGTCGGAATGTCCCAGGGCGGATTCATCTCAATGCGTGCGGCATTGCGTTCACCCCACCGGGTTCAGGGTCTCGGGCTGATCGACACCAACGCTGGAACCGAGGCCGAGGAGGCGCTGCCCGCTTACGAGGCGATGGCCAAGGAGTGGGCGACGAATGGTCCGTCCGAGGTGCTGACGGGCGCCGTTGCGGGGATAATCATGAGCCCGGGCTACGACCACGCTCGTTGGGTTGCCAAGTGGCAGGCCGCACCCAAGCAAGCAATCCTCGAGCCATTCCGGACCCTCATGGATCGTGACGACCTCTGGGATCGGGTATCGCAGATCGTTGCTCCTTCCATCATCTTCCATGGCGAGGCGGACGCGGCCATCCCAATAAGCAAGGCGGAACGGTTGGCCAAGGAGCTTTCCAATTGCGAGGGCCTTGTTCGCATCGCCGGGGCTGGCCACGCGTCCAATCTGAGTCATCCCGACGAGGTCGATGGCCCGCTGCGCGACTTCCTTCGCCGGCACTCCTGAGCGATCCTGCCCTAGGGTCCCGCTGCCGGCGTTCAATGGGATACTCCAGCCGGCAATGGGGTTGAGTGTTATCGGGCGGTCTGAGATCTCAGAAGACTGTCATCAGACCCGCTGCAATCAGGCACATTGCGGATGGGCTTCAGCGATGTGGCGGGTTCGTGCTCCGTGAAGTTGTTTGTCATCGATCGACTGTCTCAGACACTCATCAGTCGTCCATCTGGGCATCCGAGAAGTCCAGGAAGGGAGCAGGCGGCAGATACTCGTTGGGTATTGAGTCGGCGCGCTTGTAGTGCTGGACAAGGATTACGTTCGATGCGCGTTCATCCTCAAACACTCCGCATAGGCACATGTCGTGGGCGTCAGAGAAGGCCTCGGCTAGCGCGACCACACCATCTCGGAGCTGTTCGTAGCGATAGAGCGAGATGCGCGCCGCGAGACAGTACACGCACCCGTCCGGGGACCGCCCTACCAGTCGACTGATCATGCAATGGTCACGTCCATCGTCGATGACGTAGATGGCCGAGTCGCCAGTGACCAGACAACAGTTGATGCGTTCTCGTTCCCGAGGGTCGAGCAGCCGGTGAGAGTGCATCCGGTCTTTCATGGCCCACAGAGCAGCCGATGGAATGGCCCCCTCGGGCTCGTTCGCCTCCAAGGGCGTGGACGCGTCGGGAGAGAAGAGCAGCGGACCGACTCCGATCGCACCGGGCGACAATCCTGAAACCGAGGAGATCCCCGATACGCCTAATCCTTCGGGGTTGATCCATGGCGACACGCGATCCTCGGCGGAGGTAATCTTGTCTTCGAGTTCGGAGGGACTCGGCTGTTCCTCTTGGTCCCTATCCCTCCTCGACCTCACATGGAAAGTATTGCGGAGCCGAAAGTTGGGCGCACCTGTCCCCGCCACTGCGCCGGCGCCGCGAATACTAAGTGGACGCGGCGGAGCGCCGGGTGCGCTCAAACGGCACCTTGCGGATACCCCAACACACCGCCGCTGCCGCCTCTTTCGTGCCGCAGCCTTCCGATCGGCGGTGGACCTTCGCCCCTGGTCCCGAGCCGGCCGCGTCCGTACGCTGACAGCAGCGAGGGCAGAGGGAGGAGCATGGTGGCCCAGCGCAAGAGGACGCTTGCCAGCGGGGCCAGCACGCTAGCGGTGTTTATGTTGGCAGCCACCACGTTGACCGGATGCGGAGCATCGGCGCCGACTTCGAGGAACACGCTCACGGTCCTGACGAGGAACATGGACGAGGGAACCGACTTCGGTCCCCTCGTCCATGTGACCTCCACCGGACAGTTCCTGACGGCGGCGGCGACAACCTGGCAGGAGGTGGAGGCCAGCAACATCCCGGAACGGGCCGCGGGCATCGCCGATGAGATCGCCGCGACCAAGCCCGATCTCGTCTCGATCGAGGAGGCCGCCATCTGGAGGACCGGGCCGCTGCTCAAGGGACCCGCGTCCACGGTCGTCTACGACGCGCTGGGATCGTTGCAACGCAGCCTCGCGACCCTTGGCGCCAAGTACGAGCTAGTGGTGGTGGAACCCGAGTTCGACCTCGAGGGACCGACATCCCTCGGCTACGACGTCCGTGTCACCGACGAGGACGCCATCCTGGCCAGAGGCGACCTACCGGCAAAGACATTCCGCCTGTTGCACGTCCAGTCCGGGCACTACGCGCACGAGCTGACCTTGACGCCTGTCGGCGTCAAGGAGACGATCCTGCGTGGTTGGACGTCGGTCGACGTCACGGTGGGTGGCAAGACGATCCGCTACGTCGAGACGCATCTCGAGTCCTTCTCGAACTCGGTCCAGAAGGCGCAAGCCGCCGAGCTTCTCGCCGGGCCGGCGCACACGAGGCTTCCGGTGATCCTGGCGTGCGACTGCAACACCGGACCGGGGATCACTCCCACCTACGGCTACATCTTGTCCGCCGGCGGCTTCACCGACACATGGAAGGTGACAAATCCGGATAAGGCTGGGCTCACCTGGCCATTGCACAAGGAGGACCCCTACAGCGCGACGACCACGCCCACCCAACGCATCGATCTCGTGCTGGTCCGGGGCAAGATCGCTGCAGTCTCGGATACGCTGATCGGTAGCAAGCCGGCCGATCGAACACTGTCGGGGCTATGGCCGTCGGACCACGCGGGCGTGCTGGCGGTCCTCGCCGTGAGTTGAGCGATTGCCACGAGTACTGGGCGTGTGGTTGTCGAGAATCCCATCCACGGGCTCCGACCAGCTACCCGGGACTGGATCTCGCACCCTGGGAGCCGCACGTGCTGGCACACGCTGACCGCCGTAAAGCTCTGCGCTTCCTCGTCGCCCTGAGCCCCCGCTGCAAATTGACCCGCTCGCAAGGACATCTGATTCCAGGTAGGAGCCCGGAGAGAAGGACCCCGACCCGGTGATCTGGGATACCCGAAGCGATCGCCCGGCCGCGTGTTAGATGGGGCACCCTGACCGTGAGACCGGGTCAACTCCCTCGTCGTCATTTATGAACGACTTGTCCCACACCGCGAACTCCTTCAAGGTGACACCGTGCCCGATTCAGGTCGGGTTAGGTACCGGAGCGGTTGGGGTGGCGCCGGCCGGGCACGCTCGGGGGTCCCACGGTTGGAGATTCGAGGTGGCCGGTGACGGAGCGGCGATCGCTGCTGCGGTCGGGGCGGTCGTAGTCGTTGGTGCGGACGTCGCCGAGGTGGAGGAACCATTTGCGGCTGGCGTCGATGGAGCATTCACCGCGAACTGGATGCCGGTGACCACCGTCACCTGAGCGCCGTCGGCTACCTGGGCCGGGTCGTAGGCCATGATGACCGATCCGGTCATCGAACGGGCCACGGTCTCGGCAGCCGCCTCGGTTGCCGGGGTGCGCGATCCGTAATAGACGACGGTCTCGGTCACGTTGCCCACCGACGCGGTGTTACCTACGCCGACCGTGTCGAATCCGAGCGCAGAGAGTGTTGAAGCCGTGTCGGCAGCCTGGTTGGAGATATCGGTGCCGTTCATGACTGACACGGTGACCGACGACGGGACAGGCAGCGGATTGCCAGTCATGGAGTCGGTGGTCGGTCCGATACCGAGCACCTGGTCGATGGCGCCCTGGTCCTGCGACTGGGCCGGGAACTCAACCTGACCGTAGTTCCCCCCCTGGTAGATGAGATCCCCGTCGGTTCCGTTCGGATCAGTCACCAGCGCGACTGGCAGAGTCAACTGGGGCACAGAGTTGACGTTGACCAAGTGGAAATCAAGCACGAGGTTCGCCATGTCATTCACCGACCAGAACTGGTCAAAGGTCAGATCGGCCTTCACGGAGTTGATGAGGTTCAAGTCGGTGATCGGGTTCCCGAGCCCCTGCTTGGCCACGGCGGTGGCCAACACCCGGAGGAACTCATGATCGCGGCGGATGCGCGCTAGATCGCTTTGGACCTCTTGAGGCCAGTACTCGGCGTCCGAGCTCGTCGTCCCGGGCGCGTCGTACTGCAGATGGCGGGCCCGGACCACCTGGAGGGCTTGGGTGCCGTTGAGGTGGACGCACGTCGCCGCATGAACGTTCAGGCCCGATTCTGCGTCAAAGACCGACATCGGGAATGACATGTTGATGCCACCGAGGGCATTCACGATATTGGCGAACTGGTCGAAGTTGAGGGAGACGGCGTGCTGAATGGGGATACCAAAGTCCTCCTCGATCGCCGCCACCACCTGGGAGATGCCGTCGACCAGCCCAGCGTCGACCTTATTGGCTCCGGTACTGCGGGCATTGGGGATGAACAGGTCACGGGGGATGGAAAGCAGTGCCAGCCGGTGATGAGTCGGGTCGGCGTGCAGGATCATGATCACGTCGCTGTTGACGCCGTTCACACCCTGCGAGCACAGCCCGTAAGCCGGGTTCTGCTCAGCCAGGGCGCAGCGCGAAGTAGAACCCACCATCAGAATGTTCTCCGTGCCGGCCTCCTGCCCGGTCGTGAGAGCTCCATTGAGTCCCCTCACGTTCACACGGTTGAGATCGTGCGTCACGTAATAGACGTATCCAGCACCGCCGAGTGCCACGACCAGCAGTACCGCTAGGCCAATGATGGCGCCTCGGAGGATGCGGTATCGACGCCTACCCCGTTTGCCCGATCGCCGGCGCCCGGAGCGCTTGCTCCTCGAGCAGTGCATCTCCTCACCAAGGGCCGTGAGACCGGATGCGTCTGCCACGCTGGCGGCGCCGCCACTGCTGCTTCTACCCAACACGTTTCCGCCCGGCGCCTCCCGCTCTTCTAGCTGTCCGCCTAGCCTGCGCAGCCCATCCTCGTTGGCCGAGGAGTCGCGCCAACCTCGTCTTGGCGGCATATTGGACGCGCGCCCGTGGCGCCCGTGTTCAGCCATGCGATCGAGCGTAACAATCGACACCTCGTTGGCGGGGTCGCTCAGCCCACCCGAATACCCCAAAACAGTGTGCTAAAGGAGCTGCAAAGGAACATGGGTGCAGACACTGCACGCCGCCTTGTGGACACGCCGGGACCGAGGGCCTTATTTCTTGAGCAAGCCTCTTGCGCGGTCAATGTGCCCCAGTCGTGACTGCGTGTTCAGCCATTCGTTGCAACGAGCCAGTTGCCGTTCATCCGGAATATGTTGATGCCCCTCTGGGCCGTCCGTCTGTGATCCACAGCGCCGACAGACCGCCATCCGCCCGTTTGTCTCTGGAGAATGATGCTCATCGAGCCGAACGCCTAAAAGCGATGCTTCTTGTGAGACCACAATTCTCTCCTCGCTCGGCGCGCCCCACTCCGGCTAATGCCGAGCTGGAAGGACTGCAGCGAGCTCAAGGTGAGCGAGTTCGTCCTTCGGCATACCTTACGTCACACTGG
>Ga0187864_10004923_pt1 | contig 10247 bp, 7 predicted proteins | sample June2016WEW_11_4_FD_132985 | JGI IMG/M metagenome (GOLD analysis project Ga0187864, IMG submission 132985) | Peatland microbial communities from SPRUCE experiment site at the Marcell Experimental Forest, Minnesota, USA - June2016WEW_11_40 | ecosystem: Environmental > Terrestrial > Soil >... | reverse complement strand
GAGATCGAGCTCGACCTGTCCGACGTGCTCTTCCTTGCCACGGCGAACGTCGCGGACACGATTCCCGCGGCGCTTCTCGACCGGATGGAGCTCGTCCGCCTCGACGGCTACACCGAGGAGGAGAAGGTCGCGATCGCCCGCAACCACCTGGTCCCACGACAGATCGATCTCGCAGGGCTCGCTCCCGACGAAGTCGCCATCAACGAGGAAGCTCTTCGCGTGATCGCGACCGAGTACACACACGAGGCCGGAGTTCGCCAGCTCGAAAGGGCGGTCGCAAAGATCCTCAGGAAAGTGACGACGAGCCTCGCCGGCGACTCCGGGCCCACGGCTGTCGAGGTCGGGACGAAAGACCTGCAGGGCTTCCTCGGCCGCCCCCGTTTCACGCCCGAGTCGGCCGAACGGACCGCCGTCCCTGGGGTCGCAACCGGCCTGGCCGTCACCGGCGCCGGTGGCGACGTGCTGTTCGTCGAGGCGACAGTCATGGAGGGCGAGCCTCGTCTCGTGCTCACCGGCCAGCTCGGCGACGTCATGAAGGAGTCCGCTCAGATCGCCCTGTCGTACCTGCGCTCCCATGGCGAGGCTCTCGGCATAGACACCGAACGCCTTGCCAAAGGCGCAATCCACCTGCACGTCCCGGCAGGCGCGGTGCCCAAGGACGGTCCGTCCGCCGGCGTCACGATGGTCGCCGCCCTGGCGTCTCTCGCTTCCGGCCGACCGGTGCGCTCCGAGGTGGGCATGACCGGCGAGGTGACCTTGAACGGTCGCGTGCTCCCGATCGGCGGGGTGAAGCAGAAGCTGCTCGCCGCTCATCGCGCCGGGCTGACCGAGATCTTCCTCCCGGCCCGCAATGGCCCCGACCTGGACGACGTACCGGCGAACGTCCTCGAAGGCCTCACAGTGCACCTCGTGACCGATGTCGCCGTTCTCGTCGCCTCGGCTCTCGAACCGGCGTCGGGATCGGCCGCCTCCGCAAAGGGATCGACCTCGTCGGGGTCAGGATCGGCCGCGGCATGAGGGCCTGGGCGCTCGATCACCCGGCGCCCGCCGCCGAGCACTCGTTGCGCCTCGTCGACCGCGTGGTTCCCGAGCCGGGCCCGAGTGAGATCCTCTTGAAAGTGCACGTCTGCGGCGTGTGCCGCACGGACCTGCACCTCGTGGAGGGCGACCTTGCCCCTCGCCGCGCAGGTGTCGTCCCTGGCCATGAAGTAGTCGGCCACGTCGCCGCACAGGGCCGGGACGCACGGCGCTTTGCGGAGGGTGAGCGCGTGGGGATCGCGTGGTTGCGCTCGACGTGCGGCGTGTGCCGTTTCTGCGTGCGAGGCGACGAGAACCTCTGCACCGGACCGCTCTTCACCGGCTGGGACGCCGACGGCGGCTACAGCGAGTACGCGGTCGTGGACGAGCGCTACGCCTACCGGATCCCGGAGGTGTTCTCCGACCGCGAAGCCGCCCCGCTGCTCTGCGCCGGCATCATCGGCTATCGGGCTCTGCGGCGATCGGGCCTGCGACCGCGTGGCCGGCTCGGCATCTACGGCTTCGGAGGTTCCGCTCACCTGACGGCCCAGGTCGCCCTTTACGAGGGCGCGACCGTGCACGTCATGACCAGGGCGGCCGACGCTCGGGAGCTCGCGCTCACCCTCGGGTGCGCCTCAGCCCAGGGAGCCGACGATCCCCCGCCGGAGCCGCTCGACGCGGCCATCCTGTTTGCCCCGGTAGGAACGCTCGTCCTCCCGGCCATGGCAGCTTTGGACCGCGGCGGCCGGCTCGCGGTCGCCGGCATCCACCTCTCCGACATCCCCGCCCTCAACTACGAGAGCTACCTGTTCGAGGAGCGAGAGCTGGTCAGCGTGACCGCGAACACCAGGCGCGACGGCAAGGAGTTCCTGACTCTCGCCGCCGAGATACCGATCCGTCCCACGACCACTGAGTACCCCTTCGAGAAGGCAGCCGCCGCGCTCGAGGACCTGGCCCGGGACGAGGTGAACGGTGCCGCGGTGATCCGCGTCTCGGGAGATGGTTGAGCCTGGCCGGCCGCTCGAGCCCGGGCGTCGCCCCCGTCGACCGTCACCCCCGCCGACCGTCGCCCCCGCCGACCGTCGCCCCGTGCGGGTGCCCGCCCCTGAAGGCATTGGCGTGCGTGGACCTCAGCAGATCACGCGACGACCGTGAGCCTGTCGCCGGTGGCCGAGGGTTCGAACGACTTGTCGCCGCTATAGGCAGCAATGACGTCGTAGGTGCCGACGGCGAGTCGCCTGGCAGACAAGGTGCAGGATCCCGAGCCGGCTGACAGCGTGATCGTGCAAAGCGCCATCGAGGACTCGCTGACAGTCACTGTGCCAGTGGGCTTCAAGCCCGAGTACTTGGAGGAGACCGTGACCGTCAGGTGCTCGGCCTGCTCGTCCCCGTAGATCAGCTCCGTCGCAGACAGGTTGAGGGCGGTCCCAGACACTGCTGTGACGAGGACCCTGCCACTGGTGATCGAGGGTTCGAACGACCCGTCACCGCGGTAGACGGCAACGACCTGGTAGTTGCCCAGGGAAAGCTGCCTGGCAGACAATATGCAAGATCCGGCGCCGGCCGACAGCGTGACCGTGCAGAGCGTGATCGCGGACTCGCTCAAGTTCACCGTCCCTGTCGGCGCCGAACCCGCGTATGGCGAGGAGACCGTGACCGTCAGGTGCTCGGCCTGCTCGTCCCCGTAGGTCAGGGTGGTCTTGGACAGCTCGAGGGCGGTCCTGGACGACGGCCTGACCACGGTGAGGCTCTCACCGGCAACCGAGCGCAGGAGCGCCTCGTCGCCGTGATAAGTGGCGAAGACCTGGTGGCTGCCCACGGCGAGCTCCGTCGCGGACAAGCTGCAAGATCCGGAGCCGGCTGACAGCGTGATCGTGCAGAGCCTGAGTGACTGCCCCCTGACCGTCACGATCCCGGTCGGCATCGAACCCGGGACCTGCGAGGAGACCGTGACCGTCATGTTCTCGACCTGCTCGTCCCCGTAGGTCAGCGTCGTCGCAGACAGCTGGAAGGCGGTCGTGGACGGTGACGGCCTGACCACGGTGAGGCTCTCACCGGCGACCGAGCGCACGAGCGCCTCGTCGCCGTGATAAGTGGCGAAGACCTGGTGGCTGCCCATGGCGAGCTGCGTCGCGGACAAGCTGCAAGATCCGGAGCCGGCTGACAGCGTGATCGTGCAGAGCGTGAGTGACTGCCCCCTGACCGTCACGATCCCGGTCGGCATCGAACCCGGGTACTGCGAGGAGACCGTGACCGTCAGGTTCTCGACCTGCTCGTCCCCGTAGGTCAGCGCCGTCGCAGACAGCTTGAAGGCGGTCGTGGACGGTGCCTTGAGCACCGTGAGCCTGCCCCCCGTGACCGAGGAGACGAACACATCGTCTCCGCGGTAGGCAGCGACGATGTGGTAGTCGCGTGCGTCGAGTCGCGTGGCGTCAAGCCTGCACGATCCGGCGCCGGCTGACAGCGTGATCGTGCAGAGCCTGACTCCGGACTCGCTCAAGTTCACGGTCCCGGTCGGCATCGAACCCGAGTACTGCGAGGAGACCACGACCGACAGCTGCTCGACCTGCTCGTCGCCGTAGGTCAGCGTCGTCGCGGACATCTTGAGCGCGGTCCTGGACGGTGCCAACAGCGTTATCTGGTTCGAGGCGCTGGAGGCGGGGCCGGTGCCAAACTCGTTCGCCGCCGTGACGGTGAAGGTGTACGCGATGCCGTTGCTGAGGCTGGTCACCGTGCAGGAGGTCGTGCCCGCCGTCACGCAGGCCTTTGCGCCGCTGCCCGACACGATCACGACATAGCGCGTGATCGCCGAGCCGCCATCGGAGGAAGGCGCCGTCCAGCTCACCGTCACCGAGGCATCGCCCCTCGTCGCTGAGACATTGCGCGGAGCGCCGGGAACCGCCATCGGCGTGACCGGGTTCGAGTCGTTGGAGGCGGGGCCTGTGCCAACCCCGTTCGTCGAGGTGACGGTGAAGGTGTAACTGTCACCGTTCGTGAGACCGGCCACGATGCAGGACGTCATGGCAGCTCCATCGACCACGCTGCTCTCCCCGCCGTTGCTGGAATTCGTCGAGTCGGTCGCGATGACCGTGTAGGTGACAATGGCGCTGCCGTTGTCAGCCGGGAGGCTCCACGTGACCGTGGCCGCAGCGTTGCCCGCGGTGGCCGAGACGTTGGTCGGTGCACCGGGAACCGTGACCTGGACGCCTGTCGAGACCCCCTCGTAGGTGAACTGGTCGGCCGAGCTGGTTGAGCTCGTGCCGCTCGGGGTGCCGACCGTGACATCGACTGTGCCGGCCAATTCGACCGGTGTGGTGGAGGTGATCTGGGCGGAGGAGACGACTGTGTAGCTGGTCGCGGCCGTGGAGCCGAACTTGACCGCGCTGGCCCCGGTGAGCCCTGTCCCGGTGACGGTCACCGAGGTGCCCCGGTCGTGTACCCAGGCGTCGGGCTGACGGCGCTGGCGCTTGGGAAGGTGCCGTTGTCGAGCATTTCAGTCACTGTCCGCTCCCTTACGTGCTGGACATGAGACTTCCGGCTCCGCTCTTTTCCGTCGTCATGGCACGGAAACTGCTGAGGGAACTTGCGATTCAAGCATCGGCGCCGCCTGTTATCAGGTCAAGCAGAAGCAGCCAAATCACCCTTGTGCTCATCCCCTCGAGGCCTCAATCACCCTCGTGCTCACCCTCATGTTCACCCTGTCCGGTCGAGCGCACAATAGAGCTAAGTGGGCGGCACTGATTCCAAAATGAGACCCGCTAAAGCGATAGCATTCTTGAACAATTGTGCTACAATAGAATTGCAGTATTAAACAACTTCTGATCTGGACACCGTGAGATCGGTGTCAGCATCTGTGCCGGAATCGCGTAGAGATGACGCCAATGGGATTGTTTTACGCTGGCAGTGTGCCAGCCGAGAAAGGCGGTACGCATGAAGGCCTCTAGTGTTGGGTTCCGTCACGGCCTTGCGATGGCGGCAAGGCCCAGGACGTCAAGGGTCGTGGCTTCAACAATGGCCGTGGTGCTCTTTGCCACCTTGGTGGCTGCATCTAGCTCGTTTGCTGCGACAACGGCAGCCTCCTCCAGGGCTTCGACCATGACTTCCTCGAGCGCGGCAATCGTCGGTACAACCGCCCCTAATTACTATCTGCAGAAGGCGGGCACGGGTAATAGGGTCCTTTCCTCCGTCGCCCTCCCATCAAAGTGGTACCTGCTCTGGACGTTCGACTGCGATCGAAGCGCGGGACGTTCAAACTGACTTCAACCAGGAAAGGACAGCCATCGCTCGTCGTCTACGATCAGATAGGGCTCGGCGGGGGCGGCCAGCGGCCGTTCACCAAGGCCGGCACGTACAGGTTTGCAATGAAGACGATCTGCAGTTGGAAAGTGAGCGTTGCGTCCAAAGCCACCTAGAGTTGCCAAGTCGACGACCACCACAACGCCCAAGAAGTAGGGCCAGGATTTCAACTGTTTGGAAGCCGTGCGCTAGTCCTTCTTCATATCTAGAGCCGACGGGGGCGGACGAGAATTCCGTCCCCGTCGGCTATCTCAATCGGATCTCTATCAGATTCGCTTGCCGACAGAAGGTCATGCCCACGAGCCCTGATGAGCGTCTCTGCGCGAGTTGTGCTTCCGAGCTTTTGATAGATGGCCGCGAGTTGGGTCTTCACGGTATTGATAGACACGAACAGCGAGTCGGCGATCGCCTGCCGTGAGCCGGTTACTGACAGCGCCTCCAGCACGGCCTGCTCGTGCTCGCTCAGATCTACGAAGACGAGCTTCTCTGGGTAGACGGGGGCCTGCCGGGCGAGGATCGCGGCATCATCCGGTTCCATGTCCCGCTCGCCGAGCGCGAGGAGCTGTTCGCGATCTGTACCCGGGATCGTGGCGAAAGGGCGCAGGATGCCGGTTTCCCCGTAGAGGTCGAGTGCTTGGTTCACTAGGCGCCGGGCGTTGCGCGAGTCTTCTCCCCTCAGGGCTGCGACCGCCCCCAGCAGCAGCATCTCGAGACGGTCACGAGTCGACGTCGCCGGGTCCCACGTCAATGGGTCAATATCCACCGAAGCTGCGAAATGGCCGCTCAGAAGACGGATCCTGGCGGCTGGCACGCGGTTCAAGGGCTTGCTGTTGCCCTGGGCACCAACAAGCTGCTTCGCCTTTTCCCCCCGTCCACAAGCAATGAGCAGATCCGCCTTGGCACGCGCCATTAGCGCTGCGACAGCCCCTTTGGTGAAGTGGTCGTCGTCGTACGCCGCTTGCACCTGATCGAGGCGAACCAATGCCTCGCGGGCGTTGCCGGAGTGCAGAGCGTACTGGGCGTACAGGTACGCGATGAAAGGCCAAAGCTCGAGAGGCGCCGAGCCGTCACCCAGGTAGTCCAGCTCCGATCGGACCCCGGCGTCGTCGAGTCTGTCAAGGGCCAGGAACCCTGCTGCCAGGTGGCCCCCGATCCGATCACGTAATCGCCCGGCCAGTCACGGGTATCGAAGTCGCGGTGACGACCCAGCCACTTTTGAGCCCCCGCTGTATCGCCTCGGATCACGTAGGCGAGGGCGAGGTTCGCTGCCGCCTGGGACTGGACGAAATCGGCTCCTGAGCCCGTGCCATAATCCCATGCTCGCCTGTATGAGCGAATGGCGCTGGCATCGTCGTGAAGCAGGGCAAAGTTGAGCCCCCTTTGCAAGTGGAACCACGCGAACCTGCTCTTGGACGCTTGTTGCGTCACTGCGAGCGCGCTGGCCCGGGCGTTCACGCGATCGCCGAAAGCGGCCGAGTCCTGGAACCGGCCGAGCAGGCGGAGCTGAATCAGATATCCGGTGGCGACAAGGAGAAGTTCATCCAGAGACATCGTGTCCCAGTGCAGTCTCACCAACCGTGCGCACGCATCGGCGAACGCACGTGAGGTCGCCCTACGACCGTCTGCGTCGGTGTCGGCAGCTGCGACTTCCATGACGTCGCGGAGGACTTGCATGGAAGGACGACTGGCGAGCACCGCGACAGGCAAGGCGCCGAGCGTCTCGCGCAAGAGGCCGCCATTCTCCATGATCATCTTCGGGATGTTCTCGGACCACAGCCGGTCCATCAGCTCCCAGTCGCGGCCCATGACGGCGTGATGGAACGCGAAGGCAACGTGCTTGCCGTCGCTGTGGACGGTGAACCATTCGCCGAGACGACGGTGGAACTCCTGTGCCCCATCCGGCGCGCTCGAGGTGTACTGATCACGAGGTACGGCGCGAACCGGGGTAGGGATCGTGAACAGCACTTCTTCCGCGCCATTGACACGTTCCACCAGACCCGTCGCCTCCATGGCGTCGAGGAGCCGGCTCGGGTCGGAGTCGTCGCACAGGTCGCGAAACAGCTTCCAGCTCACCAGTTCGGCGATTGAGAAGCGCATCAGTTGACCCATCAGGGCTTCGTCGCCGATATCGGACAGGACTTTGGTTCGCAGGTACTCCTCAATGCCGAGAGGTCCGACCCCGACATCTTCGGCACCGGTCAAAGCCATCCGGATCAACGAGATGCAGCCCCCGACCGCTTTGTGCAGACGCTCGGCGCCGGGGCGGTCGAGTGGCGCGTCCATAGCCCGGGCAAGCTCGAGGATCTCGTCGACTCCGAGCAGCAGTTCCTTGGCCTCGATGACGTTGACCTGCATCATTCCGGCGGCCAACGATTCAATGGGATGGCGACCTCGACAGCACACGCAAAGATGAAAGTGGCGGTTGCGTTCGACCAGGCTCATCAGCTCCGCCAGGACTCGCTCGTCGCAGACGTCATGAAAATTGTCGATGACGAGGACGAACTTGCGATCGGGAGACTCCGCGAGCAGCGCCGCGCTCAGCTGGTCGAAGCCCGTTGGTGCTAAATCGCCCGGCAATCCGTCTACCACCAAATTGGAGCTCCGCAGCGATTGACTCAGGCAATCCTCGAAGCTCTGGAGGTCGTCGCTCATGGGCCGAGCCGTGACCCACGTTGCAGTGACGTTCTCCGAACGTTGGTCATCCAGCCAGGCCGCGACCGCCGTGGTCTTCCCGTACCCCCGTAGCCCTCGCACGACGGTTATAGGGGCCCACTCGCTCAATCGTTGGTCGAGCTGCGGACGTCGGAGAAGACGGTCGGCTAAGCGTGGTAGCGACGGTTGGTTCGCAGGACCCATTGCCCCGCCTCCCTGCTTGTGATGCCTCCGGGGTTCACGTCCGGATCGCGGAGCAGGGTCTGGGCTCGATTTCTTTTACTACTGTACCTCAATTGTCAGCTGATCTGTGGAGAATTCTGTACTGATCTTTTCTCAGTACAGCTCGGTCGGCCTTGGAATGGGCGCCGTTCGTGGCTTCGAGCCCACGGTCACGTCACCACAGTGCCAATAGTTGACTCCGGCGGTCGTGCCACACCGACCTGGTAGGCGACCCGGACAGCTTGCGCACCGTCCCGAACGCCGGTCGCTGCAAGGCCTAGCTGCGCTTGGCTGTCCCTCTTTCGCACCGACTGGTCGGCTACTGCCCCGTGATCCGGCGGCGTAACTCCACGTAGACCTCGGTCCCGACGATCGCCTCCAGCTCCGCGCCCAGCGAGTCGATCACCGGACGGTCGGAGACGTAAGCCAACGAACCCTCGGTGCAACACCACGCCATCTCCTCGCCCTCCACGCCCCAGTCGCGGCGCGTCCAGCGGCGCACAGTGGCCACCTCGGTGTCGCCAGCACCCGGCTCCCAGTCCACCCTGATGGGTAGCTGCCAGCACACCGACGGCTTCCAGTCGATTGGTGGCTCGCCCGCGTCGATCGCCGCCAGGTGCAGAGCGCAACCCGCGCCGCCGGCGAACCCGGGGCGGTTGAGGAAGATGCAGGCGCCGTCGACGACCCGGGTGTGGTTGCGTGCTCCGTCGCTGAAGATTCCACGCTCGCTGGCCTCGCCGTGACGCTCGAAGCGGCCCGGGTCGAGCGTCGCCGCCAGCGCGGCGATCATCCGAGCTTCGTCCACATCAGACAGCTCGGCGCCAACCGAACAGCAACCGAGGCCGAGCTGCTCAGCCGGCTCGGGGCCGATACCCAGGCAGCCTCGACCCCACAGGCAAGCCCACCTCGACTCCAGGAAGTCCCGGTCGAAGCGCCAGAGCGTCTCACCGTCGGTGATCTCCTCCATCCCGTCGCCCATGGGGACGACGCTACGCGAGTCCGACTGTCCATGGTGCCGGTCGGTCCTGAGGCGCCATGGTCAAGGACCGCGATCATCTCGGCGGACCGGCAAGGGCACTGACCGCCGGTGGTGGTGCACTGTGGCTTCGGGCTGGCCCCCGATGTTCGCAGACAGGTCGAGATGGTACGTCGGATCGCGAACGCGGCTACTCGGTGGCGCCCACCCGCCCGCCCTCTTACCCGGTCGCCGCCCCGTAGCGTCGCCCCTTCCACGCCACACCCTCTCGATAGTGACGCCAGGCCGAGGTCACCGTCATGGCGCCGTACAGGCAGGCCGCCACCGGCAGCCCCACGGCCCGCCAGGAACCCAAGCGGTGGTAACGGATCATGGGAAGATACGTCAGTTCCATGACCAGCAAAGACACGGCCCCGACCACGGTGACCGCTGGCGCACCGGCGACAAGGCCACCGACCAAGGCGGCGATGGGCCCCAGGAAGGTGATGGCGAGCCCGGCTACGGTCCCGAGCAACAAGACGAACGAGAAGCCGAGCTGGGTGTACGCGCTCCGAGCCACCATGTCCCATAGGTCGCCGAGTCCCGGGTAGGGGCGAACGCTGCATACCTCGTCGGCAAGGCCGATCCAGATGGCAGATCCGCTCGCCTTGAGCGCTTTGGCCAAGGCCACGTCGTCGATGACCGCGCCGTGGATCGCCGAGATCCCGCCGGCTCGTTCCAGCGCCTGACGGCGAACCAGGACACAGCCGCCTGCCGCCGCCGCGGTCTTCCGGCCATGGCGGTTGACCCAGCGAAACGGGTAGAGCTCGGCAAAGAAATAGACGAATGCAGGAATGAGGAGCCGTTCCCAGGCGGTGCGGACGCGCAGGCGTGCCATGAGGGAGACCTGGTCCAGCCGAGCGGCCTCGGCCCACGCGACCAACTGCCGCAGCGACGACCGAGGGTGGGCGATGTCAGCGTCGGTCAGAAGGAGGAACTCCGGCGCAGGAAGACCAGCGGGAGGCTCCGCGCCCGAACCAGCCGACGACACGGCACCGACGCCCTGGGCGAGCGCCCAGAGCTTCCCGGACCAGCCTGGAGGAGG
>Ga0187864_10004921_pt1 | contig 10251 bp, 11 predicted proteins | sample June2016WEW_11_4_FD_132985 | JGI IMG/M metagenome (GOLD analysis project Ga0187864, IMG submission 132985) | Peatland microbial communities from SPRUCE experiment site at the Marcell Experimental Forest, Minnesota, USA - June2016WEW_11_40 | ecosystem: Environmental > Terrestrial > Soil >... | reverse complement strand
CCTGAACGAGTTCGCCGTCGGCAACCGGCGCGGTGAGCCGGAGAATTTCGGTGTGATAGATCCACGGATGGCCGGCCACGATGCGGTCGGCCTCGCCGGGTTTTAACAAGACAGTCGGCAACGTATTTGTAGTCACAACAATAAACGAATCCAGTTCTTATAGACGATGATGACTACAAACAAAACCCAAAAGGGCCGCGTTTTTTCGTATGCGCGGTGGAGCAGCGAGCCACAGTCGGCAGGTGATTCCGAACGTCGGCAGATCGAATTGGCAAAAGCTTGGTGCCGCCGTAATGGCCGGGTTCTGGAGGAACAGCAATACACCGACCGGGGTATTAGCGGCTGGCGCGGCAAAAATCGCACCGAAGGTGCCCTGGCCGCGCTGCTCCGGGTCGTTGGACCGGGCGATACCATTTTGATTGAGGACAATGACAGGTTCAGTCGTGAACGCCCGTTGGATAGCCTGAACGCGCTGCGAGAGGTTGTTGGGCGTGATGTGGAGGTCGTTTTTCTCAAAACGGGCATCACTGTAAACAAAAACAATTTCGACGATCCCACCATCCTATTCCCCAACTTCTTTCAATCATTTTTGGCCAATAGCGAGAATGAGAAAAAATCAATGCGCGTGCGCGAAGCCATGGCCGCAAGGCGGAAGCTTATGGAATCAGGAATCCCGGTTCCAGGCAGACTGCCTAGTTGGTTGGACTGGGACAGGAACCGGGGCAAGCCGGTGATCAACCAGGCGAAGGTCAAGGTCATCAAGCGCATATTCGACATGTGCATCTCCGGCATGGGATTGACCCGCATCGAGCACGCGCTTCAAACGACTCCGACGATTACGGGCCGCGATACTTACATCAAGCAGAAATCGGCGTGGAATTCATTTTATTTGCACCGACTGCTCACGGATCGGACGGTTCTGGGGTACCAGCGGTCGTCGGGGCTGAAACTCTACCCGGCCATTATCGACGACGAAACGTTTTACAAGGCTGTTGCCAAGCTTAAAGCACGAAAGAAGCTGACCGTAAGGGTCAAATGCCAAAATTCCAGCCTGTTTACCTCGTTGGTACGGTGCGGAAAGTGCGGTGCGACCTACGTGCGCCAACGGGCCATTTCCAAAGGCAAGAGCTATGACTACCTGCTGTGCAGCGGCTATTTGCACCAAACGACCCCCTGCAAAACGGCGCAGGCGGTCAACTACATAAGATTGGAGAACAGCTTTTTGACGTTGATAGGCAATTCCCGGTTCTTCGGCCTGGCATTGTTTGGCAATACCGGGCCATCCAAGATCGATGCGCTGACGGGTGAGCTGGAGGACATCCAGCGTCAGATAAAAAAGTACATGTCGCTGATTGAGAATGATGATTACCCCAGTCAGCGGCTGGTGCAGAATTTGAAGTTGCTGGAGTCCAAGGAGGCGCGGCTGGACAAGGAGCTGCAAATGGCCCAGGCCGAAGCAGCGACAACAATGCCTGCTGATCAAGCCATTGACCAGTTTAAGACCTACCTGGCCAACGACCCCGAAAACCGGTGCAGGTTAAGGGAGATCATGCGAGATTTTGTTGAAAAAATAATTATTACGAAGGGTGGCCGCGATAGTGAATACGAGGTTTATTTGAAAGCGGCCAAACGGCCCGTAGCCGTCCTCTTGCGGCAAAATGGCTGGTCATTCTTGGGCCTCGACTACCTGCCCGGAAATATCCCCTCGCCGCACGACCAACGCCTTGGAAAGTGAGGCGGGTGGGGTGGGTGTATCAGTTCTGGCAGGCGGAGCGCAAAGATGAAGTCAACGCTTCCGGCGACAAGATTACAGGCGAGACCCTGCCAGCCGTCACGCAGTTGTTCACGGAACACTACATGGTGCTGTTCCTCCTCCACAACACCATTGGCGCGTGGTGGGCAGCGAGGTTGAAATCCGAAGGCCGAATCCCAAAATCCGAATGGGACAAGTGCCAGACCGAGGATGACTGCCGGAAGCTCGTGGCGCTACCGAGATACGAATTCACCTATTTGCGGTTCATCCAGGACGGCAATGGCGAGTGGGTTCCTGCCGCTGGCGGATTCCCCGGCTGGCCAAAGTCGTTCAAAAATTTCAAGCTGCTCGATCCCTGTTGCGGCAGCGGCCATTTTCTGGTTGCCGCGTTCGTGCTGCTGGTGTTGCTACGGATACAGGACGAAAAGTTGTCCGAAAAGGACGCTTGCGACGCCGTGCTGCGCGAAAACCTGTATGGACTTGAACTCGATCCGCGATGCACGCAGATCGTCGAACGGAACTACAACATGGTCGAACTGGGGCCACGTGGGACCGGGAAAAGCCATCTATTCCAGCAGGTGTCGCCCCACGCCCATTTAGTCTCTGGCGGCAAGACAACCGTCGCCCGGATGTTCGTGAACATGGCCAGCGGCCAGCGTGGCCTGGTATGCCAGTATGACGTGGTTTGTTTCGATGAAATCTCCGGCGTCTCCTTTGATCAGAAGGATGGAGTCAACATCATGAAGGGCTACATGGAGTCCGGGGAATTCAGCCGGGGAAAAGAAAACATCCGGGCAGATGGGTGCATTGTCATGGTCGGCAATTTTGATGTGGACGTGACTCACCAGCAGAAGATTGGACACCTGTTTGGGCCGTTGCCCCCTGAGATGCGGGATGACACAGCATTCCAGGATCGGATTCACTCTTTCGTTGCTGGTTGGGATATTCCGAAAGTGTCCGCGCAACTTTTCACCGACCACTTTGGTTTGGTCAGCGACTTCCTTTCGGAATGTTGGACTCATCTTCGCAAACAAAGCCGACTGACATCGCTTCAAGGGCGCTTGTTTTTCGGTGGTGCCCTAAGTGGCCGCGATACTTGGGCGACCCAAAAAACGATCAACGGGCTGCTGAAGCTGCTTTATCCAAATCCTGAAACACCGATATCGGATGACGCGCTGGAATGGGCAGTGAGGCTGGCGCTGGAGTGCCGCCGTCGTGTGAAAGAACAGCAGAAACGGATTGGATCAGCGGAATTCAGGAATACCCATTTCAGCTATACCTTGGGCCAGGATGGGGTGGAGAAGTTCGTCGTCACACCGGAACTGCAAAGCGAGGATAGCATCGGCTCCGACCCGCTGCCTCCCGGCCAGATTTGGGCAATCAGCCCAGGCGGGTTGGATGAGAACCCAGGGCTTTACCGCATCGAGGTTACGGAAGGACCAGGTTCTGGCGTCCGAATCCTGAATCGGCCAGCACCGGCCCCATTTTCGGAAAGCGTCCGGTATGCCGAGCAGAACCTTTACACCCGTGCCCACCAGTTGACTGGCGACCGTGATCCGCGTGAACATGAGTTTTCGGTACAGCTCCGGGCTTTTGATGCTTCTAAAAGCGGCAACAGCCTCGGATTGGCCGTTCTGCTCGCGCTGTGCAGTGCCCTTTTGCAAAAAAGCACCAAAGGCGGTCTGGTGGTCATCGGCGGGCTGAACCTGGGTGGTTCGATTGATCCGGTTCACAACGCCGTCAGCGTGGCAGAGCTGGCTATCGAGAAGGGCGCGTCCACGCTGCTGGTGCCCGTGTCGGCCCGGAAGCAGCTCAACGACCTGCCCGACGATTTGATTACAAAAGTAAACATCCTCTACTACACCGACGCTAGTGAGGCGCTGCTGGAGGCGATAATAGAGTAGAGGCTGTATGACGCTCGTAGTCGCCCACCGCATTGACGGAAAGCTGGCCGTAATAACCGATGGTGCAGGGAACTCCGGCCCGAAATGTGGTCTGTTACCGCGCCATAGCACAATCGTTGCCGGGTGGGGGGATTATGACCTACCTCCGACTTTTCTTTGCTTTCCGCCGAGCACCGTTCCGACTGAGTTGCAGGGGTTAGCCCGCGCAAATTACATAGGAGACGGACTTCCCGACCCGAATCTTGGCAAAGAGAGGTTTGTCACTGCATTCGAGCGCGAACTGAACAGCAGTCCGAACGTTCACAATGGAGGCCGGGGATCGTCGGGTCTCTTGCTCGCGTTTGCCTGCGACTCCACCATTGAAACCATTGTTTACGATGCCAATTCGGGCAAGGGTAGCTGGCAGCCACGTCCCGGAGTGCTCACCTGGCCCGCTTTTTTCGGCCAGGTGCATGAGGTCAATGACATGCTTGCGACTATCGGTGTCAACTCGCCTGCGGACTTCGTAGGGGCCGTCACGTCAATCGACGGTTTCTCTGCAAAGGTAAAGGAACTGACAATCCGAACGTCAGATCACATGGCTTCCAAACATCTCGTCAGGACCATCGGGCTACCCGCATGGTTGCTCGTTCTTTCCGGCGACGGATCAGTCAGCACACCGAAACAGGTAGAATAACGATACGGTTTGCTGGCACCGTCCAACTGCCAATTCTATCTGTCTCATAAACGGTCGTTTTATGAGACAAGGCACGCGACCATAAACTGCGTACGTACAAATTGACCTTCGATTTGCGCAACGCTGGAATTCACGCGCCATGTGATGCCCTTGTCGGCGGGTATTTGCTCTACGGTTTGTGCAAGCTGTTGCCTCAGAGCAGGGACGGTCAACCCCGCACCCGCAGCCGTCATCTGTAAGTTGAACGTCTTTCCCTGTCTGCCTTCATCATTCAGAACAATCTCGTCAAATCCACGTTGTCTCAGCAATGTTTCAAATTTCCGGCAAGGAAATAGATATGGAAGATAATCCTTTCCTCGGATGTCATCTGGGTCGTGATGTCGATTTGGCATATTAGGCGTGCAAAGATCGTAACGATTAACACCGCGTTGCCATGCCCCGTGCTGTTCGGCCCAGAATGTTTTTCACGCTCTGCGCAGCAAACTCTTTACCGTTTGGGGTTTTGAATCCACGCGCATTGAGGCATTGAGCTACTCCCCTCAATGAGGCAACGTGAGCGTTTTGAATTTCCCGGATGACCCCGGCTAAATTTACTGCATAAGCATCAGCTCGCTCTTTGTTGGCCGCTACAGCACGCTTCACGGCCTTCATTGGCCGAGGGTTGCCGAGTTTAATGCCGCGCTTCCGGGCCACAGCAAGCCCGTCCTTGGTACGCTGGCTGATCATGTCCCGCTCCTTTTCGGCGACCAGCGCCATGATCCCGACCGTGAATTTGTCGGCACTCGGCATGTCAACGGCAATGAAGTCGATACCGGAATCTCGAAGGTTCAGCAAAAACGCGGCGTTACGGGCAAGTCGGTCCAATTTGGCGATCAACAGTGTTGCTTTTTCCTTCCGGCAGAGCGCAATTGCCTTTAGCAACTCCTCTCGGTTGTTGCGTTTGCCGCTTTCGACTTCGGCGAACTCGGCGAGCAACTTCCAGTTCCCCCCGTTCAGAAAGTTCCTGACAGCATCCTTTTGGGCTTCCATACCCAAGCCATTAACCCCCTGCTTGGTGGTTGATACTCTGTAATACGCAACGAATTTCCCTTTCATAGGGTCAAATTTCGCATATTTCCCGCGTTTGTCAAACCACTAAACGTCCATTTAGTGATTTTACAAATGTCGAAATCGGCTCATTTTTGGGTGTTCGTAGTCGGAAACTCCCAGACGAACCATGTCAACAAGGCGAGACTACGCTGAGTTTCTTGACAACTTCGGCACCGCGTGGCTCAGTACGTAATACCCGAACACTAAACTCGCCCGGCAGCGAGAATAAGTGTGATCACCGCCGTTCGATTCATGCCTGGCTCTGGTGGCAAGCTCCACGACAGAAAGCTGCTATGGCTGATGGCTCCCACACCAAAAATGAATCCGCTCCGGTTCGAGCCATCTGCCAAGCACGATTGAGGAGATGCACTGGGTTTGCTTGGGCTGACCATTCAGTCGCTGCCGAAGACTCATCCTGTGTGCAAACTCGCGGAGAAACCTCGATCAGCATGTCACCCAAAACATTTTCAATCTTTTCCTTCCATGTCGATTCAAAGTAACCGTAAAAATCTTCAACCACACCGAGTGAACTGGCAACTGATGCCCAGTGGCTTTCCAGTTCGGATGCCATCAAACCATAACCGAGAGAATTGGAACGTGAGACCAGAAATTTAATCCTCAACCAGGTGATTGGATGGGAGCTGTACGCGAGCGCAAGACGATCCAGAGAAAAATCTCCGCGATCAAGTCGCAATAAATAGTCGGAAAAAGCATACCCGTAAGCCGGACCAACCATGGTAATACCCACCGCATCGCAAAACAGTTCCTGCGTCCAGGCGTACCAAGTGACTGCCACAGCCAATTGCAGCTCCCGTTGTCGTTTAGCCCGAAGGTCGTTGCGTTGAGACATTGGTTCAAGCTCGCTTAAAATGAAATCCTGTAGCTCTTTAACCAAGTCATCCATTTCTGGCCTATGAAGCGCGTACAAAACATGTCCGAATTCGTGGAAATACAAAGGCAAATGAAGGAGGCTGTATTGCTTTAGTGTTGGAAATTGATAGATCGGCGTGAATTCAATAAATGGAAAGACGGCGGGGTCTCCATCGCGGCATATTGCAGGCATCAATGAGCTACGGGCGTCGGTATGGTGTATCCAATCAATGAGCTTGATCGAGAGATGATCACGCTCAACCGCTCGGAGTAGTGGACCCGCCAAAAGATGCGTGGCAACACGTACATTCTCCAAAACAAGAGCCGTCCAACTTCGGATGTCATCAATGAGGTCATCAACTTCAATTTTTAACAAAAATAGATTCTTCTCAGCCTGCTGGCGACACTGCTGCACAAATACAAGTAGCTTCGTCCGATAAGGTGCAAGAAAAGAGAGCGTGGCATGGCCTTGAAGGGCTACTTCGAGCGCAATGATCTCGCGGAGTGCAGCCTGATTGCGCCCTTCCAATAGTTCTTTTGTAACTGCTTGGTCTGAACGTAGGGTAGTCACAGATTACCAAGCATTTCGCTTGAATCGGCGTGGTGGTGCTCCTCAAGCAAATTTCGGAGGGCCTGCAAACCTGAAATCAACGCAATCTGGTCTGACTTGTCTGATGAACTGAGAATTGGGATGAAATCTCGGATGGGCATAGCGTAAATCGGTGAAGCATCTGGTGATTGGCTCCGCGCCAAAGCAAAACGCTTTGCCAATAAATTGGACCGGGCGGTTGCTCCAGTTACGGCGGAGTTGGCATCGCGCTCAAACTCCGGCAAATCCCCTGCAAGTTTTTCCAGAAAAGCGCGGACGAGTCCAATCGCACTGCTCAGCTCATCTTCAGATTGCGGATCGGCGGCTCCAGCTAACGTCAGTTTCGTGTGAACAGAAATAACATTGATCGCAGCGATGAGTTTCCTCGTGCGCTCAAAACTTTCAGCCAGTTGCCAAGCATCACTCATATTGGACTCCTTTCTAGCGCGAATGACGGGCTTCCTGTTGAGAACGCGCTATTAGCTCCTCGTCGGTCCGGTTATTTGAGTTGCTGTGATCCCTTCTCCGCTCATGATCTGTCCCCGTCCGAATACCTTTTGACGATCTGTACCCCGCGACGTTTGGCGAACTCCCTGATAACATCCATTTGGTTGCCACCGGAGCACGATTGGTGCTCAGTGGACATGCGGACATAGGCAGTAGCAGCAATCTGTTTTGGCTTTTTGTCTCTTTCTTTCATGTAAAATAAGGCCCCGCAACTTTTCAACATCAGTCCCGACATCCGGGAAAAATGACGCCTCTGAACTACCAGAGCACTGCTGGACCAGCCATGTCATCTTGTAACGCACCTGCCTTTAACCCGAAGCCAAGCTCCACGGAGTAATGATGTTGCGCGGAGATGTCATCTTGTAACGGTGAAGCCGCTAAGTTGGGACAAACAGCCTGTCGGCCAATAGTTTAAACCAAACAGTCTTCTTGTAACGTAGGCTCTTTTTGTCGGGGCGCTCGTTTCCAGTATTGGGGATTCGCTTTGCGCCAGTCACGCACCCGCTCCACCTGCGCTGGCCCGCACCAGTGCTTTTGGTTTTCCGGTCTGGCCAGCCAGCGTTGCTGGCTCAATGCCTTGCTGGCTTTTTGGCAGGCGGGGTCAGAACAGAACCGCTGGTGATGGCGGCTCCTGGGGTCAGGGGTGAACAGTTCCTTACAGGATAAGCATCGGCGACGGCGTTGTTTTGGCTTCATAAAACGCGCCGGTGCTTGCCTCAACGCCCCATGTCATACAAGAAACAGTATCAGCGTCCCAAAACCCGCCGCATTGCGGTCCCTCCAAAAGCAGTCCCGATAACCCTGGCGGGGATGATTTGGTGTGGTTGGAAAAAATATAACATGCAGCGAGTCCACCGCCCCCTATCTGACTTGAATCATTGCTGGTAGGCGTCTGCCAGTGGCAATCGGCCACCTGAAAGCGACCAAGGCCCGGTCACCCGTTTGTAGGGTACTCAGGTCACATTTTTTCCGTAAACAAATCTTTGCGTTCCGCAGGACATCACGGACATGCCGATGAAACTTGTCCTGATCTCCGATTTTCGGAGCCGTCCCCCGGCGCAATCTGACGATCCAAACTTGGTGGCATGGCTCCAGTTCAATGCCCCTGACCGTGTAACCGGCCAGCAGGAATGCGGTTGTAATATCCAGCTCCGTTAATGCCGGGCCGCTCGGCCCGTAAACGTCCCGGAGGAAATCTGCTTCGTCGTCGTCATCCCAGTCTGTGCCGGACACCAGGGCCAGGGAAGCAGCGCAGACATTACGAAAACATTTCATGATAAGGCGCGAGAAAAAAATGTCCAGGTGGCGTGATCGCTATTTCTTAAACTTTTTGGCGCTGGCCACACTGCCCGCAGCAACGAGCGCACCAAAGCCGAAGCACAGCACATGCAACCACCACCACTCATACGGTGCGATTTTGTTGTAATCGAAAACGTTCCAGGCGACGGCGGTAATGATGCCACAGGCCAGCAAATCGGAGCCAAACCCGGCGATGATGAAGAAGATCAAGAACCAGCCTACTTTGTTGTTGCCGGATTGCTTTTTGCGTCTTGTACCACGGGAAACATCTGGCGCAGTTGATGTCAGCTTCGGCCAACATGGATAAAAGGGGTCGCATAGCCCGCCACCAGACGAGACGGGCGGAGTGAAGCCGCAAAATGGACAACACGTGGCTGAATCGGAAACCTCCTTCAGGCATTCTGGACATTTTGTCAGCATGACAGTGGGCTGAGTTGCGCTTCTTTTACGACGAGGTTCATTAGCATCTAATATATTCGATGTCAACAGCCGGGCAAACATGGTTTCAAATAAGGGGTGACAGATCGTCAAATGCTCCGGTTCATCGGCGAGAACGTGAAAGCGGCCCGCCTCAAAGCCGATCTTACCCAAGAATGCCTTGCCGAACTCGTGGGCGTCCACTGGCAAACGATAAGCAATGTTGAAAACGGCAAATTTCCATTTCTGGTCACGACCTTTGCCAAAATCAGTCAGGCGCTTGGAATCAGCGCGAATCGGCTGCTTGAGGGATTGCCGGAGCCAGATCAGCAGCAGATGGAGAAAATTAGGAAGGCGTTGGCCAGAAAGCGCCACCCGACCGCCTAACGTCAAATACGACAGTCTGGTTTCCGGCCCGATCTTGAACAGCCGACTTTGTGTGCAGATGTCCCCGGCACTTACCTCTACGAGATGCTTTTTTCAAAAGAGGAAAAAGAACACTGCGACAAAGACTTCAAGTTAATGGTTCCTAAAAAGTACAAGTAGTCAATTCCGACTGGCCGTTTCCCTATTCGCCAACAGTTTCAGCGCCTTTTCGATGTTGTCCAAAGTTTTGTGCTCAGCCAGCCAACGCGGCAGGTAGAACGCCATATCCTCTACCGAAACGCCGTACAGTTTAAGTTTATCAGAAGCGACGATAAATTCGGCGATTTGTTTTTTTGAAACGGATGCAACTCGAACGCCATGGGACAGTATGCGTTTGGCCATCTCCTTGGCCTGCTCTAAGGCAACAGTTTCATCAGAGAAGGATTTGAATTTACGAACACCGTTTTCATCGTAATAAACGAGTTGAAAACCGACATTGCCGGAAAGAGTTTTGCGACGGTAAACCTTCAACGAAATGCTGCCCACGGTGATCGTTTTAGGCCAGTCTTTCTTCGGTTTCATTTTGGCTGATAGTGAGTCAGTTTATCAAAAATCCAACAAATGCAGCAAAATTATTTATTGATGTTAGCACAGAGACCAACGAGTCCATAGTTTGTAAACAGTTTGGTTCGGAGTCCCGTCCCGCCTTTCGCGGGACGGGACTCCGAACGTTGTACATATAAAATCAGAAACTGGCCGGATAGGCGAGGAAATGTTCCAT
>Ga0187864_10004918_pt1 | contig 10254 bp, 5 predicted proteins | sample June2016WEW_11_4_FD_132985 | JGI IMG/M metagenome (GOLD analysis project Ga0187864, IMG submission 132985) | Peatland microbial communities from SPRUCE experiment site at the Marcell Experimental Forest, Minnesota, USA - June2016WEW_11_40 | ecosystem: Environmental > Terrestrial > Soil >... | reverse complement strand
GGGCCTAAATCATCGAAGTTTCTACTCAATCCATCGGGTGGCCGATACGCACGGCGCTAAGTCCGCGAAGCCCGGCCACCCGCAACGTACTTATATCCTTCTCCCATTCCTCAAGCCCGTAGTGTGTCCAAGAACACCTGGCCCTTACATGGAGAGCAGTCACTGCGGTCCGACCGGATGATAGCCCTCGGCTTCGAGCTCGGCCTTTGCCTTGGCAAGCGAAGCCTCATCCGGGTACGGCCCCACCAGCACTCGCGTCAAGCTGGGCCGGTCCGCCCGGACAACATACGTAATCGCCGGGAAACCCTTGGCCTGGAGCGAACGGGCAGCGAACCCCGCCGCATCGCTGGCGCCCGTCATCACCTGCCAATAAGACCCGTGCGACGCCGGCGCCGCGACCATGCGGAAATCACCCGTCTTGCCGGTATCGGTGAACTCAACCTCGATGTCGTGTCCCAGCCCATCGATGTACGTGTAGTACGTGTAGCGCCATGCCTGGCGCGGCGTGCTCTCCGCGCTGTGGTCCTCGATCTCATCCGGCGGGCCGTACACGATATAGATGCGGCCGCGATCGGTTCTCCATCCAGGGACGCTCGATGCGAAATGCTGGTTCGCATACGCCATGCGCCGGTAGTGCTCCTCCTTGAATTCGTTTTCGGGCGTGCCCGGCGCCGGGTTGCGCCGCTGCCAGAACTTCTCGACGAACTGGTCGCGGTCCGCGTCGGTTCTCAGGGCGAGGAAGTCGCGCCGCTCCTCGGCGGTGATAATGTACGCCACATCTTCGTTCAGCCATTTTTGGTAAGCGGACCCGGATTCGGCCATGGCCTGTGGCCGCGGCGATTCCGGCTGCTGCGCTTGCGCGAGCCGGCCCTCGTTCCCTAGGCCCCAAAACTTCGATGCACGCCCCACGCCGATCCACCGTGCCTGTTCGAATTCTTTCTCCGCCTGCTGCAATCGCTTTTCGATTTCTTCGAGCGACTGATCGCCAAACGCCGCGTGCGCCTTCTGCAAAGCCCGGTCTGCCCGTGCGAGTTGCTGCTGTTCCTGCCGGAGCGCTTCATCGAGCTTTCCGCTGGTGAGTTCCTGCAGTTGCTTCGCGGCTTGTTGGAGCGCCCGCTCCTGCTGCTCGAGAAGCTGCTGCGATTCTCCCGCTTGCCGTCCCGCCGCCAATTGTCTGAGGAGGGCTGCCAGCCGCTGGTCGTCGAGGCGCTTCTGCGATTCTCCAGCCCGAGACTCCAGTTCCTTGAGCGCCGCCTCTGCCTTTCGCACTTGCTCCTCTGCCTGCGCGAACTCATCCGCGTGCCCGCCGGCACCCTGCATCGCGCGGTCTAGCTCCGCGGCATTGCGCTGGAGCAGTTCCCGCGATTTCTCGATGGCCTGCTTCGCGTCCTGAATGTCCTTCTCCTTCGCTGCCAGCAACTCCTTTAGCTCTTCGACGTTCTGGCGCGCCGGCTCGGTTGTCCGTTCCATTTTGTCCGTGGCCGATGCGGCGGGCGCAGTTGCCTGCGCGAAACTCTTGGCGGGCGGCCACACCACCAGCGCTGTGGCAACGGCAGCCACCAGCACCAGCGCGCCCGCCAGGGCTGAGGCTCGGGCGCTGGGAACCCGCGCGGGCGCGGGCTCACCCAACAGTCTGCGTATGCGTCTCACCAGGTTTCCTCCATTGGCCGCGGCCGTGGCATAGGCTGCCGGCCACCGGCTTTGCTCCAGCGTGGTCAGCGCCGCGGCGTAGGCGCGCGCGTCGCACCGCAGCGCCACCACCACGTCGTCACAAGCAAATTCGCGCTCGGCGCGCACCACCGCGCTAATCCACCACACCGCCGGGTGAAAGAAAAACAAGCCTTCGATCAAACTCTGCGCCAGGCCAACCAGGTAATCCGCGCGCCGGATATGAGCAAGTTCATGAATCAGGATGGCCTCCACCTGTTCCGCGCTCAGCCCGGCGAGCGCTCCCAGCGGCATCAGAATCACCGGCCGCCAGTAGCCAATCACCAGCGGCACGCCGGCCAGGCATGATTCGAGCAATTCGACCGGCCGCGAAACGCGCACCGCCGCGGCCAGTTCGCGAAGGCGCTGTTGCCACTCGGGCGGAGCCGCGCACACGCCGCGCCGCCGCATGCGGTCGACGCGCACCCATCCCGCGAGCCGGAAGGCATAAAACAATATCACGCCGCCCATCCATAACGGCGCCAGCCACGCCAGCCAGTCGACCGGAGCGGCTGGCGAGCCCTGGACGATCACCGGGCTGAAGACCATCCGCGGCGCCGCCGGTGGTGGCTCCCCGATCGAATGCCCGCCGCCGAGCGACAGCGCCAGCGTAATGCCGAATGCCAGCGGCATGGCCAGCAAACAGGCCGTGGCCGCCTGGTGGCGCCAGCGCGAACTTCGCTCCGCGCCCAGGAACAACACCGCCCGGAGCGCCACGGCCAGCAACGCGCCTTGCCACAGGAAATGCGCCAGTGCCCGTCCCAGCGCGTGCGCCAATGGCGCGGCCAGCCAGTGATCGAGTGTCATCGCTTGTCCTCCTCATATTCCCCGACCAGCTTGCGCAGCTCGGCCAGTTCGGCCGCCGATGCCTTCCGCGCCGCCAGCGCTCCCACCAGCAAGCTGCTGGCCGAGCCGGCGAAGGCCCGTTCCAGCAAGTCCCCGGCGAGTTGCCGCTGCGTCCATTCGCGCGGCCGGCTGGCGGAATAAATGTGTGCCCGCTGCTTTTCGTCGCGCTTCACCAATCCCTTGTCGGTCATGATTTGCATCAGCTTCAAGACCGTGGTGTAGTGCGCCGGGCGGCGGCGGGAAATGATGGAATGCACGTCGCGGACGGTGACCGGTCCGCGGCTCCACAGCACCGTCAGAATCTCCAGTTCGGCATCGGTGGGCCGCGGCAGTTCGTTTGATTTTGCCATCTACGAAGACCTTACTACGAAAGTGTTCGTTGGTCAAGTGAAAAAATGCGGGCAAGCGAAAGCATGCCCCACCGTATAATCGGAACATGTCTCTCGCCCGCGGGGCGCTGGCCGCCCTGCGCATTCTGCTGCTGGCCTGGATCGTCATCCTCTGGGCGCCGCTTTCGACCGAGAACACCGCTCCGAATAACACGGGCAATCTGGCCGCCGATCCTTCGTTTGAAATCCTCAAGGAGCGGGACGCCGCCGGCGGCGTGTTCGCGAACTGGGATGTTTCGAAACCCGAGGGCGGCTGTTCGTTCGCGGTCGGGCTGGTGGCTCACACCGGCCGCACCTCGGCGCTGCTCGATTGCGCAGCGACCGGCGAAATCCGCCTCGGCCAGCAACGGGAGCTTGCGCCGGGCCGGTATTCGATCAGCGCTTACCTGCGCGGGCTGGACATTGGTAATGGCGGCGGCGGTTGCGCCACCGAGTTCGCGTTCGACGACCGGCCCATCGACCTCGAGAAGACCGGCACTTTCGGCTGGACGCGGTTTGCCTACGTCGCCGAGCTGACGGAACGAACCCGGACCGGGCCGTCATTTAAGTTGTGTGCGCCGGGTTTGCTGTGGATTGACGACGTGTCCATCGAGCGCGTCGGCAACAATGTCCCGGTGACCGACTCAGCGGAGTGGGGAACCCAGGAAGCGCCCATTGCGCCGCCCGGCCCACTGGGTCATGGCGAAGTCCGCTGCCCGAAATGCCGCTACCGGAACATGCCTGCCTGGAAGAGGTGCTACGCCTGCGGCGCCGCTCTCGCGGACAAGCCGGCGGAAACCACCGGGCCGCCGGAGAGGCTCATCACTTCCTTCGAAGAAAGCAATCCCTTCACCGGCGGCGTGGTGGTCGAAGAACACGCAACCGGCGGCCGAAAGGCGCTGCGCATCGACAAGCACTACGTCGCGATGCGGCAGCCGCAGGACTGGTCCGGCTACGACCTGTTCGAGATGGACCTGTACACGGATGCGCCCGAGCCGCTGCCGCTGACGATCGAATTCTGGGACCGCGACACGACGGGTTACTGGAGCAGAGTCAATTACAACGCCGTCGCGCCGCCGGGGCGGAGCACGCTCATCGTTCCGTTGCGCGGGTTGGCCGTCGGCGAGAGGAATCGCTCCGGGCGCAATCTGATGCTCAACGCGATCACGCGCGTGGTGGTGGCTCTCGGCGACACGCCCGCTGCCCCGCTCTTCATCGATAACCTGCGCCTCGAGCGCGACGCGGCCATCCGGCAGGCCCAGTTCGACGGGCTGCTCGCGTTTGCTCTCGGCGCCGGACCGGCGATGGATGGCTTCACAGGCATCACGCCCGACACGCTCTACAATCCGGGCCGCGGATACGGGCTGAAGGATGCGCGCGTCTCGCGGGAGGTGGACTCGTTCGATCAGGATCCGCTGTACCGCCGTTCTCTTGCCATCGAATCGGGCGGCCTGGCGGTGGATCTGCCGAATGGAAAATACCGCGTCTTCGTCAACATCGACAGCCCTGCCGGATACTGGGGCGAATCCCAGATTTATCGCGACCGCGCGATCCGCGCGCAGGGGAAAGTGGTGGTTTCCGAACACCAGGATTTCGCGTCGTTCCGAAAGAAATATTTTCAGTTTTGGGACCAGGACGATTTGCCGGCCGACAACACCTTCGACAAGTACGACCGCGCGCACTTTCACGAGAAAGTGTTCGACGTGACCGTGAGTAACGGTCAACTCTACATCGAGTTCATGGGAGAGAAAGAGGCGTGCAGCGTTTCCGCCATCGTCATCTATCCCGTGGCCCAGGCCGCCCAGGGCGCGCGTTTCCTCGATCTTGTGCGAGAAGAGCGTCGCTTCCATTTCGAGAACGCCTACCAACGCGCGCTGCACCGGCCGGCCGGCGATGCGCTCCAGCCAACCGCCGAGGATCGCGCGCGCGGGTATGTAGTGTTCCATCGCGATTTCATGAAGGACGTGTACTATGACGACACGCCCTTCCGCAATGAGATGGTGGACACGCTTAAGGCGGAAGCGTTCGCCGGCCAGGACGCGCCGGTGACGGTGTCGATTCTGCCGCTCCGGGACCTGGGCCGCGGCGCCGTCACGGTGAGCGCATTGACCGGGCCACGCGCCACCATTCCAGCCGATGCGATCGACGCCGGATACGTCTCTTACCGTCTGAGCCGCGTGACGGCGGATGGCGCGGTGTGCACCATTACGCCGCGGCTCATCGTCCCACGCAACACCGTCAACCTGCCGCAGTCCTTGGCGCGGACATTCTGGTTGACCGTCCGCACGCCTGCCACCGCCGGCCCGGGCGTTTACACCGGCCAGGCGATCTTCACGCCGCAGAAGGGCGCGCCGCTGCGGATTCCGCTGCGGCTCACCATCCGCCGAGGTGCGCTGGACGCCGCGGACATACCGGCGGGTCCCTGGGGCGGCGGCATCGGCATACCCTGGTTCGCCGACGATCCGGGCACCATCGCGTTCGGCTCCGCAATGACTACGAAGAGCCTGCGCTCGCTGCGCGCACACGGTTTCACGATGTTCTCCGGTGTTCCGCACGTCGGGTACCGCGGTTTCGCGAATGGCGAACCGGTACTCGATTTCGATGTTGCGGACCGCGAGATGCGCGACGCCAGGAGCTATGGGTTCCTGGCCGTGAATTCCTATGGCGCCGGCGTGATCGGCTTCGACCCCTACCATCGGGACACGGCGAAGATGACTGAAGCGGGCTTCACCGATTACAGCGACTTTATCAAGGCGATCTACACCGCCATCGAGCGGCACGCACGGCAGAATGGCTGGCTGCCCGTGTACTGGAATCTGGGCGACGAGCCGGCCGGCGATGCGCTCCGGCAATCCATCGACAATGCCAAGGCCTACCGCCGCGCGTTTCCGAAGGGGCCTCCTTTTTTCACCGCGGCATTGAGCCTGCAGGGGCGCGGTGAAAGCGATCCGGATTTCATTCTCGCGCGGGCGCTCGACGCTCCCGCCCTGGCTTTGTACAGCGAGCGGGAACTCAGGCTGCTGCGGCAGCGCGGCGGCGGGTGGGCCGCTTACAACGCCGGCAATCGCTGGACCTACGGCGTGCACCTCTACAAAGCCGCCAAGGAATTCGGCTTGCAGTTTCGTCTGGCTTGGCACTGGAACGCGGCGGCCGGCGATCCTTATTACGCGCTGGATTGCCGAGAAGACGATTATGCCTGGGCGAACGCGACGCCGGATGGCCAACTCGTGCCATCGGTCGAATTCGCCCGCATCACGGCCGGCCTCGACGATTACCGGTCGCTCGTTACCCTGGCGCGGCTGGCCCAGGCCAAGAGCGGCACGCCGGCCGCGAAGGCAGCGCAGCACCTGATCGCCACGCGGATGGCGGCATTTCATTTGGACGACCGCGATCACGACCGCCTGTTCGGAGTGGACGATTGGGCGGCGTTTCGCCGGCAGGTGGCGAATGCGATTGAGGAGTTGCAGTAGCCGCACCGATATCATGAAAGGATTCGATTCTTCAAACCAATGACCGACGCACTGATTGACGAACAGCAGCCCCCAATTTGGGAACGCTATGCGGATCAGTTTCCGGTTCGCCGGAATCTCATCTATCTCAACCACGCTGCCGTGGCGCCGCTGGCGAGACCGGCCGCGGAGGCCATGCAAAACCTGGCCGGTGACTGTACCAGCTTCGGCAGCCTGCATTACGACCAATGGATGAGCGCCTATGAAGGCCTGCGCGTTGCGACTGCGCGGCTGATCAACGCCGAGCGTTCCGAAATCGCGCTAGTGAAAAACACGTCGGAAGGAATCGCGACCGTGGCGCTGGGCCTGGATTGGAAGCCCGGCGACCGCGTGGTCGGCTTTCGCGAGGAGTTCCCCGCCAACTTCTACCCATGGAAGCGATTGGAATCGAAAGGCGTGACCGTCACCTGGCTCAGCGTCACCGACCCGCTGGAGCAGATTGAAGCGGCCTGCCGCGGCGCGCGCCTGCTGGCCATCAGCTTCGTGCAGTTTCTCACTGGCTATCGGGCGCCGCTCGAAACCATCGGCGAGATTTGCCGGCGCAACAACTGTATCTTTTTGGTGGATGCGATTCAAGGCTTGGGTGCGTTTCCGATCGATGTCCAGGCCTGCCATATCGACGCGCTGGCCGCGGATGGGCATAAGTGGCTGCTGGGCCCGGAGGGCTGCGGCATCCTCTATATTCGCCAAGCACTGCAAGACCGCATCGAGCCGGTGGAATTCGGCTGGACCAACGTGGCCGGCTACGCCGATTACGCATCGCGCGACATGACTTTGCGCAAAGATGCGGGCCGCTACGAATGCGGAACTTTGAATACGATCGGGTGTTTCGGCCTCCGAGCGGCGATTGAGTTCCTGCTCGAAGTCGGCATTGCGGAAATCGCTCCCGCCGTCCAGGATCTTGGCGACCGCATCGCCGCCGGCGTAACGGCTTTAGGGTATGAGGTCTTGGGCGAACGAACGCCCGCCAGTGGCTCCGGAATTGTCAGCTTCCGCAAGCCCGGCCTGGAAGCTGGGAGCATCGTGCGGCGCCTGCGCGAAGCCGGAATCTCCTGCGCTCCGCGCGCCGGCTGGGTGCGCACTTCCCCGCATTTCTACGTCAGCCCCGCCGATATCGATCGCATGTTGGGCGAGTTGCCGTAGTACGCCATTTCGCAATTACGATAACGTATTGTCGCGCGATCCGCGGGCGAGGCATGCCTCGCCCCTACAGCGCCAATCGCCGGCCGTAGGGGCCGGGCATGCCCGGCCCTAACCGCCGCAAAGAGCTCGGCAATACGTGCCTTAGCGGCCCGTATACCCGCACGAGGATGGCTCGGTCAGTATCTCCAGCTTGTCAGGTCCGCTCCGGGAGGCGCAGTCTTTTGCATGCGCTCCATGATCTGCGGCACATACATCTGGTTGTAATGCAGCCGCGAGTACCAATTCGGCTTCGCCGGATCGCCATTCCAACAGTGCTCCGCGCGTGGTCCGTAGCGAACTTCACCTTCGTAGGGAACGCCGTGTCCGGCAGTGCCGGTCTGCTTGAGGAAGTCTTCCATCAGGTAAACCGCGTCGTTCAGGAAGTAAGTGTCGTCCGAGCCGACATAGAGGTGAATCTTGCCTTGTAACTTCGGCCCCAGGGTCGTCCAATCGCGTTGCAGGATGGCATCTAAGTCGTAGTGCTCGCGCCAGTACTCGGCTGTGCGATGGTCGATCGCGCCAGTCCGCTTATCGAAGATGGGCTGCGGATAGCCGTCCTCAGCGGCCGGAGAATAGACCGCCTGCCAGATGTCGAAGTTCTCGCCCGACCGGCCGCGATCGCCCAGCGCGGCTTCATAGGCGATATTGTCACGCATCGACATCAGCGTGCGGCCCAGATAGTCGCGCATGCCTGGCTGCTCCACCTGCTTATTCGCGCCCTGAATATAGAACATGTTGTCGTCTTTATACAGGTCAACCGTCATGTAAGCGTGGAAGTCGACCGGGTCCGGGCAGGCGACAAATGCACCGTTATAATGTTCCGGATAGAATACCTGCACCGCGAGCGACTCCCAGCCGCCGGTCGAGCCTCCATAAACGAAGCGGGCCCAGCCCTGGCCAATGCCGCGAAATTGATGCTCGATGGCCGGGATGAGCTCTGTTTCGATGGCGTCTCCGTAAGGCCCCACATTTGCCGAGTTCACCGCATACGAGTCGTCGTAATACGGATTGGCATGCTGTAACTTCGCGATCAGCATGTGCGGCGTGCCGGGCGCAATCCATGACTGGTAGTTCTTATACGCTTCCTCCTGCATGATCCGGTTGTAACCCGCCAGGTGAAAGCGGTCGGAGTAAATTGGCTTCAGGTTAGGATCCGGCGGAGTTTCACGGAAGTCGCTGAAGCCGGTTACGAAGTGATCGTGGAAAACGATCAGCGGATAGTGCGCTTCGGTGTGCGTGTCGTAACCCTCCGGCACCAGAACCACCGCCGAGAGATACATAGGCCGGCCCCAGAACTTAGTCAGCAGATTCGACTGAATGCGGATGTGGCGAATGTACTTGGTATCCGGTTCGGGCTTGATCGGCGGGATCACTTCATCGAGCGAGACGGTGATCGGCGGCGCATTGGGGCCTATCTGAACCAGCCGCGGTTTCGACAGCAGATTGCCGGGCGCCAGGTTCCACTGCTTGCCTTCGCCGCGATCCGGCGCCAGCTTCACTGTCTTGCCGTCCGAGCGGTGAAAGGTTTCGTAAACATTCAGCACGGCCTGGATGGTATACTCTCCGGCCGGCACGTCCTTCAGGCTCGGCCGCGGATAAGCCTGCGCGTCGTCGCCGATTGTGATCGGCTGACCGGGCTTCCAACCGTCGACCGTCACGCCGAAAACCATCTGCGACTTCGGTGAATCGTCGATCTGCATGCGCGGCTCGTCGCTCGGATCGTTCGAGAGCAGAAGCAGCAGCCGGCCGTCCAGCGGCTTTTCCGAGCGCGCAGCCGGGAAGGTCACACTAATCGTTTGGGAGGAGGCACCGGCAACGCATGCCAGTCCGGCGGCCACCAGGGAGAGCGAGAAGATAAGGGAACGCATACTGGAGTATAGCGGCTTTCGACTTAGGATTCGGTGGAGGGGCCTGCCCTTGTAACAACTGCTCCACACGAGGCACATAGCTTTGCTCGTGGCGAGCGAAGCGGCCTCCCGCATGCTCGACACGGATTTCCCAGGACTGACAGGCGATGATGCATGATAGTGTTCTCGTGGCAGTCAGGAATGCCTGTCAGTCGCTCGTACCATTGTCGAATCGGTCGAAACCGTTCGTCAATACTTGCGCCCGTCGGGGGAGCGTTCCATGCCTGCCGGAACTCCTTTGCGCCCGTCATGCATTCGCGGTACATGCGAAGGGCCTCGGCGTACTCTTCCTCGTCAAGCATTGGCATTTCTTGTCGGCACCGCCAACACCAGAGGAGTTTCATCTCATCCCATTCTGACAGAACACGAACACGCCGGCCGACTGCCTCCACTCCGCCATCCGCCTCGGCTTATCCTGGAATGTGGCTTCAGTGAAGCGTCCTCGATCCGCGCGACCGCGCAAAGGCATCGTCCGGCGCCTGCTCCGATGGTGCATCGCCATCATTCTCGTTGCGTGGTCGCTGCTCGCCCTCAGCCTCTTACCCATGCGTTGGATCAACCCGCCGTTCACCGCGGTGCATATCGAGCGGCGCGTGCAGGCCTGGATGCACAAGAAGCCATATCACAAGCGGTACGTATTCGTCCGGCTCGACCGGATTTCGCCCGACTTCCAGCACGCGGTGATCGCCGCCGAGGATGGACGGTTTTACGGGCACCACGGCTTCGACTGGCATG
>Ga0187864_10004916_pt1 | contig 10254 bp, 8 predicted proteins | sample June2016WEW_11_4_FD_132985 | JGI IMG/M metagenome (GOLD analysis project Ga0187864, IMG submission 132985) | Peatland microbial communities from SPRUCE experiment site at the Marcell Experimental Forest, Minnesota, USA - June2016WEW_11_40 | ecosystem: Environmental > Terrestrial > Soil >... | reverse complement strand
GTGATCTACTGCCCGGCCTGCGGCGCGGTTCCCGTGCCCGAGAACCAGCTCCCCGTGCGGCTGCCCGATCGGGTGGAAATCACCGGCGCCGGCCGGTCGCCGCTCGAGAACGTGCCCGAGTTTGTTAACGTCGCCTGCCCGAAATGCGGCGGCGCGGCGCGGCGCGAGACCGATACCATGGACACCTTCATCGATTCGTCCTGGTATTTTTACCGCTATTGCGATCCGCACAACGATCAAGCTCCGTTCGACCCGGCCAAAATCGCCTATTGGTTCGAGATCGATCAGTACATTGGCGGCGTCGAGCACGCCATCTTGCACCTGATCTATTCGCGCTTCTTCACCAAGGTGATGCGCGACATCGGCTTGATCCGCAACAGCGAGCCCGCCCGCCGCCTCTTCACGCAGGGCATGGTGATCGCCGAAGGCGCCAAGATGTCGAAATCCAAAGGCAACGTGGTGGGCGCCGACATGCTGGCCGAAAAATATGGCACCGACACGGCGCGCATGTTTGTGCTCTTCGCCGCGCCGCCCGAAAAGGAAGTCGATTGGCGCTGGGAAGGCGCCGACGGCATTTACCGCTTCCTCGGCCGCGTCTACCGCTTCGCCACGCGCCACATCGGAACCGCCGGACCCGAGACCGGCACCGCCGACCGCCAGGCGCTGCGCAAGCTCCACCAGTGCCTCCGGAAGATCACCGAGGATTTCGAGTCGCGCTGGCATTTCAACACCTGCATTGCGAGCATCATGGAGCTGGTCAACGTGCTCTACGCCGAAGAGGAGAATATCGGCTCCGCGGTGGTGAACGACGCGCTGGAGAAGCTCGCGCTAATGCTGGCGCCGTTCGCGCCGTACCTGGCGCAGGAGATCTGGGAGGAGCTTGGGAATGATGGACCGGTATTCCGCCAGGCGTGGCCGGCTTACGATCCCGAGCTCGCCAAGGCCGAGGAAGCCGAGATCGTGGTGCAGGTCAACGGCAAGCTCCGCAGCCGCGTCTACGCCCCGTTCGGCACGCCCAAAGAAGATCTCGAGAAGCTTGCCCTGGCCGACCCGAAAGTTCAGCAGGCCATCGCCGGCAAACAGATAGTCCGGATCGTCACCGTCCCCGACAAGCTGGTGAACATAGTCGCCAAGTAGGGGCCGGGCATGCCCGGCCCGGATTTCGAAGTGTACGAACCGATCCGATGCGCTACCCTTACTTCGCCTGGAATTCCGTCCACGGCCTGGCATCCATATCGTTGAGGATCGGCCGATACCAGGCATAATTCGGGTACCGCGCCAGGTGCGCGGCGGAATGGAAGTCGCGGCCGCAGGCGTGGCCCAGGGCGGCTGTGAACGACATCTTCCCCGCCAGCGCCGCGCTGGTCACTTTGTTCTGCACCGCGCCAGCGGGAGCGTACGGCTCCAGCCAGTCCACTAACCCGCGCGGGGAAAGATCGATGTGGCCGCACAGGGTGCGCTCGCTTGGCTCATCCTTCTTCGCAAATGCGTCGTAGTGGTCGGCCAGGAACCGCTGCCCGGCAGCGACGTCGATCTTGCCCCGATTCTCTTCCATCAGCGCCAGCCAGCGCGCGTGGCGCGCGTTTGCCGAATTGCCGGCATCGTCGGTGTGGAACGTGGTTTCCTCGCGGATCAACTGGGGATCGATCGGGAAGTTCGAGCCAACAAAGAAACCGTCCCGCGTGCGCTGGAGATGGACGTTCTTCAGGCCCAGTTCCAGATCCGCGATCTCGTTGGTGTTGCGGTCAGCGATGAGCCAGTTGTTGGCGTAGCCGCCATTGTTGCCTTCCTTCATGATGCGCGCGAAATCGTCGATGGACGCGGCATACTGCATGGCCTTCCGCGCCCGCACGAATTCGGGAACGCCATTCGGGTCGAAGCCCGAAAACTCGCTGATGGTGGTTTCCGCGATGAGGACGCCGGCGGAATTCATGCCGAAATCGTCGCCGCTGTCAATCAGGCCGGCCATGCCGTCCATGAGAATGTGGTAACCCTTGGACGGCACGATATCGAACACGATGTTCCAGCGCTCGCCATCGGCGTACGTGGTCCAGTTATTGTGGCCGATTACCACGCGGCCATCCGCCGTGTAGCCGCCGGTGGCCACGAAGGCGCTGCAACGGCTGGCGGTGCCGCCGGTCTTCCGATTGAGCTGTTTGGTGTAATACGTCACCTCCAGCCAGGAATTCAGCGCCACGATATCCCAGAGGTCGAGCTTGCTGCCGCGCGCTTTCACTCCTTCCGCGATGCCGTTCAGTTCGGCTCGGTACTCCTCCTCCACGTGCGGCCAGAAAATGTCGCGCGCGGCGTCGCGGAAGAACGTCCAGTCCCGCTTTTCGTCGTGCGCGAACTCGGCGGAAATCACTCTGAGGTTATCTTCGATTTCAGTGTCCAGCAGAAACCCGTGCTGGAAGCCGATTTCCGCGGGCGAGCCTTCCAGGTGAACCGGGATCCAGCCATTGCGCTCCGCCGTGCGCGAAGCCTTGCTCAGGCGCGGATCGGAGCTGGGATCGCCGGAGAGCAGCGTCAGCGCCAAAGCCAGCGGCAAGGCGAAAAAAAGGAGAGTGCGATGCATTGCCGTTATTATGGTAATGCAGCCAAAGATGCGATGGAAGCTGCCGCGGCGCAAAGGCGATTCATCCGATATGAACCACAACCCGATCATCATTGCCCTCGACGTGGAAACCGCGGCGGAAGCGCGCGCATTAGTCAAGCGCATCGCCGGGCGCGTGGGTTTTTACAAGGTAGGGTTGGAGCTGTACGCCGCCGCCGGCCCGGAGATCGTGCGCGAGTTGATCGGGCAGGGGAAAGAGGTTTTCCTCGATCTCAAAATGTACGACATTCCCGAAACCGTGAAGCGCGCGGTGGCGCAGGTGGCGCGCTTGGGCGTGCGGTTCCTGACCGTGCACGCGGTCGGCTCGGTGATGCGCGCGGCGGTGGAGGGCCGCGCCGCCGCGGATTTGAAACTGCTCGCGGTGACCGTGCTCACCAGCTTTGGCCGCGAAGATATGGAAGAGATGGGCTACCAGGGCGAGATCGCCGAGCTCGTAGGCCGCCGCGCGCGGCTGGCGATGGAGTGCGGCGTGGATGGGATAGTGGCTTCGCCGCTCGAGGCTGCCGACCTGCGCCGGCTCTTCGGCCCCGCTCCCATTCTGGTGACCCCCGGCGTGCGCTCGGCTGGCGCCGGCCACGGCGATCAGAAGCGCGTCGCCACGCCCGCCGAAGCCCTGCGCGATGGCGCCAGCTACCTGGTAATCGGCCGCCAGGTAACCAGAGCCGCCGATCCCGCCGCCGAAGTGGAACGATTGCTTGAGGAGATCGGCGGTGCCTAGGCCGCTGGCTTCGTCAGTCAAGCAAGCTTGTTCTCAACCCACTCGCCTAGACCGGCGTAGACCGCAAGCTCGGCGACCCGGTCACACTTCCACAACTGTACCGGCAGATCGGCGGGCGCCTTAAGTTCGCCACTTGGAGAATGGACCGCAAAGATCATGCGGGTGTACCGGTCCCGCTGATTAGTGAATTGCTCTACGTAGTCATTCAGCACTTTTTGGGGGGCCGCGCTTTTCACCTGCACGAAGGCGATCTCATCGGTCGTCCGGTTTTCCACTTCCAGATCAATCCCTTTGAGCGTTTTTCCTAAAGTGGAGACTCGCGCCCATCCTGTGCGCGTTAGAATGAGGTCAATCAGTTGCTCAAAATCCTGCCAAGAGAGCCGTGTGACCATCTTTTCTACGGCTCGTTTGTACTTCTTCCGCGCCGTCGCAGCCAGTGCTACGTCCGGGTCTTTTTTGCCTTGAATAACGCGAAGAATTTGCGGCCATGCCTTCGGTGTGCAGACTGCGCCCTTGAAACCGGCCACGGTCGTAACAGTTCCGGGCAAATCCGTCATTGCGAGCAACTTTCCGTTGAGCGAACGATTGGTCCACGGGCGGTCGCAGACCAGCCAGAAGTTTCCCTTATCGGCGCTCTGTCCAGTGGGGTTCACATTCGCGCCGTCGAGAACCGTGCACCACCACATACAGCGCTCTTCAAACGTTATCCATACGTGCTTGCTAGGGGCGTCCAGAAGGGTCTGTAACGCGTTGAAGTCTTGAGTAGGCGATTTCAATACCTGTTTGATCTTGGGGAAATCGGGCTTGAGCAGGAGTTCCTTTGGAACGGGCTTCCAACCCAAGTGCATTTGCCCGTTCGCCCGAGCTACTCGCCACCATTGGCCTTGCCTCCCGTTCTTCACGTAGCGAACGGAACCTGGGAGCTCGACGTGCATGGGCGAACGCCTCCGGCTTAAACATTCGTGATGGTACCACGTTCCGAAACGTCGAGGCCGCCGTGAGTCTTGCCGTGTCTCGCAAGGGACAAGTTTTGCGGCGGAACACGAAGGCCCCAAATCAGGCCCACGCGCATCTCGAAGGTCTGCCGCAAATAAGCCGATGAAACGCGGCCGCGCTTGCGCCCCGGCCGGGCAGCAGAGACACCCCGCTTTGCCCTCAGCGCCTACGCCGCCCTCAACCCCAGCCCCGCCCGCTCCGGCAAAATCAGCTTCCCCCTCTCCACCCTCACGCCAACGAACGGGTCATTGGCGATGAGCAGGTTGCCGTCGAGATCGGCGTAGTCCACCAGCGGCGATAGGTGCGCGGCGGCGGTTACCGTCACCGAGCTCGATACCATGCAGCCGAGCATCGTTTTCATGCCGAGCGATTTCGCCACCGCGATCATGCGCCAGGCTTCCAGCAATCCGCCGCTCTTATCCAGCTTGATGTTGACGCCGTCGTATGCGCCTTTGAGCTTTGGGATGTCGGACGCGTGCCGGCAGACCTCGTCGGCGATGATCGGGATGTGTACGCGCTCGTGCACCCAGCGGGTTTCTTCCAGCATTTCCGCCGGCATCGGCTGCTCGATGAATTCGACCCCCTGCTTCTCCAGCCAGTTGATCTTGCGCACCGCCTCTTCTTTGTCTTTCCATCCTTCGTTGGCGTCCACGCGGAGCGGCTTCGAAGTCACGCTGCGCACGGCTTCGATGGTCGGCTCGCCGGTCGCCAGGCCGACTTTCACCTTGAGCACCGGAAACTCCTCCGCCTCCCGCGTCTTCTGCCGCGTGACCTCGAAGAGTATCGAACGTCCGCGCTTCAACTCCTCAGGAGAAGATCGCCGTTACGGTCCACAGCCTTGGTGGAGCCGATGGCCAGGGGCACGAAGAAGTCTGCGCCGGTCAGCTTGCATTCCTCCACCATCTGCAGCGCATACTCGCAGCGACCCAGGTCGCCAGCGCCGGTGTTGTTGGTGCCGAAAGTGAACTTGCAGCCGGCTTCCTTGGCCAGCCTGATGAAGGAAGCGCTGGGCAGCTTGTAGCGGTTGTTGATTTCGATCGCCACCTGATTCTTGGCGGCCGCGGTCACCACTCTCTCGCGGCGCGCCGGGGTCCACAGAGCTTCATAATCTGTGGCCAGTTGGTCCGGGAGATAGGTAGGGTTGACGTAGATATCGACCGGTTCGCGCTCCAGGATCCCGACGGCGCGGTCCACCAAAGTGTCCATGAACTCCTGCGGGTCGGAAATGGTGCCCACCTCGTCGGCGATCCAAGTGCGCATGCGATTGCCGCGGTTGTCGGTCCAGGTCATCGAGTCGGTGAAGACATAATCGAACTGCCGGACGGCGCTTCCGGAAAAAATCCGAGTCCACTCGCGGCCCTCGGCCTGCATGGCAATGAAGACCGGGAGACCCTTGAGACTGTCGGCGTACTTGCGCGCACCCTCGTCGCCGGTGACCGGCTGGGCTTGGCCGCCGTTGACGGCAAGACCGTACTGGATGCCGTCGCGAAGCGATTTCGAAACCGCCTGCTCGACTGAAAGCCCTCCCTTCGGATGGACGTGCAGATCCAGCATCGGGATGCCGCGCGCGCCCTGGGCCAGTATCCGCTTGAAGGTGCCGTCTGCGGCGAAGTCAGTGGCGCCGGGGAGCGCGAGGTCGTCGCGTAGCGGCCGCACCCCGACGCGTCGGAACATCACCTGAGAGGCCGGGCCATGGCATTGCAGGGCGAAGGTGCCGCGGTCCAGGAAGCGCTCCTTCTCCATGCCCGGCGGGATGATGGCGGGCGTGGGCTCGAAATAATCCACCATCAGCATGCCGTTGAGCCGCACCTGTACGTTCTTGCCACGCACGGCTAGATGGAGCTTGAACCACTCGTTGTCCGGGACGTACTGCCGGTAGTTGTTGCGCAGGTTGCACAGAGAGCCGGTCCTCATTTTCTCGCCGGGTTGGGTGTTGTTGATCTTGACCTCGCAGCCTTTGTTGGGCCAACCGGTGTCCTGGTAGGCGGTGTGGAAATAGATCCCGGAGCTGCAGGAGGGGCGGGTCATCGCTTCCGCTTCGAGTTCGAAGTTCTTGAAGTCGGCGCCGCGGACCGGACCGGTATAGAACAGGTGGCACATCGGGCCATTAGCGGAGAGCAGCCCGTCAGCCACCTTCCACGAATTCAGCTTGCCCTGCGGCTTCCAGCCGTGTAAGTCACGGCCGTTGAACAACTCCACCCAGCCGTCGTTCTGCGCGTGCAGTTGGGCGGCCGCCATGGTTCCGACGAACGCCCGCCGAGTCAAATCGAAACTGTGCATAGGCTGAGTCTCCTGCCGGTCCTCCCGGCCTCAATATAACCCATCTCGACTACGGTAACTCTTCGCGGCAGTCGCGCCACACACCATCGGCCTCGGAGTGCGGAGCTTGAGTGAGTTCTCGCCGCACCGATGGCTTACCACTTTCGCCACCCCCATGACCACGGCAACGACGTCATACAGACCGGACGTCCGCTTGTGGTCCCTTTGGCGCTGCGATCACGCCCCGCGGGTCCAATCTCCACGAACGCTTCCGGCCAGCTTCCGGGTCAGGAATTGCTTGCGCCGTCATGGATCCTCGATGTTGTCGACGGTGTTGCCCAGGGTTGCAAGCTCCGTGGATCGCGCCAGCCATCACCGGCAGGAACAGCGGATGAGCGCCGCAGACGCCACGTAACGCAACAACTTGGGGATGCCCGCGAGATTCTTTTCGGTGTCCCGGAGGGTTTTCTCCACAATCTGTTAGTCTAGGGGAGGAATCATGGAACGCCATAATGCGACCCATGCGATGCGGGCGCTCTGCAGATGGCTGCCGATTGCAGAGGCCGTCGGGCTCGATTGCCCGCTCTTCGCGCGAAGCGCTCGCGGAGTTGACACGGTTACCGTCGTCCATTCGTCTGGCGGCCACGTCGTCAGGGAGGGTCAGTTCCAATGACGCCAGCCAGTCTATCCCGGCGGCGGTTCCTCAACACGGCGGCGCTTGCCGCCGGCGCGACAGGGCATGCCGCCGCGGACGTCAAACCGGCCGATCTGCCCAATCTCGTCATCAAAGAAGTCAAGGCATATGTCACCGATTCCGGGCGTCTGGCCTCGGTCGTCACCGAGAGCGGCATCGAAGGCAACTGCACGCTCCAGACCCGGGTCTTCCACGCGGACTGGGACAACCGCGGCTGGGTGGAATACGCCAAAGGTTTGCTGGTCGGCAAGAACGCGCTGGACCACCTGCAGTTCACCGCGCAGTACATCCCGGTGCGGCGCCACTACGGCCAGAGCTCCTACGCCTCGGCCATCGATATCTGCCTGTGGGACCTGCTCGGCAAGGCGCTCGGGCTGCCCATCTACCGGCTTCTCGGGTCGCACAAGAATCGCATTCTGGCATACGCCAGCTCGCAACACATCCCGGCCAAGACTCCGGACCCATACGTCGAAGTGGCATTGAAGATGAAGGCCGAGGGCTTCCGGGCCTTCAAGCTCAATCCACCGCCGGTTACATCGGATGGCGATAGTCACTACCGGTTGGATATCGAGATATGCAAAGCATTGCGCAAGGCGCTCGGCGACGACTTCATCCTGCTCCATCACGGCGTCGGCAATTACACGCGCTATGAGGCGATGGAGGTGGGCCGCGCCCTGGATGAGTTGCATTTTCGAGGCTTCGAGGACCCACTGCCATCCACCGATATCGAGGGCTTGGCGGAGTTGTGCCGCGCCCTCAAAGTGCCAGCCATCGTGGGAGAGTTTGTGTTCTCCGTGTACGACTACGGCGAGTACATCCGGCGCGGCGCGGCCGGTATGTTGCGTTTCGTAGTGGACAATGTGGGCGGCATTACCGGCGGGATGAAGATCGGCACACTAGCGGAGTGCTTCGGAATGGAATGCACTCCGCACGGAGTAGGCAACGTGCTGCACCAGGCTGCCCACTTGCATTGCGAGTTGGCGATGCCCAACAGCGCGTTCGTCGAGGTGCCCGCGCCCCAGGGCGCCCGCGACGCGCAGCCTTACATGAAGGACCACATCCGCATTGCCAACGATGGCTATGTGGATGCGCCTTCGAAGCCGGGCCTGGGGTATGAGATCGACCGTGACGCGCTCGACAAGCTCACGCGGCAGGTGGAGCGCTGAAAGAGTAGGAAGTTCGCTGATGGCACACAGAATCGTTCGGTGGTCGCTTCCAGTGCTGGTCGCCACGTCGCTGGCGTTTGCGCAAACCAAGCCCATCCCGCAACTGGTCAGGAGGGACGGCCGGTTCCGTTTCCTGGTGGATGGCAAGCCGTTCCTCATCCTCGGCGGCCAGGTGGGCAACTTCAGCGCCTACCCCGACCGCATGGAGGACGCGTGGCCCACCTTCAAGGCCATGAGCCTGAATACGGTCGAGTATCCGGTCTATTGGAACGTGATCGAGCCCGAGGAAGGCAAGTTCGACTTCACCGATTTTGACCGGATACTCCTGGGCCTGCGCTCACAGGGGCTCCGCGCCGACGTGCTGTGGTTCGGCACCTGGAAGAACGGCGCGATGGACTGGGCGCCCAACTGGGTCAAATCCGATCCCAAACGCTTCCCCAGGGTGATCGATTCCGGAGGCAAGCCCACTCGGTCGCTGTCGCCGGTGTCGAAGGTTAACCTGGACGCCGACCGCAAGGCATACTCGGCCATGATGAAGCACCTCCGCGAGATCGACGAGGCCGACCGCACCGTCATCATGGTGCAGGTGGAAAACGAGCCCGGATCGCTGGCCAGCGTGCGCGACTTCTCGCCGGAATCCAACAAGCTGTTCAACGGACCGGCTCCGGCGCAACTGGTAACGGCCCTCAAGAAGAAGTCGGGCACGTGGAAAGAAGCGTTCGGCCGCATCGCGGATGAAGCCTTCCAGGCGTACTACCTTTCCAGCTATATCAACGAGGTCGCCAAGGCGGGCAAACAGATCTATCCTCTCCCGACCTATGTCAATGTGTGGAACGGCGGTTACGGCACTAACGATAACTTCGAACGGTTCGACCGGCCGGGGGAGACTTATCCCAGCGGCGGCGCGGTGTCGCACATGCTGGACCTGTGGAAGGCCAACGCGCCCGATGTGGACATGATCGCGTCGGACAACTATCACCAGAATCCCATCACGTACCTGAAGATCCTAAGCAACTACACCCGCCCGGATAATCCGCTGCTGATCATCGAGACCGGCAGCGGGATCGCGGCGCGCGCCTTTTTCTATGCGGTGGCGGACTACTCGGCGATCGGCTTCGGCCCCTTCGGCGTGGACGGCGCTCCCGGCGCGGCCCTGCGTCCCGACATGGCTGCCGTTGCGGCCGATTTCCGTGTCGTTCAATCGGCGATTCCGGTGATCACGGAGTTGCAGGGGACCGGCAAGTTGCAGGCGGCGGTGGAGGAAACCGGCACCGGGGCGCGCAACCTGATTTTCTCGAACTACGATGCCCTGGTCCGTTTCCGTCCGCCCGGCCGGCAACCGGCGGGATCGGTCGGCGCAGCGCCGGCGGCGGCCCCGGGTGAACCGTCGGGCCGCGTGCTCATCGCCGAGCTCGCCCCGGACGAGTTTCTGATCATGGGCTTCGATTCCACCGTGGAGTTCCGGCCCGTGCAGGGGTCGGATTACACGGCGGCGCAGTTGCTCTCCAACGAAGAAGGCGTTTACGAGAACGGTGTTTGGAAACGGACCGTGCTCGGGACAACCTCGCAGGGCGATTATTCCGGCCCGACCGTCAGACTCTCCGCACACGGGGCCATGATTCGCGTCAAGTTGATGAGGTATTAATAGGACACCGCGCAACGCCTACCCGTCCTTACAAGCGTAGCGGCGCGGTATGGGCCGCGCCGCGCCGAAGAGCGGACCTACGCCTTGTAATCCCACTCCTTGCGGTAGGGCGTGTCGACGAGAGTGTTGGCTGCGTCGTCGTTGGTGAATTTCATGGCCTTC
>Ga0187864_10004914_pt1 | contig 10255 bp, 9 predicted proteins | sample June2016WEW_11_4_FD_132985 | JGI IMG/M metagenome (GOLD analysis project Ga0187864, IMG submission 132985) | Peatland microbial communities from SPRUCE experiment site at the Marcell Experimental Forest, Minnesota, USA - June2016WEW_11_40 | ecosystem: Environmental > Terrestrial > Soil >... | reverse complement strand
TGCGGCACGAATGCGTCGCTCTCAAAAAAGCGGACAGGTTTGGGTCCCCCCCCCTCCCGCCTCCGATCACGAAAAATGGCAGGAAACTGCCAGAAATCGCAGATACCATGTCAGGAGTTGTGGCTCTCAGTATCCATCAGGGCGAGCGCCGCCACGAACAGGCCGTTCCCGAATGCCAGGCCGCCCGTATAGCCGTAGCTCAGGTCTGTGGGTAACCAGTACCCCGCCGGCCCTCCCATAACCGAGTAGCCAGGAGGGCCGTCCTGGGCCGTCCAAGTGATCCCGTCCGACGAGGTGGCGATAAGGCCTACTGAACCGTCAAGCTCGGGGTCGTAACCGTCCTCGCCCACGACCACATAGGTGCCGTTGCCATACGTGATGCCCAATGGTACTTCCATGGGGACGAAACCGGAGCAGGTCCAGTTCATGCCGTCTTGGGATCTCCAGACGGACCCGCCTGCAAACCCCCAGAACTGGCCGTTGGCGAAAGCGACGCTGCCAAGGAAGTTGTCTGGCAGGGGCGCATATCGCTGCCATTGGTCAAGCGGGTCGTTCGTCTGGGCCAACGCCTGGCCCCCAAGGGCCAGGAACACCGCAGCGTAAAGGAGTGATCTCATGGCTCAATGCTTGCTCAGCGCCCGTTGGCTGTTCCGGGGTTCCACCAGAGCAGGCCACGGGCGCTGTTAGTTTGTTCGGCGGCGAACTGGTTGAGGCGGACGAATTGGACGTGGCCGGCCAGGGCGAGGATGTCCGCACCGGGACCGTGAATCCGGGTCAGCGCGGTCATCTGGTCGGGATAGACGCTGCCGTCAGCATAAGCGTAGCCGCCCACCGGCGGCTGGCCCAGGTTCTCATCCGGCTCCCATAACAGCCAGCACATCGGGCTCCAGAGGTCGCTCGTCCGCCACGTCGCCGAGGGGGCCCCCTGCAAGTACAGTTGCCCAAAGGCGCAGACCGCCCCGTTCATCAGGTAACTGCACAGCTTGTTGATGCGCTGCGAATAGTACTGGCTCCTGAGGTTCGCGGGGCACAGATAAACGCCCGGGTCGCGCAGGTACGAAAACCAAAGCCCCTGCTGCCAGGCGGCAACCGGGTTGGCGCTGTACTGGCTGGCCGTCGGGTCGGGCGGGACGCCGGGAGTGTAGAGCCAGCCGCCCACAGAACGGAAGGGCGGCCCGCAGGGGTCAGGGTCGGGAGAAACGGCGCCGAGGGTCTGCCAATTTGGCCAGGCCATGAAATCGCGGTTGTCGAAGGCGTACATGCTCGCCGCCTGGCCCATCTGCGAGAGGTCGCTCGAGCAAACCGCCCGGTAGGCCTTGGCCTTCCCCTTGGCCAGGGCCGGCAGCAGCAGCGCGGCCAGAACGGCGATGATGGCGATCACCACAAGCAACTCGACAAGCGTAAAGGCCAAGCCGCCCCCTCGTCCCGCTGCGGGCTTCGCGCCTTGGCCCGATGCCGATTGCTGACGAAGCTCTTTCATATTTTCGGCAAAGTTTGCGACAAAGGACGCGACAAAGTTCTGGAGCCGGAGTTTTTCGGGCGCGCTCCAAGACTAGTCTCTGGTCCTGAAGCTGTAACTGACCGGCTCGAGGGGCACGCCGCCGGCGCTTTGAAAGTTCTTGTGCGACGGGCTGTTGAGGCCCAGCCGATACGCGGACCCGGGTTTGAGGACGACCGGCAGCACGCAGACCTTGTGCTCCTCCGTCCAATAAGGTTTCTTGCCCTCCGGGCCCGCAGGGAACTCAGGACCGCCCCCCGTCCAGGAAAAGCCCTCGCCCATAGCCATGTTGAACTCGACACGCAACTCCTTGAGGTTCGGGTCCACGTCCCTGGCGCCGTTGAGCGGTTTGAGGCTGACGATCTTCGGCAGGCTGACCTTGCGTTTGATCTCCTCGCTGGCGCCCTCGGTGGCGAAGTAAATGGCCGAAGGGCTGGCCGACGCGCCAGCCACGCTGCGGAAGTTGCGAAAGCTGGTGGAATTGATCCCCACGCGATAATAATGGGCGGGCGCGAGGTTGACCGGCAAGACGCAGGTCCGCTTGTTGCGCCACTGCGCCTTTTGTCCCGGCGCGCTAAGAGGGAAATCCGGACCGCCTCCGGTCCAAGACATCCCACGCTCCATGTCACGGTCAAAGGTGACCGTAATCTCCTTGAGTGCGGGACTGACCTCCGTCTCGCCGATGCGCGGAGAGGTGGCTACGATACGGGGCGGCCCTTGCTCGTCTTCCGCTTTGGAGGCTGCGGCGCCGGGTCCCGGTTGGGCCTGCGCCAGTGTGGCCGAGGCGAGCGTGGCGAGCACCGATGCCGCCAGCGCCTGCCAACGAGGGTTCTTTTCGGTTTTTGTCTTCATGCTGATCTTCCATTCTGTTGGTTTTCTGGTTGCTGCTATTCCGCTCCGGCCCGGCGCAACCTCCGGGCCGGCAAGTTAATCTTTCGTCTTGAAGGTGTAGCTGACCGGGTCCAATGGCACGCCGCCGGCACTCTGGAAATTCACGTGCGACGGGCTGTTGAGGCCCAGTTGGTAGGTCCGGCCCGGCTTGAGTTGGACCGGCAGCACGCACGTCTTCCCATCGTCCGTCCAATAAGGCCGCTTGCCCTCCGGGGCCTCCGGGAATTGCGGGCCGCCCCCGGTCCAGGAGAACCCTCCGCCCATAGGCACGTCGAAGGTGACGCGCAACTCGGTCAGGCCCGGGCTGACATCCTGCCCGTCGTTGGGCGGATCCAGGTTGATCACCTCCGGCTTGCGCGCCTTGAGATTGAGTTCCTCGCTTGCCCCCTGGGTGGTAAAGTAAATGGCCGAGGGCAGGGCCGCCACGCCATGAGCGTTGCCGAAGTTCTGGAAACTGGTCGAGTTGATTCCGACGCGGTAGTATCGCGCCGCATCGAGCTTCACCGGCAAGACGCAAGTGCGCGCGTCCCGCCATTGGACTTTGGCGCCCTCGGGCGACGCCGGGTAGTCCGGGCCGCCCCCGGTCCACGAGAACCCTTCGCCCATGTCCTGGTCGAACGTGACCGTGATCTCCGCGATGGCAGGGTCGACCCCGGTGTCTCCCACGCGGGGTGAGGTGGCAATGATATTTGGCGGGCGCAGTTGGCGTTTCAATTCCTCGCTCGCACCCCGGGTTGTAAAGCAGACTGCCGAGGGTGTCGCGGGCGTCCCCGCCACGCTGCGGAAATTGTGGTAGCTCTTGGAGTTGATGCCGATGCGGTAGTAACGCCCCGCCTCGAGTTTCACGGGCAGGACACAGGTGCGATGGTCCTCACGCCAGGCCGCCTTTCTCCCCTCTGGCGACGCCGGAAAGTCGGGGCCGCCACCCGTCCAGGAGAACCCGCCCCTCATGTCGCAATTGAACGTGACGGTGATCTCCGTCTGCGCCGGGTCGACCTCGGTCGCTCCGGCTTCGGGGGAAGTGGCGACGATGGCAGGAGGCGATTGGCCGTCTGTGGAAGCACGGGCTGGCGCACCCTCCGCGCCGCCGTCGGCCTCCGCCACGCTCCGGGCGTCCGTCAGTGTCAACAGGCCAAGGCCGGCGAAGAGCGCCACTGCCACCGCCGCTCCACGATTGGTTTTTTTGAACCTGGCTATCATCTCGATTCGTTCCTTCATTTGGTTCTTGTTTTCCACTGTCCCGGCCAGGCTCGGCGTCCAGGCCGTGCAGCCGAAGCCCTCGAGCAACTTGATAATCGTGCGGCCATAAGGCTGGTTCTCCTTTTCCTTGGCGTAGGAGAGCGCCAGCGCGTCGCAAGCCAGTTCCCGGTCTCCGCGCATGCGATGGAATCCCCACCATACCAGCGGGTTGAACCAGTGCAGAATCTGCAAGGCCGTCATCACCCACCCGGTCGGAATATCGTGGCGCTTTAAATGGCCCAACTCGTGCAGGAACACGTAGCGCAATTCCTCGAGGGAAAAACTGGCCGCCAGGCCCGCGGGCAGCAACAGGCGCGGCCGCACGAAGCCGAAAAGAGACGGGCTCGTCACCGCCCCGGTCTCGACCAGCGTCACCGGCGTGCGGACTCCCATCAGTTGCTTGCAGTCCTCGAGCAGATTGAGCACGGGGGCATTGACCAGGGGGCGGCAGCGCGTGACCCGCTTCCAGATGCGGTAGTGCGTGGCGGCAAGGCAAAGCGCCAGCAAGAGAGCCCCGGCTGACCAGAGCCACAGCACCCACCCGAGGTTCGCGCCCAAAGGCGGCGCGGCCGCGGCCGGTTCGAGCCCCGGCCCTTCCGCCGCCCCTGCGTCCGTGACGCTGGCCGGCGCCGGCGCCGCGGCCCGGTTCTCCACTCCCGGGGCTGCCTGCCCCGTCGCCGTCACCGCGGCCCCGCCTGAGAAGCGCAAATAATTGAACAAACTGACCGGCGACGGCGCCGTCCAGGGCAGGGACAGCCGGATAAGGACCAGCAGCCAAAGCCCGTAGCGCCAGCGTGGGTTGAGCCGGCGGCCCAAAATCAATTGCGCCCCCAGCACCAGCACGATAAGCACCGCGGCCTGCCATGAGGCCTTGAACAGAGAAGAGAGATGGCGCAATTCGATGAACTCTTGCATAGGAGGCCTCGCTTTGTCTTCAGTCCGTTTTTTCCAGCAACCGCTTCAACTCGCGGATTTCCTCGGCCGACAACTTCTTGCGCTCGACGAAATGGGCCAGCATCGGCCTGAGCGAGCCCCCGAATACTCGCCCCAGAAATGACTCGCTCGCCGCATCGATACAGTCGGCTTCCCGGACCAGCGGACGGTAGAGATACGCCCGCCCTTCCCTGCTGAACCCGAGGGCCTTTTTCTTGATTAACCGGTTCAGAAAGGCCTTCGCGGTCTTGGGGTGCCAGGTCGCGTCGGCCTGCGTCAGCCTCTCGATGATGAATCCCGCCGTACACGGCCCCTCGGCCCAGACGATCTTCATCAGTTCCCACTCGGTTTCGGAAATCTTCGGTATTCTTTTCATGCGCGTTTTAGTGACTGCTTTTATAATCGTCACGAGATTACGTATTTAATCTAAAAACGTCAAGAGAATTTTTGACTTTTTTTTGACTTTTTTTGAGTTCTTCCGGCACATGGCGCTTCTTTGCCCCGAAGGGGCCTCCGACAATAGCCCGGCGCTTCAACGCTTGTCATTACCCAGATCTTCTCCGAACATATTTCAGTTAGCCTTATTATCATGAATTGCGAAATCCCTTGGAAATCGGTCGAGTCCAGCACATGCCAACCAGGTGACCGGCCATCGTTCTTGCCCCCGGCGAGCTGGCTCGGACCCCGCTAGGGGTGGCCTGTTTATAGCGCCGGGGCAGCCACCCCCCTCCTTCTTTTTGTTTTTCAGCGGCGCGGGTCTGCCCATGGAATTGCCCGCCTGCCCCGCGCCGCTGAAAAACAAAAAGAACGGTGGTCGATCGCGGTTCTATCCTATAAATCGCACCCCCGCAAAGCACTCGGCTTGCCAAACCCTACATGCCCACATGCCGTTGGCGCGCAAAAACCCCAGGCTCACAGGAGGAGGTTCTTGTCTGTGGAATCTGCGCAATCTGTGGCCGGATTTTTGATAGGGCGCGGGACACTGGCGTTGCGGGCGCGGCCTTCGGCCCAGGCGCGCAGGCAGTGGATCTGCTCGGCCATGGTCCTGGCCAAGGGCACGGTTTGCGCCAGGGCGGTGAGGACGTGGGCGGTGGTCAACTGCTCCCTGGCGTAGAAGGCGTCGTAGAGGGCGCTGTTGATGGCCTCCTCGATCTCGGCGCCGCTGAAGTCATGGCTGGCCTGGGCGAGGGCCTCGAGGTCGAACCCGGCGGGATCGCGCCCGCGTTTTTGGAGGTGAATGGGGAAGACCTCCATGCGTTCCTCCAAGGCCGGCAAATCGACAAAGAAGATTTCGTCCAGGCGCCCCTTGCGGAGCAGTTCGGGGGGGAGTTGGGAGATGTCGTTGGCGGTGGCGGCCACGAACACGGGGGCCTGCTTTTCCGAAAGCCACGTCAGGAAGGTCCCGAAGACCCGGGCGGTCGTGCCGCCGTCGCTGGCGCCCGAGCCTTGGGAGCCGGCAAAGGCCTTGTCGATCTCGTCCACCCAGAGGATGGCCGGGGCGACCGATTCGGCGACGGAGATGGCGCGGCGGACGTTTTCTTCCGAGGACCCGATGAAGCTGTTGAACATGCGGCCCATGTCGAAGCGGAGGAGGGGCAATTGCCATTGGGTGGAGACGGCCTTGGCGCAGAGGCTCTTGCCGCAGCCCTGCACGCCGAGCAGGAGGACGCCTTTGGGGGCCGGCAGGCCGAAGGCGCGGGCCTCGGGAGAGAACGCCAGGGCGCGTTTGTTCAGCCAGTCCTTGAGGACCGCCAGGCCGCCGACCTCGGCGAAACTCTGGCTTGTGGCGTAGTACTCGAGCAGGCCGCTCTTGCGGATGATCTGCTGCTTCTCCGCAAACACATCGTTGATATGCTCACCGCTGAGCCGGCCGTCCTTGACGATAATCTTGGCAAAGACGTTTTCGGCCTCGCCCAACGTCAGACCCAGGGCGGCCTGCAACAGGCGCTCGCGCCCGACCGGGTCGAGGGCGATGCTCACCTGCTTGAACTCCTTGAGGTCCTCGATGATCTTGTCCAGCAACTCGGCGAGGTCTTCCGGCCCGGGCAGCGGATAGTTCAGGACGGTGATTTCCTTTTCCAGTTCCGTTGGGATCTCCATCAGGGGCGAGATCAGGATGACCGTCTTGAAGCTGTTCTTGAGGTGGAGCGCGATTTCCTTGAGCTTGCGGATGACGGCGAAATTGGTTTTGGTCAGGAAGGGGTGAAGGTCCTTGAAGATGAAGATGGCGGGTTCGACCTGGTCGATGACCTGGTCGAGAGCGGCGATCGGGTCTTTGGTGGCGGCGTTGCGGACTTTCTGGGCCTGGATGGAGGTGCCGGCCGGGACGATGCCGGTGCTGTAGCTCCACTCGAAGGCCTTCTTCTGGCGTTTCCTGGCGATCTCGACCACCAGGCCCTGCACCCGCATCTCCTCGCTGCTGATGAGATAGAGGATCGGGTAGCGCGCCCGGATGAGGGTTTCCAATTCGCCTTGAAAGCTCATAATCGGCCCAAGAGCCGCCGCCACCAGGAGGAGCGCGCCGCGGGCAACCGGGCCAGCGATTCCTGCAGGCGCCGCCCGATGCTTGGCGGCACAGGGGTGTGCAGCGCGTCATGCCGCAACATTTCTTCGGCGCTCCCAAACTCCAAGGGCGCCGATTGCTGCTGCTGTTGTTGGGCGTCTTGGTGCTGCTCCTGGGAATTGAACTGGATCTGGCGTTTCATAGCTCAAGCGCTTTTCTCGAACAGGACGGCAAAGGCCTTGCGGGCGCGATGCAACTTGCCCCGGACCGCGTCGGGCGTTTGGTCCGTGAGCGCGCCGACCTGCTCATAGCTCAATTGCTGGTCGGCTACGAGCAAGAGGAGGAGACGATATTCGGCGGGCAACCGATCGAGGGCCTTTTGGATGCGCTGGCCCAGTTCTTTGGTCTCGAGCACCCGCAAGGGCGAATCGGTCCTGGCTGGCGCCGTCTCCCAGAGCGCGTCATCGGCGTTGGTGAAAATATGGCGGTCGTGCCAGGCCGCTTGCAGGTTGCGGCAGTGGTTAATGGCAATCCGGTAAAGCCAGGTCCGCCATGACGATTCCCGGCGGAACTGGTCCATCTTGCGAAAGGCCTTCAGGAACACGTCGTGGGTCGCATCCTCGGCCTTTTGCGGATCGCCCAGCAGCCGCAACGCCAGGTAGAAGATCGCCCGGCTGTGCTCGTTGTAAACCTGTGCAAACTCGGAATCCACCCACCCGGCCGGCGGCTCGCCCGGCGACGGGCCGGGGTGCGCGCGATGGCCGGGCGGGCGCGCTGCCGGGCGGGGTTCGGGCGCGGTCATCGCGCCGTCCGCCTCGTCCGCGCGCTCATATTCTGCCGGCGGCTTGCTCACAAGTATGCTCACCGACCGTTAGACCATGCTTCGGGGCGAATGTCACGCGCGAAGCGCGAAATCCGAAGGGCGAAATCCGAAGGCCGAAGGGCGAAATCCGAAATCCGAAGCCCCGAAATCCGAAGGAAATCCGAAATCCGAAATCCGAAATCCGAAATCCGCATCCGGTACCTCATTCGGTGCGGTCACAGCTTGAAACGGAAGCGCCTGTGGCCTCAGCATTGAGGGTAGAGCCAATGCCCGAAAGCTCTGCGAACTCGGCCTTCGGATTTCGGGGCTTCGGATTTCGGATTTCCTTCGGATTTCGGCCTTCGGATTTCGGATTTCCCGCCGGGCTTCGGGCTTCGGGTCAGCCGCGTCGCCGCGTGCCCAGGAGCGACTCGGCGACCAGGAGGAGCAGGAGTGCGGCCACGGGCCAGTGAAAGCGGTCCACGCCCAGTTTGCGGCCGGGGACCGAGCCGGTGGTGCTGTTGAGGGACTGGACGGCAAGGCGGACTTTGGCCAGGCCCTCGCCCAGGGGTCCGAGGGGAAAATAGGAGCCGCGCGTAGCCTGGGCGATGGCGCGCAGGGTGTTTTCATCCAGCCGGCTGCGCACGACCTCACCCTTGCGGTCGCGGACCAGTTCGGGCTTGCCCTGTTCGTTGAGCATCTGAATCTGCGTTCCGGCCGGGGTGCCGACTCCCACGGTGAATACGACCACGCGCTGTTTTGCGAGGGATTGGGCCATGCGGACGCCGCCCTTTTCGAGGTCCTCACCGTCGGTCACCAGCACCAGCAGTTTGAGTCGGTCACTCTTGTCCATGGCGCGGAACCCTTCGTCGAGCGCGCGGCCAATGTCGGTGCCGAGCACCGGGATGGTCTTATCGTCGAGGACGCTGAGGGCTTCCTGGAAGGCGCCGTAATCGAAGGTGAGGGGGCATTGCAGAAAGGCCTGCCCCGCGAAGGCGACCAAGCCGACGCGCCCGCGGCCGTGGTGCTGGACATAATCCAGAACGGCGAGTTTGGCCCGCTGGAGCCGGCTGGGGGAGACATCCGTGGCCAACATGCTCCGCGAGCAATCCAACAGGAAGACCATGTCCTGGCCCAACAGGTACCCCGCGTCGGTGCGTTCGCCCCACTGCGGGCGGGCCAAGGCCAGGCCCACGGCTGCCACCGCCAGGACCACAAGCGCGTCTTTGACCCGGCGGCGGAGCGGGCTGTGCGAGGCGGTCAGGTCCTTGACGAACTCCGGCGCCGCGATTCGGGCCAGGTGCTTGCGCCGCATCCAGGCGGAATACCGCTGCAACGCCGCCAGCACCAAAGGCCCGAGCGCCGCCAGCCAGAGCCACGACGGTTCCGCAAAGTGAGGATTGGCCAGGGAGGAGGTCATTCGAGCGCAGGGTTAGATGTCCGAAGGTCGAAGGCCGAAGGCCGAAAGAAGGCCGGATGGAAATCCGAAATCCGAAGGCCGAAATCCGAAGGAAATCCGAAATCCGAAATCCGAAATCCGAAGGCCGAGATCGCAAAGCTTTTGGGCGTCGGCTCGGCGCTCAACACTGAGTCCACAGGCGCTTGCGTGTCGCGCAGCCACCGCACCGAATGAGGGGCCGGATTCGGGATTTCGGATTTCGGATTTCGGATTTCGGGCCATCTTCACGGGACCCTCCGCAAGCGGGTGTTGGACAGAAGCATTTCGAGGGTAAAGAGGCCGAAGGCGGCGAGCAGGGGCCATTGGAACAGAGGCCGGTAGCTGGTGAAGCGTCTGAGCTTGACCTCGGTTTTTTCAAGGCGATCGATGTCGTTGTAGATGCTTTGGAGTTCGCGGCGGTTGGTGGCGCGGTAGAACTTGGCCTTCGAGAGGGCGGCCATCTTGCCGAGGACGCTGTAGTTGGCCGGCTGGAGGGTCATGGAGGGGATGAGATTGCCCTGGGGGTCAAAGAGGAGTTTGCCGGTGGCGGGGTCGAAGGCGTACAACGGGTAGGGCTCCTCGATGCCGATGCCGATGGTATAGACTTTTTCGCCCAGGGCGGCGGCGAGTTGGGCGGCCTGCAAGACCCGGGCGGTGAAATTGCCGGGCATGGGGGCGTCGGGGAGGCGGCCGAGGGCGCGGTTCAGGGCCTCCTCGACCAGGGCCTCGGCCCGGTCTTCGGGATGGGCGGCCAGCCAGGCGCGCAGCCTGGCCTCGTCAGCCGGGGAGGGGTGGGGGCGCCACCCGGCCTCTCGCCACTGCTCGTGGTTTCGCTTGTCGTTCATAGCCGTGACAGGTTCATCAGGTGATAAACCGCGCCGGGGGGAAAGTTGCGCTTAAGGCTCGGTCCAGGCGCCGGTGCGGAGGTAAGGTTTGAGTTTCTGTTTGAGG
>Ga0187864_10004913_pt1 | contig 10256 bp, 9 predicted proteins | sample June2016WEW_11_4_FD_132985 | JGI IMG/M metagenome (GOLD analysis project Ga0187864, IMG submission 132985) | Peatland microbial communities from SPRUCE experiment site at the Marcell Experimental Forest, Minnesota, USA - June2016WEW_11_40 | ecosystem: Environmental > Terrestrial > Soil >... | reverse complement strand
GAGCCCGCGCGATCTCAACCTGCCGGGACGCGAGCTCAAGGGCATTCATTTCGCCATGGAATACCTGCCGCAACAGAACCGCCGCTTGGCCGGCGACGCTGTGGCCGGGCAAATCCTGGCCACAGGCAAGCGGGTAGTGATTATCGGCGGCGGGGACACAGGCGCAGACTGCCTCGGGACCTCCCATAGGCAGAAGCCGGCGTCGGTTCATCAGTTCGAGATCCTGCCCATGCCGCCCCTCGACCGCTCTCCCAATACGCCCTGGCCACTGTGGCCGATTCAGTTGCGGACCGAAAGCGCCCATCAGGAGGGAGGGATTCGAGAGTGGGCAGTGGCCACAACCCGGCTTAGTGGCGACGAAAATGGCCACGTAAAACAATTGCATGGGATTCGGGTGGGGCCGCCCCCCAAGTTTGAGCCGCTACCCAGAACGGACTTTACGCTCGGCGTGGATCTGGTGCTGATCGCCATGGGCTTCCTCGGCCCCGTCAAGAATGGAATGATCGAAGCGCTGGGCGTGAAGCTCGATGCGCGGGGCAATGTCGAGGCTGATGCGAATCACATGACCTCGGTTCCCGGCGTCTTCACCGCCGGCGATATGCGCCGCGGCCAATCACTCGTTGTGTGGGCTATTGCTGAGGGCCGCAAGGCGGCGCGCGGCATCCACAAATACTTGAAGGAGGAAGCCGGGGTGTGCTCCCCAATTGTCGAATCAACACGGCGGTGGTAGAATTGCGCCCATGAATCGAAGAACATTTCTGTTTGCCGCGGCGGCTGTCGCCGGCCTGCATACCGAAGCAGAAGCTGCTTCCATACCCATCATTGACACGCACATCCATCTCTACGACCCCACACGCCCCCAGGGCGTGCCTTGGCCCGCCAAGGACGAGACTCTCCTTTACCGGCCTACGTTGCCTTCCCGGTTCCGGAGCGTCACGAAAGGGCTGGGCATCGCCGGCGTGATCGAGGTTGAATGCAGTCCCTGGTTGGAGGATAACCAGTGGGTTTTGGATGTTGCGGCGAAGGACAAGATTATTGTCGGTACCGTGGGAAACCTGGAGCCGGGCAAGCCGGACTTCCGTAAGCATATGGAAAGGTTCCACCGGAACCCGCTGTTTCGCGGCATTAGATACGGCAATCTGTGGAATAGGGACTACCACGCGCAGTTCTCCGCGCCGGAATTCCTTTCCGACCTCAAAGCTTTTGCGGATGCCGGTCTGGAGTTGGATTCCCCGCAACCTGACCCGGTTTTGATCGGGGACTTGGTGCGGCTCACGGATCGGATTCCCAGCTTGCGAGTGGTGATCGATCACCTACCGAACGTTGAGCCCCCCACGGAATCGCAGGCTCGTAGTGTATATGAGTCTAATCTGCGCGAACTGGGGAAACGGCCCCAAGTCTACGTCAAAGTCTCCGAAGTCTTACGCCGGGTCGGCGGTCGAGTCCCTGATGACCTGAATTTCTACCGGGCGAGACTGGATGAAATATGGGAGATCTTCGGCCAGGACCGGCTGATATACGCCAGCAACTGGCCGGTCAGCGATCTCAAGGCAGCATACCCAATAGAGCTGAAAGTAGTCCGCGAGTACTTCACCGGCAAGGGCCAAGAGGTTGCGGAGAAGTTCTTCTGGAAGAATTCAAGCGTCGCGTACCGTTGGGTCAAGCGCGAGCCAAGCCAGCCAGAACCCATAAAAGCCTGATAAGCATGAATCGAAGAACATTTCTGAATACCGCGGTGGGGATCGTCGGTTTGTGTATGGATGCCGAGGCGGCTTCCATGCCGATCATTGACACGCACATCCATCTCTTCGACCCGACACGCCCCCAGGGCGTGCCTTGGCCCGACAAGGACGATACGATCCTGTACCGTCCTGCGTTGCCGGACCGCTATCGAAGGGTCACGAAGGGGCTCGGCATTGTGGGCGCGATTGAGGTGGAATGCAGTCCATGGTTGGAGGATAACCAGTGGGTTCTGGATGTTGCAGCGAAGGACACGATCATTGTCGGGACCGTCGGAGACCTGCAGCCAGGCAAGCCGGACTTCCGCAGGCATTTGGAGCGGTTCCGGCAGAACCCGCTGTTTCGGGGAATCCGATACGGGAACCTGTGGAATAGGGACTTCCGCGGACAGTTGTCCTCAGCGGGCTTCATTTCCGACCTTAAAGCTCTTGCGGATGCCGGTCTGGAGTTGGATTCCGCCCAACCCGACCCAGCTTTGATCGAGGACTTGGTCCACCTCACGGATCGCATTCCCAGCTTGCGGGTGGTGATCGATCACCTGCCGGGGCTTGAACCTCCCACAGAAACGAGGGCTCGTAGTGCGTATGAGTCTAATTTGCGCGAGCTGGGGAAACGGCCTCAAGTTTACGTCAAGGTCTCCGAAGTCCTCCGCCGGGTCGGCGGTCGAGTCCCTGATGACCTGAATTTCTACCGGGCGAGACTGGATGAGATCTGGGATATCTTCGGCCAGGACCGGCTGATCTTCGGCAGCGACTGGCCGAACAGCGATCCCTTGGGAACATACCCACAGGTGTTGAAAATTGTCCGCGAGTACTTTACGGGCAAGGGTAAAGCCGTTGCAGAGAAGTTCTTCTGGAAGAATTCAATCGCCGCCTACCGCTGGGTCAAACGCCAGCCAAGCCAGCCGCAACCCAGTCCAGCCTGATTACCTTCCCGCGTTTCGTCGCGACGTGTCGCCACCGAAGGGGAGCCGGCGGGACATCCAGCGCAGCGCTGGGGCTTGATGATTCGGATTCATTGTGACTAATCTAACCCTGCCGAGCCGGGCCGTGGTGCGGCTCTATAATAGGCGGGGCAGGGCGGAGGTCGCCGCGGCGGCGAACAAAGCTGGACCTTGAATTCAGAGGCGCCCGGATGTACATTACCCGCCGGAAGAAAACTGAACTTCTGGTTGAGAACTATAAGATGCCATGAAGATGTTGGTTTTCCCAAGAGAAGCGAAGAACCCGTATCAAAACCTGCTATATCGGGCGATGCGCGCGCGCGGCGATACTATACGGTACGTTGGCTTACTTACGTTCCTGCCCCAGATATTCTTGGGGCGTCTTTTGGGATACGACGTGTTTCATTTGCATTGGGCCAATGCATTCCTACTGCGCTCAAAACGAGAGGCGTATTGGCGTTATCTACTATGCCTCAAAGCAATAAAACTTCTGGGTTATAAGTTGGTGTGGACGGCTCATAACGTATTGCCTCATGAGCCCGCATTTCCGGACGACATCGCCGCCCGGCGGAAGTTGGTTGATGCAGCCGATCTCGTCATCGCACACTCGGAGTTGACGCTTCAGAGGCTCAGAGAGATCGGCGCGGAACCGAAGCGGTCCGTCATCATTCCCCATGGAAGCTACGTGGGCATGTATCCCGATACCATCAGCCGGGCAACTGCGCGTAACAAACTTGGATTAGCTGCGGAAACATTTGTTTATCTATTTCTTGGGACCGTTCGGGAATATAAGGGCCTTAATGATCTCCTCGTAGCATATGAAAAAATAAAAAACGGAAAGAACAAGCTTATCGTTGCCGGAATGGGATCGTCCGCCGGATACATCCCCGATGACGACCTGCAGACCTATTTTAATGCTGCGGACGTGGTGGTTCTCCCATTCAAAGAGGTTTCCACGTCAGGATCGGCCTTGCTTGCACTCTCATTTGGAAGAGCGGTGATCGTTCCCCGGTTGGGAGACCTTGATAATCTGCCCGATGCGGTAGCGTACAAATATTCTCCACAAGAATCCGATGGTTTGCTTCGTCCGATGAGAGATGCAGAACAGGATGTCGCGTTGTTACGCCAGAAATCCAGAGCGGCGCTGCGGTATGCAGAAGAGCTAGGATGGCCACTTATCGCCAGACGGACTCACGAGGCGATTGAGGACCTCTTCGCAAATTCATAGGAAGCCGCCTATGTCCAGCGGAACCAGCGAAGGGCCAACGCGTACGAGACGGCGCCCCAGAGTAGCAGAATGAGCAGACGCGTGCCCTGGGACGCTAACGAAGCGCCTCCGAGAATCGTAGCCCGCAGAGCATCATTGAGCATAGTGAGTGGCAACAATTTGACAAACGGCTGAATGACGGCGGGAAAACGCTCGTAAGAGAAAAAGACACCGGAGAACATCCACATCGGCATCATGACCACGTTGATCAGGCCGCTGACCGTTTCAGTTTTTTGGGCACGGCTGGCCGTGAGCAGACCCAGTCCCCCGAAAGAAAGCGCTCCGACCGCACTGATCAGAATAACCGATGCCCATGAACCCACCACTCGCATCTGAAACGCTATCACGCCGAATCCGAGCAGCAGGGCAAGCTCGACCAGCATCAGGCCCAGGCGGCTGCTGACCAGGCCGAGGAGAAAATCCCCCCGCCGCATGGGGGTAGCCACGAACCGCTTGAGCAACTTGCGCTGGCGCATCTGGACCAGCGCAAAACCGATACCCCACATCCCTGAATTCATCAGGTTCATGCCGAGCAACCCCGGTATCAGGAAATCAATATACCTTGCCCCAGGCTCGCTCGAGGCCTTTGAGGACACCTGTATAGCATCTTTTCTTCCTGCCGCGGCCTGCATTGCATCATTGACGACGGTGCGGGCCAGCACGCTCTCCGGACGCACCGGGTCGTATCGATATTCAAAGCCGCTGCCCGCCTTGGGGACCACGACCAGGTCGTACTTGCCGAGACGAAATTGATTGAGAGCGTCAGCCAGGGGAAGCTCGTCAGTCCGAACGGAGCCTCCTTGGAGAGAGGCTTTCAGCAGATCGAGGGCATGCGTGTCTCCCTCTCCTCCCACGATGGCCACACGATAGACGTCGGCGGGCTTATTGCGAAACGCAATCCCCAGACCCAGCGCTAAGAGTATGGGAAACACGAACACCCAGAAGATGACCTCCGGCTCGCGCCACATCTCCTTCATGCGCGCCATCATCAGTTGCCAATAACCCGCCCACCGGCTGTTTTTTGATGAGAGGGTGGGCAGCTTCGCGTCCTTCGCCGAGGCGACATCAGTTTCGTGTTCAAGGCTCAGATAACTCAATTTTACTCCTCGCGTAAACGGCGCCCGGTGAGGCGGACGAAGACATCCTCCAGGCTGGCTTGGCGGGTGGTGAGACGCAGCAGGCGCGCGCCGCTCTTCTGCAAAGCCGCCAGCAAGGCGGGGATGGTCTCGTGAGTTTCGCGCACGCTCAACATTACCCGGCCCTCTTCCACATGGACGGTCTCGACACCCGGGAGCGATCGCCACCGGTCCGACGCGCCCCAGGAGTCCCCCGTCGTCTCGAATTCCACCATCTGCTGCCCACCAAGTTCCTCGATCAATTCCGCGGGCCTGCCCGAAGCGATGGCGCGGCCATGATCAATGACCGCGACTCGATTGCAGACCCGTTCCGCTTCGTCCATATAGTGCGTAGTCAAAAGGACGGTCCCGCCACGGCGCTGGAACTGGCGGAGAATGTCCCAAAGCTGCCGCCGGCTTTGCGGGTCCAGCCCCGTCGTGGGTTCATCGAGAAACAACAACATCGGATTGGCCACCAGGGCTGTGGCTACCGCCAGCCGTTGACGTTGGCCTCCGGAGAGTTTCCCGACCCAGCTATTCGCCTTTTCGGTCAAGGCCATTTCATTCATGACTTCAAGGGTCGGGCGCGCATAGCGATAGAAGCTGCCGAAAAGCTGCAGTGTTTCGCGCACGGTGAGCTTTTCGGGTAGGCGAGTCTCCTGCAACGAGACGCCCAACACCTCGCGCAGTTCCCGGCTGTGGTCTTTCCAGGTCTTTCCGAGAATCTCGACTTCACCGGAGGTTTGCGAAAGCAGTCCCTCCAGGATTTCGATGGTCGTGGTCTTACCCGCGCCGTTGGGTCCCAGCAGCCCGAAGCACTCGCCGGTCAGGATCTGCAAATCGAGTCCCCGGACGGCCTCGACCTTGCCGTCATAGGTCATACGCAGATTTCGACACCGTACCGCCACGTCCATGGTCTGTATCATACCGAATGACACGGCCTCTGGGGAAATAATCGCAGCGACACTCTTCTCCTCCGAGGTGCTCACACACGTTGGGCAGGACAACACTCTCGTTGGGCTATTTGGCCAAAACGCTCTGGGGGCGGTGAGACTTGGCGGGGGCGCGCAAGCTAAAGGATGAGACCCTCTCCTTCCTGCCCCGAGTACTGGGGCCGGAGCAGGTCGGCACATCCATCTCTCTTTGAAACCTGTTTCTAACTCTTCAGGACCTGAATGAGTCTGGTGCAGCGCACCGAGTCCTCAGGCGATACCTTGTGTGGTTCTTCAAGCGCGATCCCGGTGCGCTCGGCGCCTACCAGCGCAAAATCCGCGACTGGGTGGCTTGGGCCGTCAAAGAGCAGTGACAAGTGACAACTTCGTTCTGGTATAATTTTAGAGGAGGGCAGAAATCATGATCAGGCCGATTTCGGTTAGTGCGTTGCCCAATTACCGAATCAGGGTCGCGTTTTCTGACGGTACTAACGGTACCGTGGACTTGTCCGACCTCGCGGGCCAAGGTGTCTTCAAGGCCTGGATGGACGTGGGGTTTTTTGAAGGCGTCCATCTCGGCCCCGGCAGGCAGATTCGGTGGAGCGAGGAGATCGAGTTGTGTCCCGATGCCGTTTATCTCCGGTTGACAGGAAAGACCCCCGAACAGCTTTTTCCACAGCTCAAACGCGAGCCTAGCCATGCCCGAGGTTAGCCGCTTCTATGGCATTGTCATTCGGATGTACTTTGCCGACCATTCCCCACCTCATTTCCATGCCGAGTACGGCGAGTACGAGGCCTTGATTAGCATCGAGGAACTAAGGGTCATCAGCGGCGGCCTGCCGTCGAGAGCCTTCGGTCTGGTCAGGGAATGGGCTCTGCTCCACCAAACGGAACTCGCTGCACTTTGGAACAAAGGTCAGCAGTTGGATCCCCTAACCAAGATTGAGCCACTGCCCTAATGTTCTGCCGATTTGATCGAGCCGGTTGGAGCTGGAGACCCGGCTCCTCTCCATGACCGGGTCCCCCCCGACGGGTTCGCTTAGCGCGCCCCCGCCGAATTCGACGCAACTTGTGCACCCTTTGGGGTGCTCACGTAGCCCTTCACCTCATTGGTTTTCACTTCATTGACAACCAACTCGTAGGGCTTTTTCGAACCGCTTACATAGAAGAAGATCGGCTCATTGATGGTGCGGTCTTTCTTTTCCACTCGGATGTCATCTGCCATTAGATCGAGGTTGAACCGGTGGCGCTTCACGTTGGTCCTCTTCAGGGCCAGGCCAACTCCTGCCACGTGCGCGGGGCTCTTGCGGTTCACGGTGAACTCGAAGTAGTCGCGCTCGCCCATTCGGCGCAGTTGCTCGATATCGTCGTGATTGGTAGCGATCAGGGTGCCGAATTCGCTGCGGGCCATGCCCAGGTCAGAGCGGACAGAGTCGAGTGCCGTCTTGGTATTATCGAGGTCGGTGCGTTGGGCGGAAACGTCCTGGTCCAGCGCGCCCACTTGCTGCTGGTCTGCCTTTTGGGCCAGTTCTGCTTGAAGTTGTTCGGACTGTTTGCGTTGATCGTTCTGAAGTTGCGTTACCATGGCGCGGGCGTGCTTCAGCTCCCCGCCCGTGGCGCCCAATCGCTTCGAGGCCCCATCCAGTTCATTTTGCAACGCATCCATTTGCTGCGCATTCGCGTTTTCGATCGCGCTCAAGCGGCCAGTGAGTTGATCCTGGAACTCCGCGCGCAGTTGTTTGCCAGTCGCGGTTTGCCGCGCTTCCAGGGCGTCGCGTGTCGAGCTGGTTTTGTAGATCGAGTAAATCTCGCCTACGACCAGCGCCGCAAGCACCAGGAAAATCAGCAGAAACTTGTTACCCGACCCGGAACTTTCCGGATCAGTGCCGAGCCCTTCTCGTTCCGGAATTTGGTCGATAGCCATTTTCTTTTCCTCCTTTGGAGCCGTCGTCACGCCATTTGCGAGGCATGATCGCTTCGCGCCCCACCTTAGCGAAGGCACGCCAAATGCCAGCCTTCGATTCTCCTATTCTGTTGAAACGAAAGTGGCTAAACGGCGGCGCAGATAGTACGGCTTCCGCCCAGGCAGAAATTCTTACTTGCAGGATGTAAAAAGTGCGGGAGGCCCGGCAGGTTGAGTCAAGCGTCAGTTGGTAGCAGACGGCAGGCGGGGAAGAGCAGGTTCCAGGATTCAGGAGTCGGGATTCAGGAACCCCAGCAGCTGGCTTCAAGTATCAGGTTTCAGGTGAAAGGGATAGGGAATAAACCAAAACTCAGGGGCGTAGCGCAGGTATGTCCCTTGCTATACTCCCATAACCAGTGTATACAAGTGTCCGAAGCGGAATCATATGCGGTAGGGTTTGGCACGATCTATGTTTGATCGCGCCCATCGTATGGACGCAATGTTTACGCAGAATTCGTAAATACATAAGGACTGGGGGCGATCATGGCTACTACTGAAAATAATCTCAAGGCAGCGTTTGCGGGGGAGAGTCAGGCGAATCGGAAGTATCTGGCGTTTGCAAAGAAGGCTGATCAGGAAGGTTTCAGCAATGTGGCACGTTTGTTCCGAACGGCTGCTGAAGCTGAGACCATCCACGCGCTGGGGCACTTGGCCGCCATGGAGGGCGTCGGTGCAACTGTGGACAACGTGCGCGCGGCAATGGCGGGGGAAACCTATGAGTACACTGAAATGTACCCGCCAATGGTGGAGCGAGCGACAGCGGATAATCCCCAAGCCAAGCGAATGTTTTCGTATGCCTTGAAGGCAGAGGCTGTTCACGCCAAGCTTTACGAGATGGCTCTCGAAGCCCTTCAGCAGGGGAAGGACCTGACTGGGGTGGACTTCTACTTATGCCCGGTCTGCGGGAATATCGAGATGGGTAAGGCCCCCGACACTTGTCCGATTTGCGGGACGAAGGGGGAGAAATTTATAAAGATGTAAGGGGGAACACTTTTCGCGCCGGGTCGACATCAATATCAGCTTGTGCCTCGTCCTCGAGTGCGGTTCACGCGAGATAACGTGCTGGCGGAGGGGCGCCAATGATGCTTAGCCTTCACCTGCTGGAAAGCGCAAAGGCGACATACATCCCACCTGAAGGGGAGCCCCACTTGCCGCCTCCGGCGCCGATGACCACAAACTGCTTTCCCTCCACGGTGTAGGTGGCCGGCGTGGCGTTCCCGGCAGCGGGCAAGACGGCCTCCCACAGCAGCTTTCCCGTGGTCTTGTCGTAGGCGTGAAACTTGCGATCGCGGATCGTTGCGCCGATGAAGATCAGGCCCCCGGCGGTCACCACCGGCCCTCCGTAGTTCTGGCTGCCCGTATTAGGGACACCTTTGGCAACCAGCTCCGGGTACTCGCCGAATGGGATTTTCCACACGATCTCGCCGCTTTCAAGGTTAATGGCGTTGAGCGTTCCCCAGGGCGGAACCTCGGCAGGGTAACCGTCGGGATCCTTAAACCAGCCGTACCCATCGATCGTGTACTTGAGTGGATGCGGCAGTGGCTCACTCGCAGTGCTCGCGACCTTGGTATTTTCACCGGTAGCAAGGAAGTGCGCCACCGCAGTGATCACGGTTGACCCGAGATAAGCGAAAATTGGCATGCGGCCGCGGCCCTCGCGGATGATCTTCGCAAGCTCGTCTTCCTTATACTTCTTCCCTATGCCGAAAAGCGAGGGGAACTCGGGTGGGCTTCCGCGCATGTCCTGGCGATGGCAACTGGCGCAATTCGCGGCATACACTTGCCGGCTGTTCCTTGCATTTCTCATGTCTGGCCGGTTCACCAGCCTTATCATCGACGGCATTTCGTTGGCGTTCACATAGAGCATTCCGGTTTGGGGGTCGAACGCCGGGCCACCCCATTCGCCGCCCCCATCGAGTCCGGGGAAAACCACCGTTCCCTCGAAACTCGGGGGTATGAACTGGCCGCCACTTCGAACTTTTTCTAGTTGTTCAAGAATTGCCCGGTGCGCCTCCGGGGTTCGGTTGGTTACGATTTCCGGCGTGAACATTTGTCGTGCGAAGGGAAGTGGCTTTAGCGGAAACGGCTGCGTGTCCGCCGTCACTTCGCCATCCACATCCGATGCGGGCACTTTACGATACTCGATAGGGAAGATCGGCTGTCCGGTCTCCCGCTCGAAGACGAAAACGAAGCCGGACTTGGTGATCTGGGCCACCGCATCAATCAATCGTCCATCTTTCCTGACCGTGACAAGGCTGGGAGCGGCTGGGAAATCGCGGTCCCAGAGGTCGTGCTT
>Ga0187864_10004907_pt1 | contig 10267 bp, 8 predicted proteins | sample June2016WEW_11_4_FD_132985 | JGI IMG/M metagenome (GOLD analysis project Ga0187864, IMG submission 132985) | Peatland microbial communities from SPRUCE experiment site at the Marcell Experimental Forest, Minnesota, USA - June2016WEW_11_40 | ecosystem: Environmental > Terrestrial > Soil >... | reverse complement strand
GACTATGCTTTCGATTACTGCACCCGCCTGACCAGCGTCACCATCCCCGGCAGCGTCACCAGCATCGGGGACTCTGCTTTCGATTACTGCACCAGTTTGACCAACGTTACGATAGGCAACGGCGTCACCAACATCGGCGCCTATGCGTTCGCTGACTGCTTCAGCCTGGCTGGAGTCTATTTCCAAGGCAACGCCCCCAGCCTGGGTTCGGATGTCTTCGAGTATGACAGCAATCCAACCGTCTATTACCTGCCGGGGACCACCGGCTGGGGTTCGACATTGGGCGGCTGTCCTGTCCTGCCGTGGCCGGTGGAATACTGGACTTACACTGTCAACAACGGCACGATCACCATCGCCGGATACACCGGTCCGGGTAACGCGGTGATCATCCCCGGCATGATCTATGGCCTGCCCGTAACGAGTATCGGGGACAATGCATTCCAAAACAACAACAGCCTCGCGAGCATCACCATTCCAAACAGCGTCACCAGCATCGCGGACGACGCGTTCATTTTCTGCACCAGCCTGACCAGCGTGATGATCCCCGGCAGTGTCACCAACATCGGGGGTGGGGCGTTCTATGGCTGCACCAGCCTGACCGCCATAACGGTGGACCCGCAAAATACGAACTACCGCAGTGTGGGTGGGGTACTCTTCAACAAGAGCCAGACAACCCTCATCGAATGCCCGGGGGGCGAAGCTGGAAGCTACACGATCCCCAACAGCGTCATCAGCATCGGGGACGAGGCGTTCCAAAACTGCACCAGCCTAGCCAGCGTCTCGATCCCCAACAGCGTCACCAGCATCGGGGACAATGCGTTCATTTTCTGCACCAGCCTGACCAACGTCACGATAAGCACCAACGTCACCAGCATCGGGTTCTGGGCGTTTCAGAACTGCACCAGCCTGCCCAGCATCACGATCCCCGCCAGCGTCACCAGCATTGGGCCCTGGGCGTTCCGAGGCTGTACCAGCCTGACTGCGATAACCGTGGACCCGCAAAATTCCAACTACAGCAGTCTGGCTGGAGTCTTGTTCAACAAGAGCCAAACTACTCTCGTTGAATATCCGGGCGGCGCAGCCGGCTCCTACACGGTTCCCAACACCGTCACCAGTATCGGGGATTGGGCGTTCTCGTCGTGCACCATCCTGACCAGCATCACGATCCCCGCCAGCGTCACCAGTATCGGGGACGAGGCGTTCCAAAACTGCACCAGCCTGGCCAGCGTCTCGATCCCCAACAGCGTCACCAGCATCGGGAACAATGCGTTCATTTTCTGCACCAGCCTGACCAGCGTGATGATTCCCGGCAGTGTCACTAACATCGGAGGTCGGGCGTTCTATGGCTGCACCAGCCTGACCGCCATAACGGTGGACCCGCAAAATACGAACTACAGCAGTGTGGGTGGGGTACTCTTCAACAAGAGCCAGACAACCCTCATCGAATCCCCGGGGGGCGAAACCGGAAGCTACACGATCCCCAACAGCGTCACCAACATCGGGGACGGTGCGTTCCAAAACTGCGCCAGCCTGACCAACATTGTGATCCCCAACAGCGTCAGCAGCATCGGGGACTGGGCGTTTCAAGGCTGCACCAGCCTCACCAGCGTTACCATAGGCAACAGCGTCACCAGCATTGGGGAGTATGCGTTCTCTTTCTGCACCAGCCTGACGGGAGTTTTTTTTCAAGGAAACGCCCCCAGCGCTGATTCGTCTGTGTTCGCCGGTGACAGCAATGCGACCGTTTATTACTTGCCAGGGACCACAGGCTGGTACACGCCATTTGGCAGCCTTCCGCTCGTGCTTTGGAACGCCCAAATGCAGACCGGCGGTGGCAGCTCCGGCGTGCGAACAAACTGCTTTTGGTTCACCATGACCGGGAACAGTGGCCTGGTCGTCGTGGTGGAAGCCTGCACGAATCTCGCCAATCCCACTTGGTCTCCGTTGCAAACCATCACCCTCACTGGCAGCCCGGTTTATTTCAGCGATCCCCAGTGGACGAACCATACCCGCCGTTTCTACGGGCTGGACCACGGAATACAACCGACCCGCCTGCCCTTCCCGCCCTTTCCCCTGCCCCTTCCCTTCCCCCCGGGCATTCCCTTCCCCCCGGGCATTCCCACCGCCCCGCCCGTGCTGCCTCCTCTCCCGCAATAAACGTGCAATCTTTGCCAAGAAAGCGAGAGCCGCTATGCGTTGCTCTACACCAGTCTGCCCCCGTTCGCGATCTCGTGCTTGCCCCGTTCGATCGCACGATGCGGACAGCGGACCACGCATCACGCAATACGCCATAGTGCCTCGACGCACCCTTTGGACGAAGAAAGAATTCTCCACCCGCTATCACGAACTCGTCACCGCCAAACTCTAGGTCCTCGCCATCCTCAATCCTCCATCCTCTTTGGTTGCGGTGCACCCCACCCCGCCCGAGCACTGCCAGACAATCGGCGGTCAATCGCTGGGCATTTGGTGGGCACTTGGTGGCGACTTGTTACGACGGGGCTTCGACGGGGTTTCGATAGGGCTTCGAAGGGATTTGGCCTCTTTTTTCCCATCCCACCCGCCCCTTTGGCCCAGGCTCAGGCACCATCAACCATCAACTCCCCCCAACTATCCACTTGCCGCCTTTTGCCGCCGAGCGGCGTGGCGTCCCGAGATGTCGGCGTTCAAGCTAGAGTAGTGCGGCAGGGTTGTCAAGCAGGGATTTTGACCGGGATTTTGGCGGGCCCGGGGAGCCGGGGATCAGTCGGAGTCGTTTTGTATTCAGCTTGAATTCTCTCGAATGAAGCCGGCACGATCTCTATCTTGGCGCGCGCGAACGTGAACCGATGACAAACCATCACCGCGTCATGAGTGATTTCGTCCATATCGAATTGTTGCCGCTGGGCAAGGTGTTGCGCGTCAAGCGCGGCCTGCCCTTGCAGGACGTGCTGTTCGCGCACGGCGTCGAGTTTCCGTGCGGCGGGCGCGGGCGGTGCAAGGGGTGCAAGATCAAAGTGCTGGCCGGGGCGCTGCCGATCTCCGAGGAGGAGAAGCAGAGACTCACCGGGGCGGAGCTGGCCGATGGCTGGCGGCTGGCCTGTCGCGGGCGGGCGGAAAGCGATTTGAAAATCGAGCTGGCACAATGGGAGGCGGCGATTCTCACGGACGACTCGCTGTTCGCTTTCACTCCCCGCGAGGGATGGGGCGTGGCGATTGATCTGGGCACCACCACCATCGTGGCGCAGTTGATCGATTTGCAAACGGGCCATGTGCTGGCGGTTCGCGCGGCCTTGAACGCGCAGGCGAAGCATGGGGCCGACATCATGAGCCGGGTGGAATTTGCCGTGGCGGGGCAGGGCCGGCGAACGTTGCAAAACCTGGCGCGCAAACAAATTGGCCGCCTGACAAAGGAGCTGCTGACGGCGGCTGGGGGCGCCTCGGGTGAGGTGAAAAGTGTGGTGCTGGTGGGCAACACGGTGATGCACCATTTGTTCTGCGGCATCAGCCTAGAGCCGCTTTCACATTATCCCTTTGAACCGGTGTCGCCCGGGTTGCAGGTGTTTGACGCGGCCAAACTGGGCTGGAGCTTGCCGGGCAATCCCGCCGTGCGTTTCCTGCCGTGCCTCGGGAGTTTTGTCGGCAGCGACATCCTCGCGGGGTTGCTGGCGACGAAACTGCACGAGAGCGAACAGTTAGCGGCGCTGATCGATTTGGGGACCAACGGCGAGATTGTCGTGGGCAACCGCGAGCGGATGTTGTGCGCGTCCACGGCGGCGGGGCCGGCCTTCGAGGGCGCGCGCATTTCCATGGGCATGAGGGCGGCCACCGGCGCCATCTCCGAAGTGCGCGTCCGGGACGGCGGGCTGCAATGCCATGTGCTGGGCAATGTGGCGCCGCGGGGCATTTGCGGCAGCGGATTGGTGGATGCGGTGGCGGCCGCGCTGGAACTGGGCTGGGTTTCCTCCAAGGGCCGGCTCGCCAAGGGAGATTCGCTCGTGTTGGCGGGGCCGGTTTCACTCAATCAATGGGACGTGCGGGAATTGCAGTTGGCCAAAGGAGCGATTGCCGCGGGGCTGCGAATCCTGCTCGAGCAGTGGGGCGCAACGAAGGATGACCTGGCGCAAATCTTCCTGGCCGGCGCTTTCGGCAATTACATCAATCAGACCAGCGCGCGGCGCATCGGGCTGCTGGATTTCGCAGCGGAAAAAGTCCGGCCGGCCGGCAACACCGCCCTGCTTGGCGCCAAGCTCGCATTATTCCGCCTGCCGGAACATGACGGCGCATATCCTCAGATTCTCGGCAAGGTCAAGCACGTCTCGCTGAACGAAGACGCGCGGTTTCAGGAGACCTTTGTCGAGGAGATGGTTTTTCCCGAGGGCGAGGCTCACGGAGTCGGGGCGGGCAAGGCAGGGGGCTGACTTTCAATAACCGGCCTTGGCGCGGGCCGCAACGCTTCCCGCCGGGCATCCAGCGCGTCCAGTTGCCGCACCGCCGCTTCGACGGCGCGCCTCTGAGCCGCTTTCCTCGTGAAGGGGAGAATGGACCCGGTATGATCGCGTTGCTGGAGGTAAGTTTCGAGTGCCTGGCTGTAGTCCTGCACCAGCCCGACGAACTCCTGGGCGATGCGCAAGCGGAGCAGCCCCAACTCGCGCAGCGTGTCGTTGAGCGCCTGGGTCTGGCGCACGGAGTCCCATTCACGGATGACCGTCTGGAGGCTTGCGTCGGCGTGCATCGGCAGGTCGTTGGCGCCGGTGCGGACCTGCACCGGAGCGTGGATCGCCTCATCCAGCTTGTGCCAGCTTTCCTCCAGCGTCCAGGTTTGCGCCAGATCGCGCCCGGTGGCCTGTGCGACGGACAAGGCCCACCATTTCTCGACATCGAGCGGGCGCTCGAAAAACGCATGAAAAGCGCGCAGGAAGGCAAATTGCCAATTGTAGTGCTGCGCCAACTCCGCCAGCATCGTCCGCAGGCAGGCGCGCCCATCCGGCAAACGCAGCAGCTCGCCCACGAACCATTGGGCGCTGGCGCTATAAAGGTCGCCTCTGTCGCCTGACAATTCGTCCTCGCCCGGCCAACTCAGGTTCTCGAAGGTCAGGGGCGGGCGCCCGCGCAATTTCTTTTGGGCCTGCTCCAGCAGGCTCTGCTTCCGCGCGTCGAGAACCGTGGCGCTGTAGTTGAGGCCGTTCGGGTTAGCGCGCGGCGGCGGCAGGATGATTTCGACTTCATTGGACGCCAGCAGCAGTTGGGATAAGCCTTCGACCAGCCAAAGCGGGATCTCCACTGAGCGCGTCTCAGCAGCGCGGTTTGCCACTTCACCCAATAGGACCTGCATGATCGCGCGCACGTAGCGGGACCGCTCCACCACGTCAGGAAGATCTACCCGATATTGCCAGCCGCTTTTGAATCTCTCCGAGGTGATCGTGATGGTATCGCCGGGGGCGCGCGCGGGATAGAGCACCACGTAAACCGTGCCACGCCAGGGCGCAGTGGCGCCAACCTCGCGGATCAGCGCCTGTTTGATCCGCTCGCAGGACGCGGTTACGAGTGTCGGTTCCAAGCGGACGAAGTTCCGATTTGTTGCCAGGCCAAAGATCGGTGAAGGGGGGGCGAAAGAGCGCCCGCCATAAACGACGAATTGGCCGGAAGAGCTGCGCGCCGACACGAGGTCAGAGGCGGCGGGCTGGGCGTTTGCTAGACCCTGCCCCGCCCCCAGGAAAACGGCAACTGCCGCCGCCAGAACCGCTCGGCGCCTGCCCGTTGCTTGCGCATTCTTCTTCATTCGATACCGTCGGTTACGCTGGTCAGAGGTCCGGTTTCGGCGGTCCGCTTCACCGGACCTGCTGAAACGTGAAGTGCCACTTGCGGCTTAGGTGCGCGGAACGCTCTAGCTCTTCTCCGCGGAAGCTTTGGCCGGCTTGCCCGGCGGCTGGGCCGGCGCGGGCTTGGTTTCTCCACTCGGGGCGGGCTTGCCCTCGGCACCGGACGAACTGGCGGGAGCGGCCTCTTTCTTGGCTGCTTCTTTATATTTCTCGCTGCGATAATCGGTGGTGTAAAAGCCGCTGCCTTTGAAAATCAACCCCCCTCCCGCGCTAATGGCGCGTTTGACCTTGCCTTTCCCCCAGCGCCTCCGGGCGCACAGTTCCTTCGGGCAAATGGCCAGCGGCCTGGCTGAAATCGGCTGAACCTTCTCAAATCGGTGTCCGCACTTCTCACAGACATACTCGTAAGTCGGCATACTCGTTATTTTAATAATGGGCTGATGCCATTGGGTCAAGGGGCCTCCCAGCGGCGCGCGCTATCCTCCGATACAACTCATGGATCGTGGCGGCGGCACGAACTCCGGCTCGCCGATGTGATGGCGGGTTTCCTTCTGCCAAACCACGCCCTTGAGCCAGTCGGCGATCTCCTCGTCCGAGGCGCCCCCGCGCAAGCGCGAGCGCAAGTCATGCTCGTTCACGCTGAACAAACAGGTGCGGACCTTGCCGTCTGCGGTCAGCCGGATGCGATTGCAGTGGCCGCAGAACGGCTCGCTGACCGGGGCGATGATACCGACCTCGCCACGCCCATCCGGAAAGGCCCAGCGCTGGGCCGTCGCGGACGGATTGTCGGAAGAAACCGGCCGCAGCTCGAACCGGGCTCGCAGGCGCATAAGAATTTCCCGGCCGGGCACGACCATCTCCTTGAGCCAGGCGCGCGCGGAATCAAGCGGCATGAATTCGATGAAGCGCAAGCTCAGGTTACGCTCATGCGCAAAGCCGGCCAGCGCCTCGACTTCATGGTCGTTAAGGCCGCGGATGATGACCGCATTGACTTTCACCGGGTGGAGGCCGAGTTCCTGCGCGAGGCTGATGCTCTTCAATACCTCGTCGAGGCCGTCACCGCCCGTGATCTTCCTGAAATTGTCGCGAGCGAGTGAATCCAGGCTGAAGCTGATGCGGCGGAGGCCGGCGGCCCGCAACGCCCGCACCTTTTGCTGAAACAGCACCCCGTTGGTGGTCATCGCCAGGTCGGTGAGGCCGGGAATTCTCGCGATGCGCGCCACCAGGTCTTCGACGTTGTGACGCAGGAGCGGTTCCCCGCCGGTGAGCCGGACCTTCCGAATGCCCAGACCGACCCCGAGGCGTATGACGCGCTCGATTTCCTCGAAGGAAAGAATGTGCGCCTTGGGGACCCATTGCTGCACGATGGGCGCGGGGTTGGGCAGATGCGCCCAGTGGCCGCGATAAAAGTTCCGCGCTGCCTCCGTTTCGGGCAGGCAATAAAGGCAGCGGAAATTGCAGCGGTCCGTGAGGCTCACTCGCAGGTCGCGCAGGATGCGGCCCTGCGAATCGATGAGCAGCCCGGCGCCGGTCATTTAGCCGGCGGATTGGTGGCCGCGGGACGGTTGGTCAAGGGGGGAATGACTTTGACGGAGCCGTCGGCGCTGACTTCCACGTTGAGATCGTAGGCGGGCTTGGGCGCCTTAACTGGCGAAGCGGCGGCGGGCCCTTGCATGAGTTTCTGCGCGCCCTTTTGGTCGGTGGCGGCGAAGAGGCCCTGGCGAATCCACTCCAGCCGGCGGGCAACCGAAAGCTCCTCTTTCAATTTGGAGACTTGCGCCCGCAGGACGGCCAGATCGTTGAACTGCTTCTCCAGTTCGGCCTTCTCCGCCATAAGGCGTTTAAGTTCCTTCTCCAGGAACCCTTTCTCGCCTTCGGACGTGGCCAGCTTCCGCTTCGTGTCTTCGATCTGCGTGGTCAAGTTCGTGATGGCGGTGCTGAGATCAACGGCCTGCTTGTCGAGCGCTTGGTTTTGCGCCTCCAGCTCGGCGATCTTGGCGTCGCGCTTGGCCGTCTCCTCCTGGCTGGTCTTGAGCGCGGCCTCGCTCTGGGCGAGATTGTTGGAGACCTGGGAGAGGTTGGCGGAGAGCTTCGAGTAATTGCTCGTCAGTTCCTCGAATTCCTTTTTCCGCTTGTCCCTGTCGTTTTCCAGCTCGGCATTGACTTGTTTTTGCCGCTCGAGCTGCTCGCTCGTTTGCACCAAGCCGTTCGACAGCGCGCCGTTCTTTTCAGTTAAGTCGCGTTGCTGGTCTGTCGCTTGCCTCTTAATGGCGATTAGCGCAATCCCCAGCCCCGCGCAGACTAAGACCAGGACTAACATAATGACCCCAATTCGGTTTTTCATAGTGCACACCAGAATGCCGGATGTGGCCGGGTTTGGCAAGTGCCTATCTGCGCCTTGAATAAACGGTCGTCTCTCCTACATTGTACCCATGAAATTGCCGCGCGAGGTCCCCGTGATGACGCTGGCCAACGCCACCTTGTTTCCGCAGGCGTTCCTGCCGCTCTATATCTTCGAGCCGCGTTATCGCCAGATGCTCGCAGACGCGTTGCACTCCCACCGGATGTTCCTGGTCGCGATGCAAAAGCCGGGCAGCACGCGCGAAACGCCGTCGCCCGTGGCGGGGTTGGGGTTGATCCGGGTCTCGGTCGGCCACCGCAATGGCACGTCACATTTGATTCTGCAGGGTCTGGCGCGGGTGAAACTGGAAGAAGCCGTCCGCTACAAGCCCTACCGCATCCAGCGCATCCGCCCGCTGCAGACCCCGCCGTGCGACAACGTCACCGTGGACGCGCTGGTCGCCAAGTTGCGCGAGTTGCTGGCCGAGCGGAATGACCTCGGATTGGCGTTTCCGTTTCCGGTGATGTCGCCTGGCAAATCCGAGAGCAAGCCCGCGCCGTCCTCTTTTTCGCCGAAGGAAATCATGCATTATCTGGACTCTATTACAGACCCCGAACAGGCGGTGGATCTGGTCTCCTGCGCGGTGCTGCCGGGTGCGGCCGAGCGGCAAGCCATCCTGGAGACCGTGGACGTGGAGGCCCGTTTGCGGCGGCTCATCCATTTTTTGCTGGCCGAAATCCGGGCCAAACGCCAGAATAATGCGTCATGAATGATTCGCGCGGTTCCGAGAATATCCCCGTCAACGGGAGTGCCGACGAGATGAGGTCTGCGCTCTTCGCGCACTTGGTCATGCAGCAATCCAGCATGGCCATGATGCTGCTGGGCAAAACGGCGCATCCCGAAACCGGCCAAATTGTCCGCGACCTCGAAGCGGCCAAGTTCTTCATCGACCAGTTGGAAATGCTCGAATTCAAAACCAAGGGCAATCTTAGCCCGGAGGAAGCCGCTTTGCTGAAGCAAAGTTTGATGTCGTTACGGATGGCTTTTGTGGAAGCCGTGGACTCCCCCACGCCGCCGGCTGAACCCCGTCCGGAACAGGGGACACCGCCGGATGGAACCGCCCCAACTGCCGAACCGAACAAGCCCGCGGCGGCAGCCGCCACTGCTCCGGGCGAGGAAGATCACCGCAAGAAATTCACCAAGAAGTATTGAGGGGCCGCCGGTCCCGCGTGAACCGGCCAACGACAACGCCGCGCGCAGGGCCGCCCATTTTCTACGGATTTTGCATGACACGGCAGAAGAAGCATGGTAAAAGATTGAGCGCCGGGGCCGATAGGCCAGTCAAAGGATGACAAGTATTCTTTCACCGGGCGGAAACGGAAGAAATGAGAAAACGGATCAAAGATAAGTTCACGTACCTGCCGGTTTCACGGCAGCGGAAGTATCAGTTGCGAATGAAGCGCGACCATCGCTGCACTGAATGCGGCGAGCCGGCGGTGCAGGGTTCGCGGTGCCTGACACACCTGGTCAAGGCGCGGGAGCGTCAGCGCAAGAAACGGGGTCTCAAGCGCCGCTACTACGGCACGCTGAGTTACAGGTTGCAAGCGGCGGTCCGCAAAAGGCGCCGGGGTGCATCCCGTCGCTCGCTCCGCGTAGCTGCCTAGCCTGCGAGCGGACGGTCGGTTCGGAAGCGCGGCTTTCGGGCCGAAAACGTGGGCAGTGGCGCCTCGGCGCTCAGTTTGTCAGGAGTGCCGCGGGACGGCCCGCAGTCAGGCCATTTGGGTGTTTCCGGGACGGGCCTGGATGGAATGGCGGCCTGATTAAGAGAATTCATTCCGCGCGCTGCTGTCAACAGCCGGGATGAAAAGGTCTAAATGGGCTTGCCATTGCCGGAGGCGGTCGCCATATTAGGGAATCAATATAGGAAATTTTATGGCTGACGTTGCAAATAATTATCCTGACAGCGTTCCGGGCAAGTATTATGTCGATAACCAGTGTATTGACTGCGACCTGTGCCGCGAAACTGCGCCTGACAATTTCAAGCGCAACGAAGACGGTGGCTACTCGTACGTTTCAAAACAGCCGGAGTCGCCGGAGGAAGAAGCTCGCTGCAAGGAAGCCAAGGAAG
>Ga0187864_10004905_pt1 | contig 10268 bp, 10 predicted proteins | sample June2016WEW_11_4_FD_132985 | JGI IMG/M metagenome (GOLD analysis project Ga0187864, IMG submission 132985) | Peatland microbial communities from SPRUCE experiment site at the Marcell Experimental Forest, Minnesota, USA - June2016WEW_11_40 | ecosystem: Environmental > Terrestrial > Soil >... | reverse complement strand
GACTTTTCAATAGTGTTGTGACCAATACAGCGACTTGCTATTTAAGTTACATTATATGATTCTGTTATATTTTCCATGAAAACCCCAGAAAACCCAGGGAAAAGTGGTGCGTAAGCCCTGGGTCGGTCCCCTCGGTGAGACCCCGCGGCACGTGACCGGCGCATACCCCTTGTCGGACCAGCAGAACAAAGGGGACTGGTCGAAGCTCGAGCCAATGAGCGACGAATTCGAGGGCAAGGCGCTTGACCGTTCCAAGTGGACCGTCGGGATGAGTTGGTGGAAAGGCCGTCAGCCTGCCCTCTTCTCCGACAAGAACGTCACCGTCTCCGACGGCAATCTGCATTTGACGATGCGCAAGGAACCGGTTCCCCCGCAGTTCGAGAGGCTCGGCTACCACGACTACACCAGTGCCGCCCTGAACACGAGAGCACGGTCGAGCTACGGGTATTACGAAGTCAAGGCGAAACCAATGAACTCCGGGGGTTCAAGCTCGTTCTGGTTCCAGCAGGATGAGACGCCAGGCTGGCAGACGGAGATCGACGTGTTCGAGATCGGCGGCAAGGCCAAAAGCTTCGAGTCCAAGGACAACATGACCGTCCACGTCTTCCGAACCCCGCAGAAGAAGGAGCACTGGCAGGTGGGTGGGGCCTGGGTGGCACCGTGGCGTTTGGCCGACGATTATCACGTCTACGGGCTGGACTGGCGCAAGGACGAGATCACCTATTACGTGGATGGGGTCCCCGTGCAAACGGTGGAAAACACCCATTGGCACCAGCCGCTCTACCTGATCTTCGACAGCGAGACGATGCCCGACTGGTTCGGTATGCCTGACGATGCCGATCTTCCCTCCACGTTCAGCGTCGAGTACGTGCGGGCGTGGAAGAGGAGGTGACCCCGTCAACGGCTCAACGCTGCGGAGACTCACTTGAGGTTTCGGTTTCCGACGCGAAAGTGGCTGGTGGACCTGGCTGATGGCGGTCTTCTTGCCCCTCGTCTTCATCATCCCGCTGGTGGTGTGGCTCGTCTGGAGGGCTCTCGCGGTATTATGGAGGTGGGCCAGGCGGCAAACCGTCTACAACCCGCCGGTCTCGTGAATGGAGTCGGCGACAAAATGTCATCCAGCATGTTTCAGGACCTGGCAACGCTCTTGGCAAATTCCATGTGGTATCCGCAGGCAGTCACTATTTCATGGACTAAGATTCCCATGGAGGGCAACGCTCTTGGCAAATTCCATGTGGTATCCGCGGACACGAGATCCTCATCGCCCCAAGCTCATCCGCTCACAGCGTGAGTGATGCCCGCATCGACGATTATCGGGTGACGCGAGGGCGAGACTTCCAACCGGGAGCCCGGAGGGAGGACGGCATGCCAAACGATCACGGTGAGGGGAACGAGACAGCGCCACCGGTGACTTCGCAGCCCATCCCAGGGCCGCAAGAGCCCGAAACCGAGTCACGAGAACCAGCGACGGAAAGCGACCCAAGACGACGACGATTCGTGACGGGGGCACTGAAAGTCCTGGTCGCCGTGGTCGTGGTATGGCTGCTCTCGGCTTACGTGATTCTCCCGGCTCTCTGGCGGCACTACGAGCACCAGCCCGCCCTCGAAAGTGCCCCCAAGACCACGCGGACCGCCGCGGGAATCCCCGGCGACCCGCTCAACGTCGGCCTGATTGGAACCGAAAAGGAAGTGGTCCAGGCGATGATCGGCTTGGGCTGGGACCCCGCCGATCCGGTTACCGCGGAGTCGAGTTTCCTCATCGCCTACAGCGTGCTCCTTGACCGCCCCTACGCCGATGCGCCCGTCAGCGACCTGTTCGTCTTCGGACGGAAGCAAGACCTCGCCTTCGAGAAGCCGGTCGGCGCCAACGCCAGCCGGCGCCACCACGTCCGGTTCTGGAATTCCATGGAACTCGGCCGAGGAGGGGTCCCCCTGTGGATCGGGGCCGTGACATTCGACCGGAGCGTCGGGTTGAGCCGCTGGACCGGCCAGATCACCCACCACATCGGGCCGGACATCGATGCCGAGCGGGAGGGGCTCTTCGCTGATCTCCGCAACGGCGGCTGGCTAACCGAGCTGTGCCAGGTCACCGGGGTCGGAGCGACCATCCTGGGATGGAACGGGGGCGGAGACCCGTACCACTCGGACGGGGAACTCTCGATCGGCGTCCTCGCTTCGGTGGGGGCACGTGGCCAGACACCTGACCGGCTTGAGAACCCCGTCGCCGTTCAGGTCAAGGAGCAACTCTGGTCGGCAATCCGTCCGCTGCTCCAGTCGTTGCCCGGTCAGTGAGCTCGAGGCCACCGGTTCAAAGCGACTTGAGATACTCGATGAGCTGTCTGCGCTGGTCGGGGCTCAGGCTCGTGCCGTACTGGTCGCCCTCATGGCCGGCATTGGAGTTGCCGATAATCGGGTTGCCGTTGGAATCATTGACGTTGAACTTCGGGAAGCCGGCGGCCTGGTTGATTGGTGGGAAGTCGGCCGGCCACTGCGGCGACCAGAGGCCCTTCAACTGATTCTCCAGTTCCACCAAGCCCGAGATCTTCACCGATGAGGAATAGCCCAGGCTGGAGGGGTCGTCGGGGATGACGAAGTCGGCGAAAACGCCGAGGATCTCGCCGACGTTGCGCGAGAGGCTGAAGACGTCAAGCGGGCCGCCGCTCTTGGCGATGCCGATCCACTGCTCGAGCTCCTGCTGGGGAGTGTCCCAGATGAAGGGATAGCTGACCGGAGCGTTCGCAGGCTTTAGGCATCGCGCGAGGGGCCGGGTTCATCAGCCGCCACCGGACCCGCCAGAAGCAAGGCGAAAATAAACGAGCCAGGCATCGAGAGGTTCTCCGTGAGAGTCGTCCACGTTGTCGATCTCCAAGGAACGCTTGCCAGCATTCCTTGTTCCGACCGCCTGACACCGACCAGAAAAGTCCGGATATGTCACGTCTCGCCAGGGTTGGCTCGAAGAGCGCGGTCATTGTAACGTGTCAGGGGAAGGGACACAAACCAGCCGCGTGGCGAAATCTGCTTGACAACCCGGCCGTCGTCCGTTCAAACTCATTTTCGTCAATCCCGAGCCGTTGATCAGGCTTGTGCGGCGTGGCGTCGATCCAGTAGCTCGAACCCGTGACTTCGAGGGTTGTCGGCTCTTGACCCGCAGGCGCGCGAATCAGTTTTTGCTGGGCATGTTCCTGACGCTCTACGGTGTCATCACCCTGAGCGGTTCGGCACTGCACGCGCTTCCCGGCTTCGGTCATGGATCTGCCGCGCTTAGCTCGGAACAAGGAGCAGCGCCTGGGCACGGCGAGCGCGAAAATACCGCGGTCCACGACTGCCCGATCTGCCACTTCCATGCTCAGGCACAGTCGGCAGTTGGCGCCGATTGCGGTCCTTGCCCCGAAGCCGTCGAGCTTCGCCCCGCGGATCACCCGCCAGTCAATGCACGGTCTCCGGTTGCACGACCTTCCGGCCCGCGAGCTCCCCCCTCTCGTCTGAACCGATGCACGGCTTGCCGGGCCAATGATCGCGTCCTCATGAAGGAATCGTTGGCTCGAGCACCGTTGTAGGGTTCCTGAGGGCCATCGCACGCCTTTCTTCTCCGCGGCCCTCGACTGATTCCGGAGTCACAGGTTTGCTCTCGGGGACTCACGAACGTGGGTCCATCGTGCGGGCGACCGACCGAAGTTTTGGGGCTGATCGTGCCGAGGCTTCGAGCCCGGCGCGATGCTGCCTAGGTTCATCGGCCATTCGGCTCGATTGTGTACCCTTCATCCGGAGGTGCTTGAGATGCGTGACTGTCGCCGGTCGGACGGAGGCTCGTGGTTTCTCGGCTCGCTGTGCTTGCTCGTTGCCGGCTGTGTCGGCCAGCCGAACTGGCAACCGATATCTTCCGACGAGAGGGGGCTCAAGGAGCTTGCCCAAGTCTATCGCACGTTCACTCTCAAGAACAAGCGAGGGCCCAAGACTCTCAAGGAGCTGAAGATCCAAGGGCAGCAAAACCCGATCGCGGTGACGATGATCAATGCGGGCGATCTGGTCGTCCATTGGGGCGTTCCGCTCTCCGCTGACGGCGAGGCGACGGAGGCCGTTCTGGCCTATGTCAAGACCGTTCCCGACCAGGGGGGATATGTACTGATGCAGGACGGCAAGACCATCCGGAAGTTGACTGCCGGCGAGTTCAAAAAGGCCCCTATCGCCCTCACTCGGTGATCTGAAACCATCAAGGACAGCCCCCCACTCGGCCGGACACTCACCGGCAATTGCGCAGTGGGGGTGTTGGCCGCACCCAAAGGTCTCTCTCATGAATTACTCCTCGAAGTCCTCTATCCACGGAGACGTTTTATGGCCCGACGCGCCTTCACGCTGATCGAACTGCTGGTCGTGATCGCGATCATCTCGGTTCTGATCTCCCTCTTGCTCCCCGCTGTGCAATCGGCCCGCGAGGCGGCCCGGCGCGCCCAATGCGTCAACAATCTCAAACAGATCGGCCTGGCCCTGCACAACTATGAGGAGTCGATGGGCGCCTTCCCGCCAGGTTACGTCAGCTCCGTCAATCTGACGGTCGTCAACCCATGCAACTCTGACCAGGAAATGCAGAACGGGGTTGATCTCGGGACGGGCTGGGCGTGGGGAAGTATGATCCTCCCCTTCCTGGAGCAACAGCCCCTGTACAGCTCCATCAACTTCAATCTGTCCGTGGCTTATCATGACAACGACACGTGCAGCTTGACCGCGCTTTCTGTCTACCTCTGCCCCTCCGACGCCGGGCCCTCCACCGTACCGGTCTTCGACGATCCGCCGGACCCGGCCAACCCCACCAGTTACACCGGCACGCACATCGTGGACACGCTGTCGCGGGGCAACTACGTCGGGATGTGGGGCCTCGGTGAGATCTGCGCCCAGTCCGGCGCCACGGACGCTATGAACAATAACGGTGTGGGCCTCCCACTGGGCCAGCACGCCGGGATCTTCTACCGCAACAGCGCTACGACGGTCGCTGCCATCACCGACGGCTTGAGCAACACGATCATCGTCGGCGAGAGGAGCCACAACCTGAGCTACGTGACCTGGGTGGCCCGATCGATCAACGGCTGGCTGGGCAAGACGTCGCTGGTCGAGGGAGGGACCGATCAGTTCAATGCCTCGCCCGAGGAGTGCTGGACCCAGGTCATGGGGCCGGTGGGGCTAGAGAACGGTCCCCGGACGATCAACAACCCCGAGGCCCATGTCGAGGACTACTGGAGCCGGCACCCTGGCGGGGCGAACATGCTCTTCGCCGACGGCTCGGTCCATTTCCTCAAGTCGTCCATCAACCCGATTACCTGGCAAGCTCTGGCCACCCGGGCGCTCGGCGAGGTCATCTCGGCCGATTCTTACTGAGCAGAGAAAAAACAGGGTTTCACGGGCGCCAGGTCATCGCGTTTCGAGGACCGACTCTAGTGCAACCCGGGGCTTCCGCTGAACCGTGTCTCTTGTGCGATTGGGTGTTCAAGAAGGGAGATTGTAACATGAACCGACGTGAGATCATTGGCGTGGTCGGGGCGGGACTTGCAGGCATGACCTTGAGGCCATCCGAAGCCCGAGCGCAGCATCCCCACCATCACGACGAACTCCATGGCGAATGCCTCAAGGCGTGCGAGGCCTGCGCCACGATTTGCAACGAGACGTTCCACCATTGTTTCGACAAGGTCAAGGACGGTCATGCCGAACATCATCGCACCGCCATCGTGACCATCGATTGCCAGGAGTTCTGCAGGCTCTCGGCCGAGTTGATGTCCCGTGAGAGCCCGCTCATTGCGATAGCATGCCTGGCCTGCGCGGATGCGTGTGGTCTGAGCGCCGTCGAGTGTTCAAGGCATGACGACCCGCAGATGAGGGAGTGTGCCGATGCCTGCAGGAATTGCGAGCGGGCATGCCGAGCAATGGCCAAGGCCATCGCGACGGCTCCTCCCGATGCCGCCGAGAAGGGATCTCACTAGGTCCTGGTTCCACGGGATTGTGCTCTCAAGCGCAGATCCGAAAGGCAAGGCATGGATGCCTTTGCCCTGGGGCCCGTCCGCACGGGTTTCTGATCCATCGGACAGCGGGAATCAAGAAGATGAAAGGCTCTTCGGCCTGGTCCTGCCCTGGGAGTGAGTTTCTGACGAAGGAGGTCTTTCCCGGTCTCACCCCCTACGTCCGGTGGGCCAGGACGCCGCTCGGGAGCCTGGGATTGGCCGGGGCGGCGTCCGCGCTTTGCGGGTTGTTTCTCCACCAGCAGGGGTTCGTCGTCCTGTTCGCGATCGAGGAAGGCGATCGGGACGAGACACGAGAGTACGTTGATCTGGTGAACAGGGCCTATGGCAGGATGCGCCTGGCATACCTTCAATAGCAAGGATCCAGCACGCGGCATTGACGCCGCTGGCTCCGTGGCTCTCATGACGGCGAGATCCGACCGCGCCGGCTCACTTGACACTCTGACCGTACCGCCTGGATGATGGTCGGATTGGCAAACCCTCCCTTGCATGATCCGTGCAGCCGCCCTCAGGCAGTGGTGGGCACTCCAGAATCGCTGGCCGGCACGCTGGCATGCGCGTCGGCCTGCTTGCAAGTAGGAGCATAGTTTGATGTTCTTTCGTCATGGACATGGATTTTTTCTTGCCGGTCTCTTGCTCATGAGCGCCACCGCGACAGCCTGCGCCGACGAAGGGATGTGGGTGTTCAACAACCTTCCTCTGGGCACGCTCAAGGCCCGGTATGGTTTCGAGCCGCCGCCCTTGTGGGCCGAGCATCTGCGGTCGTCGGCGGTGCGATTCAACAATGGCGGGTCGGGGTCGTTCGTCTCGGCTGACGGGTTGATCATGACCAACCACCACGTCGGCGCCGATACGCTTTCGAAACTCGGAACGAAGGACAAGGACTATTACCGCGACGGCTTCTTCGCCAAGACCTATGACGAGGAGGCCAAGGCCCCCGATCTCGAGCTCAACGTGCTGGTCGGCATCGAGGACGTGACCGCGCGTGTCACCGCGGGTGTGACTGCCGGCCTGGACGACGCCGCGGCCGAGAAGGCCAGGCGAAAGGCGATGGCCGAGATCGAGAAGGAATCGACCGACAAGACCGGCCTGCGCAGCGATGTGGTCACCCTCTATCAAGGTGGACAGTACCATCTTTATACGTACAAGAAATACACCGACGTCCGTCTGGTCTTCGCGCCCGAGTTTGACGCGGCGTTCTTCGGCGGCGATCCCGACAATTTCGAGTATCCCCGCTACGATCTCGACGTTTGCTTCTTTCGCGCCTACGAGAATGGCAAGCCGGCCCGGCCGCCGCATCATCTGAAGTGGAGCAAGGACGGCACCAGCGCTGGCGACCTTGTCTTCGTGGCCGGCCATCCCGGACGGACTGACCGGCTCAACACGCTGGCAAGCCTCGAGTACCAGAGGGACGTCGCGGTTCCCACTATCCTTGATTATCTGCACACCAAGGAGGCTTTCCTGCTCGAGTACGGCAAGCGCGGGCCCGAGGCCTTTCGTCACTCCAAGGAAGACCTTTTCGGAATCCAGAACAGTCGCAAGGCGAGGGTCGGGGGCCTGGGAGGCCTGCGCGATCAGGCCTTCATGGCCCGCAAGGCTGAAGGGGAGAATGAGCTGCGCGCGCGGATCGCGAGTGATCCCAAGAAGAAAGAGGCCTACGGAGCGGCCTGGGAACGGATCGCCCTGGCTCAGAAGACGGCGGCCCGGCTGGTCGAGCCATTTAACTTCCTTGAACGCGGTTTCGCCTTCGACTCGACTTTGTTTCGAATCGCGCGCGTTCTGGTTCGCCTTGCCGAGGAGAAGCCCAAGCCCAACTCGGATCGGCTCAAAGAGTATCGCGACTCCGGCCTGCAGTCACTCGAGCTCCTGCTCTTTTCCGAGGCGCCCATCTACCCCGAGTACGAGGAGGCCAAGCTCGCCCATGCGCTGGCCTACTGGAAGAAGAACATGCCCGATCATCCCCTGGTCGAGCGCGTCTTGCGGGGCCGCTCACCCGAGGAGGCCGCCCGCGAGTTCGTCCGCAACACCAAGCTGGCCGACATCGCTGTGAGAAAGAAGCTGGCCGAGGGTGGCAAGGCCGCGATCGAGCACTGCGACGACCCGATGATCAAGCTGGCTCTGGCCGTTGACGCCGATGCCCGCGCCGTCCGCAAGGAGCGCGAGGACAAGGTCGAGGGAGTGGAAGCCTCGAACTACGCACTGATCGCCAGGGCACAGTTCGAGGACAAGGGCGATTCGGTCTATCCCGACGCCACCTTCACCCTGCGGCTGGCCTTCGGAGTGGTCAAGGGCTATCTCGTGGACGGCAAATCCATTCCACCTTTCACGACCATCGGCGGGGCCTTCCAGCATGCCCTTGCGCACGGCAACAAGGAGCCCTATGAGCTTCCCGCGTCGTGGCATGAAGCCAGGAAATCGGCGGCCCTGAACCTGGAGACCCCGCTCAATTTCGTCTCCACGGCCGACATCATCGGCGGCAACTCGGGCAGCCCGGTAGTCAACCGCGACAACGAGGTCGTCGGCCTGATCTTCGACGGCAACATCCAGTCGCTGGTCCTCGATTACGGCTACGATGAGAAGTACGCCCGCGCCGTGTCGGTGGACTCGCGCGGCATCATCGAGGCGCTGCGGTCGATCTATCACGCCGACCGCTTGGTCAAGGAACTGACGGAGCCGTGAGACCCACAATCGATGAACGGTTAAGCCAATGAGCCACGCCGGATCTGCATCCTTGACACGACCGGTTGCGCGCCCTTAAGATCCGGAAAGTCACGTGGTGCTGGTGACCGGAACGGCAATCTGCCGAGTCCGGTGAACAGGGAATCCGGTGCGAATCCGGAACGGCCCCGCCGCTGTGACCGAGCGCTCACGAGTGTTCTCCCCTCTTATAGCCATTGTTGGTCCGCCCCGTGTGGGAGCGGACCGATGAGAAGGCCAGACACTCCAGCTCGCAAGTCAGAAGACCTACCAGCACCCGTTCCTGGCTACGCCCTGCGCGGGACGAGCGTTGCCGCAAGAATCTTCCTCTGATGATCACGCTCCGATCCGGCGCGGCCCTCAGGCGAAGCGCGGGAGAAGCCCGGCGACTCGATCTACAACGGCACGCGATGCCGGTGTGCCCCGGCCCGCCGCAGTGCCCCGGGGGAGCCTGTCGCAGGAGAGATGAAGCGAAACCGGGGTGGCAGGCGAACCGATCGACCCGAGCTCAGGGAGCGTTTTCGATGCGTGCAGACTTCTCCAGGCGGAAACGATTCCGGCTTCTTCTCCATGCCGCTCTGACCTTGATCTTCACGGTCTGGCTGGGCTGCGACGGGTCGCGCGATGTCGTGGAGGGCGAGTTGCCCGAGGCGGCCCGGAAGTTATTGTTTCAGAAGAAGGTGGATGTACGCAATCGATCGGCAGGCAAATCGCGTGTCGGCAATCAAGGCACGAAAGCCCCCGGGCAACGGCCCTCGTCGTGAACATTCCGAGCTGAAAGAGGTGATGCATGAGACCCCATAGATACACGAAATCGATCACCGGGAAACGGTCTGTCGATCGCGCACTGAGGTCGGCTGGCGGCTTCACACTCATCGAGTTGCTGGTGGTGATCGCGATCATCGCCGTGCTGATTTCGCTGCTCTTGCCGGCGGTCCAGTCGGCGCGCGAAGCCGCGCGCAGGGCCCAGTGCGTGAACAACCTGAAGCAGCTCGGGCTGGCGCTGGCCAATTATGAGGCGGCTCAAGGAAGTTACCCATACGGCATGGCCCTCGAGAACTTGGGACCGAACTCATTACTCGGCCCCTACACCTACGACGTGGGCAGCAGCATTTTTGTCCGGCTGCTTCCGTACCTGGAGCAGCAAGTTCTGGCCAGCGCTTACAACACGAATTTGACGTTTGCAGTGGCCGACAACTCGACGGTGGAGGCAACCGGCCTGAGCGTCCTCTGGTGCCCGAGCGATGGGGCGATCTCGGGGCTTCGTGTTCAACTGCCGGGCTGGGGGTGGGATGGATCCACCCAGATCTTTACCTACACCAGTTACGCGGGAAGCATGGGCAATTTTTGCAAGGTACCGATCCTGTATATCGCTACCAACGTCACCTTTCCGGCCCAATACCAGGCCGTGCTCAATCAGGCCGATGGTCTGTTCTTCTATATAGGTTGGCCGACGATCAATCCCCCCGTGCAGCCCAATCCGATCGCCCCGCTCAATCCGGGCAGCATCCGACCCGCGACTCTCGCCTCGATCACCGACGGGCTGAGCAACACCCTCGCCTTCGG
>Ga0187864_10004898_pt1 | contig 10283 bp, 11 predicted proteins | sample June2016WEW_11_4_FD_132985 | JGI IMG/M metagenome (GOLD analysis project Ga0187864, IMG submission 132985) | Peatland microbial communities from SPRUCE experiment site at the Marcell Experimental Forest, Minnesota, USA - June2016WEW_11_40 | ecosystem: Environmental > Terrestrial > Soil >... | reverse complement strand
GAGGCCCTGGCATCAGAACACCAGGAAGAGCTATTGGAGGCGTGGGATGAGTACTTCGGACCCTAAGACCGGCGAACGTGTGAAAGACGTGCGGGTCTCTGAGGATACGATCAGTGTCGATCTTCGACGGACGAACCATAACGGTCCCGTTGGTGTGGTACCCCCGGTTATTACATGCCGCGCCCGAGCAGCGGGCGAACTGGCGCATTGCCGGAGCCGGGTACGGAATACACTGGCCGGACCTTGATGAGGATCTCACCACCCAGGGTCTCTTGCAGGGCGCTCGTGCTCCTCGCAGAAGGGAAGAAGCCGCATAGTGCAACACTTCAAACCATAATCGACGATCTCCTGGTGTTGTCGGCTTGAAATCTGAACAACATTGGAGGGCAATGAACTTATCGGAGGGCAAGTTGAGCGGCATGCAAATTGGAAAACTATCGAAGCGGAGGGTAGGCAGTTTGTCACGATAACCAACTACGTGACGGCTCGTCGGAGGTAGGAAGATGGAAACGAAACTAAAAATAGTCTATTGGAAGGGAGAGAAACTCTGGGTAGGCAAGCTGCTGGAGCATCCAGAAATAATGACCCAGGGCGAAACGCTCGAAGAACTTGAAGAAAACATGAAAGACGCCTATATGCTTATGGCACTGGAAGATGTGCCTGAAGAGCACGAAGTGGGCGAGCTTGCCCTGAACGTATGAAGAGAAAGAAATTGATAAAGACAATCACGGACGCCGGATGCGTGCTTGTAAGGCATGGTGACCGGCATGATTTATACAGAAACCCGAAAACCCCCTAGTTGACGGAAAGAGAAGACAGCGGCATACCCAGGATAGCCGGTCCTTTAATGACTTGACATAAAGGCGAAACTGTCGTACCATATGCGGTACGATATGGAGGTGAGCGGTATGACAACATTGTCGGCATCGGATGCAAGGAAGCGGCTCTATAATCTGGTTGATGAAGTAAAGGAAACGCACAGGCCGGTTCAGATCGTAGGAAAGAGGAACTCCGCGGTCCTGGTATCCGAGGAAGACTGGCAGGCCATAGAAGAGACGCTGTATGTCACTTCTCTACCCGGCATGCGGGAGTCCATCAAGAAGGGTCTCAAAACCCCTATCGAAGAATGTGACGAGGAAGTTGCCTGGTGAACTGGCGCCTGGTATTTACCAAGCAGGCGCAAAAAGACGCAAAAAAAATAGCCCGGTCAGGCCTCAAATCGGCAGCCTCTCACCTGCTGGATATCCTTCGCGAAGACCCATACCGGAATCCTCCACCATACGAGAGGCTGCTGGGAGATCTTTCCGGCGCTTGCTCCAGACGCATCAACATACAACATCGGTTGATCTACCAAGTCCTTGACGATATAAAAACAGTGAAGATTATCCGGATGTGGACACATTACGCGTGATCTGAATCGGTTAGAATAACGTGAACAGTTACAATGAGTTACTTATTTAGGGTCGTCACTGATGGTACCGCTTGGGAGCTCAAATTTTACAACTGGAAATCTTCTTGTTGAAGGACTTCGGTCATGGAATGGCTCATATTAATACCTGCTGCTGTGGCGTTGTACCCCGGGGCTTCGATGATATTCGGACCAAAACCCTATGATTCAAGACCTGGCCCCAGCACAATCCGTGCCTGCTTACGGGCCGAGCGGCATCCGGCATGGAGGCGGCGTGAAAACGTTACCTACCGCCCCTCCATGACAGAAAATGTGAAAATGCAAAGGGCATCCCCCATGTCTTCCCCACAGGTCTTATCTTTATGGTATCATGAGTAAAACAGGCAGCCAGGAGGTAGGAAGATGGAAACGAAACTAAAAATGGTCTATTGGAAGGGAGAGAAATTCTGGGTAGGCAAGCTGCTGGAGCATCCAGAAATAATGACCCAGGGCGAAACGGCCGAAGAACTTGAAGAAAACATGAAAGACGCCTATATGCTTATGGCACTGGAAGATGTGCCTGAAGAGCACGAAGTGGGCGAGCTTGCCCTGAACGTATGAAGAGAAAGAAATTGATAAAAACAATTTTTCGTGTTGCGAGGCAACAACCATGCGACATGATCCAGGCATCAGAAAGATCGAAACAGACGTAGCGCGGTTCTTTTCCTCTGAACTTGCTTCAATGGCCAAGGAACAAAATGGAACCGGGATAGCCAATGGACAGATGGGATTCACAAGCGATTGGCTGAAATTGGACATGGGTACGGTTTTCTTGTCTTTGCCAGCCAGAGTCGATGCGCTGCGGCAGATGGCCCCGAGTGGCTGTACGATCATCATTGGCGTATCGCCGGAGCAGAAGTTGCGCTTGCTCGAATCCCCTTGGTCATGGAGATCGAGTGGGGGTTTGGAGCCGCAACTATCTTCGAAAAAATCACCAAGGATTTCTTGAAGCTGGTTCAGGCGCGGGCTGATTTACGAGTGATGGTTTTTCAGGGGAATGGCGTTGTTTCCGTCACGGATAAACTGGTGGCTATGGCCGAAAACTTTGAGGGGTCGCAGCAAGGAGACCGGTGGCTATTCGCTGGCTGGGGATGGGACACCGATCAAATGCATTGCAGGCTATGGAGCGCCTAGACTAACACTGCGCTCCAGGGGACGTGCCCAAGCCCGCCCCTGAGCTATCATGTTTATCGCTTTTAGGTGGCAATTTTCACTTTCTGAGCACTTGAGCCAATACGCGAGTAGGTGCAGCCAGTAAGATCCTTTTCGCGGCCGGAGCGATTTTTGATGGATGGGGCGGAAGCCGGCGAGGGCGGGACCCGGAGCATACTCCGGTCGTATGTGACGAGTCACGCCGAGCCGGCGACCGCGCCAGGCGCAAAAATAGCCCGGCCGCCCGAATCAGGAAATAGTGGTCATGCCGTACATGTAGGGCCTCAGCACCTCCGGCACGGCGATAGTGCCGTCCGCACGCTGGAAGTTTTCCATGACCGCCATCACACACCTGCCCACCGCAAGCCCCGAACCGTTCAAGGTATGCACGTATTCCGTCCGCCCGGCCCCGGTCCTGTACCTGATCTTTGCCCTTCTTGCCTGGAAGGCCTCGAAGTTGCTGCACGACGATATCTCCCGGTAGATGTTCTGCCCGGGGAGCCATACCTCGATGTCATAGGTCTTTGCCGAGGAAAACCCCAGGTCGCCGGTAGACAGGAGAGAAACACGGTAATGGATGAAGAGCCTCTTCAGCACATCCTCGGCATCGAGGAGCAGACCTTCGAGCTCTGCGTACGAGTCTGCAGGCAGGCTGAATTTTACCAGCTCCACCTTGTTGAACTGGTGCTGCCTGGTGAGGCCCCTCGTGTCTTTCCCGTGCGCTCCGGCCTCTTTTCTGAAACAAGGCGTGTATGCGACATACCTGATCGGCAGGTCGTCTTCTTTGAGTATCTCGTCCCTGAAGATGTTCGTCACGGGCACTTCGGCAGTCGGTATGAGGAAATAGTCAGGGTCGGAAAGCTTGAAGAGCTCTTCCTCGAACTTCGGGAGCTGCCCCGTGCCTGTCATGCTGTCCCTGTTCACCATGAAGGGCGGCAGCACCTCGGTGTAGCCGTGCTCGCGCACGTGGAGGTCGAGCATGAAGTTAATGAGCGCCCTTTCCAAAAGGGCCCCGTGGGATTTGTAGAGGGTGAACCTGGAGCCTGTGATCTTCGCGGCCCTTTTGAAGTCGAGTATACCGAGTCTTTCGCCCAGGTCCCAATGGGCGATCGGCAGGAAGTCAAAGCGGGGTTTCTCCCCCCATGTCCTGACCACTACGTTCTGCTCCTCCCCCGTTCCGAGGGGTACGGAGTCGTGGGGGATGTTCGGTATTTCAAGGCTCAGGAGCTCCCATGCACTTTCCACTTCTTTCAGCTCCTGCTCCCCCGTTTCTATCTCTTTCCCGAGGGCGCGGAGCTGTTCTATCTGCTCCCCCGCTTCGACGCCGCTCTTTTTCAGCCGCGCTATCTCATCGGAGGTGACGTTCCGCTCACTTCTCAGTGCTTCCACGTGCCTGATCCGCTCGCGCCGAAGCTCGTCTATCCCGATCAGTTTTTCAAGATCGAATACGGACCCCCTCTTCTTGAGGCTTTCCCGCACCAGTTCCGCCTTTTCCCTTATCAATTTCGGATCGAGCATTTAATCCTCCAGCAATTCCTTGTTGGGCTGCAGCGGCTTCAACATATAAAGCATGCCGCTTCTCGTGTAAACCGGCTCTCCCTCGACCAGCAACTGGACGGACCGCACCCCGGGGAAACTTGCCGCAAAGGAGTTTACGATGCTGTAGACCATGGCGACCTCCCTTTCGGGGCTGCCGGGGTCTATAAACTCCTTCGACACATTTAAGTAGAGCACGCCGTCCGCGCCCATGGCCAACTCGTAAAGCCTCAGCCGGTCCGGTATGGATCGCGCCTCTTTCAGCTCCCTGAACAGGATATCGGCCCGCGCCCTGTCCGATAACTGCTTCCGCACCTCAACCGCTTTTCTCTCCAGCCGCCCCTGTTCATCAGGAAAGAAGACCGAGACGACTTCCTTTTCCCCTTCGGCGGCGCGGCGGACGGCGGGCATGGCAGGCCGGTTGTACAGGTAGCAGCCGAGGCCGGCCAGGACCAGGACGAGAAGACCGAATATGACCCCGAAGCGCCTCATGTGCATCATCTTGCAAGGGTATTGAGAAATTCATCTCCCGTGGCGACCCTCAGCAGGGGATATATGGCTGACTTCCGATAGGCGTCCATGAACGCTGCATGGATCTCCGGCTTATAGGCAGCGCTGAGGTCTTCGAGGAGGATCGTGTAAAAGTCGTGGCAGATGGCGTCCAGGGCGGTGGCGATGACGCAGAAATGGGTATTGATGCCCGCCACCGCCACCGTATCTATCCGCATGGTGCGGAGCGTCTGGTCGAGGTCCGTCTTGAAGAAGGCGCTGAACCTCCTTTTCGGGAGCATGATGTCCGCAGGCTCGGGCTCCAGGCCGACGGCCGGCTGCGCCCCTGCGGTGCCTCTTATGGAGTGCGGCTTCATCCTCCCCTTGAAGATGAAATCGCCTTCCAGGAAGCTGTCACAGGCGAATACGACGGGGACGGAAGCGGCCCGGCAGCGTTTGAGAAACGCCCGCACAGGGGCGACGATCCCGGCCAGCTCCACCGGTGCGTCCACCTCTTTTCCGTACGTATCCTCCAGCATATCAACGATTATGACCGCCGGCTTGATGTTATGTCTCCTCTCTCTTTTCCTTATCGGACAGAAAAACGGCCTTGAAGGTATCGGTCAGGGCAGAGGCCACCTCGAAGACCGGCCTTGCCTTTATCAGGGCCATCCGTTCCACCACGAGTTTTACAAAAGCCGGCTCGTTTCTCCTGCCCCTTTTCGGCACAGGGGCCAGAAACGGGGCGTCTGTCTCGGAAAGCAGCCTGTCAAGCGGCGCGTAGGCTATGATCTTTGTCAACCTTGTGTCAGGGTAGGTAACCGTACCCGGGATCGAAAGGTAGATGCCCATATCGAGCAGCTTTTTTGCGGTGTCAAGGTCATAGGAGTAACAGTGGATCACGGTCTTGGGGACCTGTTGGTGCGCCTCCTTCACAATCTCAAGGGTCTCCGGCCCGGCGTTCCTCGAGTGGATGATCACCGGAAGCCCGGCGAGGCGGGCCAGCTCTATCTGCCTCCGGAACGCCTCGATCTGCAGCTCTCTCGGTGAATAGTCCCTGTAGAAATCGAGACCGATCTCGCCGCAGCCGACGACCTTCGGATGTTTCAGGTACCCCTTGACGGTCTCTTCGATGTCGGGCGAGTAGTCTTTTGCGTTGTGGGGATGGATGCCCACGGCGCCGTAAACCTGCGGATGAGCTTCTATGATCTCCACGACCTTGGGAAAATAGCGTGCCTCTGTCCCGACCGTAAGCATGGTGGAGACACCGGCTTTTGATGCCCGGTCGATCACCGCCTCGCGGTCCTCATCATATTCTTCCATTTCCAGATGGCAGTGGGAATCGACGAACATGGACATTTATAGCACATTCCCGAGCCGGTAATCCACTGGGCGGCCCCTTTTACTTTAGTTGTTGCCAATCGCCCTTTACATGTGATAGTTTGAACTAATGTTCTTGCAATTGTGTCAGGCTGCCTCCGTCATATCCTGCGGCTATAAACCGGACGATGGTGCATGCGTAGTGGGATTACGGAGCCGGACAGTTGCGGCATGCTTTATGCTTATTGCTGAGAAGAGAAAAAGAGAAAGGGAACGCTAAAGGGGTCATCGGAAAGGACGCGATCGACCCGGACGCATAAAACACACCATTTTAAGGAGGCTTTATATGGCGTACGATGCGACGAAGATGGCAGACTGGCAGATTGCCGAGGCGGCTGAGCAGCATATGAAATCTGTCTGGCAGTTGGGCGACGAGATGGGATTGAAGAAGGATGAGGTGATCGGATACGGCCGCATAGGCAGGGTCGATTTCATGAAGATCATCGACCGGCTGAAGGACAGGCCGGACGGCAAGTATATCGAGGTCACGGCTATTACTCCGACCCCCCTCGGCGAAGGGAAAACGACGGTCTCCATGGGCCTCGTCGAAGGCATGGGCAAGAGGGGATGGAACGTGGGCGGCGCGATCCGCCAACCCTCGGGCGGCCCGACCATGAACATCAAGGGGAGCGCGGCAGGCGGCGGCAATGCCCAGGCCATCCCTCTGACAGAGTTCTCCCTCGGTCTTACGGGCGATATCAACAACATCATGAACGCCCACAACCTCGCCATGGTGGCCCTTACCTCGCGTATGCAGCATGAGAGGAACTACACGGATGCGGAGCTTGCAAAAAGAAATCTGAAGAGGCTCGACATCGATTCCAGGAACGTCCAGATGGGCTGGATTATGGATTTCTGCGCCCAGGCTCTCCGGAATATGGTGATCGGTCTTGGCGGCAAGATGGACGGGTTCCTCATGCAGTCCCGCTTCGACATCGCGGTCAGCTCGGAGGTGATGGCCATCCTTGCCGTCGTGAGAGACCTGGCGGACCTGCGCGAGCGGCTCGGCAAGATCACCGTCGCCTACGACAAATCAGGCAAGCCCGTGACCTGTGAAGACCTCGAGGTGGCAGGCGCCATGACCGCCTGGATGAGGGAGAGTGTCAACCCGACCCTCCTGCAGACGGTCGAGGGGCAGCCGGTGCTCGTCCACGCGGGACCTTTCGCGAACATCGCCGTGGGGCAGTCCTCGATCATCGCCGACCGCGTGGCCCTGAAGCTTTTTGACTACGACGTGACGGAGAGCGGGTTTGCCGCCGACATCGGCTTCGAGAAGTTCTGGAACGTGAAATCGCGGATCAGCGGGCTCAAGCCGAACGTCTCCGTCCTCACGACGACCATCCGCGCCCTCAAGATGCACGGCGGCGGACCGAGGGTGGCGCCGGGGCTCCCTCTTCCCGAGGAATACAAGAAGGAGAACGTGGGCCTGCTCGAAAAGGGCGCTGCCAATATGGTACACCATATAAGGACCATAAAACAGTCGGGGATGAAACCCGTCGTCTGCATTAACTGGTTCCACACGGATACCAAGGACGAGATCGCGCTGCTCCGCAGGATCGCCGAAGGGGAGGGCGCGCGCGTGGCCGTGTCGACCCACTGGCTGAACGGCGGCGACGGGGCCCTGGAGCTCGCCGACGCGGTGCACGACGCGTGCGAAGAAAAGTCGGATTTCAAGTTCCTCTATCCCCTCGAAATGCCGCTGCGCCAGAGGGTCGAGACAATAGCGAAGAACGTCTACGGCGCCGACGGAGTCTCGTGGACGCCCGAGGCGGAGGCCAAGGCAAAGGCCTTCGAGGCAGACCCCGGCAAGAGGGACTATTACACCATGATGGTGAAGACCCACCTCAGCCTGTCCCACGACCCGAACGTCAAGGGTGTGCCCAAGGGCTGGGTGCTGCCCGTAAGGGATATCCTGATCTTTTCCGGCGCCAAGTTCCTCTGTCCCGTGACCGGAGCGATCAGCCTCATGCCGGGCACCAGCTCAGACCCCGCCTTCAGAAGGGTCGACGTGGATGTGAAGACGGGCAAAGTAACGGGGATGTTCTAGACAAGCACCTTGATCTGTGCGTCCGGCGGCAAAACGCCGGACGCACCGCACGCGGGAGGCGGCTTTTTCCGATGCCTTACGCAGCAAAAAAAAAGCTGAAAAGAAAGGAGTAGATATGGCCGCAAAGATTATTAGCGGGACGCAGATCGCAGCAGAGATCAGGGAGGAGATCAGGCAGGAAGTAGTGCGGCTCAAGGAACAGCATAACCTGGTGCCGGGTCTTGTCACCATCCTCGTCGGCGAGAACGCGGCCTCGGTGAGCTATGTCACCGCCAAGGGAAAGACCTCGAAGGAGCTCGGCTTTTATTCCGTCCAGGACAGCCAGCCGGCAGACCTCGCGGAAGACGCGCTCCTGGCACTCATCGACAAGTACAACAAAGACCCGAAGATCCATGGTATACTCGTACAGCTTCCGCTGCCGAAGCACATAAACGAGACGAGGGTGCTCTATGCGATCGACCCGAATAAGGACGTCGATGCGTTTCATCCGGTTAATGTGGGCAAGCTCGTCATAGGGGAAGCCAACTATTATCCCTGTACGCCTTACGGGATCCAGCAGCTCCTGGTCAGGAGCGGGGTCAAGACCGACGGCGCGGAGGTCGTTGTGGTGGGAAGGAGCAACATCGTGGGCAAGCCGATCGCCAACATGATGCTCCAGAAGGCAAAGGGCGCCAACGCCACGGTCACCGTCTGCCATACGGCGACGAAGGATATGGCTTTTCATACGAAAAGGGCGGACATCCTCATTGTTGCCGCAGGGAGACCCAAGGCGATCACGGCCGATATGGTGAAAGAGGGTGTGGTGGTCATCGATGTGGGCGTCAACCGGATCGGCATGACCCCCGAAGGAAAGGCCAAGCTCTCCGGCGATGTGGACTTCGAGGCGGTGAAGGAAAAGGCTTCGCTGATCACCCCCGTGCCCGGAGGGGTCGGCCCCATGACGATCACCATGCTCATGCTCAACACGGTGAAGGCTGCAAAAGTGGCGGGAGGAATTTCGGGAGGAGTTTAACCAAGGAGGACGGTCATGGCCGACTATGTGTACGAAGAAAAGGAAAACTTTGAAGGCAAGAAAGTGCGGGTGCTGGGCCCAACCTATGAGCCGGGCAAGCCCGGAGAAAGGGCCGACTGGACGCAGAAGCTCGGAAGCGAGAGCGAACGGCTCGGCTACCTGAAAAGCGCCCTCCGGTACTGGTACAGCACCGACTGGTTCGGCAGCGAGAAGAGGAAGCAGGAAGCCTAAATGCGTGGAAAGCATAAGTCTTATAGGACCTGTAAGACTTATTGACTGCTATAAGGGAGGCAACCCATGAGTTTTGCGATACCCACAATCAGTTATACCGGAAAGATCAGGGAAGTGACCATCGGGAGCGGAAGTACCGCCGTCACGGTGGGCGGAGGATCATGTTACCCCTTCTACACCTTCGAGGGGGCCATGCCCCATCCGCCGCGGGTCGCCTTCGAGGTGTGGGACTATGCGCCCGAGGACTGGCCTGCCTGGGCCGTCGAGCCCTATAAGGACGTGATCGCAGACCCCGCGGCCTGGGCCCGCAAGTCCGTGGAGACGTACCACGCGGAGATGATCGCCCTTCTCTTGAAGAGCGCCGACCCGAACGGCATGGACCGGCCCGTGGAAGAGGTCGTTTCTACCGTGAAGGCGGTCTCGGACGCTATCTCGGTGCCGCTCATCGTCTGGGGCTGCGCAAACGACGAGAAGGACTCGGCCATGCTCCGCCGCGTGGCGGAGGTCTGCGAGGGTAAAAACGTGGCCCTCGGCCCGGTCACGGAGAAGAACTACAAGCAGATTGGGGCCATGGCCATCGGCTACAACCAGGTGGTGATCGCCTCCACGCCCATCGACGTGAACCTCGCAAAGCAGCTCAACATCCTTTTGGGGAACCTGGGGGTGCCCGACAACCGGCTCCTCATCGACCCCACCACGGGAGGCTTAGGCTACGGTCTCGAATACTCCTATTCGGTGATAGAGCGCGACCGCATGGCTGCCCTTACCCAGGAGGACGTCAAGCTCCAGACACCGATCATCTGCAACCTTGCGAACGAAGTGTGGAAGACAAAAGAGGCGAAGACAAAAAAAGAGGACAACCCGAAGCTCGGCGACGAGAAAAAGAGGGCCGTCCTTATGGAATCGGTCGCCGCCATGACGCTTGCCATGGCAGGCGCCGATATACTCATCATGAGACACCCCGAGGCCATCTCCTACACCAGGCAGAT
>Ga0187864_10004893_pt1 | contig 10293 bp, 13 predicted proteins | sample June2016WEW_11_4_FD_132985 | JGI IMG/M metagenome (GOLD analysis project Ga0187864, IMG submission 132985) | Peatland microbial communities from SPRUCE experiment site at the Marcell Experimental Forest, Minnesota, USA - June2016WEW_11_40 | ecosystem: Environmental > Terrestrial > Soil >... | reverse complement strand
CATTCGCCTTGGCGGCGTAGAGGACCTGGCCGGGGAAGTTGGCAAGAAACCAGCGCGCGGCGCGAGCCGCGGCATGAGGCCTTAGGCCAAGGACCGGCCGTTCGGGGCGATGGTGACGGAGAAGCTCCGCGGCAGAAGTGAAAACGTCCATCCCATGTCTACTCCCACACGAGATTGAGATTGTCAGTTGCTGACCTTGGGCGAGAACGCCAGGAGCCGGGTGGTCCGTATGCAATCTTGAACGGCTTGTAAAGCAGTTTTCTCACCCCCGCGCTGCGGCGCCTTTGAATGGACCAAGACGAATGGGGTGGTGGGGGCCAACCGCAAGCCCGCGGGAGCGCTTGTGCCATGGCGGCGAGGGATGGAAATCCCCCACTCCTCGCCGCTATCTCATTGCTATTTGACCTCGAGCTTAATCGCGGTACGCGACGGGGTATTGCTCGTGGCCACGGCTTCGACCTTGGCAGCGCTGCCCCGACTCCTTCGCCTTCTGCCCTTGGGCGGCCTTCTGTTGGCCCTCGACCACAATCTGCCGCGTGAGGAACTCGCGGTAGTTGCCGACCTCGGTGAACCCGCGCGTCTTGAAGTCGTGCTTGATGCCGTCGACGTCCTTGCCCGCGGCGTTGCAGACGGCGATCACCGTCTCGGTTCCGGGATCCCTGAGGCGGAACTTAAAGGGTGCATCAGTACCAGGGAACTGAGCCGCCTTCCCGGCAGGCAGAAGGTTGTCCCGCTGGATTTGTTCGGGAAGATGACGACCCCTTCCCCATTACCGTCGACATCGATCAGCGTGAGGTTGCAGTCCGTCTTGGATCTGATGGTGAAGATCGGCTGATCGTTGACCTTGTACCCGGACCGGTCGGAGATGAGGGTGAGTTCGCCCGTGTCACCGACCTTGGCGACCTCCGCAGCGGGCGCTGCACCGCCCGCTGCGGCTACGTCGACCGGCAGGTCGTCGGAGACCAGGGTGATCAGCTCCTTGAACTCAGGCTCGAATTGGCCGCGCGGCAAATGCCCTTGCTCTAGCTGGCGCTTGACCACGACCAATTCGCCACCGACATCGCCCAACCGCGTTTTGAAAGTCTCGCGGTCGAGTCCGAACTCGGCACGCTCCTGCAACGAATCTGGCATTTGAACCGCTCACCCACGGGGACATCTCGTCTGTCAGTTCTCCGAGCCGTTAGGTTTTTGCGTGTCGCCCTCGGTATCGTCCCCGCTGCCACCCTCCTCGTCCCCGTCCTCGCCGGACTTCTTCTTGGCGGACTTCGGCACCGCGTCCGGCCGCGGGGGCAGCGATTTCAGAAAGGTGGCGATGGCGGTGCGATCTTCCGGCTTGAGCTTCGCCATGTTCTCCTGCACCGACCCCATCAGGCCGCCGACCACGTCGAAGTCGGGCGTGTTTCCGGTCTCGAGCATATAGGCGATGTCATCCGCGCTCCAATCGCCGATCCCGTCGTGGCTCGGCGTGATGTTTGGAATCCTGCCCCTACCTTCAGGGTTCCGGCCACCGGCAAACGCCTCGCTCCGGATGACGCCACCCAGAAAGTTCCGGGGCGAATGGCACTCGCCGCAATGGCCAGAGCCCTCGACAAGATAGGCGCCGCGATTGAGCTCGGCGCTTCGCTTTGGATCGGGCTTGAACGTCTTGCCGTTCACGTAGAGCAGCTGCCAGAGTCCGAGTCCGCGCCGGATGTTGTAGGGAAAGGTCAGCTCATGCGGCGGCACCTCGTTCTTTACCGCGGGCAAGGTGTCGAGATAGGCCTTGAGGTCGATGAGATCCTCGTAGGTCATGCGCTGATACGAGGTGTAGGGAAACGCCGGGTAGAGGTGCTCTCCACCTGGCGCGATGCCGCGGTTCATCGCGTTGACGAAGTCGAGCGTGCCCCAATTCCCGATTCCGGTCTCCTTGTCGGGAGAAATATTGGGAACGTTGAAGACGCCGAACGGAGTCTTGATGCAGCGGCCCCCGGCAAGCACGTGATTGTCCTTGGTCTTTGGATCCTTGCACTTCGAGACGGGCACGGCGTGGCACTCCGCGCATCCTCCGGCGGTGAACATGTATTCACCGTTGGCGAGGTCAGGCGTGTGCGCCGGCAGCTCCGAGGCCGGCACCGTCCTCGGCATCGTCAAAAGATAGAAGACGATCACTCCGGCGATCCCAATGACGAGCAGCGCCCACCACCAGGCTCTGCGCATGCTGCCTCCCTAGACGCCGGTGGTCACTGTGGCGACCGCGCCGTTCGGATCACTGCTCGAGCTTCTCGCGATAGGATTCGTGGCAGTCTTTGCAGACCTTGGTCATGTCGTTGAACGCAGCGGTGAAGGTTCCCTTCCCTTGCTCTGCGGCGCCGGCAGATTTGGCGCTCGCGTCTTTCAGCTTCATGGCAAGGGCCTTGAAATTATCGAAGTCCTCCCAGATCTTCGGCAACGCCTCGCTGTCCTTGATCGCGCCGTGTTCTGTCCCGTTGGGGAACAGCGTCACATATTTGTCTGGCACTTGGTTGATCTCGTTCATGGCTTTGGCCGCCTTGGCGGAGTCGAAAGGCTCAACCCCCTTCACCATCTGGCCGCCGAGCTTGGCCGCCGGCGCCACGACTTCCTTCATCAAGTGCCGACGCTCCTTCACGGCCGCCGCGAGATCTTCGGCGGAAGTAGCGACCGTGGCATAGATCGCCAAACCCGCAAACGCACAAACGACCATTACCAGTTTCCGCATTCGCCTCTCCACTCACCGCCGAACCCGCTAAGGGCCCGTTCCATCGTCCAATCGCTCACTAGATTTGAATTTCAACTCACGCTTTGACATCCGGCCGGCTTGGCGCTGGCCTCGCGCATGGTCCTGCGTTGGCGGCCAAGGTGCTCATCCGGATGACCGGCCCGTCCTGAACCGGGTCCTAACTCCCCTGACTGATCATGAAGTTGAGCAGCTGCGGCGAGGGTCGGCCATCGACAGGCAAGCGGCTGGCATACTGATATTGGCTGATCGCATCCGCCGTGCGTTGGCCATAGACGCCGTCGACGGGGCCCGGGTTGTAACCGAGCCCGCCACCCGACCGGCCACCAGCGCCCACCGGGCTGCGGCGCCAGCCCGAACGGGCTTTTGGCGGCATTGTGCCATAGCAGCCGCGTGCCCCGCTACAGCTTACGCGCCCGATCAAGGCATCGGGATGCCACCGTCACGGGGCGGCACGCTCCATCCCCTCTGCACGGCCGGCCGCTCTGCGATTGCCGTGTACCAGCGCTTCACGTTGGGATAGTCGGCAAAAGTGACGGTTTGCCATTCGAACCGGGAAATCCACGGCCAAATGGCGATATCGGCGATGGAATAGGCGCCCGCCACATATGCGCTTTCACCCAGCCGGCGATCGAGCACAGCCCAGATCCTCTTGGCTTCCCTTGTGTAGCGCTCTTCGGCATAGGCACTCTTGCCGGGATTGAACCTCACGAAGTGGTGGACCTGGCCAAGGAACGGCCCGGGGCCGCCCATCTGCCACATCAGCCACTCGACCACGCGCCATTTGGTGGGAAAATCCTGCGGCCAGAGCTGGCCGGTCTTCTCGGCGAGATAGAGCAGGATCGCTCCGGACTCCATGAGGTGGAGCCCATTGTCGGAATCGACAATCGCCGGGATCTTGTTGTTGGGAGCAATCCCGAGAAAGTGCGGATCGAACTGCTCCCCCTTCCCGATGTCTACCGGGTGCACGCGATACGGCAGCCTCACCTCTTCCAGCATGATCGACGCCTTTTGCCCATTCGGCGTCGACCAGGTGTAAAGCTCGATCATCCGTCTCCTATCTCCAATATCCGTCCCGCGCGAGGCGCTCGCCGGGATCCCCGCGCAGAGCCTCACGCCCAGCGTCATGGTCGTCTGTGCTAGCGAGTTTGCGCCGGCTTGGTAAGCACCCTTCGTGTGAGTGGGATGCAGCGCAGCAGACGCGCATCGTGTTCGCACCTGCGAGATGATTCGATTCATCAACTCTTCATTGATCGGCCCTCCTATCGCCCCGAACCTGTCGCGTCGGCGCCACAGGCGAATGCTATCGACAGCAAGGCTATTCGGACAGGGCGCCTACTGGGAGGAACCAATGCTCAACCGTGCCCAATTGGACAACGAGCTAAAGGGCGGGCACCAGGCGAGCTTCGTCCGTTATGCGATCTACTACACGCCCCAGCCCGGAACTCCGCTTGCGGCGTTCGGACGGTCCTGGTTCGGCCGCGCCAATGATGGCGCAACCTTGCAGGCTTTCTCCGACACGGGCCTGACTGGCGCCGGCCCGGTCAAGCCGCCATCTGCGCTCCCGCGCTATAGCGGCCTGCACGCCGTCTTCAAGGCACCGTTTTGCTTGCGCGATGGCATCGGCCCCGACGCGTTGAAAGCGCGGCTCATCAGTTTTGCCGGGCGACGGAAGCAGATCGAGACGGGACCGTTGACGCTTGCGCGCGCCGGCCGCTTCCTCGTCTTGCGGCCGATCACGCCCACGCCGGCGCTCGACTGGCTGGCCGCTCAATGCGTCGCTGCCTTTGACGGTTTTGCGGAGCCTTGGAGCGCCGTCGAGCGGGAGGCTCATCACGGCCCCCATCTCAACGACCATCAACGCCTGTTGCTGAAGAGCTTCGGCGATCCGCATGTGTTGAGCGAGTACCAATTCTACATCACGCTCACCGGGCCGCTCGACACCGCTCATTTGGAGCGCGTGGCGCAAGCGCTATGGCCGATGCTCGAGGAGATTTGCGCCTCCGGGGTGACCGTCGACGGCCTGTCGCTGTTCGGCGAGACCGGCACCCGCGCGCCCTTGCGTCTGATCGGCCGCTATCGCCTCGGCGCCTGAGACCCGCGTCTGGGATCGCTTGGCTCTGCCTGAAGCCCGCTCGCTAAGCGGAACAAAGTTTTGACACAACGGTTGGGCACCGTTTGGGACTCGGCTGGGGGACAGCACGGGGGTACGAATGCCCGACTATGGGGAAATCTTGGCGTTTCTCGCCGCCAACCCGCCTCAGCTTGCCGCCGAGCGGGAGCTCCACGCCTCGTTGCTTGAGCTGCTCGCTCAGTGCTTGCGGTCCGACCAGGTGACGACGGAAGACTCCGACGAGGCATCGCCCGAGAATTTGGAAGCGCACCATTTCCGCTGGGTGAACTTCAACTGATCGCTGCCAAGAGACGAGGCCGAGGGCAAGGCGGCGTTCTCGCCGCCGTGCGATGCGCGCCTAGAAGGCGGACGTCGTCAGCTCGACGGTCACGGCACTTTTAGGCCGTTTCGAGTTTGCGGCAAATCGACCGCCTACCCGTGAATTGCGTGCAGACCCTGCCGGTGCTAAGAGCCGTAGAGGGAACCGGCCGGCCATGATGAAATTGGCCACCAGATTGGATTTTTTCGAGGGAGATCAGGCCCATCATGAGGGACAACGTCGCGGCGAAGCGTGCGGCTGAGCAGAGGGTGAAGAGTTCGGCCGAGGACGTCGTCCAGACCTTCCTCAAAAGCATCGACAACGGACAGCGTTCCGATCGGCCCTATCGCCACTGGTCGCTTCGGGGCTGCTTTCCCTCCGACACCGTCGACGAAATCCTGGCGCTTCCCTTCGAGGCCCCTTCGCTCGACGGCGTGTCGGGCAAACGCGAGCTGCACAACAATACCCGCAAATATTTCGACGTGGGAAACCGTGAGCAGTTCCCGGTCTGCGAGGCGGTGGCGCAGGCCTTCCAGGACCCGCGTGTGACGCGCCACATCGAGAAGGCGTTTGGCACCAATCTCAAGGGCACCTATCTGCGCATCGAATTCGCCCAGGACATCGACGGCTTCTGGCTCGAGCCGCACAGCGACCTTGGCGTCAAGGTCTTCACCATGCTGGTCTATCTATCGAAAGACCCGAGCCACCACGATCTCGGCACCGACATCTACGACGCCAACAAGAACCGCGTCGGCTGCTCGCCCTTCGCGCCCAACGCTGCCATGATCTTCGTGCCTGCGGACAATACCTTTCACGGCTTCGAGAAGCGCCCCATCAAGGGCGTGCGCACCTCGCTGATCATCAACTACGTGACGGATGAATGGCGCGCGCGCGAGCAGCTTTCCTTCCCCGAGCAGCCAATCGCCTGACGATTCAGGCTCGCCATCGACAGATTTTGCCCCCAGGCTGGTAGGGTCGTCTTCATACAGGTGTCATACCCGCGAAAGCGGGCATCCAGTAACCACTGAAGTGGCGAACAGTCGCTTTGGTGATTACTGGATTGCCCGGTCAAGCCGGGCAATGACAAACGGTGGAGTCTGGCAATGAGCAAGGTCGCCTTTATCGGGCTTGGCGTCATGGGCTATCCCATGGCGGGCCATTTGCGAAGGCGCGGAAAGCACGACATCGTCGTGTTCAACCGGACAAGAGCGCGGGCGGAAGCCTGGGTCGCCGAGTTCGGCGGCAAGGCCGCAAGAACCCCTGCCGACGCTGCCAACGGCGCGGATTTCGTCTTCACATGCGTCGGCAATGACGACGATCTCCTCGCGGTGACTTTCGGCGAAGACGGCGTCTTCTCGGGACTGCGACCTGACGCCGTGTTGGTCGACAACACCACCGCTTCGGCCAAGATCGCCCGCGAGCTGCATGCGGCCGCCAAGACTAAGGGTGCGGGTTTCCTCGATGCGCCGGTGTCCGGCGGCCAGTCTGGTGCGGAGATCGGCACGCTCACCGTCATGGTCGGCGGCGACGAGGAGGATTTCCGCAAGGCCGCGCCCGTGATCGCGGCTTACGCCCGCGCGGTCACGCTGATCGGCCCGTCAGGCGCGGGCCAGCTCACCAAGATGGTCAACCAGATCTGCATTGCCGGGTTGATCCAAGGCCTCGCCGAGGCGCTTGCCTTCGCCAAACGCGCGGGCCTCGACATCCCGAAGGTGATCGACACGATCTCCAAGGGCGCGGCGCAATCCTGGCAGATGGAAAACCGCTGGCAGAGCATGGTCGAGGGCAGGTTCGATTTCGGCTTTGCCGTGGACCTGGTGCGCAAGGACTTTGCGCTCGTCTTCGACGAAGCGCGGGCGAATGGAGCCGAGCTCCCGGTCACGGCGCTGGTGGATCAGTTCTACGCCGCGGTCCAGGCCATGGGCGGCAACCGTTGGGATACGTCGAGCCTGATCGCCCTTCTGGAGGGAAGCCCTAACCCTTCCTACTCCGCCGCGTAGTCGAGCGGCAGCGCCGTCGTATATTTGATCTGCTCCATGGCGAAAGCGGAGCTCACGTCACTCAGCTCGATCTTGGCGATCAGCTTCTTATAGAAGGCGTCGTAACGCTCGATGTCGGGCACCACCACACGGAGCAGATAGTCCACCTGTCCACTCATGCGGTAGAACTCAACCACCTCGGGAAAGTCCTTCAGGGCCTCGTGGAAGCTGTCGAGCCATTCTTGCGTGTGATGGCTCGTGGTGATGGAGACGAACACCGTTACCCCCACATTGACCTTCTTGGCGTCGAGCAAGGCCACGCGCCGTTGGATAACCCCGCTTTCTTCGAGTTTCTGGATGCGGCGCCAGCAGGGCGTGGTGGAGAGCCCGATCTGCTTGCCGATCTCGGCAACCGGCATGGTGCAGTCCCTCTGCAGGATATCGAGAATCTTGCGGTCCATTCTGTCGAGCATGGCTGACCTAATGATATTTTTGGGCGATTCCAGCACAATGTAGATTCCCTTTTTAATCAGCATTAACTCTACCGAGTTAATAGATTATTTTTTCCCGCACTGCAAGAGGTGTTTTTAAAGAAGCGCACGGACCTCACGACGCAGCACCGGCAACAGCTCTTCCTCGAACCAGGGATTCCGCCGCAGCCAGCCATTGTTGCGCCAGGACGGGTGCGGCAGCGGTAGAACCCGAGGGCGTCTTTTCCGAAGAGGCTTGCGCCAGTCGAGCATGGTCGCTTGCAGGCTCTCTCCCGCCTCCCCGCCAAGGTGCCAGCTTTGGGCGTAGGAGCCGACGGCGAGCACGAGATCGAGCTGCGGCAACGCGGCGAACAGTGTTTGGTGCCAAAGCATTGCGCATTCGCGGCGCGGCGGCAGATCGGCGCCCTTGGCATCCTGCCCGGGAAAGCAGAAGCCCATGGGAATGATGGCGACGTGGGCCACGTCGTAGAACTCTTGCGGGCTGACCCCCATCCAGTCGCGCAAGCGGTCGCCGGAAGCGTCGGTGAAGGGGATGCCGGAAGCATGCACGCGCGTCCCGGGCGCCTGACTGCAGACTCCGAGCCGCGCCGTCCGGCTCGCCCGCAACACTGGCCGGGGCGCATGGGGCAATGGCTTGCCCTCTGGCGCTTCGACGCAGTGGCGGCAGGCGCGGATGCTGGCGAGCACGCGATCGAGCTCGGTTGCCTGTGCCCTCATAGATCGAGCGCCATGCCGTCCTGGGCGATGAGATATCGGGAGGCGTCGACCTTATCGATTTGAGCGAGCATAGCCTCACCCATATGGGTCAAGAGCACCTGCTTTGCACCCAGCCTCTCATAATTGGCATCGATGGCCTTGTAGTCGAGATGGATCGGCAGCGTTACGTCGTATTGGAAGCATTCGCTAATGAAGAGATCGGCGTCTGGCGCGACGGCATAAAGGCTATCCGTCCAGCCGGTGTCGCCGGTGAAGGCGATCGCCTTGCCGTCCAGTTCGAACCGCAAGGCGTAAGGCGGAGCGCCCGAAGGGTGCTTGACCTCGAAAGGCGTGAGGGTGACGCCGTTGAGCTCGAGCGGGGTTCGCTCCTCATATTCGATGAATCTGAGCTCGAAGGCGCGCGGACATTTGGTGATATCGGGATAGAGGGCCTCCGCCGCGATCATGAAGCGCGCCTCGGTGCCTCGGGGGCCGGTAATGACGAGCGGGCGCGTGCGCTTGCTCGCATATTGGGCGTCGATCAGGAGCCAGGGCAGCCCTCCGAAATGGTCGCCATGCAGATGGGTGACGCACACCATGTCGATGTCGTTGGTAGCGAGCCCAAGCCTCCGCATCCCTATCAGCGTCGAGGTGCCGCAATCGATCAGGAAGGTGGAGCGGTCAGACCGCACATGGAACGAGGTCTGCAGCTGCCCCCCCGCACCGAAGGCATCGCCGCAACCGATGATTGTTAGACGCATGATGTGCCCGGACGCTGCCCCCTCTTCGTGTGATCTCTTAATCTCTGCTCCTCCTACGAGACGCCAAGCCCGGTCACAATGCATGGCGGAAGCGTCTTAGCCCGGGGGAGAGTAAACGCCCCATTAGGGAATTCCGCACATAGTCATCGTTGGGCTCTTGGTTAAGGGCTGGGAGCGGGCTCCAGTCCCATGCCAACCGGCGCCCTTATCCTCGTTCGGGTTCGTATGCGGGCCTTAAGAAGCATGACAGCAGGCGTTTCAGCCGAAGCTCGTGCGGCCGCATCGGCGGCAATGAACGCCAAGCGACGCTCCTCCCGCAGCGTCCAGGAAGCTCGCGAGAAGCTCACCTACAAGTCCGGCTTCAAGCCAGAGTTCGAATACGAGCTGCTGCTCATGTTCGTGCGCAACGAGCTGTCGACGGCGGTGACCACGCCCCTGCTCGCGGTCATCGTGGCCCTGGGTGCGATGTTCTGGGCGCCGCCGGCCCAATTGCTGCTTTGGCTCGCGACGGTTTTCGTCTCCAAGGGCATCCTCATCAGCCTTTGCCGGCAATTCCTCAAAGCGCCGCGGGAGGACGCCAAGACCCCTACCTGGCGGGCCAAGATCACCGCCGCCGAATTCCTTTACGGCGTCTCCTGGGCCGGAGTCGCCTTCGTCAGCGCCGGCACCGAAGGCGAGGCTGCGCACACCTTTGTCTTCGCCACCCTTCTCGTCGTCATCTCGATGCGCATGCTATTCGCCTCGACGGTCATGCCGATCGTCTATGCGGGCACCTTGCCGATGACCGCAGCCATCGTCCTCCGCTTCGCGCTGCTCGACAATCCGTTCTATTGGGCGATGGCGGCGATGGCCGTTGGCGTCCATATCTATTTCATCTGGCTGATGAACGGGATGAACTCGACCGTCACCGCCATGCTCGAGTTCCGCGCCGAGAAGGACGCGCTGATCGCCGAGCTGGAGCAGGCGAAGTCGATCTCCGACGACGCGCGGCTCCGTGCCGAGGAGGCTAACCATGCCAAGTCCCGCTTTCTCGCCACCATGAGCCATGAGCTGCGCACACCCCTGAACGCCATCCTCGGCTTCTCCGAGATCATGCGGTCGGAGATCCTGGGACCGCACGAGAACCCGACATACAAGGAATATGCCAACGACATCCATCAGAGCGGCCAGCACCTGCTCAATCTTATTAACGAGATCTTG
>Ga0187864_10004889_pt1 | contig 10296 bp, 11 predicted proteins | sample June2016WEW_11_4_FD_132985 | JGI IMG/M metagenome (GOLD analysis project Ga0187864, IMG submission 132985) | Peatland microbial communities from SPRUCE experiment site at the Marcell Experimental Forest, Minnesota, USA - June2016WEW_11_40 | ecosystem: Environmental > Terrestrial > Soil >... | reverse complement strand
CCGTGGGAAGTAAAGAGTCCGAGCCAGAAGTAGCTCCCCGCATCTTCGCCCGCGAACCTGCAAAGAAGGGTACTGTCTCGTTGGACTTCCTGAAGGGTCTTTCCAGTCTCAAAAAACCAGCCAAATAAAAAGGGAGCCTTCGCAGGCTCCCCGTTTACCAGACCGCTGCGGATTTACTTGGTGATGGTGTCGTTTGTGACGACACACTTGCAGGGCGGCTTGTGGTGCGGCATTGTCCGAGCGACGGCTGCCACGCTAGGTGCGGGCGGGACGACCGGTGCGGGGATGACCGTAACCTGCGGTGCTGGGATGTTCACCGTGATATTCGGCACCGACATTTGAAGCTGTGGCTCCGGTGCAGGTGCAACGACGATGGGTGCAGTCGGCTCCGGGGTCCCGACGCAGTCATCCATCGTGACGCCTGCCGCCTTTACGTATTTGTTCGTGAGGTAGACCTTGCAGAATACCACGCGGTTGCCAGCCGCGAGTCCGACTCGGGCTGCTTCTAACTCCGCACAGTTCTGGTCGATCTTACCACCGCCGAACGAAACGCCGAACGTCGGACCTGACCCACCAGCACCGAATCCTTTGAAGCACGGCACCGTGGGTGCAATGCTTGGGGCGGACGCGGGCGGTGTTTGCCGAGGGTTGACGTAGGTCTCGACGAGCGAGTTACCTACACCGTTCCCCGAAGCCGTGGCTGCTGAGTTCCCCGTATTGGCAAGCGTTTGGCTTTGGGTTTGCTTTTGGTTTCCACCGCTGGCAGTAGCGGTTCCTCCCGCACCACCAGTTGCGTTATTGTTAACGCTGACAGTAGAGTTCCCTGCATTGGAAACTGAAGCGTCACTGTTACCACCTGTTGCGTTCCCTCCGGCGGACGTGGAATTGGAAGAAGCGGTTCCACCATTAGCCGAAGAGACCGAACGAGCATTTGATGCCGACTGACTGCTGCTAGACGAAACCGAGTTTGCCACTGCATTTGAATTTCCTCCTGTCGGAATTGGGGTTGGAGTCGGCGTTGTCGTGGGCACGCAAATGAACGCGATGCCTTCCACAACGTCATAGTACGGGGTCGATGTCGGCATGCCTGCAGGTGCCTGCTGCCGTATCTGTCCCGTGGGACAGTTCCATGCACGAGCGGGGACCGCACCGAGTAATAGCAACAACACGAAGAACCACGGCTTTCTCATTTACTTCTCCTCGTCGGGGTGGCCGACCTTTCTTAGTACAATCGGGGCTGCTCAACCTGCATACGTTGAGCGAGCAATCTGATTTGGCGGTCGAGCATGACCCACTGAATTTGTTCAGACATCGTAGGGCGACTGACCCGAGCGGGCGATTCGACGGACACAACTAGCTTCGGGTCGCGTTGAATCGACTCGCCTGTGGTCACTATTGCTACCGCACCGAAATGCTCGGAGTACATGATGCCTCCTCTCGCAGAACGGCGACCGACGCGGATGCGTAGGCGACAGCATCGGCATGATATTGATTCGAACGTTCGACAAGTTCTGCGTCCGTCATTGCGGAGAGAACGCGACGGAATCCGGCATTGCTGTGTCGAGCCATCAGTCGAGTCCTGATTGCGGCTGCCTGCACTCTAATTCGAAGGTCCATTGTTGCCTCCTACCATCACTCTACGGAAAACCCGAAATACAGTCAATAGTACTAAAGTACTGCTTGACTTTGTCAGAAAAACGGCGTAAACTTCTGACATGACACTTGACCAAATACTGATGGGTGTCGAACTGATTTTGCTTGGATGGATAGTCGTCCAAGGGCAGTATGTGTGGTTCTACGAGCGGGAAACCTTCCGCATGAACAAGGAACGATTCGAGGAGCGAGCGAAATGGCGGGAGCAAAAAAGACAACAACAGTTGAAGAAAGACGGCACCTCACCGACCTCCGACTCCAGCGTACCTTCGGCATTACCCTCGCCGACCGAGAACAGCGGGTCAAAAACCAAGACAACAAGTGTGAAATCTGCGGCGGTCCTCTCGACGCCTACGGACCCCCCTGTATAGACCACTTCCATTTTTATGTGAAAGCCGTTCGCCATTTTGACACTTTTTTGATGACAAATCACGGCTGGGACGCGATGGGGTATGACGAGCAAAGGAATGTAAAATTTACAGGGTATGGTCCTACCAAAGCGGCAGCTATAGCCGCGATGAAAAAAGTGATGATGCCGTGGTCGATTCGAGCCTTGCTCTGCTGGAAATGCAACCGGGGGCTGGGCTTTGTCGAGAAGTTCTTTGACGCCACGCGACACCCAGACAACCTTCTGACTGTCATCGCGTATTTGAAACGAAGGCTCAAATAGACCTTGACATCCACCCCGTACTTTGGTACTATACGAAGTGCATGGCGGTCGCACTCGGTGCCTCAACAAGCGTAAAAGTACCGCCATGTAGTTCTTACACAGTGAGGTTTTATGACCGAAACTGCAGCACCCGCAACTCCAGCAAAACCAGTTTCAGAAATCACCAAAATTTCGAACGACATCACATGGATTAAGGCACACGTCATCATGGTCCTGCTCGCAATTGCTCTAATCGCGGGCAGCATCATCGGGGGCATTGCCTTGTTCGAGAGCCTCGTGGAGAAGCACGACGCTCGCGTCGCGGCGGCACAACTGCAGAAGGAAGGCGTCGATACAGCGACGCAGGCGGCTCTTGTCGCCGAGTTGGCGAAGGAGCACGCGGATGATGTCACTCGGGACGCACAGCAAACGGCTCTCATTCAGACTCTAGTCCAGCAGATGGCGACTCAGCGGGCGGCGACGGCGAAGCAAGTTGCCACGGATGCGACGCTCGATGCGAAATCGACAGCGGCACGTCTCACGTTGCAGACGGGCACCAATCCTACGGAAGTGACGACCAACGGAGACTTTCTCACGATGGACTTAAACGTGAGTCATATCGTTATTTCTGATTTGGACCTGTTGAGGCAAGCACAGAGCGATGTGAACAATCTCAGTCAGCAGTTGGATGCACAGCAGACCATCACCGACGACAAGACGAAGGAACTGGACACCGCGAATCAAGTCATCGCGGCGGACAAGGTAGAACTGGTGCAGACTATCAAGGCGGATAACGCGGCGTGTGACGTTCGGGTTGACAAAGAAGCTGCGAAGGGTCGCAAGCGTACCTTCTGGGGCGTTGTCATCACGGCTATCACCATGGGAGCCTTACTCAAATAAACACGCGGTCTCGGAGGCAGAATTTGAGCAAGAGGAGACTACATGTCGAAGGTAACTGACGAGCAAGTGGCAGTTGCATTCAAAGCAGCCAACGGGAATGTTTCGGAAGCTGCCCGCAGTCTGGGAACCGCACGCAGTACAGTGAGACGACATTGCAGTAAGCTGGGATTGGGAAAGAAGCCCGTAGCACGCGGGTCCAAGGCTGGCGTCAAAACAGTCAAGACGGAGTTGCCCGAGAGCGGCAAAGTTCTCCGATACATTTTGACTTCCGCACAAAACAACACTTATGTCCATCCCAACGTGTGGCAGAACGTTCTGGCGTTGGCGAAACATTATGACGCCAAAATTCTCGTCGGCACCTTTTCGTACGATCAGAATGCATACGGAGAACTCGCGGTGAAGCGGGGCACGTACAAGGGAGAAGACAAAACACTTTGGTACGACCCCGATATCGAAGACTATATCAGTGACGACCGAGTGCAACTCGGCAAAGGTCTCGTGTGGTGCGGTGAGATGAACATCACTCCCACGGCGTCTGACCCGCTGTCTGGGCTGGAAACCTACTCCGGGCGGCAGTCCGCTATATTCCCGCACGCGAAGATTGCTATGCGTAGTATTGCTTCGATTCAAGGCAGCGGGGCAAAGCTGAATTACACAACAGGCACGGTGACGAAACGCAATTACATCAAGAAGCGGGCAGGCTTGACCGCTGAATTCCATCACACGTACGGCGGCTTGATTGTCGAAGTCGATTCGGAAGGTATCTGGAAGGTGCGGCAGTTGGACGCCGAGGACGACACAGGCACCATCTATGACCTGACGTTGAAGGTCGAAGGCGGCGTGGTCACTGACGGGCATCGTGTTGAAGCTATCACATGGGGCGATAGCCATGCGACCATCATCGACCCAACGGTACTCGAATTGTCGGCGAGGGCTGAGGGTAACATGCTCGACGTGTTGAAACCCAAATACCAATTCGTCCACGACCTCATCGAAGGTGCTTCGGTCAACCATCATAGCGACCGCAAGCCGATAGAGCGGTTCAAAGTCGCGTTGCGGGGGCTGACCGTTATTCAGGAGGAGTTGGTACGAACCACGGACGTGCTCAAATTATACCATCGCCCTGCCACTCAAATGGTCATCGTGAATTCCAACCACGACCGTTGGCTTGACCGATGGCTCGATAACTATAACCCGCAAATCGACGATGCCCGAAATGCTGAAATCTATCACGACGGCAGTGCGGCTCGGTATCGCTCGGTGCGAATGGGTTCTGACATGAACGTGCTCGAATACCTGATACGGGCACACGGCGGCTGGAAAATTCCAGCGAAGTTTCTCGCACTGGACGAGTCGTTTTTGATTTGCAATAAGCGAATTGAGTGCGGGCTGCACGGAGACCTCGGGCCAAATGGCACCTTCGGGTCGCCCTCCTCGTTGTCGAAGGTAGGGCGGCGGTCAAATATCGGTCACACGCACACCGCTGGGATTTGGGACGGTCTGTACGTCGCGGGAACCAGCACGGAATTTCGGATGGGCTTCAACCACGGTCCAAGTTCATGGACGCACAGTCATATTGTCACGTACCCGAACGGCAAGCGGACCATCATCACAATGTTCGAGGATGCATGGAGAGCGGAATAAAGCCTGTGAGCAAACAGCACTGGAGGAACGTATGAGTTTGAAATTTTACGACCGGCACCTCATCATCACTGACCTTGAGACTACCGGACTCGACCCCCGGCGTCAGGACATCATCGAAATCGGAGCGATTCGGGTTGACCAAGAGTACCTCGAAGAGCAAGCCCGGTTCGACATGAAGGTTCAGATTCAAAATCCTACTACTGTGCAGTTGACAGCGTTGCAAGTTAACGGTTATACCGAGGAGGCTTGGCGTTTCGCACTGCCGCTCGCCAGTGCCATGCAGCAGTTTTCCGATTTTGCGACGGGCGGCGTCCTTGCAGCGTGGAACATCACGTTCGAGTACGGTTTTCTCTCGGAGGCTTTCCGGCGAGCGGGTTTGACCGATACAATGGACTACCATCGCATCGACATCCCCACGCTCGCATGGAACCGATTCACGCGGCTGGAGCATCTATCGCAAAATGATGTTGCGGCATTGCTGGGTCTCGACAGAGAACCCGAACCGCATCGAGCTATCACCGGTGCGGAGTATGCATGGTCGATTCTGCGGGAACTGAAGGGTCTATGAACAAAGAAGATTCGAAGACAACGGGTGGCACGCTCGACGATGCTATCGCCGGAATCGAGAAGCAGTACGGCAAAGGCTCAATCATGCTGCTCGGGAGCAAGAACTTTGTCGCCGTGGACGTGATTCCTACCTCTTCGCTCGCGTTGGATGAGGCTTTGGGCATCGGCGGCATCCCTCGTGGGCGTGTAATCGAAGTCTACGGTCCCGAATCAGGCGGCAAGACGACGCTCACCCTCCACATTATCGCCGAGGCACAGAAACTCGGGGGCGTCGCGGTGTTCATTGACGCGGAGCACGCACTGGACCCAGTCTATGCCCGCAAGCTGGGCGTGGACGTTGACCACCTCCTCATTTCGCAGCCTGATAACGGCGAACAAGCACTCGAAATCACCGAGGCACTGATTCGCTCGGGCAAGGTAGACATTGTGGTGGTTGATTCCGTCGCCGCACTGGTTCCGAAGGCTGAATTGGAAGGCGAGATGGGTGAGCCGCAGATGGGATTGCAGGCTCGGCTCATGTCACAGGCTCTTCGGAAGCTGACGGCAATCACGAACAACACGAAAACCGTCCTGATTTTCATCAACCAGATTCGTGAAAAGATCGGCGTAATGTTCGGGAACCCGGAGACGACAACGGGCGGGCGTGCACTGAAGTTCTACGCCTCGGTGCGGCTCGATATCCGCAAGGTCCAAATTATCAAGGACGGCGACAAGTCCATCGGGGCTGACACTCGCATCAAAGTCATCAAGAATAAACTAGCGAGACCGTACACGGAGTGCGAAGTTCAACTTTTGTACGGCTTTGGCATCTCCCACGAGGCTGACTTGCTGAGGCTCGGTGCTCGTGAAGGTTTTCTGGAGCGAAGCGGTTCATGGTTCTCGTACAAAGGCGAGCGAATCGGGCAAGGATTTGATAACGCCCGCATCTTTCTTCTCACGCATCCTGACATCGCAAACAAGATTGAAGCAGAATTGCGTAGTAAGTTGTTCAAAAAGGGGTGAGCGATGCACGTATCGTCTGCGTTCAAAATCGCCAAGGAAACAGCCAGAGCCAAAGGAGAGAAATACTTTGATTCTGGAAAACTGTGTAAATACGGGCATGAGTCGTTACGACTTGTCTTAACTGGGCGATGCAAGACTTGTCATTACGCCGAGAATCGCGCACGCAGTCTGCGCCGCAGTCGAGCGACGCTGCCTTCTCCTACCCGCCCGTGCCCCGATAAATGTGAACTGTGCGGCAAAGCACCGACCAAACACAGTCTGCATTTAGACCACGACCATCAAACTGGGAAATTTCGTGGTTGGCTCTGTGGACAGTGCAATTCCAGTATTGGTCAACTAGGAGATAATGTTTTGGGATTAAAAAATGCAGTGCAGTATCTTCAGAAAAACACATCGTCATCGTTCTTGCCTACGGACGCAGCGGCTAGAAAGCAAATTCCTATTGCTTCTGGGGTTTTCGACTACTTCTCAAGTGCTTTGCTTGAAGTGGCAAAAGTTTCATACCAAGGGAATCTCCAGCACAACGGACCAACCGCTCCGCTTCATTGGGCACGGGGCAAATCCACCGACCAATCCGATACCATGATACGCCACTTTATGGAACGAGGCACATTCGACTCTGACGGCGTGCGGCACTCCGCGAAGATGGTATGGCGTGCTCTGGCGATTCTGCAACTCGAACTGGAAGCCGAGGGTGCTCCGATGGCCCGAGGTGCGAGAGTGGACAAGGAGGAAGGCAAGTGACTTTCAATCTAAGTCAAGAGGCAGACGCCATTCGAAGCAATACAAAACTACTCAAAGAAATGGCATTTCAGCAGGCGTTCGAAGAAATGCAACGAGATGCTGCTGAGATTAACAAAAAGAACGGCTTTACCCGAGAAGATGAGCTAGCCGCAGAGTTTGCGAGTTACGGCTTACAATCAGGCAGGTTGTCTGAAATTCCGTCTGCGATTCGCAACGCTCGTGCTGGACTTAAACTCATGCTCATAGTAAGTGAAATCGGAGAAGCACTCGAAGCCGTTAGAAAAAATTTGGGACCCGATGACCATATTCCGCAATTCTCGGCAGAAGAGGCTGAAATCGCAGATGCAGTAATTCGACTCATGAACTATGCGACTGACCGGAAGTTGCGACTGGCGGAAGCCCTCATCGAAAAGAACGAGTACAATCGCAATCGACCTGACCACACGGATAGAACGGGCGAACACGCCAAGAAGTTTTAGGAGGATAACATGAAGGTGTATCTTGCAGGGATGTTTTTCACAATCAAGGACCGGAAGGCTCAAGCCACCGAGTTGCGAGCATTAGGTATCGGTGTCACCTCCCGGTGGGTAGAGGAAACGGTTCCTCATACCGTTGAGGTCAAGGACGTGCCGGATAAGTATCTGGAAGAGACCGCTGTCGCTGATATCGACGACATCGAAGCGTGCGACGTATTTGTGGAGTTTGTTCCGTCGGACACGGAACTGGTCGATGTCACGGTACGGGCTAGCAGCCGGGGTGGACGCCACTTCGAGATGGGCTACGCATACTGTGCCGGGAAGACCATCTTCGTTGTCGGACCCAAAGAAAACGTCTTCCATCACTTGCCCGAAGGCTTTCGTAATAAACCGAGGATTCGCCACTTTGCGACGTGGGAAGACGTGAAGTTTGCACTGATGGCGAAACTGGCGTACGAGCAGGATGTGGCAACGTTCTAAAGGCAAACCGTGGACTACGAATTTCTGTTCATGGACTATGAGACCTTCAACGTCCTGAACTTGAAGGAAGTCGGTCTCGACAATTACGCGAAGCACCCGTCGGCGGGCATCTCTTGCCTTAGCTGGGCACTCGACCACGAAGAGATAGACGTGTGGCTCCCGCACGCTGGACCCCCGCCGAAGAAGCTGGTCGATGCGATTCGCAATCCCAGCATCATAAAGATTGCGTGGAATTCATCGTTCGAGTACAACATCACCCGCCGGGTTCTCGTGCCGAAATACCTCAAAGAAGACTGGTTCGTGCCGCTTGAACAGTGGCGGGACCCCATCATCCTCGCCCACAATCTATCGCTGCCGGGGAAACTGGAAGACGTTGCCAAGATTCTGAAGATGAAGGAACAGAAGGACCCTCGGGGCGATGAACTCAAGAAGATGTTCTGCCAGCCCGTGAACCTGAAGCAATTGCTCAAGTTCAAAAATCCCGACACACCGCCGCCGCAACAACGCCTGTTTGGTCCGCCAGTACCTTTGTTTCGAAACCACAATACTCACCCTCGTGAATTCGCCGAGTACGTAGAGTACTGCCGTCAAGATACTCGGTCGGAGCGTGACCTGTGGTATCGCATGCTGAAGGTCCCGTTTCCTGAAATCGAGTGGCGAGGCTGGCTGCTCGACCAGAAAATTAACGAGTTTGGCATGCCCGGAAACCGAAGTATGGCTGAGAAGATGCTACGCATCGCCGAGCGGTTTATCACCGAACGGCAAATTGCACTGAAACAAATCACTGGCCTAAAGAATCCCAACTCCGACGACCAAATGAAAGAGTGGCTGTCCACTCGGGGGTATGCGTGGGGTTCGCTAAATGCGAAGTACGTGGCCCTCGAACTGGACAATCCAGAGTCGAAGCTAACCGCCGAGGCTCGTACCGCTCTCACGCTTCGCAAGGCGGCTCGAAAGTCTTCGTACAAAAAATTGATTCGTTTTCTGGCACAACTGTCGGAAGATGATCGACTGCGTTACCAATTCAAATACATGGGTGCCCCTCGCACCGGTCGGTGGGCGAGTGGGAAGACGGATAACACGGACAGTGCCGTGCAGGTTCAAAACATGTCCCGAGGGGAAGGTGCGGTTCAAAAGAAACTGCAGCATGCTATCGACCTCGTGATGGCGGAAGACTACGACGCGATTTGTCGGGAGTTTATGGACATCCCCGACAAAAAGAAATCAGTCACGCCCGTCGAATTAGTCATCACCCTCATGCGTAGCTTGTTCCAAGCGAAGCCGGGAAAGAAACTCAACGTCGCCGACCTGAACGCCATTGAGAACCGTAAACTCGGTTGGGCGGCAGGATGCAAAGCGATTCTCGACGTATTCCGTACCTGCAACAAGTGCGGCTTCGTGGTAGATGACTTACATGGTCCGTTTGAGTGTCCGAAGTGCGGCTGTTTGAAAGCCCGTGACCCGTATCTTGCATTTGGCACGAAGCTATACGGCAAATCATACGCCGACATGTGGGCAGCGTACGAGGCAGGATACAAAGACGACCGTCAAAATTCAAAGCCTGCGGTGCTCGGTGCCGGTTACGGTCTCGGCGGCGGCGAATTGTACATCAACGAGAACAAGGATGAAGTCCGGGGCGGGCTATGGGGATATGCCAAGAATGTCTGCGGCGTCGATATGCCTAAGGAATTAGCCCACAAAGCCGTGAAGATTTTCAGAGAAGAGTATGGTGAAGTCGTTCAGTTCTGGGACGACCTAGAGGAAGCGTTCAAACAAGTTCTCAAACGCGGCGGCAAGATTCGAGTCGGCGAAGTTACGTGGGACAAAAAGAATCACGAGTGGGTCGAGCACCCGACGAAGGGTAAACAGTGCGTCATTGAATTCCAGCGGCAGAAAATGGAGGGCGGCGGCTACCTGATTCGGATGGTGCTCCCGTCTGGGCGTGCACTGCACTATCTGAACGCCACTATCGAAGAGGAGAAACGCACCAGCAAAAAAACTGGCCTGCCGTACACCGTGCAGACCATCTACTACGACGGCATCGAGCACAGTGCATCTGAAGAAGCCGACGGCTCGCGGAAAAAGCAGAAGCACAAGTGGGGTCGGGTCAAGACGTACGGCGGCAAGATTTGCGAGAACGCAATTCAAGCGATGTCCCGCGATGATTTGCTCAATGGAATG
>Ga0187864_10004884_pt1 | contig 10300 bp, 5 predicted proteins | sample June2016WEW_11_4_FD_132985 | JGI IMG/M metagenome (GOLD analysis project Ga0187864, IMG submission 132985) | Peatland microbial communities from SPRUCE experiment site at the Marcell Experimental Forest, Minnesota, USA - June2016WEW_11_40 | ecosystem: Environmental > Terrestrial > Soil >... | reverse complement strand
GGGCCCTCCGTCCAGAGGCCGTCCAACTGATGGCCATAGGGGTTGACGGTGAAAACGTAGGCGCGCCGGTGGTCGTGGAAGGTGTCCAGAAAAAGGTCGATTTTATCTTCCATGTAAAACGTGTCGCGAGCAACCCGGTGGGCGCGGATGCGTGCCGGCTCGGAGTCAAAAGCCACGTAGATGCAGTACAGATTGTTGGAGTCGTAGCCGAGGTAGGCAATGGTTTTCTGGCTGGCAGGCTGACCGTCGCTCGGTAAGCGTTGAGTGAACCCTTCCACCTTGGCCAGTTTGCCTTCCCACTTGGAATCAGGTTTCATCGAAAGAAAATCTTCCAGCCTGGGTGGGGTCGATACACGCGGGATGACTAAAGTCGTGTAGGCGCCTATAGGCCTTGATTCGGCGGCCACAGTCCAAGGCAGGATCAAAACAAAGAAAAAGAGAAGAACACAACGCACAAGCTTCATAAGGCAGAGTAATCGTCACGCCGACGCCTTTTGGGCTGGCGGCATGTGAGGCCATGGGAAAAATGGCAATGTTGGTGCGCGAACGGCAATTGACTCAACCACAAAATCTATTACAGACGGGTTTTACAATTCCACGCCATTGCAACGTCCGCATTCTACGCCAATCCCTCGAGGTTTGGAACAAGCGCTTGCGCGGCACGCTGGTCGAAACACATTGTACATGAAAAAAGCGGGCGCCACTTGCGCAGCGCCCGCCAGGAGATGGTCAATGCCTGAAGTGGCCTGACTGGGACCGGGTTTCTCACCCGGTCCCAAAGAGTCAAGCCAAGCGACTAGAACCTCAGGAACGCCCCAAATTGCACGACGCGTTCACCGTAAGAGGAACCGATCTCGCCGAAGGTTAACCCGCAAGTGGGCGCCCCACCGGTTGTCGAGGCAGTGGTCGTACACCCGGTGTTGACGCCGCTGAAGTGAGGATTGTTGAAGAAGTTCTCCGCTTCAGCGCGCACCTCCAGGTTGAACCGCTCCGTGATCTTGAAAATGCGAGCCAGGCTGGGGTCAAATTGCCACAGACCAGGCCCGGTCAGCCACGATTCCGTCCGGCCCATGTTTCCGATAAGGGTCGAAGATAGATTGGGAACAAAGGCTGAACTGTTAAACCACTGGGGGTAACCGAGGGAGTTGTTGGCTGCGCCCAGATACTGGACCGCCGCAACGTGATTCGGAACTGCAGCGGTACCGTAGGTGTTGATATTGCTTATGTCTTGACCGAGCTGCAACGGCGCGCCCGTGAAGGCGGAGAAGATGCCGTTCAGTTTCCAACCGCCCAGGATCGCGTTTGCCGCTTTGGAGCTGCTCCCGAACTTCTTGCCTTCGCCGAAGGGCAGGTCATAGACGAACGCCAGCTTGAAGTTCTGCGTGTGGTCGAAGCTCAGCGGACCGTAATTGAGCGGCTGGCACCCTTGTGGCATAGCCGCCGATGGCGGGCAGTTAAACTCCAGCCCGTTTTCCCAGGTGTTGTCGCTCACATAGCCCATGGCCTTCGAGTAGGTGTAACCCACCTGGACGAATAGGCCATGAGAGGACCGGTGACTCAAGCTGACCTGAAGGGAATTGTAGTGCGAATCCAAGTACCCTTGGAATTGGTACGTCCCTCCGCCTCTCTGGATCCCGCCGAACGCGGGCTCGATTCCGTACAAAGGAGCGGCGTTGAGATTCCGGCCGTTGAATTCGTGAACATAGTGATTGCCCACATAGCCGACGCTCAGCAAGAAATCCGAGGGCAGCTTGTGCTCGATAAACACATTCCACGATTCAACGTATCCCCGGTGGTACTCTCCCGGACCGAGCGTCCCGACGTCTACGTTGCTAGGCGGAGTGATGACGCCGCTTGCCAGGTTGGGCACCTGGATGACCGGCAGGCCGACGGCGTAGGGGCTGCCCGTGACCGCGCCAAACGTGGAGTAGGGGTTGTAGCAGGTGGACCCCGACGCTTGGCCGTTGCAGGCGGCTGCCTCAGCCGGGGAGGACGTGTCAAAATTGTCCGCCCCGATGGCCAGGGGGAAAAAGCCTCTCAACGGTCTTTCCAGGGGAGTCGTGTCGTCGGAGATTGCGAACCCGGCCCGTGCCACCGTCTTCTGACCAAGCTGATAGGCCAGGCCGATGCGAGGCATAAAGAGGGTCTTGCTTGAGGTCATTCCGTTATGGGTCGGATTGCCGCCCAAGCCCCCGAAATGAAGTTGGCCGGTGGCGGTGTCAAACAACTCACCCTTGTCTATGCCGTCCCGAGTGATCAAGGGGAAGTATTCCCAGCGTACACCCAAGTCAGCGGTGAACTTCGGAGTGACCTTCCACCGATCGCCGAAATAGACGGCAAACTGGGTGTCCTTACCGGTGGACTTTATGAACTGGGCATCGTTTTGAGCTTCGGAGATCAAGCCCAGGTCCCACCCCGCCCAGGAGTTCTGTAAGAAGGGGGTCAAAGTAACGGGGCTTCCTCCGCTGGTCAGCCCGTTTGTGTTGAGAGCGGTGATCCCGTAATCTTCAATGACATTGCCGCGCGGGCAGCAGAAGATTTCCGGCTGGAATGCATTGAGATGATTATGGGCAATGTCCACGCCCAAGCGCAGTTCGTGGGCGTGTTTGATCCAGGTGAGGTTATGCGAAGTGGTGAACGTCCAGTCGTTTCGGGTGTCGGGCTCCCAGGAGTTCAGGCTGCCCATGCCGCTGAACCCTTGCACGCTGACTCCGGGAAGGCCGGTATAGCGGACATCTCCGGCGGGCGTGTTGCTCCCTGCGATGCCGAGCAGCGATTCCCCGAGAGGCTCGCCGAATCCCGGCGGGTGAGCGAATTCGCTCATCCGGTCGAAACCGACGTGGCCGGTGAGAATGAGGCTGGGAGACAGTGTCCAGGTATGCCCCAAAGTTGCGATCTGAGCGAACTGGTGGGCCGTACCGCTGCCGCTGCCGCCCGCCGCGCCAAGATCGAAAGGCTCATAGAAATTGGCGTCCTGACCAGACCACTTTACCCAGATGGTGTGATTCTGGCTCTGGTTCCAATCGACCCTGCCGGTGTAGATATTGCGGGCCAATGGCCGCGCAGCTTTGGTCCCGATAATGTTGTAGGGAGTGCCGGTGGTGATGACACCGGTGTTGATGTTGGGTTCCGGGATCAGCTTGTTGAATGCAATCGCGCCTTGGTTCATGCGATTCGCAGGGATGACATTGAGCACCCCGCCCGAGGAGAACACGCAACGTCCCGTGCCATCCGGATTCCCGCTGGCGGGATCGAACACCATGCCCTGCTGTAATGGAACCGATCCCCCTTCGGTCGTGCAGACGTTGACGCCGGGAACCGTGGCCCCCAGATACGCATTAAAGTTTCCGTTCTTCAGGTCGTCTGTCGGAATAGTGTCGGTGTAGCCTTCTGCTAAGTGCTGCCAACTCCCATCCCAGTTGCCGAAGAAAAAGAGCTTGTCCTTCTTGATCGGCCCGCCGATAGCAACTCCGTCATTATTGAGAATGCCGGTGTTGGTGGCATGGTTATACCAGTTGGTGGCGTTCAAAGCGTCGTCCGTGTGGAAGCCGTAAAGGGACCCGTGGAGTTGATTGGTGCCGGACTTCGTCACGACGTCCACGGCGGCTCCGGCCGTAAGCCCCTTTTCCACGTCGTAGTCGGCGGTCTGAACGTTGACTTCTTCTACCGCCTCTTGCGGCGGGACCATCAGCATGTGGTCGGGCAGCCAGATGAACAGGTTGGTGGCCCCGTCCACGCGCGTGATGTTGTCATGAGCCGGCAAACCGTTCGAATTAATCTCGAACGACCGCTCCGGCGTGTCAGCGATAGAATTTGGGTAGCTGTTGGAGAGTCCCGAGGTCGAGAACACGCCCGGGGCAAGCAATTCCGTGGCTTGGAAATTCCGGTAAGTGCTCAGGGGAAGGTTCTGCACGGCGTAGCTGCTGATCTCCGTGTGAACGTCGGCCTTCTGTGTTTGCAGCACTGCCGCCGAAGCTTGCACCGTAACTTCTTGCGTGGTGGAACCCACAGTCAGTTTGATGTCCTGCAGGTTCACCTGGCCGATAGCCACGCTAACGCCTGTTTGCTTGAACCCTTGAAATCCCGATGCCGACGCGGTCAGGGTATAGGTGCCTTCGGAGAGATCGAGCAAGCGGAAATAACCGGCGGAATCGGTGGTTCCGGTTCGCGTAAACCCCGTTGTGTCATTGACAATAGTTACCTGCGCCCCGGGTATGACGGCGCCGCTGGGATCGCTTACCGTGCCCGACACCGAGCCATAAAGGACTTGCGCGTGCAATGGCTGCGAGAGTACGGTCGCCAGCAAGCCGGCCCCAACCACCGCCATTACACAGAGAACGATGATGGTCGAAGCGCCAGATCTTTTGGCCTTACACTCTTTCATAGTATCTTCCTCCTCATTATTTGAAGTCACTCATAGAATTCTGGGCACTCCTTACCTTGCCCAGCGTGCTTCGACCCGACGTGACGCAAATAAAGGCAGCAATGATCTGACCCGCTCGCGAGATCACCTTCTAATCTCGTTCTCGCAGGGTTTCTCGTTATATATGCGGAAATTAACCTGCGAAGCGGGCATTCTCGTTCAGTTTTTTGTTCAAGTACTACCGCAGCCCTTGAGAGCCCTCTGGCCCCCCCAAAACCCGAGCGACAAAATGTTGCTTCCCTGACAATTTACGAAGAAATAAACGACTGCGTAGTTTTTATACCAGTGAGAGACGAATTTGTCAAGATTATTTGGGCGCCAGCACTGTACTAGTTTGAACGTAGCGCCGGCCTTTAGAGCCTGCCCTGAGCAGAGCGAAGGGTCGGTAAATGCCCCGACAGGTCGGGGCGCTACGCTGAAACTGGGACACTGCCGAAGCGCCTCAGCGCCGCACTCTATCCCTGCGGTCGCGATGTCCGTTGCAATCGAACGAGTACCTCTTGCAAAATACCAAGCTGAGTGACTCGCGCGGCGCGAGGCATAGGCGTGGCAGGTTGGGGTCGGAATCCCGGATCTCTGCTCAACGAGCACCCATTATTAGCCATGCCACACAGCTTGAAAGGGGGAACCTCTTGAGAAGACGAACCTTTTTGAAGGGGGCGGCAATCGCGGCTTTGACGCCCGACGTGAAGTGGGCGGCAGAAAACAAACGAATCGCTTTTGGCGGAATTCAGATCGAGTGCAGCACTTACAGCCACATCCGCACCCGGTTGGAAGACTTCACTGTCAAAAAAGGTCAGGAGTTGGCCGACGATCCGTTCTTCAGACAACTGAAGGAGTACCCGTACCCGTTTCACCCCACGCTTCTGGCTACGGCTGTTCCCGGACCACCCGTCGAACGGGAAGCCTACAGCCAGCTAAAGGCGGAGTTCCTCGGCCTGCTTAAGGCACTGCTCCCGCTGGATGGTCTCTACCTGGCCATGCATGGCGCGATGTACGTGGTGGGTATGCAGGACGCGGACGGGGACTGGGTTGCTGCGGCCCGCAAGACCGTCGGAGATCGTTGCCTGATCACCGCAAGCTTCGACCTGCATGGCAGCTTGAGCCGGCGCACGATCGACAATCTCGATATGCTCTCCGCCTTCCGGACCGCTCCCCACATCGACCGCGAGGAGACCGCCAAGCGGGCTTGTGACATGCTGGTCCACTGCCTGGATCAACGGATTCGACCCACCCTGGTTTGGTCTCCCATTCCCGTGCTGATGCCGGGAGAACGCACCAGCACGGTGTACGAACCGGCCAAGCATTTGTGGGCCCAACTGGCGGGCATGAACGCTGAGCCTGGGGTACTCGATGCATCTTTACTGGTTGGTTACGTCTGGGCGGACGAACCTCGGGCCACCGCAAGCGCCGTGCTGACAGGCACCAAACCGGATTTGCTTAAGAAGGACGCGCTCTCGCTCGCACAGCAATATTGGGATGCGCGTAAGGAGTTTCAATTTAAAGTGCCCACGGGCAGTCTCGCCGATTGCATTGAACGGGCGCAGCGCCTGGCGACGAAACCGGTGGTAATCTCCGACTCGGGCGACAATCCGACTGGAGGGGGCGACGGCGACCGGGCCGACGTGCTGGCCGAACTCCTCAAACGGAGTGTTCAACAGGTCCTTATCGCAGGCATCGCGGATCCGCATGCAACCGAGGCCTGCTACCGCGCCGGCGTGGGCAGTTCGCTGCATCTCAAGATCGGGGGCGCGCTCGACCTGCTGGCAAGCAAACCCGTGGAGGTCTTGGCGAAAGTGGTTTTCTTGCTCTCGACAGATAACCCACGCGAAAGGCAAGTTGTGGTTGAGGTTCGCGGGGTATCAGTGGTCCTGACCGCAAGGCGCCGGCCTTTCCACGAGATCCGTGATTTCACCGTGCTCGGTCTCGACCCGACACGTTTCAAAATCGTCGTTGTCAAGGCGGGCTACCTGGTTCCGGAGATCGCAAAGATCGCCAACCCAAACCTCATGGCGCTCACTGATGGTGCGGTCAACCAGGATATCGAGCATCTGCCCAAGAGCAAGTGGCGCGTGCCCTCATACCCGTTTGTGCCGGATTTGCAATGGACGCCGTTTACAATTGTAGGCGCGCGGTCTCCGGGACTTGCGCGATCGTAGCGATCCTTGGGGCACCGCAACTGCCCATTACTAATCAGCCAAAGGACTGTCATTCCGAGCGAAGATTGCATGATCCTCCGGCTCACCACTGTGCGTGAAAATGGCCTCGCAGGAGCTAAGTCATGTGTTTTCAACAAAAGCTCCGGCCATTTTCAGGGCAGCGAGGAATCCGCTCCGAATGCCTTCAAGCCCGTGCGAGATTCCTCGTCGCCTGCGGCTTCTCGCAATGACAGACTAGTTGAGTTATCACGGAGATTCTAACGACCGGGAGGGAACGAGGATGCACTTCCGGCCTTCACCTTTTCGAGATCTTTTTCGATTTCGGAAGCAAGGGCGTTTTGGCCGCGCGCCACAGCCAATTCCTTGGCTTGTTCCAGGTAGTGCAGCGCGTTCGCGCTGTCGCCGGCGCGCCCGTAGGCGGCTCCAAGAGCGTAGAGGTACGTTGGTGTCTCCTCATCCACCGGAGTGCGGGTCTGGAGAAGCTGCTCGATTGCCTCCGCATACTTGTGCTGATTAATCAGCAGCCGCCCCAGGTTGAAGTGACCGCGACGGAAGCTGGGATCGCCTTCGATCGCCTTCCCGTATTCCGCAGCCGCTTCCGCAAGTTTTCCCTGCCGTTCGAGAACATTGCCGAGATCATTGTGGGCGGCAGCGTAAGACGGAGAAATGGCCAGCGCTTTCCGGAACGCCTGCTCCGCCTCGTCAAGCTTGCCTTCCATGATCAAGAGCACGCCGTAATTGTAGTAGGCATCGGGGAACTGCGTCGGGTTTAGCTTTATTGCCGCCTGGAAGTGCTCCTCCGCCTTTTCCCGATTCCCCATACGCCCGTAAAGGATAAGCAGGTTGATGTGGGCTTTTACCAGCTCCGGGTTGAGCCGCAACGCCTCCTCGGTTTCCGCCACCGCATCCTTCAAGCGCCCTACCTGCTCGAGTTGGACACCTCGTTCCAGGTGGGCCGCGGCTCGCATGTCGAGTTTTCTTAGCTGATCGCGGAGGGGGTCGTCGACGGGAGGCACCACCGCCTCGTGGTGCGCGTACAAGGCAAGCTCCTGCTCAGCCTCTTTGGTACTGCCCAATTTGCGATCCACTTGCGCCAAGGCATAGTGTGCAGGCCCGTAAGTGGGGAACAGGTCGCAAGCCTTACGGAACAGCTTCTGGGCGGCGGCAGGATCGCCTCGCAGAACGGCGATCCGTCCCAAACCGTAGTACGCCTCCGCGGCGCCCGGTATATCATCCACAATTTCAGAGTACGCTTCCTTGCTCTCGTCGATCTCGCCCGAGTCGAGGAGATTCTCCGCCAATTTCAGGCGTGCCGGCAGATACGATGGGTCCGTCTGCAGCGCTTGCTTGAAAACTGCCGCAGCCTCGGCGTGCTTCCCCTGTTTTGCGAGGAGCGAAGCGAGGTAGTACAGCCATTGGAACGATCCGGCGTTGAGTTGCGTCGCACGCCGATAACACACCAAGGCTTGTTCGGGCCGGTCGTAAAGATCCAGCAGCATTCCCAGCTTGCCGACCACTTCTGAATCCCGAGGCCGCTGACGGGCTGCTTCGTAGGCTTGCTGAACCTGGTCTCGAACTTCCGCGGGGAAATCGTTCAAATTGAGCGTCGGAAGTTTCGGCGAGTCTTCGCCTCTGAGCGCACAGCAAGAGAGACAAACAGCCAGCACGACTGTGCAGAATTGCCACCGCATGGCCGCATTGTACGCTAGATTTCGAATTCGTGGGTGCGCACGTGTGGCGACGGTTTCTGTCGCCATCCATACGCCTCTTCGGATTGAGCCGGTGGATCTCCTCCAGCCCTGAAGACCGGCAAGACTGAGTCGGATTCGTATTTGCCTGGTCACAGGGCTGGAGCTTCGTGGACCTGGTGCACGGGCTCACTCCGGCGACTGGACCAGCCCAGCCATGTCAGAGGATGGCCGCGGTATAGGGTGGAGGGCCTTGAGCTACGGCTCCTGCCGCTCGTAAAGCGTTCTCACGTACCCAGGCACGTCAATCCCCGACACCAGATCACGCGCTTTATCTTCCTTCTGTGTCTGGATGATGATGATGTGGGCCGGCCCGTACCACTGCGCTACCCAGACCAGATAGCCCACGACGGCCCAAGAAACCATCATGTCCCGGCTTTTCGGGACAGATCTTCATGTCAAGGACGGAAAGTCGCGGTACGCCCGGCGCAACGTGCCACTGACAGGTCGAGTCCGGGCCATGCTCGAAACTCGGAAGGCCCAATCCAAGGCGCCGTGGGTTTTCAGTGAAGATGGGACACGCCCCATGCTGAATAGTTCTCTCGACCATCTCCACAAGGAACTGCGGACAACCTTGAAAATGCCACCGGGATTTGTGTTACACTCTCTGAGACACACTTACGGAACGCGGCTTGGGGAAGGTGGGGCCGATGCCTTTTCCATTATGCGCCTCATGGGACATTCGAGCGTGACAATCAGTCAGCGATACATGCACCCCACGCCGGAAGCCCTCGAAATGGCTGTGCAGCGGTTGGAAGCCTTAAACCAAAAGGCGATTCAAAGCCTGCCCAAAATGGCAACTGACCCCAAAACTGACACCAGCGGAGTGGCAGTGCCCGTAAGTTGTTGATGGGCCGTTAGCTCAATCGGTAGAGCAACTGACTCTTAATCAGTAGGTTGGGGGTTCGATTCCCTCACGGCTCACCAAGTCCTTATCCTTCCAGTAAGTTAGATTGAGGAAATCTCATCACAAACTGCCATTCAATCGGTGTTTCCTGAACCGCGAAAAAGCGCCATAACTGTTTTGAATGCAACGCGATTAACTAAATATATAGACCAACTGACTAAAAATCAGCAGGCCGGAATTTGCTGGAGTGTATTCTTCTTAGAATGACGGAGTTGCGGCTTGCCTTTGAATCCTTCTAAGGTGAGTGTTCCAAAAGTGGGGGGTGTTCCAAAAGTCGACAACAAACGGCGCGGCCTGCACAGTGATCAATTTTCACGGCGTCGTCTTCGACGGAGGTTATAATGTGGGGGGAACGACATCACTGTCTTCAATCATGAGATTACCTAACAGGTTGCCGCCGAGGTGGACAAAGCAGCGTGCTTGAATGGCTGAAAAGTAAGGCCCCTCAAACTCTGGAGACTGGCGAGAGAGCGGCCGTTGTGAAGGCTTTAAGCGCGCACTTCACAACTCGCCTGCTTGGCAAAACCGCTGCCGAAGGTTTCGCTGAACGGTTGGCTGATTTTGTCATCGGCGGAGAAAACGCCGACGCGCTTCGCGAATTGGCTGCCGCCCAGTCGCGTGCAGCCATCGGCTTCGACGGGTTCGGGGCAAGCAGAAGCTCGGAAAATCTCGCAACCCTGGTCAAAATCCTGCCACAGGATCCCGCCCTCTATGTAAGACTGGCGAGCGTCTACGAAGCCGCATCTCGCCAGCGGTACGCCCCTCAGTTCTCTCCGATGCCGGGTTTTGGTGGGGGGCATCGTTGGCTTTATCTCTTTCTGGCGGAACTTTTCCATGTTGCGCCGAAGAACACGAAAATCCTTCCGGCGAGTTTTGTAGAGGCGATGATCGTCGCGAAAGAAGAAGACCCCTCAATCCTCGTCCGGGGCGCGATGATCGTCGAGGACCAACAGGGAAAGAATCAGCTCTGCCGATGGCTGCCGCCCCCGTATAACTGCTTTCGTCCCCTGATCGGTTTCCCGGAGGTTGCTGCGCGCTACCAGGGGATCGTGCGCCAGGCACT
>Ga0187864_10004882_pt1 | contig 10305 bp, 10 predicted proteins | sample June2016WEW_11_4_FD_132985 | JGI IMG/M metagenome (GOLD analysis project Ga0187864, IMG submission 132985) | Peatland microbial communities from SPRUCE experiment site at the Marcell Experimental Forest, Minnesota, USA - June2016WEW_11_40 | ecosystem: Environmental > Terrestrial > Soil >... | reverse complement strand
CCTTCAGCTCGGCGTGCGACAGACCGTCAAGATCTCCGGGCGGCGACATTCCCAGAATGAATCTGACTCGCGTCCTCCTGAGAATCGTAAAATCATACCGCCTCTGGTTTTGCCCCTCTTACGCAACGCATGGCTAAGTCTCTAGCGTCGCTATGTTAATTTTAATAATGAACGTGGCAGGCCGTAACCCGCCCCGTACTGGCCCCTTTTAACCCCCAGTGGCTCTTTTGAATTTCGCAGTGGCCCATTTTGAATCACCCGTATCGTAGCTTAAAAACCAAAATATCCCCTGCGAAAACGAGCGTGATCCCGTTTGCGACAACCAACGGCGCATCGCCTAACAGCACCCATAGGCAAGCCAAAGGATAATCCCGAGCACGAGCACAAGGTACATGCTGAGCGAGATGTCAGCCGTTGAGCGGCTTTTCCAGGTCTTCACAACCTGCGGTAGAAAGGCCACGGTCGAACAGAATGCTGCCGTCAATCCAAGAAATGTCAGTTTGAGCATCGTTTTCCAGCCGCCTCAGTTGGCGATCTCGTCACAGACCTTTGCCGTCATCCTGATCCTGATCGGGCTTTACAAGATAGGTGCTGAACGACGGCAAGTCCAAATCGATCTTATTGGATCATCCGGACGTGCTCATCGGTCACGGGTTCCTCATGGCGGCGCTCGGGACGGCAAACACTGATTTTACCAATGGCCTTCTCTCGCAATTGATCAAGGCGACTTCTCAAGATGGCCAGATTGATGAGACCGGATCTTAATGTCATGCTTGACGTGACACTTTGCCGTCCGTGCCATTCGGCACTGTTGTGACAGGGCGCATTAAGCCCCTTGGTATGGCCGACAGAGTCTGTGAAAATAGGCTCGAAGGAGACGTGATGGCTGGTCGAATTGCATTGTACGCCCTTGTCTTGGCGCTGGTCGCGACCTGCCCGGCGATGGCTGGGTCATCGCAGGATGGCGTTGCCGCGTTGCGTCGCCACGACTACGCTGCCGCGATTGCGATATTCGGGCCCTTAGCCGGGCGCGGCGACGCCAGGGCGCAGACCTATCTCGGCTTCATGTACGCCAACGGCTACGGGGTGCCGCAAAATTACATCGAGGCGGCGAACTGGCTTCGTCTCGCGAGCGAGCGGGGCTATGCCCGTGCCCAGTATGCGCTGGGGCTGATGTACGACAAGGGTCACGGTGTTCCGCAGGATTACGTCCAGGCCTACAAATGGCTGGATTTGGCGGTGGCCAGGGCGACAGGACGAGAACGCGACGATTGGGTCCGAATCCGTGATGCGGTCGCTTCAAAGCTCAGCCTCGCGCAGCGCACAGAAGCCCAAGCGCTCGCGATCGAGTGGCAGGCACAGCGAGGACGCTAGAGCATGATCCGATTCCGTTGAATCGGGTCATGGTCGTGCCGGCGCTCAGGTAAGTGCAAGTATCGCTTCGAGCAGCCAGCACAGCCAGATGGCCGGAGCAAAGAACAGGCCGAACGGCACTCTCGTGAATCGTTGCACAGCGCGACTGCCAACCAGCCGCCGCAGCGTCGACGGCAATCGGCAGCATCGTCCATCCCAGCCACGCGCCGGCGACGCCGGCAAGCTTGACGTCGCCGAGGCCGATGCCCTGGCGGCCACGCAGCCACTGATAGCCGATACGAACAATCAAAAAGCCGAGCGCTACGACAGCGCCGCGCAGCAACGCCATGATAACGCCTTCCCAACCGCCCCCGATGCCGGCGTTGACCAAAGCAAGCCCGAATGCAGCCAGGGTCAAAGCGTTGGGGATGATGAAATGGCGCGCGTCGACGACCGCAATGGTCATCATCAGAACACCGAGGCCTGCTCCGAGCAATCCGGGCAGGCCGGGAGCGGCCAGAACGCTCGCGGCGATGACGGCTAGTGCAATAAGGCCGAGGCCGCAATATTGGGCAAGCGCGCGCCGCTTCGCATCAGGTACCATCCACTCCATGGCAACAGCAAAATCATCCTCGTCGCACGATAGCGCACAGGCTTAGGCGGAGCCGCCGCGACCGCTTCTCGCGGCGCGTTTCATCTTATGACTTGCGGCGTCAACGGGAGCACGGCTCCGGGAGGCTTGACCGAGCCGACCTTGCTGCCTCTGAGTTTCGAGCGCAATTCTTCCGCCACGACGGAGGCATCGACGCTGTCGCGAATGATTTGCGGCCGGATGAAGACGATGAGTTCAGTCCGCTGAATTCCCTTCTGATTCTGGACAAATGCGTCGCCGAGATAGGGAATCTGATCGACGAGAGGGATGCCAGAGCGCGTGACGCTCTGCGTGTCGCTGATCAGGCCGGCAAGCAGCACCGTCTGCCCGTCGACGACCGAGAGAGTGCTCTTGACCTTGCGCTCGGAAATTGTCGGCGTCAGCGACCCGGCCGCAGTCGATGGCGCAACTTCGCTGATCTCCTGCTCAATGTCGAGCAATATGGTACCGTTGGAGTTGATCCGCGGCACGACCCGCAAGATAATGCCGGTGTTTTGGTAGCTGATGGTATTGACGACAGCGTTATTGGCACTGAGCACGGTTGCGGTGCCGGTCGTGATCGGCACCTGGTCGCCGACCTGAAGGGTGGCGGTGCCGTGGTTGACCACGACGAGCGAAGGGTTGGAGAGAACCTTCACGTCAGTATAGGCGTGCAAGGCACTGAGGACGACGTTCGGAGTAGCCTGCGACCCGACCAGGAAGTTGAATCCGGGTAGGGCCTGACCCAGCACCGCACCACCGGCACTGTTGATGATCGACCCTGGGTTGATATTGCCGTTGTTTTGCAGAAAAAACTGGACGCCGTAGTTGAGATTGTCGTTGAGCGTGACCTCGGCGATCGTGGCATCGAACGCCACCTGCAGCTGCGGCCGGTCAAGTTGGTTCAGCGTCCTCTCGATGATGCGATAGCTTTCCTGGTTGGCATAGATCAAGAGTGCATTGTTGGTGACGTCGGCGGTGATGCGAATACCCGGCAGGATGGGCCCGGCGCCCGCAGCACCGCTGCGCAGACCACCTCCTGTCGCGGTATTCGCGCCCGAACCGGCGGTATTCTGTGCACCTCCCCCCGGCTGCTGTTGCAAAGCGGTGGCCAGCGAAGCCGTACCGCCGGTCAGCCGGTCAGCCGGCGACATCGAAGTCGCGCCGCCCTCACTCGACGTCGAGGTCAGACCCCCGCCCGGAGCGATCTGGTTGGTCGCGGAATCCAATGACCCCTGCGAACCGCCGACATACATCTCGTTGAGAAGCCGCGCGAGCTGACGCGCATCGCCGTAACGGACCCGATAGACCTTAACGCCGGTGCTTGTCATCTCGGAGCTGTCGAGACGATTGATCCAGGTCGCCACGGCTCGCAGCAGCTCCGGCTTCCGCGCAACGACCAGAATGGCGTTCAGGCGACCCATCGGCTGCAGCTTGACCATGTTCTGGGACAGCCCGCCCTCTCCCGAATCCATGATTTTCTCAAGTTCGGTGATCACCGGCTCCGGCGTCGTGTTTTTGACGGGATAGATCCCCACCGATTGCCCGCGCATCCAATCGGCGTCGAAGTCCAACACGGTATCGACCGCGGCGCGGCGTTCGGCGCCGCTGCCCTGGACCACAAGCAAATTGCGCGACGGATCGGCGCGAATGGCACCGGGTTTCGCTGCGAAGCTGTCCAGCAACTTGCTCACCGTCTGCACCGAGACGTATTGCAACGGGATGATGGTGATGCCATAGCCCGGCGCCGGCGAATTGCCGGCAGTTGCGCGATCCACACTGCCGCTGCCAACCGCGTCGGCCGCGGGCAACAGCCGGTAGCCCGATTTATCGTGCACCAAAGCTGCATTGGCAGTGCGCAGTGCGCTTTCGAGCGCGAACAGGACGTCGCTCTGGGCAATGGGACGCCCCGATGCCAGCGTGATGGTGCCCTGGACTCGAGGATCGATGGTGTACCCGACGCCCAGGATGTCGCCGAGAATCACCTTGGTGACGGTCGCAATGGGGGTGTTTTCGAAATTCAACTCGTAGCCGCTGCCGTCGGGCGTGGGCTCCATCCCCGACACGCGCGGACGTTCCGTTCCTCCTGTGCCGTAATAAACCGACGGGCGCGTGCCGGTCTTCGAGTCGGTTGTTTGCGTCGATAGCGGAAACCGCGGTTGCAAATCCGCAGCCCGGATTTGATCGTTCGCGTCCGGCGGCTCGGTTCCATTCTGCCCGGCCGGCGTCAAACCCGAGGTCATATTACAGGCCGCGAGTGCCGCGCCAGCAATGGCAAAAAATATTGCGGCGGCGCCGACCTGCGCGAAACGACGACTAATCGGTACGCTCCGAACTAAACGCAAGGGCCCCCCAACCGTCACGCCTGGGCCGGTTCAAATTGACACAATGAAAAAGTACCGCTAAATATTTACCTGCGTCAACAATTAGTTAATTCGCATGTGGAAGGCCGGCTTTCTCATGCCGTTGTGGCGGACGCTCCCATGAGTGCCAATGCTTCCGCGGAATTTGCAAAATATCTATCCAGCAGAAACTACCTGATTGCCGATTCAAAGCTCAATGTTGCTCCCGAAGACTTGCCGGGCGCGGAATTGAGTTTGCGAAAACTATGGACGCTGACCGACCTGTCGGCCAATGACTTTGCCGATGAAGTCGCCAAGTACTACGGCCTGAAGCGGTGCTCGCTGCCCGAGCTGATGACGGCCTCGGCGCTGACCGCGCGGTTCTCGCCCCGCTTCCTGCGCGAGACAACGTTATTCCCCTACCAAACCGCCAAGGACAGGAACACGCTCGCGGTCGCCGACCCCAACGATGTTGCCGCGGTCCGCGCCGCCGAAATCGTGCTCGGCAAACCCGTCGAGATCGCCGTCGCCTCGTTCGAGGACATCGCCACGGTACTGGCCGAGCGGCTGGGCGAGGACGAACTTTCGCGTCCGGGCACCGCGGACGTCGCAACCGCCGGGGCCGACGACGACATCGAGAGCCTGCGCGATCTGGCGAGTGGGGCTCCGGTCGTTCGTGCCGTGAACGATCTGCTCGAAAAGGCCATGGAGTTGCGGGCGAGCGACATCCATATCGAGCCGTTTCGCAATGGTCTGGTCATCCGCATGCGGGTCGACGGCTTGCTGCGAGCGATCCCGGCGCCGGCCGGAGCACTGCCGCAAGCCGTGATCTCGCGCGTCAAGATTCTCTCCGGCTTGAACATCGCGGAGCGGCGGCTGCCGCAGGACGGCGCCGCCCGCTTGCGTGTCGGCAGATCCGATATCGACATTCGCGTCGCGACGATGCCGACGCAACACGGCGAGGCAGCGGTCATCCGGTTGCTGCCGCGGGATCGCGGTTTGCTTGAGATCGGCAAACTCGGCTTGTCGACGGCGGACGAAGCCAAGATCACGCGCCTGCTCGCGCTGCCGCACGGCATGGTGGTGATCACCGGCCCGACCGGCAGCGGCAAGACGACGACGTTGGCGACGATGCTCTCCATCCTCAACGAGCCGACGCGCAAGATCCTGACGATCGAGGATCCGGTCGAATACGAGATCCACGGCGTGAACCAATCGCAAGTCAAGCCGTCGATCGGGCTCACGTTCGCAATGGCGCTACGCTCGTTCGTCCGGCAGGACCCGGACGTTATCATGGTCGGCGAGGTGCGCGATGCCGAGACGGCCCACATCGCGATCCACGCGGCATTGACCGGCCACCTCGTCCTGACCACGCTCCATACCGAAACGGCCGCCGCCGCAGTGCCGCGTCTGCTCGATCTCGGCGTTGAGCATTTTTTGCTCAAGTCGACGCTCCGCGCGGTGATTGCGCAACGGCTGATCCGCGTGCTGTGCGATCGCTGCAAGACCAAACGAACGCTCAGTGCGGCCGATCTCGCCGGCGACCCGCGCTACGAGGCGCTCGGTCTTGCGGTCGGTGAAACCGTGCACGAGCCCGCCGGCTGCGACCGCTGCGGCGGCACCGGCTATCGCGGCCGCACTGGCGTATTCGAGGTGCTCGAAATGACGGCGCAGGTACGCACCGCCGTCGGCGCCAATACCGACTCCGGCAGCATCGATGCGGCAGCCATTCGTGCCGGCATGACGACGATGGTCGACCATGCCGTCGCCAAATGCCGCGAGGGTGTCAGTTCGGTCGCCGAGGTCTTGCGGGTCACCACGGTGCGGTAGAGCCATGCCGAACTTTCGTTACCGCGCGCTGACGCAGAGCGGTGAATTGGTGGACGGTTCGATCGCGGCCCCGAGCGCGGGAGAGGTCGCCCACCGCATCGAGTATCTCGGCCTTGTTCCAATCGATACCGTCGAAGACCGCGCCGCAGCCATACCGCGATTCGATTTCTCGTTCCTGTCCAGGCCTCGCGCCGAGGATGTCACCGTCTTCACCCGCGATCTCGGGCTGCTGCTCAAGGCCGGCGCGCGCATCAATGACGGTCTCGAATTGCTGTCCATGGACGTCGACATTGGACGGCTTCGCTCGACCGTCGCCAAGATCAGAGTCGCCGTTCTCGCCGGCGAAAGTTTTGCCGAGGTCATTTCGCGCTATTCTTCGCTGTTCCCGCCGCTCTACGTGGCGCTGGTGCGCGTGGGGGAGGCGTCCGGCACACTGGACCATATTCTCGAAGTCATCGGCGCCGAGCGCATCCGGGCGGAGACGCTGCGGCGACGGGTGGTCGACGCTTTGCGCTATCCGGCTTTCGTGCTTTGCGCGGCAAGCGCGGTCCTAATGTTCTTTCTGTTATTCGTGCTGCCGCAATTTGCTTCGGTGTTGCGCGATTTCGACGCCAAGATCGATCCGTTCCTCATGGCGTTCATGGGATTTTCCGGTTTCCTGCGTGGCCATGCCGATGGCGTCGGTGCAGCGCTTGTGATCCTGCTCGGCGGCGGCTGGGTTCTGCTGCGCCGGCCGGGCTTCCGTGCCGCCATGGTCCGCACGGCATCACGGTTGCCGCTCATTCGCCCGATGCTCGGGTATCATCGGACCGCCTTATTCTGCCGCAACCTCGGCGTTCTGCTCACGAGCGGGGTTCCGCTCACGACGACGCTGCGCATTCTCACCGACATGATGGCGGCGACGACCGGGGACGCGACGGTCTGGACCAAGGCCGTCGACCGCGTCAGGCACGGCGGCAAGCTTTCGGACTCGCTTGCCGACGGTGCCGCACTTCCATCCATGGCGGTGCGCATGTTAAGGTTGGGTGAGGAGACCGGTCAGTTGCCGATGCTCGCCGGGCGCGTCGCGGAATTCTATGAGGCCAAGCTGCAGCGCAGCCTGGACAGGATCGTCGGCATAGCAGGGCCGCTGGCCATCATATCGATCAGCATCGTTGTCGGAGGTCTGATCGTGTCGGTCATGACGGCTCTATTATCGGTCAGCCAAGTGGTTGGGTAACTAAGTCGTGGGGTGACACTGGGAGGGGTTCGCCATGATGTTTTGCGCCACACCCTGGAAGAGAGGCCGATGCTCAGCTAAGCGCGGCGAGCAGGGCTTCACGTTGGTGGAGATTTTGGTCGTCATCACGATCATCGGTCTGATCATGGCACTGGTGGGACCGCGTGTTCTCAATTACCTGGGCGAAGCGAAAGTCAAGGCGGCAAAGATTCAGATCGAAAGCTTCTCCAGCACCCTCGACTTGTTCTATCTCGACATCGGACGCTATCCTTCCAACTCGGAGGGTCTGGCAGCCTTGGTGCAGCGTCCCGGCGGCGTCCAGGGGTGGAATGGGCCGTATCTGAAAGGCGAGGCCGTCCCCAATGATCCGTGGGGACATCCGTACGTCTACCGTCTGCCCGGAGAGCACGGGGCCTATGACATCGTTTCCTACGGCGCGGATGGGCAGGAGGGCGGCACTGGCACGGGAGCGGATATTACGAGCTGGGCGCGGGCGCACTGACGATCGGAGCGGGGAGGACGGGTTCACGCTCCTCGAGGTCGTATGCGTGCTCGCGATCATTGCGATTCTCGCCGCGATCGTACTGCCGGCGATACCACGCGGCACATCGCGCACCAGGTTGGAAGGCTACGCAATCGAGGTCGCCACCTTGCTACGGGCCGACCGCGACACGGCGATCTGGCGGCGACGACCGGTAGCGACCGAGATCAATGCGCTGACGCGGTCGGTGCGCTCCGGCGCCAGCGGCCGAGTGGTGCGCATGCCGGATGACGTGCGCTTCGAGGCCTTGCTGGCGGCCCGCTGCAATCAACGCGCCGCAGGAACCACGATCGATTTCTTCGGATCGGGAATGTCGTGCGGTGGAACCATCCGGCTGACACGGAATGAGCTCGGCTACGACATTCGAGTCAATTGGCTGACGGGAGGTGTAGAAGTTGTCCCGGTCAAGGCGCTTTGAAGACCGGCAAGCCGTCGCCGGTTTTACGCTCATCGAAGTGCTCATTGCTCTCGCGATCGTCGCCGTCTCGCTGACGGCGATCGGCTCGCTGATGGCGGCGACGGTGCGCGGCACGCGCTCGATCGACCAGCACCTCACCCTGGTCGAGACGGCGCGCGCGATCGAGGCCGGCCTCCCGAACCGCGGCGATCTCGCCGTCGGCAGCCTCACCGGCGCCGTGGGGGACTTTCTCTGGCGGGTCGACGTCTTGCCGTTCCGGGCAAGTTTCGTCGACCCTGAGCTGCCGACCCCGTGGGTGCCGCAGGCCGTCGTCATCACGGTGCAATCGCCATCGGGAGCGGTCCTTCGCATCAACAGCGTTCGCCTGCACCGAAGGACAAGTGAATGAAGCGATGCAAACGGCAAGCGCGCGGCCGGTCGAATATCGCGGGATTCACCCTCATCGAGGCGCTGATTTCGACCTTGCTGATGGTCGCGATCCTCGGCGCCCTCGCCGTGGTCACGGCGCAGTGGATGCCGAATTGGAATCGCGGCTTTGCCCACGTGCAGCACACCGAGCTCACGGCCAGGGGGCTTGAACGCATCGTGGCCGATTTGACGGCCGCGGAATTCATCCCGCCGTCCGGCGATGCCAAGGCCCCGCTGTTCGACGGCGCGGCGCTCTCCGTCACGTTGGTGCGCTCCGCGCTTGGCCCCAACACGCGGCCCGGTCTCGAATTCGTGCGCATCGGCGAAACAGCCGACGATCGCGGGCTCGCCATGGTGCGCGTGCGCGCACCCTTCGTGCCGCTCGAATTGCCGGCCCTCGATCGGGTGAAATTCTCCGATCCGGTCGTGCTGGTGCGCGCGCCTTACCGGGTTTCGTTCGCCTACGCGGGTCCGGATCGGATCTGGCAAGATTCGTGGCGCGGCGCCGACAAACTCCCGACTGCCATTCGCGTGACGCTGCGCGATGCGGCGACCGCGCAGCTGCTCGCGATCTCGACGGCTGCCATCATTCACGTCAATGCGTCCGCCGACTGCGTGGGCGCAAAGGATCGCAAGAATTGTGACACGCCGAAAGCGCCCACAACCGAGTGAACCGATGGCCCGAAGCGACCGGCTGACGCGCAACCGGAGGGAATATTCGTTGCGTCTCTCCAAGCTTTTCGTAGCTCGCTCCGAACCTGCGCGAGGCGACGACGGCTTCATCGTCGTGGCCGTTCTATGGATTCTCGGAATTCTCGCAGCCTTGATCTCGATCTATGCGATCTACGTCGCCAATGCGGCCGTGAGTCTGAGCGTGAACGACGACCGCGTTCAGGCGGAGGCGCTGGTATCGGCGGCGCTCGAGCTCACCGCGTATCAATTGACCGCCGTCGACGAAAAATCGCGGCCGACGACAGGGGATTTTGCCTTCCGGATGGGGCGCGCCGACGTCGCGGTGGAGTTCCGCTCGGAAGCCGCTCGGATCGACCTCAACGCCGCGCCGAAGGAACTGCTGGCCGGATTGTTTGCTGCGCTCGGCGCGCGCTATGACGACGCCGAATATTACGCCGACCGGATCATCGGCTGGCGTTCCAAGGGCGAGCCTGACAGCCAGGCTCAAGAAACTGAAGCATATCGGACCGCCGGCTTGAGCTACGCGCCGCGGCAGGCGCCCTTCGCCAATGTGGGCGAACTGTGGCTGGTGCTCGGTCTGCCGCCGGCGCTGGTCGAGCGCGCGTTGCCGTTCGTGACCGTTTTCAGCGGCATGCCGACGGTCAATGTCTTGGACGCACGGCCGGAAGTCGTTGCCGCGCTACCCGGGATGTCGGCCGAGCTTCTCTACGCCGTCCTGAGCCAGCGCGGCACCGGGCCGCAGAATGCCCAGTTCGTGCTCGGTCTGCTCGGTCCCGCGCAAGGCGCTGCCACCGCCGATGGCAGCAAGGCGACACGGGTCACGGTTCGCATCGGCTTCGTCAACGGCCGGCGCGTCGGCGCCGAGGCGGT
>Ga0187864_10004878_pt1 | contig 10308 bp, 7 predicted proteins | sample June2016WEW_11_4_FD_132985 | JGI IMG/M metagenome (GOLD analysis project Ga0187864, IMG submission 132985) | Peatland microbial communities from SPRUCE experiment site at the Marcell Experimental Forest, Minnesota, USA - June2016WEW_11_40 | ecosystem: Environmental > Terrestrial > Soil >... | reverse complement strand
TTCCTTGAGTCGTTCGGCAACACGCCGGAGCTCCTCGGGACCGAATACGGGCCGTACGAGGCGTCGAGCCTTTTCTACGTCGTCCTCGACCACCGCCGACTGCGCCCGGCCGGCGTCATCCGCATGATCGTGCCGACGAAGGGCGGCCCCGGGTTGAAGTCCCTCAACGACATCGGGCCGATCTGGCACGAGCCGGCGGAGTCGATCCTCGAACGGAGCGGGATCGGTCTCACGCTGGACCGGACCTGGGACATCGCGACCCTCGCCATCGACCCGCAGTACCGCAGCGCCGCGGCGACCGGGCTCGTCGCGCTCGGCCTGTACCAGTCGATCGTCCGCACGGGCGAGACGCTCGGGGTCGAGTGGATGGTCGCGATCCTCGACCGCGCCGCCTACCGCATGTCCAAGGCCCGGTTCCACCAGCCCTTCTTCGCCCTGGCGGAGGGCCGCCCGTATCTGGGATCGCACGACAGCCTGCCGATCTACGGCTGCGTCTCCGACTGGCGCCGCCGGCTCGCGATGGAGGACCCGCCGATCCACGGGATCATCTACGAGGGCGTCGGCATCGAACCGGCGTTGCGGCCCCTCGATCTCGACGCCGCGACGGCGCTCGTCGCCCAGATCTACGACGCCTCAGCGCTCACGCTGAAGGGCGCCTCGAGGTTGGGTCTGTGGCGAGCTCGAGCTTCGAGGAAAGCCGAACCGGTTGGACCGACGGTGCTCGCTCCGCAACGTCGAAAGGCCGCGACCGGGTGAGGAGCCCGAGCACGTCGATGATCTGATCGGCGCGCGCTGGCCGGGAGAACAGGTAACCCTGGGCGGCGCTGCACCCGAGCCCCATCAGGCGCCTGGCCTGTTCGGCCGTCTCCACGCCCTCGACGATCGTCTGGATCCCGAGCGCCTCGCTCATCGCGACGATCGCCGCGACGAGCGATTCCGAGGGCCCCGAGTCGCCGTCGGCCATGTCGGCGACGAAGCTCTGGTCGATCTTCAGGACGTTGACCGGCAGGCGCTGCAGGTAGGCGAGCGACGAGTACTTCGTCCCGAAGTCGTCGACGGCGATCAGGATGCCCAGTCGGCGCAACGCCGTGAGCGAGGCAATCGAGAGCTCCGGATTGCTCATCATCTCGGACTCGGTGAGCTCGATCGTGAGCGCCGAGCCCGGCAGCCCGTGCTTGGCGAGCAAGCGGCCGACCCGCTGCACGAGAAGCTCGTCGCGCAGCTGGAGCGCCGAGAGGTTGACCGCCACCGTGAGGTGTGCGAACCCGGGGACCGCACGACAGACGACGAGCTGACGCAGCGCGTCGTCGAGGACCCAGCTGCCGATCTCGCAGATCTGGTCGGTCTCCTCGGCGAGCGGGATGAACCGCCTCGGGAGGAGCACTCCGAGGGTCGGGTGCGCCCAACGGACGAGGGCCTCGAAGCCGAGCACCTCACTGTGGCCCATCTTCACGATCGGCTGGAACACGAGGTGGAGCTCGTGGCGTTCGACGGCGCGGCGCAGGTCGCGCTCGATCTCGACGCGCTCGGTGAGGTGGGCGCGCATCGAGTCGTCGTAGACGGCGACGGCGTCGCGACCGGCTTCCTTGGCCTGGTGGACGGCGGTGTCGGCGTCGCGGACGATCACCTCGGCGTCGAACCCGACTTCCGGGTCGGCGAAGGCGATCCCGATGCTCGCCGTGACGAAGAACTCCGAGCCGTCGATAAAGAAAGGCGCGCGCAGGCTGGCGCGTAGCCGGTTCGCGGAGGCGCGGGCCTCGGAGACGCCGACGTTGCCGCCGAGGACCACGACGAACTCGTCGCCACCGATCCGGCTCACGAGATCGCCGGCGCGGGTGTTTTCCGTGAGGCGTCTGGCGACCTGGATCAGGAGCTCGTCGCCGTGATTGTGCCCGATCGTGTCGTTGATGAGCTTGAACCGGTCGAGGTCGATAATGAGCAATCCGACCGGGTCCCGGTTCGGCGACGCCAACCGCACCAGCCGGTCGAGGTGCTGCTCCATCAGTTGGCGGTTCGGCAGCCCGGTGAGGTCGTCGTGCAGCGCTCGGTAGATGAGGCGTGCTTCGGAGCTCTCGGCGGATCGCAGCGCCTGGAGGATCTGCAGGACTCCCACCGTGGTGAGGGCGAGGATCATCGCGAACAGCACGAGCCGTTCGCTCAGCGCGTAGTGCCGTTGCTGCAGCACGAGGATCGCCGGCACGACGAAGGCGACAGCGACGAGGCCGATGCGCCCCGGGGTCCAGCAGGGCGCGGGCTTGCTCGCGGGCTCGGTGAGCGTGTGCATCGAGGGATCGAGCGCGCACGACGCCGCCCCGGCGAAAGCGATCACGTAGGGCAGATCGAGAAGATTGCTGGAGATGTTGAGAAGGTGGATCTCGGCGAGCACGTAGAACGCGTCGCCAATGAACATCGACGCCAGCGCGGCGATGAGGAAACGATCGGCGGTGCACGTCTCGCGGCTCGTGCCGAACGCGATCTGCAGCGTGATGATGAGCAAGAAGAGAGAGACCGCCGGGTAGCACGAAAGGATCAGCTTCACGTCCACCGGCGCGCTGCGGCGCGCGAGGACCGGCTCGATCACGTACACGAGCGAGAGGGCGAGGACGGCGAGCGAGGCGATGCCGCCCTTCCTCGGCGGCGGCGAGATGATCCGCGAGGTCACGCTCGACGGCTTCACGCCGAACGAGCTGCCGTGGAAGTTCGAGGCGGGCACGCCGCCGATCGCCGAGGCGATCGGCCTCGGCGCCGCCGTCGACTACCTCGAGGCGACCGGGCTCGAAAGGATCGGCGCGCACGAGACCGCGCTCACCAACTACGCGCTCGATCGGCTCCCCGCGGCCTATGACGAGATCCGCATCTTCGGCCCGGCGCCGGACCCCGATCGCCGGGCCGGGGTGATCTCGTTTGCCTTCGGCGAGGTCCACCCCCACGACGTCGCCCAGGTGCTCGACCAGACGGGAGTCTGCGTACGCGCCGGCCACCACTGCGCCAAGCCCTTGATGCGGGTCCTCGGCGTCTCGGCGACGACGCGGGCGTCGCTCTACCTTTACAACGACGAGTCCGACATCGATGCCCTCGTCGAAGGGCTCGCCCTGGTACGGAAGTTCTTCTCGTGAGACCCCGACACCCCGACACGACAGCGGTCAGGAAGGGTAGGTGGACGCGGCGCAGATGAACGAGCTCGAAGACCTCTACCGCGAGATCATCCTCGACCACTACCGTTCGCCCCGCAACCGCGGCGAGCTGCCCGTCCCGCCGGCGCATCGCGTCGAGGGTTTCAACCCGCTCTGCGGCGACGAGATCACGATCTACCTCGACGTTCACGACGGCGTCCTGGAAGACCTCCGGATCGCCGGGCGGGGCTGCTCGATCAGCCAGTCGTCGGCGTCGATGATGTCCGCGGCGGTGAAGGGCCTCCCCGTCGACGAGGTGCGTCGGCTCGTGCGGTCGTTCAAGTCGATGTTGGCGATCGACGAACCCGACCCCCACGACGGCGAGCCGCCGGCTGGGCCGGACCCCCCAGCCGATCCTGACTCCCTCGGCGAACTCGGCGCCCTCCGGGGCGTCGTCAAGTTCCCGGTCCGCATCAAGTGCGCGACGCTCGCCTGGAACGCGCTCCTCCAGGGCCTCGACGAGATCGCCGCCGGCGTCGGTGAGACGGGACGCTAGGCGAGCGGCTCTCGATCGGGTCCGAGCCCAAAGAGCGCGAGGGCGCGGTCAAGCCCCCCGATCTCGATGCCAGGACGTTGGTGGGCGAGCCACACCGCCCGCGGCAGCCGGAAGCACAGGGAGCGGTCTCGCACGCTGCCGCGCAGCGCGAGCCCCTCGCCGTTCGCCTCGTAGCCGATCTTTTCTGAGACGCGAATCGATCGGGAGTTCCACTCGAAAGCTTGCGAATGTGCTTCGAGCGCCCCGAGGCCGCGAAACGCCAGCTCGACCACGGCGGCCCGCATCTCGGCGCCGATGCCGCGTCCCTGCGCCCTGCGCACGAGCCAGGAGCCGGTCGTCACCGAGCGGAGCGTCGGGAAGTGCTTCGCCCCGATGTCCTGCAGCCCGACCGGCTCGCCGTCGACGATGACCGCCAACCCCAGCCGCCAGTTGTCGACCGACCAGCTGGCGCGCTCGGACCACCACCACTGCAGCGACTCCTGCTCGCGCCGGGGCGACGGGACCTCGGTCCAGGCGAGGCGGAACGGCTGCCGATCCGGTTCGTGGATCCCCTCCGACGGGATCGTCGCCAGCACGGCGAGGTCCTCGTCGGCGGGATAGCGGAGCTCGAGACGGGGCGTCCGCACGGCGAGATCGAAAAGCGGCCAGAGGTTGGCCAGCGGGTGCCGACGGTCCATGTCCGATGATCCCACGCCGGCGCGGTGGCCCGACGACCTCAGCTTTCCTCGACGACGAGGCCCTCGAGGTCCGGCTTGAGCACGACCGCGGCGCCAGCGACGCCGAGCTCCGCCAGTGCCGCCTCACCGGCCTCGCGCACGGCGGCCGCGGCCACCTGCGAGGTGCAGATCCCGAGCAGGCTCGTGCCCGACCCGGACCAGCAGGCGGTCGTCGCGCCACCGGCGACGAGACGCGCGAGCAGTTCCGGCGCCTCCGGGAAGAGGGCAGCGCGCACCTCTTGGTGGAGGCGGTCCTCGCCCGCGGCGGCGACGAGCTGGCTCCCGTCGGCGAGTCCGCCGAGGAGCAGGCCGAGTCGACCGAGGTTCGCCACGGCGTCGCCGAACGGAACGGATGCCGGCAGCACCGCCCAGGCCTTTTCCGTGGCAAGGACCCGCTCGGGGATCACGACGACGAAGGCGAGCGCCGGGTCGAGTCGCAGCCGGCACGCCGCCGGGCGGCCGTCGACGAAGGTCGCGGCGACAAGCCCGCCGAGCACCGCGGCAGCCGCGTTCTCGGCGTGGCCGTCGAAAGCGGCCGCGACGCCGAGCGGGTCGGCCGAGCCTGCCGCCGCGGCGGACGCGGCCGCCAGCGCGGCCGAGGAGCCCAGACCACGCCCGACGGGGATGGCTGACCGCACGGTGATCTGGAGCCGATCGTGGCCTACCACAAAGGACGCGACCCGGACGGCGAGATGCGAGACGTCCTGCGGCAGATCGGCACCCTCGCCCTCACTGTGTACCTCGAGTCGTGCCGCCGGTTTGACCTCGACCTCGACTGCGAGCTCCAGTGCGAGGGCCAGGGCGTCGAAACCCGGGCCGAGGTTCGCCGAGGAAGCGGGGGCTCGTGCACGCACGGTGAGTCAGCTTGCGTGTTCGGTGTGGCCCTTGCACGTCGGAGTACTCGGGAACGCGCGCGCCGCCGCTATTCGACCAGCCCTGGTACCGAGCAACACGGTCATCTCGCACAACAGAATGCCTGAGGACCTCAGTTCCCTTCGCCGGACTTACACATTGCCCCCGGGCAGAGCTGGGATCGTGAGGCCGTGCTGCGCTCGTCGCGATGAGCGCAGCAAATGGCCTAGCAGCCGATTGTGCCGTTATTGATGAATCGGGGCGAGTGGCTTGGTTCCTGCGACGATCTTCGCGACTCCACCGAACCAACGATGTTCGATCGACTCGAAGTCAGGAACACGCTGCTCGAGCGGCTCCCAGAAACGACGCCTCGAGTGCGCTTGGGCAATCACCCGGTAGTACCCGTTCGCCAATGGGCTCGTGGCCTTCCCTTCAAGGAATAAGTCCATCGTGACGAAGCGGCCGCCTGGTCGCACCAGGTCGAACATCCGGTCAAAGGAAAGTTGCCAGTCCGGCACCACGCTCAGGCCGAGCATGCAGATGACCGCGTCGATCCTCGGAGACCCCAGGAGCTCGGGGGTGAGGGCGCGCACATCGGCATGGACCAGTCTGATGTTGCCCCAGCCAGCCTTCGTGATCTTGGTGCGTGCACGCGCCAGCATGCCTCGTGAATAATCGCAACCGAGGATCTGCCCTGTCGCCCCGACGAGCGGGCAGAGCAACGGGAAGTTCGCGCCGGTCCCGCATGGCACGTCGAGCACCGTCTGACCATTCTCGAGTCGCAGCAGCTCGATGGCTTCGACCCTGTGCTCGCCATGGAGCTTCTCGGTGAAGTACTCATAAAAGCCAGAGATCAGGTCGTAGTAGGAGGCCTTTTTCATATTGCTGGACCGTGCCCCACCGACGTGCCCGACCCTCCGAGCGCAGCACGAGGCGCCTTGAGCGCGTGAATCTGCATGACATGAGACTAAGCGTGCAGAGATTGACCGTGCTGGCCGTTTGACAGCGAGAGAGATTCTGCACGGAGTCGGAATTCCCAACGGTACGCGCGGCATTCTCCCAGGTAGTGGATCAGGTGGTCAGGGGACCTGAACAGTTACGACGAAACCTCAAGACGAGCCCACCAGGCTCGCGGTCGCCCCGCGCTGGCTCAGCGCGGGATGCCTTCGTACTCGTCGAGGGTTATGAGGACCGTCCGGGCCTTCGAACCCTGGGAAGGCCCGACGACACCACGCCGCTCGAGGAGGTCCATCAGACGGCCGGCCCGGGCGAAGCCGACTCGCAGCTTGCGCTGCAGCATCGACGTCGAGCCGAGCTGGGACCGGACGACGAGATCCATCGCCTGGCTCAGCAATTCCTCGTCCTCTTCGGCGAACAACCCGTCCGGCCGATCGGCATCGTCACCGACGATGCCGTCGACGTAGAGCGGGTCGCTCTGGCGGCGCCAGTAAGCGACGACGCTGTGCACCTCTTCCTCGGAGACCCACGAGCTCTGGATTCGCCGCGGGATGCTCGACGACGCGGTGAGAAGCAGAAGGTCGCCTCGACCGATGAGACGCTCGGCACCCGACTGGTCGAGGATGACGCGCGAATCGGCGAGCGAGGAGACGGAAAATGCGAGACGCGAGTGCATGTTCGCCTTGATCACCCCGGTGATGACGTCAACCGACGGGCGCTGGGTCGCGATGACGAGGTGGATGCCGACGGCGCGCGCAATCTGGGCGAGGCGGCAGATCGAATCCTCGACGTCGCGGGCGGCGACCATCATGAGGTCGTTCAGTTCATCGACGACGAGGACGATGAACGGCAGCCGCTGGTAACGGGTGCGTTCGAGCCCGTCGGAGATCTCGGCGTCGTCCACGTCGGGATCGCGCGGAACGATGGGCCCGTCGAAGGGGCCTTCCCCGAACTCGCCGCGGTCGATCGCGGCGTTGTAGCCCGTGATGTCCCGCATCCCAACCTCGGCGAGCAGGTCGTAGCGGCGTTCCATCTCGGCGACCGTCCAGGCGAGCGCGTTGGCGGCACGCTTCGGATTGATGACGACCTCGGTGAGGAGGTGCGGCAGGCCGTTGTAGTGGCCGAGCTCGACCCGCTTCGGGTCGACGAGGATCAACCGGACCTGTTCTGGCGTCGACCGCATCAGGATCGAGGTGACGAACGAGTTGATGCAGGAGGACTTGCCGGAGCCCGTCGCCCCGGCGATCAGGAGGTGCGGCATTTCGGCGAGATTCACCATCGTCGGCCGGCCGGCGATGTCCCGGCCGAGACCCACCTCGAGCGGGTGGCGCGCCCGGTGCGCCTCGGGCGTAGACAGTACGTCGCCGAGCGTGACGAGACGGCGGTTCTGGTTCGGCACCTCGACCCCGATCGCCGAGCGCCCGGGGATCGGTGCGAGGATGCGGACGTCGGGAGACGCCATCGCGTAGCCGATGTCCTTGGACAGGCTCGTCACCTGCGCCACCTTGACGCCAGCGGCGAGCTCGAGCTCGAACCGTGTCACCGTCGGGCCGACCGTGAATCCGATGACGCGCGTCTTCACGTTGTGCGACGCGAGCGCAGACCGGAGGAGCCTCCCGCGCTCCTCGATCCCCTGCCGATCGCTGGCAAGCTCCTTTGACCTCCGGAGCAGACGCTCCGGGGGGAGCTTCCAGCTGCTCGGCGCCGGTACGACGCCGAGCCCGAGCTGTTCGGCGACGGCGCTCGCGAGGCGGATCTTCGCCGCGCCGGAGTTCAAGCTGAGGGGCGCCTCGAACTCGGGTCCTTTGCTGGTTCGAACTTCGCGGAATGCCGCACCGGCACCGGTAGGACCGGTGCCGATTGGGCCGGCACGGCGTCGGGTTGCGACCGGGTGAGCAGCCCGAGGACGTCGATGATCTGGTCGGCGCGGGCGGGTCGGGCGTAGAGGTAACCCTGGGCCACCCTGCAGCCGAGCTGCATCAGGTGCCGGGCCTGCTCGGCCGTCTCGACCCCCTCGACGATCGTCTGGATCCCCAGAGCTTCGCTCATCGCCACGATCGCCGCGACGAGCGACTCCGACGGCGACGGTTCTGCTCCGTGGATGGCCTCGACGAAGCTCTGGTCAATCTTCAAGATGCTCACCGGCAGACGCTGGAGGTAGGCGAGCGACGAGTATTTCGTCCCGAAGTCGTCAACGGCGATGAGGACACCGAGCCGCCGCAGCGCCGTCAGCGAGGCGATCGACAGCTCGGGATTCTCCATCATCTCGGACTCGGTGAGCTCGAGCGTGAGCGCCGAGCCCGGGAGACCGTGGGCGTCGAGAGCGCGGCTGACGCGCTGCACGAGCAGCTCGTCGCGCAGCTGAAGGGCGGAGAGGTTGACCGCCACCGTGAGGTGTGCGAACCCGGGCACGGCACGGCAGGTGACGAGCTGGCGGAGGGCGTCCTCGAGGACCCAGCTGCCGATCTCGCCGATGAGGTCGCTCTCCTCGGCGACAGGGATGAAGAGTTTCGGGAGTAGCACGCCGAGGCTGGGATGCGCCCAGCGCACGAGGGCCTCGAAGCCGAGCACCTCGCTGTGGCCCATGCTCACGATCGGCTGGAAGACGAGGTGGAGCTCGTTGCGTTCGACGGCATGGCGCAGGTCGCGCTCGATCTCGACACGCTCGGTGAGCTGGGCGCGCATCGAGTCGTCGTAGACCGCGACGGCGTCGCGACCGGCTTCCTTCGCCTGGTGGACGGCCGTGTCGCCGTCACGGATCAAGACCTCGGGGTCGAAAGCGCCGCCCGGGGCGGCGAAGGCGATGCCGATGCTCGCCGTGACGAAGAACTCCGACCCCTCGACAAGGAATGGGACGCGTAGGGACCCGCGCAACCGGTTCGCGAAGGCACGGGCGTCGGGGACCCCGACCCTGCCGCCGAGCACGACGACAAACTCGTCCCCCCCGATCCGGCTGACGAGATCGCCGGCACGGGTGTTCTCCACAAGGCGCCTGGCGACCTGGATGAGGAGCTCGTCGCCGTGGGTGTGGCCGAGGGTGTCGTTGATGAGCTTGAAGCGGTCGAGGTCGAAAAACAACAGTCCGATCGGTGCCCCGCCCGACCGGGAACGCATCGCCATGCGCGCGAGGTGCTGCTCGATCGAGAGGCGGTTCGGCAGCCCGGTGAGGTCGTCGTGCAGCGCCTGGTGGATGAGGCGCGCCTCCGAGCGCTCGACGGAGCGCACCGCCTGGAGGACCTGCAGGATCGCCACCGTCGTGAGGGCGACGATGATCGCGAACAGCGTCAGCCGTTCGCTTGTCACGTAGTGCCGCTGCCCGACCAGGACGATCGCGGGGAGGAAGAAGGCAACACCGACGAGCGCGATCCGCCCGGGCGTCCAGCGAGGGGCTGGTTTGCCGGCCGGTTCGGTGAGCGTGCGCATCGAGGGGTCGAGCGCACACGTCGCCGCGCTGGCGAAGGCGAAGACATAGGGCAGGTCGAGGATGTTGACCGGCAGGTGGAGGAGGTGGATCTCGGCGAACGTGTAAAGCGCGTCGCCGACGAACAGCGAAAACAGCCCCGCGACGAGGAAGCGGTCCGCCGTGCACCGCTCGCTGCTCGTGCCGAACGCGATCTGCAGCGTCATGACGAGCAGGAAAAGGTCCAAGCTCGGGTAGCCGACGATGACCAGCTTCACGTCCACCGGCGTGCTGCGGCGCGCGAGGACCGGCTCGATCACGTACACGAGCGAGCAGGCGAGCACCGCCAGCGAGGCGATGACGCCGTCGTAGACGATGCCGAGGCGGTGACGCGTCGATCCCGTGCGGGCCCTGATGATGATGATGAGCGCAGCGCCCAAAAGCGCGTACCCCGGCAGGACGATGAGATCGGGGATGAGCGAACGGTGGACGGTAAGCACGCCGAGGGTGTGCAGGTCGTCACGTGCGACGCCGCCGATGGTGAACAAGGTGAAGGCACCGAGCGCCATCCACCACGGCGCACGGCGCGCCGGGCGATAGCGGTGGATGCCGAACAAGAAGGCACCGATCGTGCCGGCAGCGGCGAATCCGAAGGCGACCCCTCCGGTCGGACCGATCAGCGCGAGCGCGATCAGTGCCGTCCAGAACGCCCCG
>Ga0187864_10004877_pt1 | contig 10310 bp, 9 predicted proteins | sample June2016WEW_11_4_FD_132985 | JGI IMG/M metagenome (GOLD analysis project Ga0187864, IMG submission 132985) | Peatland microbial communities from SPRUCE experiment site at the Marcell Experimental Forest, Minnesota, USA - June2016WEW_11_40 | ecosystem: Environmental > Terrestrial > Soil >... | reverse complement strand
GGTTAGCTAAATTGGCTAACCCCATTATTATCTCAGGGTACCAAATGGGGTACCATTTCAAAGAAGATGGTCCCTAAGTTCACTTTCTCCTAATTCGTAATCAGCAGGTCCGGGGTTCGAATCCCCGTGCCGGCTCCAGATAAATCAAGAGGTTAGCTGTTATAGCTAACCTCATTATTTATTAGGGATAACCCAGGGATAACCAGAGTGCGGAAATTACTCCTGTTGCCAGGGGGGGATAACTCGGGAATAACCTATGGGGTGTCTGGCCCTGGCAGAGGGGAAAGCAGATGGAGAGGTAAAGCTGTCCCGATGAGCATCAAGGCGCATGGTAAACTCTGACCCTCCCCTCAATCGCCACTCCTGGAGCTTCTCAGAGGGTCGTTTTCGGGGGATTGGGGCCTAAGAAGGGGGTTAGCCGGGGGACCCGGGCTGCCGGGTCGCCTGGCGGCTCCCACCAGCTTCAGGAAACTTTCCTTGAGCTCCCCGCCCCAGCGCCCGTGGGGGTGATGGAGTGGTCAAATGACCCCTCCCTGCAACTGCTCCTTCCCCGCGCCCGTGGGGGTGATTTTCACAAGGAGTATAAAGTTGGTCGCCACGGCGCTCCTTCCCCCCCCCGTGGGGTTGATACTTCCCTCCAGAATGCCCCAATTCCGCCACAGAGCCTTGCGTAGATGGGCCATTTTCGCACGATCTTCCCGGGTGAAGGTTATAAGGGTAGGGTCCCGCCCTTATCTCTCATTCTGGGCCATCTCAGGCCCCCCCAGGGAAGGGCAGCCTCATCTCTTGCCCCGAGTCCTGGGTCCTGGGCCTTGGGCCTTGCTCTTGCCCTTGACCACCTGGCCGGCCTCGGTGACCACCATCCACACTTACCACCTCCCCGTCCAGGCGCCGGCCTCCCCTTCGCCTGCCCCTTTCAAGTCCGCAGCCCAGGTCCCCCGCCCCTGCATCCCACAGGATTTCCGGCCCCGGAAGGCAAACCCCGGGTATTAACGGACACTTGCCTTGAGCCCCGGCCTCGATGTGCACCCTGCCGGCCCCCGGCCTGGGCCTGCCCTGCCGCTCCGTCGCCGTCCGCCCCCGGCGCACCACCACCAGAGGAAAAACCGGCCTGGGAGGGCGACCCCAGGTTTGAAAAGGTGGTCCCCCTCTGTCTTAATGACCCCTCTCCAAATTTTTATCTAAATTCAACTTGACAAATTGGACAGCTACTAACCCAAGGTTAGGTCAAATGAACTCACTTTAATTTCCGAAACCTGTGCCGTCTCAGACCTGCAAACCCTTATGGACTCTGGCCGGAAATTCGGCACTGGGTCCAATGCCCCCCCCTGTCTTAATATGCCCCGTGCGGAGATTTTTTCAAAATTTCATTCCCGGAATAATCGGAAGTACCCCCCATGATGGGACCCAGGCCAAAAATTTTATAAGTAAAATCTGGCCGGGGGACACGGCCTTCATGGACGATTCCTGGGCTTGTCTGGCGCACCTTACGGAGTCTACCCCTGGCCCACGCCTTATCGTGGCTCCTTGACCCCTGGGATGGCCCTCACCCCCGTGTCCAGCGACCTTATGTTCCTGGCCTGGGGGGGCGCCATCTTGGATTGGCGGGGGCATAGATGATCCCGGGGCGCCACCTCTGCCAATAGCAGGCCCACGGCTTTGCCATCATCGGCTTGATAATCAAGGGGCGCCGCCGGCCATAGTTGCCGGACCATAGCCGGGGGTCTTTAAGCTCAGAAGAAATGAGGTATCTGGTCGCTGAGGGCCTGATATTCCCAAAATCTGGGGAAAATTGACTTTACGCCTTAGTTTGTGGTAACGTGCCCCCTACGAGAAGAATTGGGTTCGCCAGCACCCGTAAGGGCTTCGGCGCACACCACCAAGGAGAAGAGCGGGATGAACAAGTCGCAACTCATCGAAGCTCTGGCCAAAGCTGAGAATATCACCTTGAAGAAGGCAGAAATGGTGGTCAACGCCGTTTTTGAGAACATGGCGGATGCTCTGGTGCAAAAGGAACGCATCGAAATTCGCGGCTTTGGCAGTTTCAAGGTGAAATTTTACAAAGGCTATAAAGGCCGCAACCCCAAGACCGGCGATCTCATCAAAGTTGACGGCAAGAAATTGCCCTTTTTCAAGGTCGGGAAGGAACTGCGGGAACGTGTCGATCGCTGAGCCGTTTTTCACACCCTGGTCGTGGTAGATGGGGAGATAGCGGTGCCCTGTAACCCGAAAACCGCTTCCGTGCTATCATGCCTTCCGGGAGACAATTTCGACTGCGGTGGCCAAGGCTGCGGCATAATCTCGGTTTAAATGTAGGAGAAAAAAGATGATCAATCTTAAGGTAGAATTACCGCGGTTGCTGCCAAAAGCCGTCATTTGGGTCGAACAACAGCAAGCTGACATTCTTGCGACTGGGTTTCCGTTGTCGTCCGAGCAGGTGGTCATGGCCCGCAAAGTCGGGGTAGCTCAGCCCGAGAAAGTTCGCATCAAATTGGTAGATGAGCTTCCCTTGCCACAGGAGCCTGAGCTTGCTACCGCCGCTCTTGAAACTGGGTTGCTCGGCCCAAAAATGAATGGACTAACTCTTTTCTACGGTATTTTTATATGCAAGCGGGCTTACGGAAGCCCCACGCTTATTGCTCACGAATGCAGACACGTTTATCAGTATGAACAACAAAGATCAATCGCATCTTTCTTGCAAGAATACCTCTTGCAGATTGTTACCTTTGGTTACGAAAATGCACCTCTTGAAAAAGACGCGCGTCTGGCTGCAGCCACATTAACATAACCCCAACTTCAAACTGGCCCGGGTAGCCGTTTAGAAGGTTGTTGAAAAACGGGTTTTATGTCATCCTGAACGAAGTGAAGGATCTAGAACTTATTAATATGACTAAATTCTTCGCTTCGCTCAGAATGACAAATTCTCAATTATGGGAGTTTTTCAACAACCTCTTAGAGGCGGCAAAGAAGGCTGCAGGGCTGGTTCGGCTCCGGAATCGGAGATTAGACCTCATGAGAAGATCGTAGTGGCTCGATCCGGGGGACCCCTACCCTTGGCCTTGCCCCAAAATGGAGTTTTTTGCAGCTTTGGGCGGGGTTTTCGCTGGCCTGGGGGCCTGGTGGCGGTGAATGGTTGGCTCCTGGTGAGATTGCTTTTTGGTGTTGGTGGGGGCCTCAGCCTTCCACATGGCTCACCACTACCGGGCGGCGCCAGCCCAGCCTCAGACGCAGCCCCACATCCCTATAAATTTTCGCCCCCCGAAACCAAACCCCCTGGACGGGACTCCTACCCCCCCTCGGTCAGTATGATGGCCACGGAGAATTTTTCAAAATTTCATTGCAAGGGACCAGCAGACCCCCCCGGGTACGGGACCCAGGCCAAAAATTTTATAAGCAAAATCTGGCCGGCTGGCTAATGCCTTCATGGGGCGATTTAAGCATTTTACAGGCTACCCTGTACTTTCCCCTTGGGTGGGCCCTTTGCGGGTCGTGGTGGGGCTGTGAGTGGCCCTGTGCGCCGTAGATTTATCTTTCCGGGAGGAGGTTTGGGGGCGCATTTCAGGGTGCCGGTGCTCCCGGTGGGCGAGGTCGGCCAGAGAAGGGCCTCGGCAACCTGTGTAGATTTCTTTATGCCTATTGCTTTTGGCGTCAGCCCACCCAGTTCCGCCCTCTGGCCTTGGTCTGGGTTGGAAACCTGGAACTTTCGGACTAGGCCTCCCTCTCCCCGGGTAAATATGGAAGGGCGTATAGTGGCAAGTGATGTGGCATCAATCGTTTCGTTTATCAGGTGCATCATCGCCGTATTCGCGCTTGCGCATTTCTAAGTCTTCTTCACTCCTGCGTTGCTCGGCGGCAATTCGTCTGTCCAGGCTTAGCACATGGCGTCTTGCGAATGACTGAACACTTTCCTGAGGATCGCTAAGCCACGACTCAAACTCTGTCCTCTTCCGTTTATAGGCTTCTACAAACCCAAACTCACCGGTAACTACGCCTGTCGAGTCCAGGGCTGCTTCGATTTCGTTTAGCAGCGTGTCTTCTGGTGGCAGAAGAGCCACGATTTCTTTGCAGAGATCGTATATAAAGGCTTTGCCCTCGTAGTTACGCAGAATCTTAACTACGAACTCTATGTTAGCTCTATCATGACCTTGTATGAGACTTTGCAGGATGCGCACTAACTCGGCCGGGAAATTTGGAAAGACATTCGAGAGCAACCGACCGCCGCGATATTGGAACAACAGCTTGTCCTTCTCAAACCAAGATCGAGCCTTCTCCACTAAGTATTCCGGGGTCTTTGCGAGTTGCTCATGCAGGAGGTAAAACCTGAACGGTATAGCTTCATATCTCTTTTTGTCGCCGGCTGCTGGTTTTGACTCTATTTCCAATCTTGACCCAAAAAAGTCAACCAATTTCGTTGGCCAAGAGGCCGCAATCGCCGCTAAGGCATCCCCAACGTGGTAGTCTATCTGATGATGTCGGACCAAACTTGCGAGCACCTGGTCCGCCTGCTCCGAATTCAAATCCTGAAGCAACGCCCTCTTTTTTTGAGAAGGCCATAATGCGTTCACCCATCTTGTGTCACCCTTCGCGGTTAAGTAGCCGATAGCGGGCAGAAAAACCCTCTCAATCAGTCCACCTGCGACTTCTCCATGGCGCACTACGCTAGTGCTAACTGCATTAAGCACAGCAATGTCATCGCCGACTTCGATCGCTGCTATCAAAGCTCGCTCAAGCACATCCGCAGCGAAGTTAGCTGCAAAACGCTGGTACCAGATGATTTGGGGCAAATACTGCCGCGTATCGACCCAATTCCGAATCTTCTCTTGTGCGACATCCCCTTTTGCCCCGCCTTCGAGTCCGGTTAACATCGCGGGCAGGAAGCCTGCGAGCCTTTCATCTAGCCGGTCAAGATAAGTGATTAGTATGTGAGGCTTCAATCGTCCGAGATCCTCCAGGAAACGTCCCAAAGTGGCGAGATCGTTTGAATCCGTCTGAGCGCAACGCGACAACACGGATAGCCATTTGTCGGCGTTCTCTTCGGTGACTTCGTCGAGAAGCTCGTTTAACTGTTGACTGCGGTACGCCTCCTGTCCCTCCAGATCGAAGCTCGCATCTTCCCATGCCGGCGGAAAGACTGACTGAAGTCCCACCAACGTCTTGTAGACAACAAACCCCTGGTTACTGTTCAAAAGGTCGCGGAAAGCAAGAATTTGCTCGGTCAGCCGCTGACGGGAAATTGCGATTGTCGGGTCATTCGCGGTGTCGTTAGGCATATCACGGTTCCGTCGGTAGAGCCAAAGAAGATCATGTTCAAGCTTTTGAAGTAGTTCATAGCTCTGATCGACCGCGACCTCTTTATAGAACTCAACAATATTGGCCGTATCGTCTAATATGGTTTTGAGTAGCTCATTTGAATAATTGCCACTGTACGGCGTTCTCGTTGCGATGGATAGCTGTTGCACAACTTCATGACGCTCAGCATCGGTTTTAGCATCCCTGAACAAAGACTTAAGAATCTTGATAGCGTTGGCACGGATATCTATTAGCATCTCGCTTGGTACAACCGCGCCTTTGTGGATTGTGAGGGTGTTGTAAGTACTTGAAGTGCCTTCCACTTCCGGTTGGAGCACTTGCCCGAGTACCTCCATTACAACAGGTTTAATGGAAGCGAGCGTTCCAATGTCTATGCGGCGGATGCGCTCCACCAATAAGTGTTGAACAAGAGGCCCAACTTGTTTCCAAACATCAAGTTCGTGCTCGGAAAGATTTTTTGCCGATTGGAGTAAAAGTCGACGTTCCTCATCGCTCTTCGCGCCTGGAAAAAGCTCGCAAATGGCATCGAAAGTCGCCTCAACTGCCTCCTCGTTGACATAACGCAATCGATCGACAATAGCATCCGCGAGCCTCATGATCTGCTCTACAGTGTAGCCAGGAAGTGCGTCAAACGGTGTATTATCAATCGGTCGCATTGGTGTCTCACGCGCTTGTTTTATGGCCGACACAACTGCTGAGCGGATTTCATGATGGACGCTCTGTAAGTCGTCATAATATGGAAATACATATGTTGCAAACCTCTCCAGCAAGTTATGTAGCTCATTATTGTCTTTGCAATTCGCAAGCGCTGTCAATGCGTCTTGATCAAATAGCTCCTTGCCTATAGACAGGCGTTCAAAATCGGTAGCAACTTTCTGGAATTCGTAGCCAGCAGGCAACAGATAATCGCGCATTATCTTTTTCATGCGCTGTTCAATGCCCTGCATCAATCTGCCACCGAACTCCTTTAGCTTTGGCTTTTTATAGATAGTGTCATGAGCCATCTCTGACCACGCATGATTTAGCGTTGTTTGAACTTGGACTTCGCACCACATCCCGCGAAACCGGGTATACTCAGGAAGGGCAACACGTTGCTCGTTAAAGCGCACTACATAGTTGGTCGAAATGAAGAGTTCGGTGGCGCTACTCGTATCCGGACTTGGGTGGTGGATTTTAGTCCGGTCCCAATCAATTTCGAAGTTATCTCTAACAATGCCAGATGACAAAAACCGGGAAACGTCGGAATTAGTGTAAAAAACAAGACGGCATCCGGCCAGGTCCTTGACAAGATCTTCAATATTTTCACTTTCAAGGGCACCGGCTTCTTCAAGCTTTTTCTTAAGAGACTCTGGGTCCTTGCCGCGGTGCTTTATCTGCTGCAATTTGAGGTTGGGGTGCGCCCCTATCGCCGCCGCCAGCACTGCCCCGATAGTTTTGGCAAGGTCAGCATAATCGCTGCGCATCTGTTTTTCATATATCTCGAAGTTCATAAGCACTTCCCCTGGCGCATTACGGATAGCTCAGTATTATACGGCTTATGTCGAAAAATAGAGAACAGGCTGCGATGATTACTCGTCGACAAAAATGCCATTATTTGAAGACAAGTTCGCCGAGTTGAATGTCAATCTCCTCACAGCCCATCCACCGGAGAGCGAGAGGATCATGATTGTAAATTCATTAAATTTTAATGATCTGCATATCGGAGGAGGGATCTATTGTGAAGGAGACCCTATACCCACTGGTTTTTCGCTCTCGTCAGCGGCTAGAGTTCAACAAAAGCCTCCCGTAGCAGGGTCTTGGAAGGGTAGTTCCATAGCCGCACATATTGTCGTCCGGCATCTTCCTGGGTCTCCACGTAAGTAGATTTTACCGAATCCACCCAGGTTCCGCTGTTGGCATAAATCGCGTGGCAAGGGAGATCGAGATGTATATCCACACCCTCCTCCAAAGGCTCGCCAAGGAAAATCCTCTTCAAGGTTGGAACATGGGTATGTCCGAAAACTACTATATCCTGACCTGAACTAAAGAGGATGTGATTTGCTGCCAAAGCGAGATCTCCAGCGTCTTCGCGAGCTGCTATCTCCCAGCCTATTCTATTGGGATCACTCTCCCAATTTTGTATAAGTTGTCCATAAATCGCACTGATTCCTCCAACCGTAATGGTGCCGGGAAAGCTGGCGATTCCATTCATTTCTATAATATCAGTATCTGCCAGTCCCGCGTCCTTGGCTATAGCCTCATATAAGTCTTGGACGAAATTGGGTCTCTTTATTAGTTGCATAATGAATTTTTTCAAAATATCATGAAAATCTTCGGGGGTTCCTGTCGTATAGACTTTGTAAGCCACCAGCCGCGAAATGAAGTAGCCGATAGGTAGGAAAGATGGTTGTTTCGTCCATGTGTCGGGAGCATTGAAGAGGCAGTAACGGTTGCCATGCTCCGCCACCAGTTTTCCGCTTCGATACACCCCGGTTGGCAGATCGGGATCGCAAATATAGCGAATCTCAGGAAACCTTGTCTCCATAAATTGTTTGGTCCCAGCAAGGTCCGTGGTTGAAAAAGCCATATCATGGTTGCCCGGAACGTAAGATAATTTACTCTCCGCAGCCAATTTCTTCAGAGCCTCAATGACCGGTGAGTTTTCGTCGTTGCTATAGATCTCCTCGTAGGAGTTGAGCGGATATAGGATTGTGGGAATCACCCAGGTGTCAAATAGGTCTCCTAAAATCACCACTTCCGCCACATCAGGAGCAATGAGCTGCTCTTCCAGAAAATTTGCCAGATTGGAAATATTGCTATAGAGCCAGCCATAAGGGTGATCTCCTGCCTGGCTTCTGGCATCACCCATGTGAATATCGCTAATAAAAATCTTTTTCGTCCCGCCCGGAGTCATGATCGTCCCTCCTCCCTGCAGCTGTGACTCCGATCATCAACTTTGACAATGTCACAGCTTGGATGTTTTCCCTATCGTCCTTGCCCTAAACCTTCACCTCATCTAGCCCTAAACCTTTAGCGGTTTTTATGAACAACCAGGAATAGTATGTCCCGGCTGCATCATTAAAGAGTTTTAGATTGCTGTTATCAAAATTATCCTTTTTCTGATAACGAACTTCATGCCGACTGCCTTCTCCCTCAGCAATTTCTGCGGTTTCGGTTTTTGGGGCACCTTCAGCCCTTCCTGTCGCCAGATTCGTTCCATTCTCTTATGGTTCACCATCCAGCCGTCACTTCGCAGCAACGCCAGGATGCGGCGATAGCCATACCGCCCATACTGCGTGGCATAGCTAATGATGGCAGCAGTCAGCCCCACCTCGTCATCAGTCTCGGTGGCTCGGTAACGCTGGGTCGCCCGCGGTTGCCCAAGCACCCCGCAGACCCGGCGTTCCGACACCGGAAAAGCCTTCCGGACATGCTCGATGCATTGCCGGCGACGGGTCGGGCTTAGAAGTTTCCCCTTACCGCCTCCTGGAGAATCAGTTTATCCAGGGTGAGATCCGCCACCGCTCGTCTCAGCCGGGTATTCTCCTGCTCCAGGACCTTGAGTCGTTTGGCCTGTTCAACCTTTAAACCACCGTACTCCCGGCGCCAGCGATAGAGGGTCTGTTCGGCAATGCCCAGGGTACGACACTCACCGTCCTCATGCCCTAAGCACCTTCTCGATTCGGAACGTCGATGATCTCCCCGTCCTGTGTTGGCCCTGGCGAAAATGTTTTTCCTATCTCTCTAACTTCTTCAAGAAGGTCTGTTATCATCGTTCTGCGTGTACCCCGCAAAAGACGGCTAAAATAAACTGTGAGAATTCCACAAGCTAGAGGTATAAGAGCAAACCCGATGTAAGAGGGCAGAACCCATGCGGGCAAGTCTTTAATAATGGCAAGAGATATCAAAGAAAGAAATGCAGACCCGCTCAAGCCAAAAAAAACACCGTATAAAGTAGAGTAATCTTTCGGGGGGTCTAATGCGTTAGTTAAACTCCTTTCGAGCCTCTTCCAATCAGCCCAGCGAATGGCCATTACTCGATCTGAATCAGGTGAAGGAATAGAAATGTCCAGGTCCCTTGACACCCGCACGCAGCCAGCGTCACGCAGTGGATTTTGGGGTGTGATCTGGCTTGACCTCTCTGTCATGGTTGTCTTGCGCTCATGTTTTAAGGTTTGATGTTGGGTTTCACGTCAACGAGCCCAGCTATGACAGCATTTAAAAAAATTGTGTAAGCGCATTTCTGGCAATAGACAAAAAAGTGAGGATAGACGGGGCTACCTGGAGAGGATGACCGCATTTCGACAATCTGATCGCCAATTCCCCAATTGTCGCTTCCGCAAATTGGACATTCGGTTGTTTTAGTCCAATTCTTTCGAATCCAGTCTATTGCTTGCATATAATTGACTTGCATCAGGGCAACACCGTTCAAATACTGGTTATTTTCTGACCCTTGATAGTGATTTTCATATTGGGCTGTTCTGCCATGTTGCCATGTAGTTCCATGCTGGAAGTCGAGATATCCCCCGCAACCTTAAGAGTGAATGAGTCCAAGTTGCCAAAAATCGCCACCCCTGCTTTGTTGAATCTTACAACCTTTATAGTTGCTTCCGCCTTTTCACCCCCCAGCAGTGTAGAAGGTTGAAGGATTTTTACGTTTCCGTCGTAATAATAGAATGAATCTCCGCCGAGTATTCGGTCACGTATGAAAACCCCTACGCCGGTACCAAAAGTCTGAAAATTTGATTGAAAAGAAACCGTCCAAAGTCCTTCCAAGTTTTCCATTTGTCTGCTCCTTTTAGGTGTGTGCCCGTTTCATCGCGTGCAAATATGTCATAGTTTCTCTAATTGGATAGAATACAACAAAGTGTCCAATTTCACCCGCTTTTTTTGCTCGCTGGCTTAATCAGGCGTCGGCGAATACGCCGCCCACTTCCTGCGCCATTCGCTTAGCAAGCCCGCGGCCTTAAACGCCCTGTAGTCCGCCCACATTTCGGCGGTTAGACAGGCTTGAACCGCCT
>Ga0187864_10004871_pt1 | contig 10318 bp, 7 predicted proteins | sample June2016WEW_11_4_FD_132985 | JGI IMG/M metagenome (GOLD analysis project Ga0187864, IMG submission 132985) | Peatland microbial communities from SPRUCE experiment site at the Marcell Experimental Forest, Minnesota, USA - June2016WEW_11_40 | ecosystem: Environmental > Terrestrial > Soil >... | reverse complement strand
GTGGTTTGTGCAGCCCGCGCACCCATCGGCCATCCAGGTCCGGGGCAGCGGGATGCGTCCATCGGTGGTCAGGGCATGGTTGCCGCAGAAATTCATCGCCAGGAATACCGGCGCCGGCCTCCGCTGCTCCTTGGGCGCCACCACCATCAAACCGATGCGCGGCGCATCGGCTTCCGGGCCGGCCTCCAGCGTCACAACCTTGAGCGTCGCCTTGCCGTCAAGAAAATCCCCGTATTGGCCCTGGACCTGGAATCGCAGATGCGCCGGCTTGGGCGGAATGGCCCCATACATGTAATGCGCGAACAGCGCCTTGAGTTCGGGCCGGCGCTCATTGAACCACTGCGCCTTGGTGGAGACGCGCCGCCCGTCCAGCATCACCAGCGGGTCCGGCATTCCCGGTTGGGGCGGCAATGACGACAGCTCGGGAAACGAACGCGGCGTTTGGGCCGCCGCGCTCCCCCCCAGCAGCAGCGCAGAAACGGCCCCGCCCCCTAGGGCGCAGCAGACCAGGGGTGAAAAGAGCGGCCTGAGAATAGAGCAATAGCTCGCGGAAGCGATCCTCTCCTGATGCGTGTTCATATTTCGTTTCGTCGTTCGAGTGGCGCCCGGCTGCGAGCCGGCCCGAATCGGAATAGCGCAATCCGGCATCGGATACAAATGCAAAAGTTCACAACCAGGCGGTGGCCAAAGAACACCGTGGAAAAGAAGGTTGTTGAAATCTTTCTGCGTTCATGACATTGTCGGCCGATTTAGGATCCAAAATGCAAACGATGAATATGCAAAACAGCGCAAAACCGAGCACGTCCACCCTCACCCGCCGCCAATTCCTGAGACGCACGACCCTGGCGGTCAGCGCCGCAACCCTCTCGTTCCCGTATGTCGGCCGGGTCCTGGGGGCCAATGAGCGCATCAACGTCGCCTGCATCGGCGTCGGCGGCAAAGGCGACAGCGACAGCTCGGATGCCGCGCGTTGCGGCGGCAACATCGTCGCCATCTGCGACGTGGACAAGAGAACGCTGGCCAAAAAGGCCAAGCAGTTTGAGGCGAAGTTTCCCGACCTCAAACAGTACCAGGACTACCGGAAGCTGCTCGATGAAATGGGCAGTGGCATTGACGCGGTGACCGTTTCGACTCCGGATCATAACCACGGCATCGCCGCCATTCGGGCGATGAAGCTGGGCAAACACTGTTTCTGCCAGAAACCGCTGGTGCAGACCGTCTATGAGGCCCGCACGGTGAGGCAGCTCGCCAACGAGAAGAAGCTGGCCACGCAGATGGGCAACCAGGGCAGCGCCGAATCCGGGTTGCGCCGCGCCGTCGAGATCGTCCAGGCAGGCGTCATCGGCAACCCGGTCCAGTGCCATGTCTGGTCCAATCGACCGATCTGGCCCCAGGGCATCGAGCGGCCACCCGGCGCGGACCCTGTTCCTGACTATCTGGACTGGGACCAGTGGCTCGGCCCGGCGCCTGAGCGTCCTTACAAGGACGGTGTCTATCATGACTTTAAATGGCGCGGGTGGTACGATTTCGGCACCGGCGCCCTGGGCGACATGGCCTGCCACACCGTGAACATGCCTTTCCGCGCCCTCAAACTGGGCTACCCCAATGTGGTGGAACTCGAAGAGTCCTCGAAAATCTATCCCGAGACCTTCCCCAAGACCTCGCGCATCCGCTTCGAGTTCCCCGAACGCGAGGGCCTGCCTCCGCTCAAGTTCTGGTGGTATGACGGCAATCCGGGCGACAACTCGACCCTTCGCCCCACCGGGGAGGCCGTCAAGGAAATCCTCAAGTCCATCAAAGACCCCCTCCCCGGCAGCGGCGCCCTCATCATTGGCGAGAAGGGCAAGGTCTTCTCTCCCGACGATTACGGCGCCCGGTTCTTCGTGTGCATGAATGGCGAAGAGGGCTACACCAGCAGCAATCAGCACGAGGCCTGCAAGGCCGTGCCCCAAACCATCCCCCGCTCCCCGGGCCACATGCAGGAGTGGTTCCGGATGATGAAGGAGGGCACGCCCGCCTATTCGAACTTCGACATCGCCGCTTACCTGGCCGAAGTGATTCTGCTCGGCTGCGTGGCCCTGCGCGTCGGGGCGGGCAACCGCATGGAATGGGACGGCCCGGGCATGCGCTCGCCTAACATCCCCGAATCCGCCAGGTTCGTTAAGCGCCAGAACCGCGCGGGTTGGGAGGCGTAATCCCGTCCACGACGCCACAATCCCATTTGCCGGCCGGCCCGGCGGAGCAGCTCTTCCGGCGCGGTTGCGCCTGCGCCGGGCAAGGCCAGGCGCTCGAGGCGGCCAAGCTGTTTGTCGCGGTCCTGCAACAGCAGCCTGACTGCTTCGAGGCGCATTGCCGCCTCGGCATGGCCCTCCGGGAACTCAATCAACTCCCTAAGGCGGTCCAGTGCCTCGAGGCCGCCATCCGCCTGCGCCCCGCCTATCCGCGCTTGCGGATGCTGCTGGGCGCCATCCACAAGCAGGCCGGCAACCTCGAGGCCGCCGCCGAGTGTTGCCGCTGGGAAATCGCCCTTGATGCGGGCAACGCCGACGCTCATTACAACCTCGGCCTGGTTTTGCAGAACCTGGACCGGCCGTCCCAAGCCATGGCCGCCTATCGCCAGGCCCTGGCCCTGTGCCCGGCCCATGCCGGCGCCCTAATCAACCAGAGCCTTCTTTACCAGGAACAACCCGATCTCGACGCGGCAATAGCCTGCTGCGAACAGGTCCTGCGCCTCGAGCCGGCCCATGCCGAGGCCCATTGGCAGCTTGGCACCGCCTTGCTCGCCAAAGGCGAGTGGGAGCGCGGCTGGACCGAATATGAATGGCGCTGGAAACTCGGTGACTTCACCACGCCCGCCGTGGCCTATGCCCAGCCGCTCTGGGATGGGCGCCAGTTGGGTGGGCGGCGCATCCTGCTGCATTCCGAGCAAGGCTACGGCGACGTCATTCAATTCATCCGTTACGCCCCGCTGGTCGTGCAGCGCGGCGGTGAAGTCCTGCTTGGCTGCCCCCAGGCCCTGACCGCCCTTCTGGCCCGCGCCCCGGGCGTCAGCGGGGTCGCCGCCGGGCGGGCCGGCTTGCCCGCGTTCGATTTTCACGCCCCGCTCTTAAGCCTGCCGGCCATTTTCAGGACCACCCAGGCGACGCTCCCGGCCAAAGTCCCCTATCTGACTCCGCCCAAAGAGGTCTTCCCAATCGGGCCGGCGGAGGCGGGCTGCCTCAAGGTTGGCCTCGCCTGGGCCGGGGACGCCAAACACAAAAATGACCGCAACCGTTCGATGCCGGTCAGGCATTTTGGCCCGCTGATGGAATTGCCGGGTGTTCAATGGTTCAGCCTTCAGGCGGGCCCCAGGGCCTCGGACCTGGCGCAGGCCGCCTGGGCGAACCGTCTCACGGATTTGGGCCCCCGGTTCGCCAACTTTGACCAGACAGCCAGCGCTATCGCCCAGCTCGACCTGGTCATTTCGGTCGACACCGCCGTGGCTCACTTGGCCGGGGCTTTGGCGAAACCGGCCTGGATGCTGCTGCCTTTTGCCGGCGAGTGGCGTTGGATGGTTCACAGGTCCGACAGCCCGTGGTACCCCACCCTGCGCCTGTTCCGCCAAAGCCAACCGGGCGACTGGCCCGGGCTGATGGACCGGGTCAGGGGCGCGCTGATGGCAAACAGGCCTTGACCACGGATGACGAAGACGAGACAAATTATTTACGTGAAGGTTGCAACCGGGCCGTCCTCCGGCTATAACATGGGCCATGCTAAAGGCCGGCATCGTCGGACTGCCGAACGTGGGCAAATCCACGCTCTTCAACGCCGTGACCCGTTCGCACAAGGCGCCCGCGGAGAATTACCCCTTCTGCACCATCGAGCCTAACCTGGGCGTCGTGACTGTGCCCGATGCGCGCCTGGGGCAACTGGCCAAGGTCGCCAAGGTTGGCTCCCTCATCCCCGCCACGATCGAATTCGTGGACATCGCCGGGCTGGTCAAAGGCGCCTCCCGCGGCGAGGGCCTGGGCAACAAGTTCCTCAGCCACATCCGCGAGGTCGATGCCCTGGTCCACGTGGTCCGCTGTTTTGAAGACCCGGACATCGTCCACGTCACTGAGAGCATCGACCCGGTGCGCGACATTCAAATCGTGCTGACCGAACTGATCCTGGCCGACGCGGAGACAGTCCGCAAACGACTGGAGAAGATCTCTCGGGACGTCAAGCGCGGGGACAAGCATGCCCTGATCGAGGCGCGCCTGCTCGAGAAAATCGGCGCCCACCTTGACAGCGGCAAACCGGCCAACACCCTCGGTCTGCCGCTGGCCCCGGAAGAAAAAACGATTGTGCGCTCTTTCTGTCTCCTGACCGATAAACCGACCATCTTCGCCGCCAACATCAAAGAGGCCGGCCTGACCGACGGCCAGTCCGAAGTTTTTCTGGCGGCGGTGAGCCAGTACGCCGCCGCTCACCATCAATGCGAGACGGTCGTGATCTGCGCCCAACTGGAGAGCGACCTGGCCGACCTGTCGCCCGAGGAGGGGATGGACTACCTCAAAGAGTTGCGCCTGAGCGAATCGGGCCTGGATGCCCTCATCCGGAGCACCTACCATCTCCTGGGCCTGCGCACCTTCTTCACCTTCAACGAAAAAGAGGTCCGCGCCTGGACCGTTCACGAAGGGGACACCGCGGTCAAAGCCGCCGGGACCATCCACTCGGATTTGGAGCGCGGCTTCATCAAGGCCGAGACGGTCCATTGGGAGGACCTCGTCAAGCAAGGCTCGGTCGCCCGTGCCCGCGAGACCGGCCGCTACCGCCTCGAGGGCCGCGATTACGTCGTCCGCGACGGCGACGTGTTGCTCTTCAGATTCAGTGTGTAACTCCGTCCAGACACTCGCGCACGGCGCGGCTGAGGGTTTGGGGCGAGAACGGCTTGTGCAGAAAACCGGCATCCCGGACCATGCCTTCGAGGCTCTCGCCCTTGGGGGCGGTATAGCCGCTGATGCATAGCACAGCCAGGCGGGGCTGGCGGGCCCGCAAGCGGCCGGCCAGGTCGCTCCCGCTGATGCCGTTGGGCATGACCATGTCCGTGAGGAGCAGATCGATGATGCCTGCCTGCTGTTCCCACAGGAACAGGGCCTCGACGCCGGAAGCGGCTTCAATGACCCGGTAGCCGAGGCGCTGGAGATAGTCGCGCGTGAGGCAGCGCACCGGGGCCTCGTCTTCGACCAGCAGGATTGTCTCCTGGCCGGCCGCGACCTCGGATTGGGCGTGGTGGGGTTCGCGCCCCCCGGCCGGGAGCGAGGCTCGGGGCAGGAAAATGGTGAAGGTCGTTCCCGCCCCAGGGCAACTGGCCACCTCGATCCAGCCGTGATGCTGCTTGACGATGCCATAAACAGTGGAGAGCCCCAGACCGGTGCCGCGCCCAATTTCCTTGGTGGTGAAGAACGGCTCGAAAATGCGCGGCAGGTGCTCCGGCGGTATCCCGCAGCCCGTATCGCTGACTCGCAGGCATACAAACTGCCCGCTCCGGGCCTCGGGGGACTGTCTGGCCGGCGCCTCGGTGAGCACGACCGTTTCGATGCTCAACGCCAGCCGCCCGCCGCGCGACATGGCATCGCGGGCATTGCAGGCAAGGTTCATCAGAATTTGGGCCACCATGTCTTCGTCGGCCACAACCACGGCCGGCTGCGCCGCAGGCTGGCAGAGCAGGGTGATGTCCTCGCCGATAATGCGGCGGAGCATCTTCTCGAGGCGCGTCACGACCTGGTTCAAATCCAGGGGCCGGGCCTGCATGATCTGTTTGCGGCTGAACGCGAGCAACTGGCGGGTGAGGCTGGCCGCCCGCTCGGCCGCCTGGGCAACCTGGTCGAGGGCCTCGAGAATCTCGCTGTCGAGCCCGGGCTTGAGCTTGAGGATCTGGGCATAGCCCTGGATGACCGTCAGGAGGTTGTTGAAATCATGGGCCACCCCGCCCGCCAGGTGGCCGATGGCTTCCATCTTCTGGGAGTGACGCAATTGCCCCTCGAGCTTCTTGCGCTCGATGGCATGGCCAATGAGGCCCCCCACCGTAGCCAGCATTTGCTCCATCGCCTCTTCCCTGGGCCGGATTTGGCGGCTGCGAAATTCGAGCACCCCGAGGATCTCCCCTTCGATGCGCAGCGGAAAAGCAAAGCCCGCCTGCCAGCCGGGCGGGCTGGCGGCCGAAAGCGGCTGTGCCTTGGCCTGCGCGGCGTCGGCCACCCAGACTGGCTGGCCTGTTTCCCAGACCTGCCCCGCCAGCCCAATGCCGGCGTTGAGCGTGGCTTCCCCTTCCTGGGGCGGGGTTCCCTCTCCGTGGACCCCGTTCGCGGGCAAGATGCCCGCGCCACGGCGCCCTTCCTCTTCCTGGGGCCGGGCGTCCTCTCCGTTGACCTCCAGCACGGACGAACAGCGCAACACCGAGGCCTGCCGGTCGGCCAGCCAGAGCCTGCCCTGCTCCCACTGCATCCGCCCGCATATAATGCGCAGAATGCTGTTGACCAATCCCTCGACCGCCGAGGTCGGGTCGGTGAGCACCCGTGTCACCTCGTTCTGGAGGCTCAAGCACTGTTCCCGCCGAATCCGCCGGGCGATTTCGGCCTCGAGTTGCTCGTTGGCGGCCTGAAGATGCTGCGTCCGCTCGGCCACCAGTCTCTCGAGCTCGTCCATCCGGCGCTTGGCCCCCTGCAACAGCCGCCACTTCTCCGTAAGCGCGTTGGCCATCTGGAGCACTTCCATCGTGTCGAAGGGCTTCTTGAGAATTACCATGCGATCCGAATTGCCCAGCTTGCCCAACATCTCCACCCAGGAATAATCGGAATAGGCCGTGCAGATAACCACCTGGAGGTCCGGATCGATTTCCCAAAGCCTGGCGGTGGTCTCGATCCCGTCCAGGCCCGGCGGCATCCGCACGTCCACAAACGCAAGGGCAAACGGATTGTCCGCCGCAACCGCCTCGCGCGCCAACCGAAGCCCTTCCTCACCCTGAAAGGCCGAACTCAAGTCGAAGGCCGGGCGCCGCTGCTCCTGGGCGGCTTGCAGCCCGAACAACTCGGTCTCCCTGCTGGCCAGACTCTCCTGGGCCCGGTCGCTGTAGGCGAGGATCTTGGCAAAATCCGAATGGATTGAAGGATTGTCATCAATGATGAGAATCCGGCGGCAGCTCTGGGTTGATTGGGGTTGCATATCGCCATCAGGGGCGTTGCACGGGCAATATCAGGCCGATCAACGCGCCAACCAGGTTGTTGGGCGCCCGCCCGTTCTCTAGGCCGGCCACCACTGCCCGAAAGCCCCCCTGCCGGGTCGTGAGGCTCACAAACACGGCGTCCTTCCCGTCTTTCTGGAGCACAGGCATGACTTTGATTTTCATCATCTGCAATCCGCGCGCTGCAGGCCGTTGCCGGCCTGGTCAGGGTGAAACGACACTCCCAGCCCGGCCATCCCGAGAGCGCATCAGGAGTGGCGCAACGCTCACGGAGATGTTTCTCACCACTCTATCGGCTCTCCAAGGCTTCACTGTAGAGAAAACTTCTTGGCCGGCGCATCGCAGTTGACGGCGACCCGATTAGTTAGCACCATGGCAACGGCTTATGGGTCTGCAAGCAGAGTCGGTTTGGCATCTGCCACTCGTCGTGGCGGCGCGCTCCCTATGCGCCGCCCAGGACGTGTTTCAGTCTCCAGCGGCCCCGTTCGCCGGGGCCTGCGGGCCTCGGGTTTCGATCTGATTCTCATGCACCGGATTCTCTCCAAAACCGCCCTTAGCCCGAACGTCACCCGTCTGGAGGTCCTGGCGCCCCGCATCGCGCAAATCCGGTTGCCCGGCCAATTCGTCATTGTCCGGCGCTGCGAGGGAGCCGAGCGCATCCCTCTGACCATTGCCGATGCCAATCCCGCCCTCGGCTCCATCACCCTGGTCATCCAGGCCGTGGGCAAGAGCACCCGTGAACTGGCAGCCCTCGAACCCGGCGAGGCCATCACCGATATCGCGGGCCCTCTCGGCCATGCCACCGAGCTGATTGCCTGCGGCCGCGCCCTTTGCATCGGCGGCGGGGTCGGCACTGCGGTCGTCCATCCTATTGCCCAGGGCCTCCACCAACGCGGGGTCCCGGTGCTCAGCATCATCGGCGGTCGCTCCCGCGAATGGGTCATCTTTGAATCCGAACTTCGCCGCCTTGGCCAGGTCATTGTCTGCACCGATGACGGCAGCTATGGCCGCCACGGCTTCGTGACGGAGGCGGCCCGGGACGCCCTGGCCCAGGGAGGCTTCGGGGTCGTCTATGCCGTCGGCCCGGTTCCCATGATGCGCGCGGTTGTCAACCTGACCCGGCCCCTCAACGTCCGGACCATCGTGTCTCTCAACCCCGTGATGGTGGACGGGACCGGAATGTGCGGCGGCTGCCGCGTGGCGGTCGGCAATGAAACTAAATTCGCCTGTGTGGACGGCCCCGAGTTCGACGGCCACCTGGTGGACTTTGAGCTCCTCATGGATCGCTTGACCACCTACCGCGAATTTGAGCAACAAGCCCTGGCCGCCTGCGAAGCCGGCGCGTGCAAAATTGGTCTTACTTGATTCCCGTGTCCAAACCAACCGCAAAACAGCGCCTGGCCATTGATCGCCAGAAGATGTCGGAGCAGGACCCGCTCATCCGCAACACGAATTTCAACGAAGTGAACCTGGGCCTGCCTGAAAAGGCGGCCTTGCTCGAGGCCGAGCGCTGCCTCCAATGCAAGGACCCCAAGTGCGTCTCGGGCTGCCCCGTCCTGGTGAACATCCCGCGCTTCATCGACCTGCTCTGGGAAGGGGATTTGGCCGGCGCCGCCCAGTGCCTGTTGAGCGACAACGCCCTGCCGGCGGTGACCGGGCGGGTCTGTCCCCAGGAAACCCAATGCGAGATCGAGTGCATCCGGGGCCGCAAGGGGCTGCCCGTGGCGATCGGCTACCTCGAGCGTTACGTGGGCGATTGGGCGCGCGGCCAGACCGGCCAACTGCCCCTGCAACTGGCCGCGCCCACCGGCCGAAAAGCGGCCGTTGTCGGTTCCGGCCCAGGCGGCCTGACCGCGGCGGGCGAGTTGGTCCGGCGCGGCCACGAGGTCACCGTCTTCGAGGCCCTCCACAAGCCGGGCGGCGTCCTGGTCTATGGCATCCCTGAATTCCGCCTGCCCAAAAAGATCGTCCGGGCCGAAGTGGCCCGGCTCGAAGAGGCCGGGGTGAAGATCGTGTGCAACACCGTCATCGGCCGGACCTACACCTTGCAGGAGTTGCGGGAGCAGTTCGACGCCGTGTTCATCGCCAACGGCGCCGGCCTGCCGGTGTTCATGAGCGTCCCCGGCGAGAACCTTAAAGGGGTCTATTCGGCCAATGAATACCTGACCCGGGTCAATCTCATGGCGGCCTATCAGTTCCCCAGGTCCGACACTCCCGTCCTGAAAGGCAAGCGCATCGCCACTATCGGCGGTGGCAACGTCGCCATGGACGCCGCCCGCACCGGCAAACGTCTGGGCGCCGCCACTTCCATGATCGTCTATCGCCGCACCCGCAAGGAGATGCCCGCCCGGGCCGAGGAAATTCACCACGCAGAACAGGAAGACATCCAGTTCGAGTTCCTGGTCGCTCCGCTCGAAGTCCTGGGCAACGACAAAAAATGGGTCGCCGGCCTCAAATGCATCCGCATGCAACTGGGCGAGCCGGATGCCTCCGGGCGCGCCCGCCCGGTGGCCATCCCCGGCTCGGAGTTCGTCATCCCATGCGACATCGTGGTCGTGGCCGTCGGCACCCGCGCCAATCCCCTTCTGACCGCCACCTGCCCCGAGCTCAAGCTCAATAAGCACGGCAACATCGTCGTGGACGACCACGGCATGACCAGCCTGCCGGGGGTCTTTGCCGGCGGCGACATCGTCCGCGGCGCCGCCACCGTCATCCTCGCCATGGGCGACGGCAAACGCGCCGCCCAAGCCATGGACGAGTACCTCCGGCAGCCTGCCGTTCATCCTTTGGCCCCTGCTGGCCAGCAACGCGGTAGTGGCTGAACTGAAGTGGCCATGAACATAAAAAGCGCCCGGCTTCAACCGCAACGCGGTTGCGTAACAAAGCCCAGGGTTGGACCGAAGGGACAACCCTGGGTAGCGGCGATGGAGGGGCCCACAACCCCAACGGGGTTGTGGCCGGAGGGGATCACAGGCGACTGGTTTTCTGGCCAAGGGGCCGCAACCCCGTTGGGGTTGGAGTTTTCCGCCGCGTTCTGGCTCATCCTGAGGCTGAGGGACAAACGGCACGCAAAGGCGGGGAATTTCCGAAAGGCATTGCGGCTAAAGCGACTTT